>Ga0326728_10012402_pt1 | contig 18948 bp, 15 predicted proteins | sample MB3enrmetagenome_FD_207602 | JGI IMG/M metagenome (GOLD analysis project Ga0326728, IMG submission 207602) | Lab enriched peat soil microbial communities from McLean, Ithaca, NY, United States - MB31MN | ecosystem: Environmental > Terrestrial > Soil > Wetlands > Peat | place: USA: New York... | reverse complement strand
CGCCGTGCTGGAAAAACTGGCGACCATGCAAATGCTCGATGTCTGCCTGCCCACCACCGATGGACGCTGGCTGATCATGCCGCGCTACACCCAGCCGGAACCGGAGCAGATGCTCCTGCTGCATCAACTCCACTTGTCACTGCCATCGCAACCTCCACCGCGCATCAAGCCGGCGGAAACTGTCACTGACCACCCGGTGCAGTTGAAAATGTAGTGTAGACCTTGGAGATCGCTTTGCTGAAAATAAACTACTTGCCCGTCGAATGTCTCCTCAACTGCGAAAGTTGGGCTAGGGTTGACTCGGCGGGGTGGGTGTCGAGGAGGGTTGCGGCGCGCCGAGTTGCCGGCAGACGGCATCCACATCTTCCACCGCAAGTTCGGGCGCGTGCCAAGCGTAAAGCCGGGTGAGCGCGAGCTCTTTCTCTATTTCGCTCGCGGACTTTCCCTTTTTGATGCGCATTTCCACTTGCGCCACCAGCCATTCCAGGAATTTGCGGAAATCGGCCAAATCCCTCTTGCTGCCCGGTGCACCGTGACCGGGGATGTACGTATCCACATCCCAGCCTTCGACTTGCCGCAGCACTTCAATCCACCGGCGTACGTCACGCGAGCCCATGCGCGGGAAATAATGTTTGTCGTAGAACTCCCCCAAAAACAGAGTCTTTGCGGAGGGCACATACACGACGGCTTCTTGGGAGGAATTCTCATCACACAGCAGGCTCGCGATTTTGATGAACTGGTCGCCCACCTGGAGGGTCATTTCTCCATCGAAGGTCTGGGTGGCAGGTGTAACATGGAATCCGCGCATGCGAGCCTGCAAGCGCCAACCGTCTTCCGCCTGAAGGCGATCGAATAGCCGCTGACGGTATTGCTCCATTTCCTTTTGCGCCGCCGTGGTGGATATCAGCGTCGCCTGCTGATCGGTGAAGACTTCATTGCCCAACACGTGATCGCCCGCCGCACTCGTGTTGATGACGTATTTGATCGGCATCGAGGTGCGCTCGCGAATTTCATAAAGCAGTTCGCGAGCGTGGAAGGGGCTATTGGTGGTGTCCACCACGACCACACCGTCGGTGGTCAGAAGGAAGCCGGCCGTCGCCGCGCGGATGAATTGGGGATCACTTTCCTGATCGATGACGTCGTCAGGGATCCAGACGAGGACCTTGGGCTTGACCTCTTGGACCTCGTAGAGTCCCATGGCGGCGAAGATTCTGCGGCCGGTAGGCAGGAAGCAGGCGGCAGCCAGCAGCAGGCAAAAAGCAGGGAATAGGGAATAGGGAATAGGGAACAGGGGAAAGCGCACTGCCCAAAGGAAGCATGAGCGGAGACGTGTGTTCCCCGCCCCCTCTCGCCTGTTCCCTATTCCCTGTTCCCTGTTCCCTCTCACCTGTTCCCTGCCTTAAATATCCACATACACCTGAGCTCGCCATCCCTCCGGGGTTCTTTCCATGGCAAGCTGATGATAGGTGATGGCCTTCACCTGAAGCTTCATCTGGTGCCGCGACCGGTCGAATTTTTCACCCCGCGCGATGGCGTGGAGCGAACCGTCCCCCCGGGCCTGGATGCTGAAATCTCGAAAGAGCCAACCCTCGGCGTCGTGCCGGTACAAGATTTCACTCAGCCAATTCACCAGCAGGCTTGGGGGATCGGTTCCCGGCAGCTCGATGAGCACCTGCTCGCGGGAATCGATCGTGTCCAAATCGACGATCAGGTGAATCAGCGCGCGGGCGGCATTCGCGAAGGTTTCCTCGCGGGTCGAGCCGGACGCCTCAAAGCCGATATCCGCCGTGTGTTCCAAAATCCGAAAGGGGCGCATCTGTTCATCGCCGGGCGGCACCCTCCCGAGTGGTTCGGCATCCCCTCCGAGAGCCTGCCACCTTTCATCATACTGGAGATAGGCCCGCTTGGGTAGGCCACGGTCAGGCGCCCCCGGCTGGAGCGAAGTGCCCGTGGGCTCGTGCCTGCGAACTGCGCAGCTGCCGGGAAAGGAGCCATACCTCGCTTGCTTTTTTCCGGCGCGCCGATTAGCATGGCAGGGCTCCCAGGTCAGCTTATGTCCTCGCGCGGCGCAAAGGACGATCACGACCGCAATCTGATTACCAAGGGAACCAACGAACCCACCTTCCTGATCACTTGGCGAAGCGAGAAGGAAATCCGGCGGACCTTGCGCAATCGAGCGGCCCTGCATATTTTCGGCGGCGGGGCTGTGGCCGTGATTTGCCTGGCAATCCTGCTTCTTAAATTGGGATAGTTCTGACAGGGAAGGAGACATACGGCGATGGGTGTAGCGATTATCGTGGGTTTGGTGGTGATCCTGTTCGTGGTGGGGATCTTCCTCTACCTCATCACGATTTACAACAGCCTGGTGCGCCTCAAGAACGATATCGACAAGGCTTGGGCGAATATCGACGTGCTGCTCAAGCAGCGGCACGACGAACTCCCCAAATTGATTGAAACCTGCAAAGGCTATATGCAATACGAGCAGAAAACGTTTCAGCTCATTACCGAAGCCCGCACGGCGTTCATGAAAGCCGGCTCCGTGAGTGAAAAAGCTCAGGCCGATAACATGATTTCCGGCGCGCTCAAAAGCCTGTTTGCCGTGTCGGAGAACTATCCGGACCTGAAGGCCAACAACAACTTCATGCAATTGCAAAAACGCATCTCCGAGTTGGAAGAGAAAATCGCCGACCGGCGCGAATTCTTCAACGATGATGTGAATACCTACAACATTCGCATTCAGCAACTCCCTGATGTGTTCCTGGCGCGGATGATGAACCTGCAACATCGCGACCTGTTCAAAGTGACGGAGGACGATCGTCAGGATGTCGATGTGAAGATGACGTAAACTCTTCGGGGCGGGACTCCCAACCACGTTTCGCCCCCAGGCGCTTTCATCGGAAAGGAGCTGGATATGGTATTCACGGGCGTGATCATCGCCGTTATGGCGGTGGTGGCTATCGTGGTCATTGGGCTGATCGTGTATATGGTCGGCCTTTACAATACCCTGGTCACTTTGAAGAATGACATCGACCGCTCCTTCGCCAACATTGATGTGCTGCTTAAACAGCGGCACGACGAATTGCCGAAGCTCATTGATACCTGCAAAGGCTATATGCAATATGAGCAGAAGACTTTGCAGGCGGTTACGGAGGCTCGCACCGCTTACATGCGCGCCACCACGCCCGCCGAGAAGACGCAAGCCGATGGCATGGTCAGCGCGGCGCTCAAGACCTTGTTTGCTGTGGCGGAGAATTATCCGGACCTCAAGGCCAATACCAACTTCCTGCAACTGCAAGGGCGCATCACAGAGCTCGAGGAAAAAATTGCCGCGCAGCGCAGCCGCTATAACGAAGACGTCAACCAATACAATATCCGCATTGCCCAGATCCCTGCCAACTTCGTTGCGGGCTTCATGGGCCTCCAACCCCACGCGCTCTTCCAGGCCCCGGAAGCGGAGCGCGAGGATGTGAAAGTTAGCTTTACCTCGTGAGGGTTTCTCAACCACCCCGGCGCTCAGCGCGCCACCCCTCCTGACCCAGGAGGGGAGTTCTTAAAAAACTCCCCTCCTCAGATGAGGAGGGGTGGCGCGCCGAGCGCCGGGGTGGTGCTGACAGCCGGCGGTCATAGGCCGCTGCGGTAAACGCATTTTCCACATGCAAACATCTGAAACCAAGCCCTAGGGCCCTTGCGGGAGCAACAAAAAGGCCCGCTTGGGGGAGCGGGCCTGGAGAAAGGAGGAAACCTAAAAACGGTTTCGGAGTTATCTCTTCTTTTTCTTTGCCTTTTTCGCTGCCATATTGACTTCCCCTCCTTTACTGTGAAATGTTGAGGTCCACGCGATAGACCAGTATTGGTGGTCAGACGCGCTCTTACCACAATATGTAGTATGCTTCATCGTTCTTGTCAAGAAAAATGTTGGGCAAAATGTTTTATCGGAGGATTCGCCGCCTAGAGGTCGGCGGCGAGTGTCGGCCACGGTGGGCGCGCAGCCACAATCTGACCTGCATTGCACAACGGTGGGAGAGTTGGGTGGTAGGGCGGGGAATGGGCCCGCGAAGGTGTGCGGAGGCGAGAGTTAACCGAACGGGTGAGCGCCAGCGGGCGCGAGAATCCTCGGTTTGATGAATTAACCAAGCTAAGCAGGGCCCGAGTGCTTCATTTCAGGCCTTTGTTCCGGACGCCGCTCTCGAATGAAGGACCCTGTCGGGCGGAACTTCCGGCGTGAAAAAATTGTTGCGCAGGTAGCGAGGAGATGGGCGCCGTCTGCCCGCTGTGCCGTCGACGGTAGACCAACCTGGGGTATACTTCGAGATTCTGCACTGAGTGTTGATGGTTCGCCTCATTTTCCCCGGACGCAGCGGCTGCGGGGAAATCAATTCTTGCTGATGGCGCGAGACGATGAGTTTCAGGATGTCTCCCCCAATTGCCCGACGCATCGGTTGGCCCGCCTGCTTCACCCTGGTTTTTGTATCCGCATTCTTCCTCAGCGGAACGCGGCCCTCGCCGCTCGAACTGGACCCCTCCTGGCACGTGGTGCTCGAGTATGCGACCGCGCACCATTGGCAATTTGGCACCCAGATTATCTCGACGTACGGGCCCTTGGGATTTCTGGCCGCGCCCTACAGCCTGGGACATCTGGTGGGTGCACGCATCGCCTTCGCCTTTTTTTGGGGCGCGATCATGGCCCTTACCGCCACCGGGCTGGCAAGACGGTTGACGGGATGGGTGCGTTACGCCGTTCTAGCCTGGTTAATGTTTTTGACTCTCTCCGAAGGGCTCGACCAAGGCGTGTTCTGGGTGTTGGCATGCGGCGCATTAATCCTGCTTCTCGAAGACCCCCGGCAGCGATGGCTAGCGCCTGTGTATGGGTTCGCGTTCATCGTCTTTTCTCTCATCAAAGTTTCATTTCTAACCGCGGGGTTCGCGAGCCTGGTCGTGGTCGTCGTATGCTGGATCGGCCGGCGGAAGTTCGTCAGGGCGACGGTGCTGGCGCTCGGGGCGCCGGCGGGATTCGTGGCCGGCTGGATGGCCTTGGGGCAGTCGCCCTCGCATCTCGCCCCCTGGATTCGATACTCCCTCGAGCTCGAGGCCGGCTACAGCGGGGCCATGAGCCTGGCGCCCAAGACCCCGGTTCTCTGCGCTGCTTTGGCGGCGCTGGCGCTATTCGCGGGCGCTTTGATCGCGACGATCCTGCATGCGCCGCGCGGCTCACTGCGTTGGGCGGCCGTGATCATTCTGGCAGAATACGGTTTTTGGGCATGGAAGGAAGGACTGACGCGTTCCGGGAACTGGCACACATTTGTGTTCCTATGGTTTCTGCCCCTGGGATTGGCATTTTTTTTCCTCAACGGCCTGTCCATCCCGCCCCCGTTTCACCGACGGGGGTTGGAGGTCACGTTCGCCGCCGGCATGGCGCTCTGCCTCGGGGCAGCGCACTTTCAGCTTCCGGGATTCGCCTGGCAGCAAGTTGCGGATTGGCCGCGACGCGTCACCCACAACGCGGAGATGATCCTGGCCGTCGTCCGGGGGCGCTCCGCCGGCCTCTATGCTGACGCGCGCGATTCGAGGAATGTCCGCATGCTCATGCTTGATCATGCGAAAGACTTAATCGGGAACCAATCCGTCGACGTGATGAACTATCTGGCCTTGGCGGCTGTGGCGAATGAGATGAACTATCGTCCGCGCCCGGTATTTCAGGGTAACCAGACTTACACGCCGGCGCTTCAGATTCGCAATGAAGGATACTTCCAGAGTGAAGACCGGCCGCATTTTGTGATGCTCTGCCAGCAGGCCACGGACGGGCGGTTTCCCACACTCGAGGATTCCGCGGCGTTCAATTATGTGCTGAATAACTATGTCCCCGTAGGCCAGGACGGACCCTTCCTGATCTTGCAGCAACGAACGAAAGAAGTCCCCACTTTCCAGCTTGTGCATGACGAGACGCTGCGCTTCGGGGACACGATGGATTTGCGCCCCTGGGCGAATGCCCCTCTCTTCATGGCCATTTCGATCGTGCCCAGCTTACTGGGGCGAGCCGCCACCTTCTTGTATCAGCAGGAAGCTCTTTACCTGCGGTTGGAAAGGGATGGAGCGCCGGAACGATACCGTATTGTTCCGTCGATGGCTGCGCAACCGTTCCTCGTGAATCCCCTCCTCGACCGCACCTCTGACGTTCTCGGTCTCTACCTGTCTCTCCGCAGACCCCATACCAACAGCGTGGTCTTGGAGCACCCATCGCATGGGTCTTTCGAATTCCAGGATCGCCTGCGGGTGCAGCTCTACACCGCACCCGGATTTCTGCGCGCGGCCCGCGGGTTTTCACCGTCCGCCATACTGGCCGATGTGCAGGGCCGGGTTTTCCTGTCACCGCCGAGATTCATGCAGAACTCCATCGCCACGCGCGTGGTGATGTTTCATGGCTCTCCAGCCTGGCTGATGGGCGCGCCCAGCAAGATCGGACTGGAGATTCCGCCCAACACTTTTGCGTTCTCCGGCTACTTCGGGGTGCCGGGAGAATTATTTTCAAGCGATAGTCAGCGGGAGCGAGTGGATGTCGCCATCGAAGTCTGCCCTAAAACCGGCGCGTGTCGCCGAGTCTTTGAGCAACTCTTGCCGCCTCCTTCAGGCAACGGAGATGGCGAACGATTTTCATTCCGCATTCCGATCGACAACGCCCATGACCGGTACATCGAACTCACGACGGCTGCCGCTCCCTCCGTGGGCTCCCCCAACAGTCTCTCGGTATGGTCGCGATGCCGATTTGAAGAATCCCCCGTTCCCTAAGGAAGGCATCCGATCGGGATCGGGGGAGCGGTTGCCCACTCGCCCCTTCCACAGCACCAGACGTACGGTTGCCTGCTACAAAACGCCACGTGCGGGCGGGATGCGTTTATAATGACCATCCCTTGCGAGGACAGAAAAGGGTGTCATGGAAAATTTTCCCACTCCCGCGCCGACACACCACGAAGCTGTACCCCGCTTAAGGCGCGTCCTCACGATTTGGGATTTGGTCTTCTACGGCATTGTCCTGGTACAGCCCATCGCTCCTGTACCGCTATTTGGAGTCTCGCAAAAACTCTCGGACGGCCATTTCGTAACCACCATCCTGCTTGCCATGTTCCCCATGTTGATCACCGCCGTCAGTTATGGCCGCATGGCCGCTATCTACCCTTCGGCAGGCTCCGCCTACACCTATGTGGGAAAGGGGCTGAACATTTATTTGGGATTTCTGGTGGGCTGGGCAGTGCTGCTGGACTATCTCTTATTCCCCCTTGTTAACGGCGTCTGGGTTGCGGTTGCCATCCATTCGCGTTATCTGCCTCAGATTCCCTATTGGCTGGCGATGTTTCTGGTCGTCGTCTTCATGACCGCTCCCAATCTGCTCGGGATCAAGACCTCAGCGCTCTCTGACAAGATTCTGCTGGTGGCCATGTGCTCGGTGGCCGTAGTTTTCATTCTGCTGGCGATTCGATACCTGTTTCATGACCAGGGTTGGGGGGGCCTTCTATCGACTCAGCCCTTTTACAATCCCCAGACTTTTGCGCCCCGTACGGTTTGGGTGGCGACTTCCTACGCGGCGCTGGTTTATATTGGCTTCGACGGCGTCACCACTCTGGCTGAGGATGTAGAGAATCCGAAGCGCAACGTCCTGCTTGCGATCCTGCTGGTTGTGGTATTCACTGGATTATTCGGGGGATTGCTGGCCTATCTCGGCCAGCGGATCTGGCCCGATTGGCGCACCTTGCCCAATGTGGAAACAGCGTTCATGGACGTTTGCGGACGGGTGGGGGGCCACGCCCTGTTTCATGCCATGGGCTTCACCATACTGCTGGCGGAGCTGGGAGGCGGCCTGGCGGCCGTCGTGGCTACAGCGCGGTTACTCTTTGGCATGGGGCGTGACAATGTGCTGCCGCGGAGAATCTTCGCCCACCTGAGCCCGGGCTCAAGCACCCCGACCTATAACATCCTGATCATAGGCACGGTGGTACTTGTGGGCGCCTTAGGCCTTCAGTATGTGGGCAACGCCTTCGAACATGGCGGCGAACTCCTGAACTTTGGAGCCTTTTTCGCTTTGACGAATGTGAATCTGGCGGCCTTCTGGCAATTCGCCTTCGTGCGGCCCCACCAGAACAAGGCACGAATGGTTGCCGATTCAGCGCTCGCGCTGTTCGGCGCCGCCTTCTGCGCCATTATCTGGTGGGATGTGGACAACGTCGCCAGAATCGTGGGAGGCGCCTGGCTCCTCATCGGGGGAATTTATCTCGCCATCAACACCCGCGGATTGCGCGCGCCCCCGCGCATGATCGATTTCGGCGAGTCTCATTAGCACCGCAGCGCGGGCTGCCGACCAAATTAACTGGAGGTAAGCGGCCATGTTTGACATTGCTCCGATTGAATTGCCGGACTTTGGCGGGCGGGATGAATCCCTGCCTTTGATTCCCGTGAGCGAATACGAGCAGCGCCTCGGTGCCATCGTCCAGCGCATGCAGGAGGTCCGCCTGGACTTCCTGGTGGTTTATGCCGACCGGGAACATTTCGCCAACATGTCCTTTCTCACCGGCTTTGATCCCCGTTTCGAAGAGGCGGTCCTTCTGCTCGATACGACGGGGCGCAGGTGGCTCCTGGTGGGAAACGAGTGCATGGGTTACCTGCCCCACGCCGGGTTGAATTGCGAACCCGTCTTGTTCCAGGAATTCAGCCTGATGGGGCAGCCGCGCGGCGATTCGCGCAGCCTGCGAGCGATTTTCGCCGGTTTCGGAATTGGCCAGGGCGCCGTTGTCGGCTGCGCCGGGTGGAAGTACTTTGAGGGGCCGCTAGTGGATCATCCTGCGGGCGCGATCGAAATCCCCGCCTATATCGTTGACCTGTTGAGGAACCTGGTGGGAACTCCGGAGAAAATCCGCAACGCCGGCGTGCTCTTCATGAATCCTCAGGACGGCCTGCGCGTGATCAATTCCGCGAATCAGATTGCGCAATTCGAATTTGCCTCGATTCGCACTTCGGAAAGCGTTCGTTCTGTAGTCCGGCAGATCCGCGAAGGAGTGGCCGAAAATGAATTGGAGAAATTGCTGAGCGGCTCGGGCCTTCCGCTCTCCTGCCACCCTATCATCAGTTTTGGCGAGAAGGTCAAGCGAGGGCTTTCCAGTCCGTCGGCGAACCGCGCTCGGCTGGGCGATGCCTTCGTAGTGGGTTTCGGAATTCAAGGAGCGCTGACCTGCCGCGCCGGGGCCGTGGCGCGCGGGCCCCAAGACCTCCCCACCGAGTTACGCGAATCTTACCCGCGCCTCGCTACAAACTATTTTGAGGTGGTGGCTTGCTGGTACGAGTCGCTCAAAATCGGCGCCCGGGGCGGCGACGTGTGGCAGCGCGTGGACTCCGTGCGGAACGACGCGGCTTACACCTTCGCGGTCAATCCCGGGCACTACCTGCATCTGGACGAATGGGTGCATTCGCCATTCTCTCCGGGAAGCAACGTACTTCTGCGGTCGGGGATGGCCCTGCAAATGGACATCATTCCGGTTTCGTGCGGTCCGTTCTGTTATATCAACGGCGAGGATGGCATCGTCCTGGCAGACCCAACGTTGCGGGCGGAACTGGCCCGCCGCTACCCGGCCTGTTGGAGGCGAATTGAAATGCGCCGCAATTTCATGCAGGAGGTAGTGGGAATCCGACTGCACGAAGACGTCCTGCCGCTCAGCAACACGCCCGGATGGCTTGCGCCCTACGTGCTGGAGCCTACCCACGCCTTTGTCAACCGCCCGGCGGCCGGCGCCTCGCACGGCGCCGCTTGACCGTCAGTCGCTACGCTGTCCTGGGGCGAATGCGGTGGTAAAGTGTCGCGCGTGAAAAAATCATTCCATTTGCTCGAGCGATCCTCCTGATGTGTCTTGCCCCGGCGCTTGTGGCTCGGCCGGGGGCGGTGGCCAGTCCAGTCAGTATTCAGATCGCCGTCAACACTTCTCAAACGTTGGGGCCGATCGATCTAACCCGTTACGGGCTGGGTCAGGGGGGCTTAAGCGACGATCCCATGATCAGCGATCGGGTCGATCAAATCACTCAGCTTCATCCACAGACCATCCGGCTGTTTGTGCAGGAGTACTTTGACCTGTGCACCGCGCTCCACTATCCGCTGACGATTCGCTTTGCCCGTCTATGCCCGGTCAAGGTTGCTGTAAATCTCGGTGATATTCGAGTTCACGCCGTCCTGGAGAGGGGGCAGCTTCCCGAAGTGAGGATGAAACCGCAAGGCGTTGCGCTGGAGGTATTCACCGTAGCCGTTTGACTGAAGCGACTTAAGGGAAGCAACGGTGATACGCTTTTGCATGTCGGCGACGGTGAGGCCCGCCTTCTTAGCCTCTTCGACTCTCGCGGTCAGTTCCTCAATGTAGTTACCCATGCTGGACATGATGGTGTGCCCTTCCTGAAGCGAAGCATGTCCGGGCAGGATTTTCGTGAAGTCGAGCCGGCCCACCGACCCCATGGTGCCTTTCCAGGCCCGCGGGTAGCCATCGGCAATGTTGGGCAGAAAGCCGTGGATCATATCGCCGGTGGCAATCACTCGCTTCTGTGGACAGAACACCACGACGTCGCCCGCCGTATGGGCGCGGCCGTGAAATTCCAGGTGCAGGTCGTGCGCCGAATCCTGGAGCAAATACGACTTCTCGAAGGTGATGGTGGGCAATTCGAGAGAGTAGTTCTGGAGTTCCGCCTGATAGGCTTCGATCTGCCGGATCTGGTCGGCACAGAACGCCTTCTCTTCCGCGGAAGTCGATTTGGCCACGCGGGCCCGAAGTTCCTCCACCTGGTGGGACGCCTGCGCGATAGAAGCCTTCGCGCGTGGGACGGCCAAGTCTGACATGAGTTGTTTGGTGGCGGCGCTGGCGATGAAGTCGATCGGCGATTCGGCGACGCGATAGGCGTGGTTGCCCTGGGTATGATCCCAGTGAAAATGCGTGTTAATGACGTAACGCACCGGCTTCTCTGTGATCTCCCGCTTGATCTGGCCAATCAGCGAGGTGGCGGCCGATGGTTTGGAGTGAGCGTCGACCACGACCACGTCTTTCGCCCTTACAAAGATGGCCGCGTTGCAGTTGATCATCGCTTGTGGCCTGGCTTGCGCGAAGTAAATGCCTTCGGCAGCCTTCTCAATATCGAAGAGCTTGGATTCCGAATCAAGCGCGGCACGCGCCCATGCGGCGCGATGATAGGCAAGCTCCAGGATCGATGCCCCGGCCAGGGCTCCCCCCATCAGCACTCGCAGAAAATCGCGGCGCGAGGGGTACACTTCGTGAGCTTGCGCGTGATGGTCCGATGGGCTGGAAACGTGATGATGGAAATGTGTATGGTCATCCATGCAGGGACCCTTCGAGGGGAAACAGCAGCCCGCCAGTTACTCGCGTGACCCTGGCCCCTTCTTGAAATTGGTAGCGACCGGCAAAGACCAGCAAAGCCGCGGCCTCGGCACAAACTCTATAGCTCGGACCGCCTGAGCGCAAGGGCAAAACAGGGGGGCTGGCGCAGGCGAGCCAGCCCTGGGGTTTCGTCCAGATCAAGCAAGCCAGTGCAGGAAAAAGCCAAACCCAAGGCCAAATAAGCGGGCAGGGCCGAAAGCCATATGGTGGGCAAGGCCATCTGGAAAGCTTTACTCGCTGGGAGGGGGTGGTCATTTCTCAATCGAAGCTACGACCGCGTTCGAGACCAGACGCAGGAAGAGGCCGTTGTCCACAACCAATGGGCGGCTGGTCAAAACCACGCAGATGACCTGCGTTTCCGGGTCAGCCCATTCCATGGTACCGGGGGAGCCGTTGTGGCCGAAAGCACGGGGCGACAGGAGATCGCCAAGGTTCATGCCCGGGGAATTGCCCAGCCGCCAGCCCAGCCCCCAAGGCGCGTTGAGATGCGCGTTCTGATTGGAGAGCATGGCCTCGACCGTCATCGGACCGAGCAGGCGTTTCCGGCCATTGGTGCCGCCGTTCAAAAGAGTCTGGAGCAGGATGGCCAAATCCGCGGTTGTGGTGTGCAGGGCGCCCCAAGGGTTCCCGAGATCCCGCCAGTAAGTGCTGTTGGGCCCCCAGTCGCGAAAAGCTTGCATGTCAGTTTCCGTGCCGACCTGGACTTGCACGGTATCAGCGAGGCGGAATTTTCCCGTTCCCAGCGAGGTGTGCATCATGCCCAGCGGTTCGAAGATCTCTTGGCGCTCGAAATCCTGTATCGACATCCCGGAGAGCTTCTCGATGATCGTCGCCGCCAGCAGGATTCCCATGCTCTGGTAACTATAAGCGGTGCCCGGAGTGAACAGGAGCGGCGTGCTATAGGTGTGCTTAAGGAATTCACTGAGCGGCGCATGGGCCTGGCGCAATTGATTGTTCTCCGGCAATTGATCCGGCAGCCCGGAAGTGTGCGTGAGCAGATTGATTACCCGCACCTTGTTCCTATCGCCTCCGGTAAATTCGGGCAAGTAGGTGGACACCGGCTCATTCAGCGAAACCTTGCCACGCTCGACCAGTATCATCAGCGCCGTGGCAGTCACGGTTTTGGTGATCGAACCGACAACGTAGACGGAATCCGCTTCGACCGGGGGCGATCCGGTCTCGGAGGACAGATGGCCAAAGCCCTTGTGCAACACGATCGTTCCGTGTCGCGCTACCAGGATTGAGGCAGCGTCAACACCTCGCAGGTGAACCTCCGAATCCAACAGTCCGGTCACACGGTCAAGCCCGGCGCGCGACATGCCCACGGCCGCAGGATCTCCAGGCCGAAGCTGTCCAAGCACGGGCAGGGCGGAAAGGAGGAGAACGATTACGCCGGCAGAGATTTTCTTCTGGACCATTGGTTTTGTTGTCCTAGCAGGTTATTTGAAATGTCCATAGGGCAACCCGAACCCAAAAACATTCTTGAAGGTCACAAGCGCTGCGGCCGATAGTAAGGCTGACACTCCCGCTGCTCCCCAGAGCACGCGCCGATCCCTCGGAATGCAGTCGCGCAATGAATACACCAGCAACGGCAAAACCGGAATGAGGAACCTGGAAAAGTACCAGGCAATTCCAATGTAGTTATATGACAGAAAGAAAAGAGTGTAAAGCGTGACGAAAAGGGCCTCGGGTTGATACATCGCCGCAAACCCCGGTTGGTTACTGGGGAGCCATATCCTCACGGTACCCGCTAACGCCAACACCGGCCATGTCGCGAGAAAAAGGAGCGTATACCACCGGGTACCGGCAAAAAAGGCAGTGAGGTAGGCAGGAACCAGAGCGCCGAACGGAAATGTGAGCGGCCACCCGTGAGGCCCCCAATCAGGTTGATAACCAGTGAAGTTGGCGAAGGGGCTTCCCAGGATGATCCAGAGGGGTACAACGTAGAGAACCCCGATGGCAAGGCCGATTAGCGTGATAATGGCCAGTTGCCGATAACTTTTTCGCCTGGCCAAAACGATCGCGAAGCATAGCAGGGCGAACGCTCCCAGCGGACGGACGGTCGTACACAGCGATGCGAGCAGGGCCGCGAGATTCCACCGGCTGGAGCGTGCTGCCAGGAAGGATGCAAGGAGCAAACACATAAACAGGGGCTCGGCGCCTCCCTCCACCGACAATATAGTCCACTCGTAGTTGATGAAGACAAAGACAGTGGCGACCCAGCCTCCGTACAGTTGATGGACCAATTGGCAGGCGGTCAGTGAGCCCAGGATCGAAAGCATCACCAGTGCCATTAGGCCCGGTATGGAAAGCAGCCTGGAAATACACGCAATGGCGTAAGGGAAACCCCAAAAGTGCGGGGGCATCTCCCCTCCCGAGAAATGCCAATTCCGAATTACCGTGGCGATATCCAAGTAGGCAGGGTTATCCGGCCATACAGCTACCATCTCCCAGAAGTTCCTAACCCTGCAAACCATCACGAGGTGCACGGCGATCACCATAGTGAACATCAGGAGAACTTCTACCCTAGAAGGCTCGCCGCGACCGGGAACCGCCCCAGCATCACCCTCACGCGCAGGCGCCGCTCTAAACCAGGATCTTATTATGGAGTTCATAAAATAGGGTGGACACCTTCGCGCGCCTTCTTTGAGCGGAGCAGTATACACCAGGCCTCACCCGACCTGCCACGGAGGTCCGAACTCTTCTCGAGCTTGAGTTCGCGGGTCGGCTGGCATATGATTCTCTCTCTCGAAAAAAACCAATAGGAGACACGCATGAACTCGCGCATCCCTCGTCGTCAGTTTATTCAAACCGCGGGGCTGGGAGCTCTGGGCGGCGCGGGGCTGGCGCTCTCCGAGAACCGCGCCGAGGGGCAATCCCCGGCGACGACCGACCAGAAGCCTCGGCTGTTGGTAGGGTGCTGCGCTTACTCCTTCCTCAAGTACCTCGAAGCCGGCAAGATGACGATGGAGGAGTTCATCTTAAAGGGCGTGGAGTTGGGTGTGAATGCCTTGGACATGACCACCTACTGGCTAAAATCGACGGACACTGATTACCTCTTATCCCTGCGGCATCTTGCTTTCAAGAACGGAATGCCCTTTTCGGGAGCTGCGTGCGGCCCCGACATGCTCCAGGCCGACAAGGACCGGCGCCGGGAGGTTCTGGAGGAAATCAAGGCCTGGGTGGATCGCACGGACGTGCTGGGCGCCTCGCACTTGCGCGTCTTCGCCGGACGGCTTCCCCAAGGAGCGGCCGCGGCCCAAGGACTGGATTGGACGGTGGAGTGCATGAAGGCAGCCTGCGACTACGCCGCCAAGAAAGGCATCACGCTCGGTGTCGAGACCCATTCGGGGATCACCCAGAAAGCTGATACCACGCTCGAGCTCATTCGCCGCGTCGACTCTCCGTACGCCGGCATAACCCTCGACATCACTCATTTCGTCGGCGACTCCGATGAAGATAAGTACAAACAAATTGAAGCCTGCATCCCTTACGCCAACCAAACTCACATTCGCGACCATTTCGACAACCATGATCCCCTCGACCTTGACCGCGTCTGGCAAATGTTCGCCAAGGCCGGCTACAAGGGTTACATGTCGCTCGAGTACCAAGGCCGGGAAGATGTCATGACCGCCGCGCCCAAGCTGGTCGAGCAGATGAAAGGGTTGAGTAGGAAGTATTCCTCGGTCTAGTCCGGGTAACTAGCGCGGTTCGAGCGATCAACCCTAGCGTGCTTCGGACAGAACCGGCTCGTTCCGATCCCTGAGTATCCACCTCCCGAAAAAGGGTAGTCCCGCGAGCAGTACTGCGACCGCGACGAGAAATCCGGGGTAGTAAGAGTGGGTCCGGGCGATGAGAAGTCCGGTCGCGATCGGCGCGACGATCCCCGACAGGTTCCCGCCGAAGTTCATGAATCCCGTCCACAACCCCACCTCGTCAGCGGGCGCGACGCGCTGAAGCAAGGCGAGCATGTTGCCCGTGGCCAGCCCCACCAGAGCGGCGCCGCCGATCAGCATGATTGCCCCTACGTCGTTCGCGACGAACCCGACCGGAACGAACATGAGGCTGGTGAGAAAGGCGACCGTGATGACGACCTTGCGGCTGCGCATTTCGCTCCAGCCGAAGCGCACCAGCCGGTCCGCGATCCAGCCGCCTAGGGGTTCGGCGGTCGCATAAATCAGATAAGGGATGGCCGCGAAAGCGCCGGCTTTGCGGAGCGGCAAGTGGCGCGACACCACCAGGTAGTCGGGAAGCCAGGTCACGAGGAGGTACCAGTAATAGCCGTAGCAGAAATTCGCGCTGGACATCGCGAGAAGATTGCGGTCCATCCAACCCCGCGACCGGCCGGGATTGCTCTTCGCCGCCGAGGGGGAAGGGGTGCGGAGGGGATAGACACGCAGCCAGGGAAGGAGCCAAACCAGGCTGGCAAATCCCACCCATAAGAAGGTACTTTTCCAACCCAAGGCGACGATGAGCATGGCGATCAGCGGTGCTCCCAGGGCCAGTCCGGCCCGGGTGCCACAGTTGACCAGTCCTGAGGCGAGGCCGCGGTCCTTGGCGTCGAAGAACAGACTGACCACCTTCATGCCGCCCGGCAAGTAGATTGATTCGCCCACTCCCAGAACGATGCGCACGAGGATCAGCATTCCCAGGGTGCTGGCGAGCCCCGTGAAACCACAAGCCAGTGACCAGAGCGCGAACGAGCCCGCGTAAAGCCAGCGCAGGTTGTAGCGGTCGGAGAGCCAGCCTATCGGCACCTGCATCAACGAGTAGGACCAGAAAAATGCGGAAAGCAACACCCCTTTGGCGGCCGGGCCCAGATGCAGATCAAAGGCGATCACGGGCAAGGCCACCGAGAGGATGGCGCGGTCAAAGTAGTTGATGAAACCGGAAGTGAACAAGAGCCCGGTAACCGCCCAGCGGCGCGCGTTCGAAACCGCCGGTCCGAGTTCGGTCATTCCCCCACTCCTAAAACTCGAGTAATCCCGTTCGGAGAGACCCGCCACCCAGTCGATTGTCTGTTGGCGTATACAACCATCTCCGCTCCCCGCGCGAGCATACCCCGGCTCCGTCCGACAAGCAGGTGAGCCTTTCACGTCACTCTGAGGTGTGCCCCACGACATCTTGCCACGTTTTGAACCCGCGCTGTTAGCTGAATCACCCCGCACCGGAACCTTCTTCTCTCTGGCTGCGGATTTCTTGCCCGTGCGGGAAGTGCCCAGCTTTTGATTGACCGGAGTCCGGTTGTCCATCTAACATGGTCGCCCAATTTCATCTCTCAATGGGCGCTGCGCGTGGAGGAGCTTATGCATCCCGGATTCGTCTGGAAACTCCAAGTTTCGGTTGCTGCATCTCTGACGTGCCTGGCCCTGGCCACTCCCATTCTGGCGCAAGGGCTCGTGACCAGCGACCTTTATCGCCTGCGCTCAGTGAACGAGGTGGCGCTCTCACCTGACAATCATCGAGTTGCTTACACCGTGACCATGTTCGATCGCCCCGGCCGGCCCTACTCGCAGGTTTTGATTATGGATCTGGCCAGCCACAATACCGCGCGCCTCGTTGGGGAAAAAGGGGTGGCCTCGGAACCGGTATGGTCGCCGGATGCCAAGTGGCTGGCCTACCTCGGCGGTGAAGGAGACCAGTCCGGCGTCTGGGCAGCGCATGCGGATGGGTCCGGTGCGGTGTACCTTGCGCCGGTTACGGGCAGCAACTCGCCACTTCCCGTCCAAGGCGCGCTGATGACCTGGTCGCCCGACAGCAAACAGATTGCCTTCGTCTCTTCGACGCCGGGCCCCGAGACGGCTGAGGCTTCCGGCGATCCCATGGTGATTAGGCGCTACCTCTACAAGCCCACGTTCAATGAGGGTTTGACCCATTTCAATGACAACCGCCGATTGCACATCTTCGTGGCCGACGTCGCCGCCCGGCAGGCCCGCCAGCTCACCCAAGGAAGTGATGACGAGCATTCCATTGATTGGTCGCCGGATGGCAAGGAGATCCTCTTCGTCTCGAACCACGAACCCAACTCCGATGAGTTCTTCAATTACGATGTGTTCGCTCTGCGGATTGCGGATGGCAAGGTGCGGCGTCTGACCGCCACGGAAGGTTGCGAGTTTGCTCCGCGTTGGTCCCCGGACGGAAAAAGCATCGCCTACGCTGCCACCCAACGCGGGCTGACGGACCGCGAGACCAATATGGAAGATACCCACGTCTGGGTGATGAATGCCGATGGAAGTCATCGCCGCGAGATCGGGTCGGGAATCGACAACCGCCAGGGGTTGCCGCATTGGTCGCCGGAAGGCAACGCCGTTTACTTCACTGTCGAAGACCGCGGCAGCGTTCACTTGGTCCGCCTGCCCATTTCCGGTTCGGAGTCGAGCGGTGCGCCAAAAATGGCTGTGGCCGACCTCGGCACGGTGGGAGGGTGGTCGATAGGTAAAGGCGGTCTGCTTGCCTATGCCCTGACCACTCCGCGCGACATGGCGGAGCTGTATCTCCAAACGGGCGACAGCGCAGCCCAGAAGCTCACCGATTTGAACGCCGGGATTCTCGCCAACAAAAATATCGCCGAGGTGGAGCCCTTTACCTTCATCAGCAACGATAACAAATACGAGGTCGAGGCGTTTTTGACCAAGCCACCCGGCCTCGCCGAGGGCCTCCGGGACACATCGCTCGCCCCCAAGCACTCCCTCATCGTAAGCCTGCATGGCGGCCCCCACGCCCAGAGCGGACCGGCCTTCACCGTCAAGAATCAGATCTACGCCGCCCACGGCTGGGCTGTGCTGCAAGTGAACTATCGGGGCTCCACGGGGTACGGCCAGAAATACGCTGACGCGGTCTTCGGCGATCAGGATGGGAACGAAGCCCAGGACGTGCTTTACGGCGTCAGCGCCGCCCTGCGCCGCTATCTGTGGCTCGACCGGGAGCGCATGGGCATTGAAGGCACCAGTTATGGCGGCCAGTTGACAGAGTGGCTCATCACCCAGACCAATGAGTTCAAGGCCGCGGTGCCTATTCGGGCGATAGCGAACATCGTTAGCTATAACTACATGACCTATTACAATCAATATGAAGAGATGGAATTTGGCCAGTTCCTCCACCAGGGGAATTGGATGGACTTCGCCTGGGAACGCTCGGCCCTCAAGCACGTGGCGAACGTCCATACCCCGGCGCTGATCATGCACGGTGAAAACGACGCGGACGTGCCCATCGCGGAGTCCGAGCAGTTTTTCATCGCACTCAAGGACGTGGGTGTGGAAACCATCTTCGTCCGTTATCCGCGCGAGGGCCACGGACTCGACGAGACCCGGCACCTCGCCGATTCGATCGACCGCAGCATCGGGTGGTACGAGAAGCACTTCCCCCGCCCCGGCCAGGAAGGCGTTACCAACGTCCAGCCTTGATGCGCGACGTGCCCAGCGGCAGCTTATAATGGCCTGAAAACCTGGGAAAATCCCGGAAGTCACTTCGCCTCGATTTATCCCATAATCCACGACTTCTCTGCCAAAAATTCGGCTCGATTGTCGATCTTTAACGC
>Ga0326728_10012401_pt1 | contig 18949 bp, 20 predicted proteins | sample MB3enrmetagenome_FD_207602 | JGI IMG/M metagenome (GOLD analysis project Ga0326728, IMG submission 207602) | Lab enriched peat soil microbial communities from McLean, Ithaca, NY, United States - MB31MN | ecosystem: Environmental > Terrestrial > Soil > Wetlands > Peat | place: USA: New York... | reverse complement strand
ATCTCCAAATTCGACGCCCTGGTTATTCGCAGCGCGACCAAGGTTACCGCCGAAATGCTTGAAAATGCTCTAAACCTAAAGGTGATAGGCCGTGCGGGGATAGGGCTTGATAACGTCGATGTCGAAGCAGCCAGTAAACGCGGCGTGGTAGTGATGAACACCCCGGAAGGCAACGTCATAACGACAGCCGAACATGCCATAGCCATGATGCTTTCCCTCACCCGCAACATTCCCCAGGCCACTGATTCTTTAAAGAAAGGCGCATGGGAAAAGAAACGCTTCGAGGGTAAGGAGGTCTTCAACAAAGTCCTTGGCGTCATAGGGGTCGGCCGGATAGGGCGCGTGGTGGCCGAGCGCGCCCAGGGACTGAAGATGAGGGTAATCGCCTACGACCCTTACATCAATCCCGAAGTTATCGATTCACTCGGTATCCGGGGCGTTACCTTCGACGAGCTGCTTGCGCAATCAGACTACGTTACCGTGCATACGCCGGTGACGCAGGAGACGCGCAACCTTCTTAATGCCGAAGCTTTCAAGAAAATAAAGCCCGGAGTCTTCGTCATCAACTGCGCACGCGGAGGAATTGTAAACGAACAGGATCTCTACGATGCTATCAAGCAGGGAGTCGTGGCCGGAGCTGCCCTTGACGTATTCACCAAAGAGCCCCCGACGGATAATCCACTGCTCTCGCTCGATCAGGTGATCGCCACCCCTCATCTTGGAGCTTCCACGGAAGAGGCGCAGGAAAATGTGGCCATCGCCGTTGCAGACCAGATAGCGGATTTCCTGACGACCGGAACGATTCGCAATTCGGTAAACGCTCCTAACATTGACGGCGCCGTCCTCGCCAGGCTCCGCCCATATTTGAGCCTGGCTGAAAAGCTCGGATGCGTGCTTACCCAGATAACCAAAGGCGCCATTCAGCAGGTTTCGATAGAATATGTCGGCGACGTATCTTCGCTGGAGACTCAGCCGCTCACCATCGCGATCCTCAAGGGCATGCTCGCCCCGGTGCTCGGCGATATGGTCAATTTCGTAAACGTCCCGGTGCACGTCAAGGAACGCGACATCAGAGTGACAACCTCGATTCGCAGCGAAGCTGAAGACTTCACCAACCTGATAAGCATTCATGTGAAGACTTCACAGGCGGAAAACCTCGTTGCCGGGACAATTGTGGGCAAGAAAGAACCGCGCATGGTCCGGATCAATGACTTCCGTCTTGAGGCAGCCATGGAAGGCCATCTGTTGCTGATCCACAATATCGACACACCGGGAACGATAGGCGCCATAGGCACCTGCCTGGGACGACATAATATAAATATTTCGCTTATGAACGTCGGGCAGGTGCTCGCACGCGGACAAAACATTATCTTTCTACGTACGGATACGCCTGTCCCGGCTAATGTGATAGACGAACTGCTTGCGATGGATAACGTGGACCTCGTCCAGGCAATCACGCTTTGTTGATACGAGAAGAGGAAGAGGCGCCTATGGGAGAGAAGGAAGAAGAAAAAGGATTCGTGATAAAGGATCGCAGAAGGTTCGCTGAAGGAGCGGGAACGGGAGAAGAAGAGCAGGCGCCGGGAACTGAAGAATCTTCCGCTGCGGGCAAAGATGAGAGCGCCGAGCGCGAAGAGCCTTCCGACGAAAAGGAAAGGGACCGGGGCCCTTTGCCCGAAGTCACCATGGCCACCTTCATCTTTTCTCTCAGCTCATCGGCCCTGGTGCACCTGGGAGAGATTCCGGAGCCGGAAACCAACCGGTCGAGGGTCGATTTGCCCATCGCAAAGCAGATTATCGACACCCTTGGCATGCTTCAGGAAAAAACCAAGGGCAATCTCGAACAGGATGAGGAAAGACTGCTCAAGTCCGTCCTCTACGATTTGCGGATGCGCTATATCCAGAAATCGGAAAAATGAGTGCGGATGGTGCTATTGGATGAGCGCTATGCTCGCAGGAGGCAGAACCTGGGTCGGGAAGGCTCCCGCTAAGATAAATCTGTGGCTGGAGGTGATCCGAAAAAGGGAAGACGGCTATCACGATATATCCAGCCTCATGCTGCCGATCTCGGTCTACGATCATATTGAGATAGAGGGGAGGCCAGGGGATGGGCCTATTACAATCGACTGTGCCTCACCGAAGATCCCTGATGAACCGGTAATCCCTTCCGATGAGCGAAACTTGGCTTGGCGTGCGGCCGAGCTTTACATGAAAGCAAGCGGGATAAAGGCAGGGATACATATTGATCTCAAAAAGGACATTCCAAGCGGCGCGGGTCTGGGAGGCGGCAGCTCTGACGCGGCGGGTGTTCTTGCAGGCCTGAACACATTATTCGAGAATGCTGTCAGTTTTGCCGATCTGGAAAGATTGGCTGCCGGCCTTGGGGCTGACGTGCCTTTTTTCCTTCACCGACGAGCGGCCCTGGCGACGGGAATAGGCGAGAACCTGCAACCGGTGGATATTGTGCCGGGCAGCCCGCTTCTTTTAATAAAACCGCCGGTGAGTGTACCTACTGGCTGGGTCTATCGAAATTTGAAATTGACAAAAGGATCTCCGCAAATTAAGCTGGTTTGTTCAGGTCATGGTCCTTGGCAGCTTACCGATCTGGTTGATCGAATCCAAAATGACCTCGAGTCGGTTACCGTACCTCGATATCCGGTCATATCGGAGATTAAGGACTACTTGATCGCACGGGGCGCCCTGGCAGCCTGCATGAGTGGAAGCGGTTCGACGGTATTCGGGATCTTCGAGACCGAGCAAGCGGCAAAAGAGGCCGCAATTTTTGCCGAAAAAGACTGGCCTCCGGTTTTTTGGGTACGGGCGGCAGTGGTAACCAACAGTTCTTAGTTTGCAGTATTACAAAGGAAGATTTTTCAACCGGAAACTGAAGACTTACTACCAAAAACCGGTGGGGCGTGGCCAAGCGGAAAGGCACGGGTCTTTGGAACCCGCATTCGGAGGTTCGAATCCTCCCGCCCCAGTCGTTTCTTAGGACATTATGTGGAGCCGTCTTTCTCTTTTTGCGGGAAATTCAAACGCCCCCCTGGCGGACAAAGTCTGTTCAAGGCTGGAAATAAGCCTTGGCAAAGCCCTCGTTACACGCTTTAGCGACGGAGAAGTCAGGGTGGAAGTGGGCGAAAACGTAAGGGGCAAGGACACCTACGTGCTCCAGTCCACCTGCCCGCCTGTCAATGAAAACCTCATGGAGTTGCTGGTTATAATCGATGCGCTCAAAAGGGCATCGGCAAGGCGGATTAATGCAATAATTCCCTATTACGGCTACGGGCGCCAGGATCAAAAGGATAAACCCAGGGTGCCGCTTGCAGCTAAAGTGGCAGCCGATCTTTTGAGCGTCGCCGGGGCCGACAGGGTGATTACCATCGACCTGCATGCCGAACAAATTCAAGGCTTCTTCGATATTCCGGTGGACCATCTTCTTGGCGTTATGGTGCTGGCCTACGCCATCAGAGAGGATCTCCGAGGCGGGGAGATCGTTGTCGCGCCCGATTCGGGCGGGACCGAACGCGCCAGGCTCTTCGCATCCAGGCTCAAGCTGGATCTGGCCCTGATGGATTATCGCGAGGGCGACGGCGCTTACCCGAAGATCGTCGGAGACGTAAAAGGCAGAAAGGTTATCATTCTTGACGATCTGATCGATACGGGCCGCACCCTTTTGAGAACCACAAGCGCGGCCATGAGGGCCGGGGCGGAAAAGGTCGAAGTCTGCGTCGTTCACCCTGTGCTTTCCGGAGACTCCGTCGCAAGGATTGAGGCATCCCCGATAAATAGATTGATGGTAACCGATACCATTCCTCTTTCAGAGAGCGCCATGGCCTGCAAGAAAATCCAGACGGTGAGCATTGCGCCCATGCTCGCCGAGGTCATCAAACGGGTGCACTTTGAAGAATCGATAAGCTCGATATTTAACGAAATTTGAGACTCTTTCGCATGGACAAGCGCTGGAATATCAGGAGGCATACACGATGGCTATAGAACTTGAAGCGGCAATCAGGGTCAGAACCGGAAAAGGATCCGCAAGAAAAGTGCGCCGCGACTTGAGGATCCCGGCCGTGCTCTACGGTCCTAAAACTGAGGCGACCTCTCTATCAGTTTCTTCACTCCAACTGGAGAAATATCTCAGGGAGACCGGCGGTGAGAGCAAGCTGCTCAACCTCAAGATCGACGGTGGACAAACCAAGCAGGTGCTCATCCGTGAGATTCAGACGCACCCATACAGGAGACGTTTCCTGCATGTCGATTTTTATGAAGTGCCCCTCGACCATCCGATCACCGTCGAGGTGGTTGTGGAGTTGGTGGGAGAACCCATAGGTATGCAAAAAGGGGGAGAAATCAACCTCATTCAACGCACGCTTGCGGTGCGCTGCCTTCCAAACCAGATTCCGGAAAGTATCCGGATCGATATAAGCAAACTTGACCTCGGGGAGATGCTTCACGTCGAGGACCTTATAGCCGAAGCTTCTTACGAATTTGAAGAGGACCCGACCGTGGGCGTGGTAAGCGTAATGGCGCCCGAGAGTGCTCCTCCGCCCGTCGAGGAAGGACCGAAGAAATAAAAGAACTCTAAGGACTTATCTGCTCACTTTTCACCGTTCACTGAACCATGGGTCATGTCTGCGGCAACGAAGAACAAGTTCTTGCCCTTGTCGGCCTTGGCAATCCGGGCAAAGAATACGAACATACGCGGCATAACGTCGGGTTTCTGGTGATTGACCGGCTGATCGCCCGCTATTTGCCTGCAATGATGGAGCGCAAGTTCCGCGCATCCTGGGGTTTCGCCAATGCCGAGGGGCAAAAAATCCTTTTCGTGAAGCCGCTCACCTTCATGAACAGGAGCGGCGAGGCGGTAGGCGAGATAGTCAAATACTTCGGAATCGCTCCGAGTCGAATGCTCGTTATTCACGACGACCTGGATCTGCCGTTTGCGCGGATTCGAATTGCCCAAAGAGGAGGCTCGGCAGGCCACAAGGGTATTCAATCCATCATAGACCATGTCGGAAGCTCCGATTTCCCGCGCCTCAAAATAGGGATCGGCCGTCCAAAACATGGCGAACCGGTTGAAACGTTCGTCTTGCAGCCCCCATACCCCGAAGACCGGGAAGAATTCTCGAAAATGACAGAGCAGGCCGAGTCGGCAGCCTGCGCGATCCTCGCCACATGCCTGAATGATGCTATGAATCAGTTTAACAGGCAAAAACAAGACCAGAAAATGGATTAATGGCGAGTTGCGGCCGGAGAGTTCTCATATAACGGTGTTCCACGGAAAGCGGTTTACCAAAATCCCGCTTCTCACTCGCAGCGCCGGATCTCAACCCGTCTAAAAAAGGCTGCAGCAGCCGCCCTGACCGAAAATCCCTCCAAGCCCTCTTGCCGCCAGTGACACCCCCATTATCACGATGAAAAGGGCGGCAGCACGCTCGCCCAAAAGCCGTGTGCGGACGGAGAGGTACGAAGCCGTTATCCCTGCCGCCAGAAGCGCTGGAGCGGTCCCCAGCCCGAAAGAGATCATGGTCAGAAGACCTCTTGCCGGGCTTAGCGTGTTTGCGGCCGCAACCAACATAGCCCACGTCAGACCACAGGGAAGAAACCCTGCAAGGAGGCCAAGCCCGGCTTTCGATCTCAGACTGCCAGAGTCGATCAACCCAGCGAGACTCCTGCCAAATGCCGATGTGAGAGGGGAAAGGAGACGGGCGGCAAAACGGGGAGTCGGCAGCGCGCCAAAGACGATCAGGCCCAAACCGATCAGAATGATTCCCGAAGCCGTTGCAAAGCCCGCCCTGTATTGCATTGAGAACCTGTGCACCTCGAAAGACCTGAAAAACCCGGCAATGAAAGCGCCCAGTATTCCGTAAGTAGTAAGACGGCCCACGTGAAATGCCACGTGATGGAAAAACGGACCTGGCAAAAAACGCACGCGGGGAGGACGGGATGCGGAAACACGAAAATGCGACGGGGTGGAAACAGAAAAGCCCACTCCCGGCGAACCGGCCTGCGAAAGAGTTCTGTATCGCAGAGACCAAGCCATGATGAGAGGCCCGCACATGCCGAGGCAGTGAAGGCTTCCGGTGAGTCCCACGATGAAAGGGGCAAATGTTTCAAGCATACGGGACCACCTATCCACAGGCGCGGTTATGCAAACCCCCCGAAAAACGCGTCGCCGGATACTGCAGGCAAAATTCAACTAACGGAGGATGAAAAGAGAGATTTGACACAATCATTTTTGTGTTTCCAGTTGTCTTAACTTTTCCTTTACCCAGGAGCGAACCAGTTGCGCCCTGTCGATTCCGGATCGCCTGGATTCTCTGTCAATCGCTCTAATATCCCTTGGGTCGAGCCGCAGTTGAATCAGCCGCTTGGGCGGGCGAGTAAACTTGAGCCCACCCTCCGACCAGCCCTGAAAGTCCTCAGGACTATTCGTCTCCCAGAACCGTTCGAGTTCCTCATCATCCATCGGGGGGATTTCGGACACGTCTCTTAATGTTTTCTTCACTGAGCCTTACTCCTCTTATTATATATATTCTTCTGATTCCTGTTCATATCTCTGGCAGTTATGACTTTAGAAACATTTGTTTTCGTTTCAAGACCAAATTGACGAACCTCTTCCGGAGACAATATCCTTACCAATACGAGCAGATACCTGCCAGCAAAAGATCGTCCATAAATAAAGTAGCATTCTTTGTAACTGATTGAAAAGGCGCCAGGATCATCGTAGTATGCAGCAAACGCGGTGCGGTCAAAACCGAAAGCAAGCTGAAATTTATACCGGCCAGGTCTCAGGCGAGAAACCAAGTTTGGGCACAGAGAGCAGGCCACTGCCCGCCTACAATCTTCCCTGGCCCCATAGCGACGGCGGAGCAGCAGCAGATTTCACTTTTCACCGGATGCTTCTCAGGTAACGCACGATAGCCCAGGTTTCACTGTCTGTCACCGTGGAATAAAGAACAGGATGCCTGTTGAAGCCGAAGCGGATCCTGTAGAAAATCTCACCGTCGCTTAGTTCCTGAACCCTGGAGCTTGTCAGGTTGGCGGGGAGCGGCGCGAAACTCTGACCCACCGTACCGTTGCCGTCCAGCTTGGGACCGTGGCATTGGACGCAATAGAAGCCGTACCTTTCCCATCCCCATGAAATGATTTTTGAGTCCTCGGGGAGGGGGTTTTCAAGCTCCATCGGGTTCGCCTCCCGTTCGATCCAGATGCCTCCGTCAACGGGCACCGTCTTTTTCGGCATTTGCGGGAATTCCTGGTTGTATGCCTGCACGGCTTCGTCGTCCCGCATTTCCGAATAATAGCATCCGCACAGACATAGGGAGGCAAACGTCACGAGCGCGAGGGCCACCGCGCGGCGAAATAATAGACACGTAGACCTTGAAGGCACGGAACACCGGGACAAATCCGTCCCCGCTTCAGCGCGTCGCTCCATGTCGGCGGCGTCGCAGTACCTCCGCGTCCGCTCTTTACCCTCCCTTGCCACGCGGGCCGCTTTCATTTGGACGCCTCCTGCCGCTGCACCCGGGATATCGGTCCCGAGACGTGCTGAGGTTCCACAGGGATCGGTTCCGGTCCGGGAACGAGACCGTGCGGTCTTATCGGATTATAGGAAGAATAGGTGGATTCGCCGGGAATATCGGGGATAACGCTGAAATCCCAGCCGGGAGGTCCTTTGTCTCCGATGATGAAATAGAAAAGCAAGCCCCAGACGAGAAATCCGGCCGCAATACCGCCTATTACGGCCCACGTCTTCGCTCCGCTAAATTCCTCTTCAGTGCGCATTCCGAAAGCTCCAATGCGTATCCAAAAGTTTTCGACGGGTTCAGCTCCGCTTCACCTATCCTGCGAGTCTTCTTCTATCCCGTTTGTTCACAATCCACGAGTCACGTTTCTAGAACCTGCCGCCGTTTGCCCAAACGTAGATCAAGTAAGCGATTGACCAGGCGGCTATAAGCACATAGGTGTAGATCAGAAAAGGAGCTATCGGGTTCTTTTCAAGGTGATGTCCGCTCTCGCGTTCGTGGTATCGCCTTTCTTCCAGCTCTTCCATCGTTCTGGCTATGCGCCTTCTCGGATAACTCGCCCAGGCGAGATATACCATGATGAGAGATATAGCGCCCAGAAAGAGGGCTATCATTTCATACTGGAAATCGAGCCAGACAAAGAATCGCATTTTCGTATCCGTTCAGCGGTGATACAGGCTTAATGCCAGTGCAGCCGCGAAGGCGGCAAGAGCCATTGTCGTTATGAACCACATGGAAATCGTGTGCGCTCTGCTTTTTGTGCGGCTGGCGAACCTAACCGGCTCTGACAGGAGGTCTTTGCCAAGAGGCAAATACCTTGCGCGCTGCTGGTCCGAAAACTGCCCCGCGTGCAGCGCCCAGACCAGTGCGACCATGCTCGCAGCAAGGCTGATCAAGACAAGAAAAAGCCATCCGGCGCAGTAGATCATTTTTCCTTCACCACAGGTTCATAAGACGCATCGATTCCCCTCGGCTCTGCATGAGCGTCGGTTTGTCCAATAAAGGTCACCGCGACATAGTTGCCCACGTCCCAAATCTTCTCAGACTGAAGGTCTTTTTTGAAATAAGGCATCGCGGTCCCGGTGATTCCGTTCATAATCTGGTAATAAAGTATCCCTCCGGAAATCCCTCTGTCCTTGAGTATGGTAAAATTCAAGGGGGGAGGGTAAAGATACGGCTGGGCAGGTCCGACCCCGTCTCCCACAGGACCGTGGCAGCCGATGCAATAGCTTTGATAAATTCGGTGTCCCCGCGTCATGCCGGCGGCCGTGGTCAGGTAAGGATCGGGCAGATTTCTCCAGCCTTCCGGGACGTGCGAATGGAGCCATTCAACGTTCTTTTCGGGACCGGACTCAAATGCCGCAATAGTTTCAGCTTTCCAGTATTCTTGACGCGCCACTCGGGCGTCGGCGTCCTTGAATCCGAGGCTCTGCTTGTAGGCTATAAGGGCCTTGATTCTTTGCGGACCAAGGAATTCCCACGAGGGCATAAGCGATTCGGGCCGTGTGAACCTGGGGTTGGCGAAATGAGCAAGGTGCCAGTCGTCGGGATGCTCGCCGCCCTCCTCGGAGAGGTCCGGACCGGTTCGTTCGGTCCCCAGAAGGTGGGGTGAGTCCGCAACATAGTCCCCGGCCTGCGCTATCCTTTCGGAACCGATGTCCCAGTCGAAGTTGCGGATGAACTGCGTATGGCAGTAGGTACAGCCGTTGTTTACGTATACCGAACGTCCCTCGTCTTCCATTGCGGTGCGCGGCCTGAAAATATCGGATCCCTGATCGGTTATCGTCATCCATGGCAGAACCACGTGCATGAAAGTAACCGAGGCGAAAATGAGCAACCCCCCAAAAACCAGCACGGCAGGCGTCATCCTCATTGCAGTTCTCCCTGAAATTCCTCTCCGAATATGCGCTCACCTTGAGCCTGGTCTCCGCGAATAGTCCTTATCACATTGTAGGCGCCGATGAACGCCGCTCCTATGAATAATAACCCTGAGGCCGCGCGCACTATGAAGTATATATGAATCATGGGCAAGGTGCGGTAGACGGTTGTTCCATTGAGCCAGGCGTGACCCTGGACAAGCCCGCCTGCCGTCAAAACCAGGAAGAAGGCGGACATCCCCAGGATAAGCAGCCAGTATTGGACATCCGCCAGACGTCCGCTGTAGAGCGGTTTTCCGGTTATCCTGGGCAGTATGTAATAGAGCCCTCCGAGTGCTATCATTCCGGAGAAGCCGAAGACACCCATGTGAGAATGTGCGATGACCCAGTTACTCAGGTGAGTCACCCTCTGCACGACCGGCAGGGCCTGAATAGGCCCCTGCGTGCACGTGAGAATGTACCAGACCAGGCCCGCCACGATGAATTTTCCGCCGATATCGGCGTGGAAAAGCCCCAGCCTGCCTCGCATCGTCAACCACAGGTTGACGAGCACGGTGAAGACCGGAATGATCATGGCTATGCTGCCGGAAACGGCCATCGTTTTGAGCCACACCGGCACGGGGGTTTGAAGAAGATGATGCGTGCCGATAGAGGTGTAGATTACCAGGATGGTCCAGAAACCCACAAGCGATAGAACATGGCTGTAAAGAGGGCTGCGGGCCACTCTGGGCACAATGTAATAAGATATTGCGATAGCGAGCGGAGTAAGGAAAAGCCCCACGATGCCATGCCCGTAAAACCATGCCAGAATGGCGTCAGGCAATCCCGTTATCGCGCCTTTAAAGTTGAATACGGCGTGTCCGAAAAAATAGATAAACCAAGTATATACGAGGCCGCCAAAGATATACCAGGTCGAAACGTACATCAACTTTTCCTGCCGGTTGGCGGCGGTTTGCATTAGGTTGACGAACATAAGCGCCATCGAAAGCAGTATCCCCACGTTTGCGGGCCAAATCCATTCGGCGTATTCCCTGCCTTGGGAATACCCCATATCGAGCGCCACGATCCCGGTCAGAATAGCGAGGTTCCAGATCCACAGGGAGAGCTTTCCGAGCTTCTCGCTCCAGAGCGACGTACGCAACAGGACAGGCATCATATAGTGCGCGGCCCCGAGGAGGCCCGATCCGGCGAAACCAAAAATCATAGTGGTCGTGTGCATCGGACGGACCCTGCCGAAAACCAGCCCGGCGATGCCCCCGTAGAGGTCGGGAATCACCAGTTGCGTGGCGCATGTAAAACCTTCCAGAGTTCCAAGGCAAAACCAGAGGGCCGAACTCAGGAAGAAAAGTTTTGCGGTCCCGTTCTCTTCGACTTTTAGAAGCTGCACGCACTTACCTCGTTGGTTCCATACCGTTTTAATGATGGCATCCCAAGTAGCAGTCAAGCTGAGCGTGTTTTTCCTGGTGGCACGTAATGCAAAAATTCATTTGAAAATCAACTCTTTGCAGCCGGTCAAAGACCGGCACGTCTCCATGGCACCTCAGGCAATCGATTTGCGCGATCATATGCGGCTGATGTCTGAATTTTACGAAATCAGGCACAAAAAATATCCGAACCCAGGGGACGGGAACTTTTTGGTCAAGGTAGGCATTCTCTTTTTGAATCTCCGGATGCAATGGAATCACGTATTTGTGGCAAAAGAAACACTTCTCGACTTCCGGAAGTCCCGCATGCTCTCCCCGTTCTACATATGGATGGCAGAAGCGGCAGTTGATCTGCTTTACCCCGGCATGTATCCTGTGGCTGAAAAAGACCGGCTGGACCGGCCCCAGGTCCTGTTTTGGAAAGAGGTAGAAAAAGTAGAGGAGTGCAACCAGGAGCAGAACGGCTGCCCAGAACCACCCTGTCCACCATATCGCTTCTTTTCTTGTCGCCTTGGCGCCTTCAGCCATTTCGCCGGCTTTCGCGGTCAAAATTTAACTCGCAATCCTCAAGTTGGAACCTCTATTCACACCAAATGAACCTTCGCCTCTTCGGTTTCGAGCGCTGCCTTCAGTTTGGGATCCGAAATCGCCACGACCGGATATTTCTGCAAGCAAAAAAGAACGCAGAAAGCAAAAAGCCCGAGCCATCCGATCGTGATCAGCATTTCATATATCCCCAGCGGCAGCAGTTCGGTTTTCTCCAGCGAAGGCGTCACGAGCAGAAATTTCTCCAGCCAGTTTGCAATCAGGACCCAGATCGATATTGCCGTCAAAAGCAGGGGATTCAGCTTTATTTTCCTGAACAGCAAAACAAGAAAAGGGATTACGAACAGGGTGATCAGGACCGTCCATGCCAGCGCCGACCAGGGGTCGTAAGCGACACGCCGCAGCAAGTAACGTGTCTCGATGGGTTCATTGCCATACCAGATGACCAGGAACTGTACATAGAAAAAATCCATGCCCACTACACAGAAAGCAAACAGGAGCTTGCCGACGTCATGAAACTGTTTTTTCAGAATGAATTTGTCCATCCCCATTTTCCTGACCGCATAAGTACAAACCACGGCCAGGAAAGCAAGCCCGGCGTAAAAGGAAACAACGAAATAATAGGCGCCGAAGAGGGTGCTGAACCAGTGGCGGCTGAGCGACATTATGAGGTCGAACGCCACAAGAGTCATGACAAAAGCATAAAGAATGATATAGGTAACCGAAAGGGTGGCTTCGGTGTGCCGGCGGTCCGGCGTCCCTGAAGTCCCTTCCATATATTCGAGGTCGCTTTTTATGGAATTAAAGGCGAGAAGGAGCGCAATAACGGCGAGGGCCAGAATGCCAACGCCTTCGCGCGCGAAAAAGAAAAGAGTGTTCAGCCATGGAGCTTTCTGTTCCTCCGGATTGAGAACCCACCAGAAAACATCCGCCCGCCCGAGAAAAAGAGGCCAAAGCAGGACGAAGGCCACGGGCAGAAAAAAGACAACCGCTTCTGAAATCCGTTTTATCGGCCTACCCCAGGCCGCGTTGGTCGCAACGAGAACAGGGGAAAGCAGGAAAGTCCCGAAGGCAAGACCGGTCCAATAAACATAGTTGGTCAGATAGGTCGACCAGGCCCGCTTTGCGTCACCCGCGTACAACTGGTGCAAAAAGGCCGCTGCGCCGATCAAAAAAAGGACCAGGCTAACCGCTTTGAGCGTTCCCCAGTTAAGGGATTTTTTCGAAAGCTCGATCTCCCGGTACATCTCATTCATCAATCTGACGGACCTCCTCTGCGCCCAGATCCTTCAGAATGCCTGGCACCTTATCTCGGTTGTCGTCAGTGCAGTAAACCAAAATCCCGAAACGGTCCTGGCTGAAACGTTTGTCGTAATGCGCAGGGAGGCGCATACGGGGCATCCTGCTCATTAAAAGCAAGCCCCCCAGCGTAAAAAGGACGGCTATCAGAATGAAAAACTCGAAAGCCGGTATTACGACTGGCGCTATTCCGATCGGAGGCTTTCCGCCCACTATGAAATGCCACTGGGCCTCCGTATACCAGGCAAGAAGGGTACCGCCGATAAGCCCGAGGATAGCCCCGGTCAAAGTGAAAAACCGCCCCGGACCGAGTACTGACTCGCCCAGCGCCTCGCGGATTTCTTCATTCCTCATAGGTGAATAAACCTCAGATATGGCGATCCGTTCTTTTCTGAGGCTCTCCAGTGCCGAAACGACCTCGTCGAGGTAGGCGAAAACTCCGAGTACAGCTTGCTTCTTAGCCATTGGTATCCTTCGCGTATTTACTCAATCGCACAAGGCGCGGGTTCAGTCGCTTGTCCCTCCCTCTCTTACTGGAACACGTATCTTTTCCTTTACGTCGGTAATTGAGATCGTTGGCAAAAACTTGGCAAAAAGGAGAAAGAGGAAAAAGAAGAGGCTGAACGAGCCGATCAGGATGCCCCATTCAATTATCGATGGATACTTATAGACACCCCATGAATAAGGATCGAACTCATGCGCTTCGGACCCTGCGATGATTACCAGACGCTCCATCCACATTCCTATGAGCACCAGGATCCCTATAATGAACAATGCAGGTATGCTGGTCCTGATCTTCTTAAAGAACAGGGCAATCGGAACGACCGCATTGCAGATAATCATAAGCCAGAAGCACCAGGAATAGTAGCCGGTCATCCTCCACATGTACTGGGCCTCTTCGGCTTTGCCGCCGCTGTACCAGGCGACAAAATGTTCAACCAGGTAAGAATACCCAACGATCAGGCCCGTAAGAATTATAGTTTTGGCTACATTTTCAAGCACTTCCATTGTTATGAGGTTTTCGAACCTGAAAATCTTGCGCATAGGGATGAGAAGCACGAGAACCATCGCAAGCCCGGAGTGAATCGCGCCGGCTACGAAATAAGGAGCGAAAATGGTGCTGTGCCATCCGGGGACTACTCCCAGAGCGAAATCCCAGGAAACCACGCTATGCACGGAAATAACCAACGGAGTGGCGAGGGCTGCAAAGAGCAGATAAGCTGTGCCGAAATGTCTCCAGGACTTATTGGAGCCCTCCCAGCCGAGCGAGAAAAAGCCGTATATCCTGTTTCTTATCCCTGAGGTACGGTCCCTTATCGTCGCAAGGTCGGGGACCATGCCCGTATACCAGAACAGAAAACTTACGGTCAAATAGGTCGAGATCGCAACCACATCGAATACAAGGGGCGACTGGAAATTGGGCCACAAATTCCTCTGGTTCGGATATGGAACTATCCAATAGACCAGCCACACTCGCCCAAGGTGAATGAGCGGGAAAAGGCCGGCTATCATCACGGCAAAAACCGTCATTGCCTCCGAACTCCTGGAAATGGTAGTCCTCCAGGATGCACGGAATAGAAAGAGGATAGCTGAAATAAGTGTGCCCGAATGCGCTATACCAACCCAGAACACGAAGTTGGTCAAGTAGGATCCCCACATCACCGGATGCGTTATGTTTGCCGCACCCAGTCCGGTTGCGATCTGGTAAGCCCAGGAGACCGCGCCGATGAGGACCCCCAGAGCGGTAATCGCCACAAAAGTCCAATAGAGGCGGCCGGGATTCCACATGGCCCCCAGTATCTGTTCATCCACGGCGCCATAGGTGGCCCGGTGCTCCGGCCCTGCGGGCTCGATCTCTCTATAATAAAGCTCTTCCGGCATCGTGCCGTCCCTGGAATAGGTCAATTGTGGCCCATAGGACAAATGAGGCCTGCAAAAGTGTTCATGCTATGTTCTGCGTCACCCTCTTCAGATAGATTACCGCAGGCTTTGTATTAAGGTGCGCGAGCACCTGGTATGCCCTTACGTCGTTTATCAGCTTCGATACCCTGCTCTCCGGGTCAAGCAAGCTGCCGAAAATCAAGGCCCCCGTCGGACAAGTCTGTGCACAGGCCGTCGTGAAGTCGCCGTCGCGCACTTTTCGGCCTTTCCATGTGGCATCGAGTTTTGCCTCGATGATTCTCTGCACACAGAACGAACACTTCTCCATTACCCCTTTTTGTCTGACGGTGACATCCGGATTGAGCTGCCACTTGAGCGGTTCAGGCCGGGTAAAGGTAAACCAGTTGAAGCGCCTCACTTTGTAAGGATCGTTTTGAGAGCAGAACCGCGTTCCTAAACAACGATTATAAATCTGGTTGTTAAGCCCTTCCACGTTATGTTGTGGGGCAAAAATCGGGCAAACATATTCACAGGGCGCATTGTCACAATGCTGGCAGAGCATAATCAGCCATTTGGCGCTCTTTTTGTCATCGTCAAAATACCTTTGGACGCGTATCCAGGACATTTCACGGCCCATGAGCACCTGGTCACGTTTCACTACGGCGACATTGTTTTCCGAATAGCACCCCGCCACACAGGCGCTGCAGCCAATACAGCGGTCGAGATCCACGACCATTGCCCAACGATAATCCTTATGTTCGTGAGGCGGATAGAAATCTTTCGATTTCTCGTAGCCCGCAGGCATTGGGTAGTCGATGTAGGGCCTCTCCTCTGCCGCCGCCATCCTGTTTCGCTCTTCCAGGCTGATCACGGGCACGAAGTCCTCCTCGCGGCCCTGCAGGAAATAGCTCCCATCAGTATTGGCAATGGCGAAAGTCTCGCCCGTTTTTTCGATTTCCAGATCAAGACCTGGACGCAGCACGGCGCCCGAAACCGGATCGAGTTCCGGACAAAGCAGTTCGAAGGGATTTGCCGGAAGCCCTGTTGCAAATCTACCGAATTTTGAATGACCCTGACCGACCGGTATGGCGGCAACGCCCTCCGGCACCGTGTAGATGGGCAGGACCGGAGCCTGGATGACGCCATACTTGGTTTTTACACGAATCAGATCTCCCTTCCTAAGACCCAGTTTATCGGCTGTCTCAGGGTGAATTTCCATCCATCCTCCCCAGGTAACCTGGGTCATAGGGTCGGGAATCTCTTGGACCCACAGGTGATTGGCCATTCTGCCGTCATAAAACTGCACCGTCGGATAGATGATAAGGGGCAGACCAGCGCCGGTCTTTTGTTCCGGCTCGGGAAAATTAAAAGAAGGAATCGGCAATGAAAGCGCCTGAGCACCGGCGGATTCTTCCTGCCAATACCCCCCCTGCATGATCGACTTTTGCCAAAAATCGTCGAACGATCCGATGCCGGCTTCCGAGGATATTCGAGTCCAGTAGCCTTGGAGCGCCTCGTAGAAATCTTTGAAGGGGAAGCTCTCCTCTCCCTTTACCTTTTTGCCCGCGGAGATCAGGATATCTCCCGTATGCTTCGTATTGAAGACCGGCCCCATCACCGGCTGTAAAAATCCGGCAACTCCCTTTCTGGGTGAGTAGTCGCCCCAGGATTCGAAACTGTAATGGCTTGGCAGAACCAGGTGCGCCATGGCCGAGGTCTCATCGATGGCAGGAGAAAGGGTCACCACGAAAGGCACGGATTTTATTGCCGCGGCAAAATCCCACGCTTTGGGAAGCGAGAAAACCGGATTTACCCCGCGAAAAATGAGAACGTCAACTTCCCCCGCTTTCATACGATCTGCAAGAGCCTTGACTGCATCAGCCCGCGCGACCGTCGTATATGAGGATTCGCGGCTAAAATCGATTGCTGAAAGCGCAGCAGGATTGACTGTGCAGAGCAGGTTTGCAGCAACCGCCGTTTCCGTAGCATTCGGCAGACACTGAGACAGCCCTTCGGCGATGGCAAGCGGACGGGCAGCACTTGCAAATCTTTCGGCGACCCATTCAATCAGCTTCGGATCGCATCCTGCCGCCGCGGCTGCCTTGTCGACAGTCCATGTCTCCACCATAGACGAGATTGCCGTCTTTCGATCCGCGGTCAGGTTGGGTGCAAGGTCCCCGTCGAGGATTGCCCTGAGCATTCCCAACCCCACGGCATATTCCATTCCAGGACGAGTCGGGATCCACAGGTCGGCGCTGTTTGCCGTCATCGACAGCCGAGGTCCGACAAAGACAAAGGTATTCTTTTTCTCACCGTTGATCGGATGAAAAGAACCATATTGGCGGGCAAATTCGAGATTCGATATCCAGGTTTCGAGAAAGCCGGCATTGAAAGAAATCAAGAAATCGAGTTCATCGAATCGATATTGCGGAACGGCGTCAGCCCCGAAAACCGCCTGATTTGCTTTTTTCAAAGGCTCATAGGACCAGGGTTCATAGATTATGTGGCCGTTTTGCTGACCCATTTCATTCAGCCACATCTTCGTCAAATCGTTAAGAGACCCGGTTATCAGGTCGGTCATAATCACTATGCGGCCGCTTCCGCCCTTGCCGATCGCTCCCGAAAGCCTGGCCGCCAGGATTTCCTCGCCCCGCTCCCACGTGACGGGATCGAAACCTCCATAGGAGTTTCGCTGCATTGGACCCCAAAACCTGTCGGGGTTATAAAGGCCGTGCAGCGACGCTTGCCCCCGCATGCAGAGCTTGCCTCCGCTTACAGGATGCAGAGGATTTCCCTCAACCTTTACTATGCGTCCCTCACGATTCTTGGCCAGCATGCCGCACCCCGCCGGACACTCACGGCAGGTTGTCGCATAATAGACGGACTTCCCGGGGACGACGTCTTCAGGGGGATGTATAAAAGGGATCAGATGCCGCACGGACGGTTCCCCGCAGCCATAAAGCACCGCTCCCGATCCAGCTATTCCGAATAGTTTTAGAAAATCCCGGCGGCAGAGGTCCGGCATCTTTTGCTAGTCCTGCAGTTGCAAAGGGGCAAATAACCAGACGAATAATTATAAACCAACCATTGGATCCCGCTCTTAGGCGGCGAGTAACCGCGAAACCGGCATCGCTCAGCGGAAGATTATCCACGGAAGCTTGCGGCGGCACTCTCAGGCGAGAAAATAATGCAGCAGATTTTAATTACAATAGTTTCTAATCGTGAATTTTTACAGACATCGCCACAAATTCGCGGCGACTGCCGGCGCAGGGTGCGGATGGACCGAGGAAGAATTGGGCGGCTTACGCTTAACGCATCATTTTTGCCTCCGTTACCGCCTCTATTCGGGACATACATCTGGTGATTAGAGATTACGGTTGGACGCAGAAATCGCTGAGCCGTTCCCTCATTGTTGTTGGCCGCACTTGAGTTCTTCGCGGATCACGCGGCGCAGTGTGGCCTCCAAAATGCCTTCCTGCGTCTCGATGTATTGACGCAACGCGGCATTCATCACAGTCTGGTAGTTCCCACCCCCAGCTGCGTCCACCTTGTTCCTGAACCATTCAAGGATATCACCGTCAATCCTGATGGTGATCTTGATCTTTCCGGGTTGAGGAGGAATGACCGAGCCGCGTCTCCCCTTGCTGAAATCATAATGATCTTTCATCTCGTATTCATCTTCCTTCATATTCGGACCTTTCGTATTGATTGGCTTTGCGTGCCGAGATAAGCCTGATTCTACAAGACCGACTGATATGAACGACAACCAAAAGGCGGCCAAGACAATCCATTCCAACGGTGATGCTTCGCTCTTCGCCGTCCATGTCCTGCTCTTCGATCGTTATAGCCATAGGGTCTTCGAAGATCGTCGCGGCGTCGGCGAAGCTCACGCCATGGTTTCTTATGTTGATCTCCGCCTTCTTCGGGTCCCACTCAAAATCATCGTGCATGTCGGGCATCCTTAACCGAGATCCTATTGTACGTACAAATGATGGACAAATCAAGGATGTTCATTCCACCCAGATCTAGAATTCTGCCGCCTTAGCGCCTTTCTTACCCCTTCCGTGCCTCGGCAACTCGATGTCACTTACCTCATAATATTATCGGTCAACCCATTCGTTTCTTTTCTGTGGAAGAAGCCGCCCCCCATAGACCCCGGGCAGGGCTGCTCCAACCGGCAATAGGCGTGGTGGGAAAGACGTGGCTAGTGTTGCATTCCTTAAATTAATAGATATTATGCCACCAGCGGTTTCCCGGTATAAGTCCAGTTACTAAGACTTTCATAAATACGCGAACATGTGCTATGTTGGTGGCATGAACGAACTCGACGGACGAAAACTTGGACGAAAGACTCTCGAAGAGATCCGGATCCGGGCTGTAAAGCGCGTTGAAG
>Ga0326728_10012400_pt1 | contig 18950 bp, 16 predicted proteins | sample MB3enrmetagenome_FD_207602 | JGI IMG/M metagenome (GOLD analysis project Ga0326728, IMG submission 207602) | Lab enriched peat soil microbial communities from McLean, Ithaca, NY, United States - MB31MN | ecosystem: Environmental > Terrestrial > Soil > Wetlands > Peat | place: USA: New York... | reverse complement strand
TAGAGGTATTCTCGATGCGGTACGGACCGGTTGCCTGTACCGGGTACGTGTTGCCGCTCGTTGCATAGGGCACGACAAACTCGCCGTTGATGCTTTCCTGGCGGTACGTGAAGTTCCTGCCCTGGTTTGTGACCAGCGGGATGTCGATGATGCCCGAACCTTTGATGTGGGCACCCTTGACATACTCAAAGATCTTTACGTACTTGAGACCGACCGTCCCCGCGGTTGCATCAGAGGGGGACTCGTAGATGAGGCGGTAGTGATCCAGGGCCGGGATATCCGTAATCGGCTGGGTAAGCGACACGCTCAGGACGGTAGCATGGTAGCCGGCCTGGGAATCCTGGTTGAACTGCGCCGCCGCAGAGAGCGCATCGGTCGCATTCATCTCTTTTGCATTGGTGACCACCGGCAGGGACTCATGGGTAACCGAGGGATCTGCATACTCCACGTAATATGCGGTGGTTGCCGGGGCCATGGAACCGTCAAAGTTGTGGAGACGGGAGACCATGGTCTGGTAGTAGGGCGCCTCATTGAAGAAGTCGGATTCATACGCACCCGCGTTGGTCTGATCAGGAACGAACATATCCATCTGGTAGGGAGCCCCTGCTGCCGTTGCATTGTACCACGTTGCCATTGCCCAGAACTTACCGGTATCCATATCGATATCCGTGATCACGTACCGGGTGCCGTCCGCATCAAGAATGGCATTTGCGGTGTCCTCTGAGGTGGACATGAAGTATGCCGCTGATCCGTCGGGGCCGGCCACACCCTGCTGGAACGGGTTGGAATTAGGGATCCGGTGGGCGATGTTGGTAATCATATGGCCGTAATCCCACCAGGACATAATCCCGTACGCCGTTGGCGGGTAGGTGAAGGTCTGCTTATCATAAATCGTGTAGAAATCCACACCGGTATCGGGGGTGTTGTTCCCCAGCCATTGGAGCGCCGTCTCCCAGTCGGGGTTCATCTGGTTTACACCGGCATTCGCAATCTGGTAATTATAGGTCAGGGAGGTGAAGGCAAAGAGGAGGCCAAGGCCGGCAACGACCACGACCGCACCCAGGAGAAGGTAATTGGTCCCGGGCGAGCGCTCCGCGGCCTTTTTCTGTTTCTGTTTTTTGGTCCGGCGCGAGCCGCTCCCGTCTTCCACGGGCTGTCCCGCAGTATCCGGGGGGAGAAATCCTCCTGCCAGGCGGCGGAGATCGTCCCATCCTTTCTCGAACACGAAATGGATGCAGACTGCCGATAAGAGGGCGATGACAACCGCAAGGTAATATTCGTACCGCACATGCTGCCAGGTAGCAAACAGGATGATGAGCGCCCAGACCACCGCAAAGATCTCCTGAGGGCGCTCCTTTTTGACATTGGTGTAGAGCGTGACCGCAATCCCGCCCGCCATCAGCAGGAGGCCGTAATTAAAGGACGCCCAGGCCTCTGCCGGTGTCCAGGCCATGGCGTCCATGACCGTCTGGGTGACGGCAGCCTGCCCGAAGAACGCGTAGAGGTCGGCAACAAAGAGGGTATAGAGCTCGGGTGCTGCCGCAAAGAGGACCAGGACAAACGCGATCCCGCAGCCGGCAAGGGAAAGGGGATACCAGTACTTTTCCCGGTTTTTCAGGTGCCGGGCGAGGAGATAGAGCAGCACAGTGCCGCCGATCAGGCAGGCATCAGCGTACACGTGGCCGACAGAATAGGTAGAAAGGTCCGTGCCGGTACTCTTGAACCCGAACAGGGTCAGGCCGATTGCGGCGATGGCAAAGATGATGCTGTTTGCAACAAGCAGGTACGTGCTCTCCCTGCCGCGGCAGAAGTCAAGGACGAACTGGATAAGGGTAAAAACGCCTACGATGAGGGCAAACAGGATCATGGTCGGCATCAAAAAGAGGCCGAGCAGGTACGCGGTGCCCGCAAGGACAGACAAAAGGGTGGTCTTTTTCCAGGTGGAAAAATCATGGAGATCGATGGTTCTCCCCGATTCCGAGAGCAGGATATACAGGTAGGCGAGACAGAACAGGGTGGAGAAGAGCACCTCCCCGTCCCGGTGGTTGAAGTAGCCGTACAGGGAATAGAGGAAAAACGTCCCGGAGATGACGGCAGTGAACCCCGAGGCAAGAATCCCGGTTTTCCAGTCCCCGAATGCCTTCCCGACAAAGTACATCAGTCCCACAGTTGCGGCGGCAAAAAACGGTGTCACCCAGAGGCAGGTTCCGATGATTTGGGGGACGGTGACCGCACCGGTGAGCGTGCAGGCGATATCTGCGATGATGATGGTGAGCGGGCCCCAGTAGAGGGAATTACCTACCGGGTAGTAGGTCATGGGATCGAACCAGGGGTACTGGAAGTGGTTGGCAAGGGAGAGTTCCACGAGCCGGAGGTCATACTGGGGGTCGTCGCTTGCCACCATGGAGAGGATATCGCCGTGGTTCCCGGTAAGCATGGGAACCAGGCGGAGGAAGAGGGCGACAAGGATGAACAGGACAACAAGTCCTGCAACAAGCAGTCTCCTGCGATCGGTAAGATATGACCAGTTCACGTTCGGACACCTTCAGATGTGTATGTTATACTTTACAATAATCTGGGACGGGCCGGCAGATATAGGTTGACTGTGTGAGGGGGCGGGATAGGATGCCTGCATCACGGGAAAAGAGGGGCGAGGGCTGCAGGATTCAGGGGCCTTCGCGGGGCACGGCGGGGCGAGAGGGAGGATTACAACTACATCCGACCCCATCAGGGGATTAACGGAATGACACCGGCACAGATAGCAAACATGCCAAGCAATCTGACGGGGAACAGATGGGAGACGATGATTGGGTTGGCGGCAACAAAATAGTTTTAATTATTTTTTTAATGAAAAATAAGGGGAAAAAGAAGGATTGCAAGTATTGTCAAGGCAATCAAGATTATCAAAGTGCGAGTATTTTCACTGTCGTCAATTACTTTTGGATCAGATAATTTGGTACTGTCTTTTTTGGCAACTACAAAAACCGTTATGCCGACTATTGACATTCCAAATGCAAGTACAATAAATAAAAGACCGAGATGCCGCCATAATGATACCACTATACCAAATAGGCCACCAAGAAAAATTTCTATCCCTTGTATCTTTTCTTTTCCCAAATCTCTCATACAATATTGAATTGCAAATATAACAAAATATAATTATTCTAAAAGAAACTCCTCTCTCAAAAGTCACGCCACGCACCAGCTTTGGTGCATTCATCAGAAGTCATGATAACGCACCAGAACCCCCAACAAATATCTTTATAATAGATCATCACTAACCAATGGTTATCCCACCCGTACCGGATGGGAACACCAGACAGGAGGGAAAACCATGGCATGGAGACGATATCCATTTGAAACGATCTGGCGTGAGATGGAAGACATGCGTGCCGAAATGGAGAGCATGTTTTCCCAGATGCAGGGTCCAAGTCCGGGAAGGCTCCTTCCCGCAGGCGGGATAAGCGACCGGATGCTTCCGGCAATCCGCGGCGAATTCCGTGTGGACGTACGGGAGCATGACGATGAGGTCGAAGTGGTCGCCGACCTGCCGGGGATCGAGAAGGATGACGTCAGCATCCAGCTGCTCAACCCCCGGGCCCTCGAGATTGCCTGTGAACGCAAAGGCGAGACAGAAGAGAAATCCAAAGGTTACTATATGCGGGAGAGGGTGTACGGCACGCTCCGGCGCATCGTGGCATTGCCGGGAGACGTTAGCCTGGAAGACGCAAAGGCGAGCTTCAAGAATGGCGTCCTGCAGGTCCACCTCAAACGCCAGACGGCTGCACCATCCTCACGCATTGCTATCGAGTAAGCCCCCTACCCCTCATACCTCTCTTTTTTTAAGACCTCCTTTCCGGGACTTCTGTTACCGATTCCTTTAAAGTCACCGGCGCCGGAAGTTGTACGGATGGATAAAAAGAAGGTCAAGGACTACATGACCTACGACGTGGTCAGCGTGGATCTCCATGGGAAGGTGGAATCGGTCATCGAGAAGATCCAGCAGACCAAGCACGACGGTTTCCCGGTCCTTGACGGGGACGAGGTAGTGGGGTATATCGCGGCCCGCGACCTCCTCTTTGTAAAACCGGGCGAAACGATCGAATCGGCCATGTCCGGCGACCTGATCGTCGCCGACCCCGAGATGGACATCAACGATGCAGCCCGGGTGATCTTCCGGAGCGGGATCCAGAAACTCCCGGTCGTGGACGAGAAAAACCACCTGCTCGGGATCATCTCCAATTCCGATGTGATCCGCTCGCAAATCGAGCACGTCTCCCCCGAAAAGGTCTTCAATTTCATGACCACACTCAAGAAGCTCTACAGCGTGGATCCCACCCTCAACCGGGGGATCGTCCCCATAAAAGACCTCCTCCCCACCCAGTCCAAGATCTACCAGGACGAGCTCGAAGGCAGGATCTACGAGATCAAGAAGGGGCTTGCCGAGCCCATCATCGTGGTGCGCCGCCCGGGGAGGATAATCCTCGTTGACGGCCACCACCGTGCCGTCGCCGCAAAAAGGCTGGGAATCACGGCGCTGGATGCGTACATCATCGAGATCAAGGAGGATATCGAGCTTGGCATGGAGCGGACCGCCCACACGATGAACCTCAAGACCCTCGACGATGTCCAGGTGCTCGATTACGCCCGCCACCCCCTCGTGGCCATTACACACCGGTTGGTTAGACGGCAGTAAAAAAGATAATAAAAATACCTGTTTTTTACGATCCCTCGCACCGGAGATCGAACTTGTCGTTGAGCACGTGTTCTTTGATGATCTGGTTGTCGCAGACCACGATCTCGGGCCAGATCCGGGTCTTGGAGTGGACCACCACGTTGTTGCGCAGCACCACCCGGGGGCCGAGCACCGTATCGTTCTCGATGCAGCACCCTTCCCCAATGTGGGTGTCGTTGTCGATGATACTTCCCGAGATCGTGCTGTTTGACCCGATCGTCACGCGGTTGTAGAGCGAGGAGGAGAAGATCTTCGCGTTGTTCCTGATGATGCAGCGCTCGCCGATGCTCGTGTAGGGCCCGATCAGCACGTTGTTTCCTATGATGGTGTCTGCACCGATCGACACCGGACCAATGACACGGGTATTCTTCCCCAGCGTGATCGCATCCCCGAGATTGACCGGCCCCTGCACCCGGGCGCCGTGCATGGAGAGGTCGCCGATGATATCGGTGGTGGTGATCTCCTGGAGTTTCCACCGCTCGGCCTGGCGGAGCATGTGCGGGCTGCCCACATCGGTCCAGTTCCCGCGGGCAAGCCAGCCCTTGAGGATAATTCCCTCCTCCATCAGGCGGGGAAAAAGGTCACGGGCAAAGTCAAACTTCTTCCCGGCCGGAATATAGTCGAAGATATCCGGGCTGCAGACGTACATCCCGGTGCTTGCAAGGTTGGAAAAGATTTCGCCGGGGGCTGGCTTTTCCTTGAACCTCTTTATCTCGTAGCTGACATCGATCTCGGCAATACCGTACTCCCCGGGGTCATCAATCGAGATCAGGCCGATGGTGGCAATGGCCTTTTCCTTCTGGTGGGCCCGGTAGAACTCAAGCACGTTTACATCGGTGACATGGTCCCCGCCGACCACAAGAAAGTCCTGGCCGTCGAGGTATTTTTTTGCATTGCGCACGCTGCCGGCCGTCCCCAGTTTGGTCTTCTCGTGGACGTACGTGATATCGACACCATACAGCGAACCGTCCCCGAGCGCCGCCTCGATGTCCTTTCCCATGTACCCAAGGGTCATCACCACCTCGCGGAACCCCAGGTTGGAGAGATGGGATACCAGGTGCTGGATGGACGGGCGGTTGACGATCGGGATACAGGGCTTTGGCCGTTCGAAGGTGAGAGGGCGCAGGCGTGTACCTTCGCCCCCGCACATGATACACACCTTCATGGTTCACACGTTGGCGTTGAATTGCTTTAAGTATAGTGCCCGAAAAACAGTACACCCGGGAGAGACCATGGGATCGGAAACATACCGGGATCTTGACGTATCTGGGGGAACCGTGCAATGCCTGCCGGAGAAACGGGAGCCGGTGGAGCACTGCCGGCTCTGCATCCACTGCCGGGAATTCAAGATAAAGGGGCAGTTTGTAAAATCCCCCTCCCTTGCCTATTGTGCGAAGTGCCGGGTTACCGGCGAGGTGAACCTCTCGACCGTGCAGGCGGTCCGGTGTGCCGACCGGCAGAGTGAGGGCTTCCACAGCATCACCAGTCTCATCGGATAAACCGGGAACATCCGGCTATCTTTCAAGCAGGGCGACAATGGCGTCCATGTCCACGTGCTCCTCGAAGAGAGTGGCAAGCATATCGTACGGGTCGGCTGCCTTGGACGGGATGGGGGTATAGGGCAGCCCTTTTTTCTCGTACAGGTAAGCGAGCAGGGCGTTTGCCGCGGACGGGTTGAGGAAGAGCCCGTGCATGTAGGTGCCAAAGACCAGGCCGTCCGCGGTGACACGTCCGTCACCGGAGAATGCCTCGCGGTCCGTGCCTGAGTCGGTCAGGCCCATGTGGATCTCGTAACCGGTCACTTCGCCCATGGAGGAAAGGATAGGGAGGACCGGTGCCGCTGTCCGCATTACCTGCGTGGTGTTCTTGGAGTACGAGGAAAACCGGGTGGTGCAGCCGAGCAGGCCAAGGCCGGGGTACACGCCGGCAGCAGACTCAAAGCCGTCATCGATCAGGGTGGCACCCAGCATCTGGTATCCCCCGCAGATGCCAATAACCGGCACCCCCCGTTCCCGTGCGGCCTGAATCCCGCTGTCCGTCCCTGCCGCCCGGAGCACCGCAAGATCGTCGATGGTGTTCTTGGTACCGGGGATGATGATGCAGTCGTAGCCCTCAAGCGATTCCCCGCAGGAAACATACTCCACCGAAGCATACAGTTCGAGCAGTTCAAAATCGGTGAAATTGGAGACATGGGGGAGGCGGATCACCGCGATCCTGACCGGCAGGTCCCTATGCTTTTTATCCCCGATCGAGAGAGAGTCCTCACTGGGGAGCGGGAGGGCAACGTGCGGCACCACGCCGAGCACCGGAACGCCGGTCAGGTTCTCGATGATCTGGATCCCGCTCGCAAAAATGGCCGGGTCCCCCCGGAACTTGTTGATGATGATCCCTTTGACCAGCGGCCGGAGGGTGGCCGGGAGCAGTTTTATCGTCCCGTAGACCTGGGCAAAGACCCCGCCCCGCTCGATATCGGCAACCAGAATCAGGGGAATACCCAGTTTTTGTGCAAGCAGGGTATTGGCAATGTCCCGGTCATAAAGGTTGACCTCGGCCGCCCCGCCGGCCCCCTCGACCACAACCTCGCCATACTCTGCAACAAGTCGCTGGTAGGCTGCGAGGGCCTCTGACAAAAGGTAGGACGTTTCCGTGTAATATTCAGCGATCGGGACATCCTTGTAGGGATGGCCCAGAAGAACAACCTGCGAGGTACAGTCTCCCTTGGGCTTGAGCAGCACCGGGTTCATATCGGTTGTCGGTGAGAGCCTGGCGGCCCAGGCCTGCATTGCTTGGGCGATCCCGATCTCCCCACCATCTGCGGTCACAAACGAGTTCAGGCTCATGTTCTGGGACTTGAACGGCGCAACGCTGATGCCCCGGTTCACCAGGCAGCGGCAGATCGCCGCCACCGTGGTGCTCTTTCCCACGTGCGACGAGGTCCCCACGACCATGAGCGGCATGTACATTCATTTGAATGCCCCCACATAAAACGAATACGTGCCGGATTGCGCAATAAAAGCAGAAAATACGTCCGGACAATGCCAAGTAATAAATAAAGAGAACTTAAAAATAGCTGTAATGATTGGTGGCATTTGCCCGACGTGTGGACTTCCCAAGGAACTGTGTATCTGTGAGGAGGTTGCAAAGGAACAGCAGAGGATCAATGTCAAAGTCAACAAACGCCGGTACGGGAAAGAGGTTACCGTGATTGAAGGCCTCGATCCCACGGACATTGATCTTGAAGACCTTTCGAAATTCATGAAGGGAAAACTTGCCTGCGGGGGGACGGTCAAGGGAAACTCGATCGAGCTGCAGGGCAACCACCGTGACCGTGTCAAGGAGCTCCTTTCCCTGAAAGGATACAGCACGGAAAATATTTCCTGATCTTTCTTCCATTCTTCTCTTTTTTCACCACATCCGATGAGAGGATTGGTGCTGCCTGTACGGGCTCCCGGAATACTCCCGCGAAAAAAAGCAGTGAGAGCACTACCGCGACAACAGGTCGGCACATACCCCATAAAAACGGGAAAAAGAAAAGATCAGATAAAGAACCGGAAGGTGACCCACGCCACGATCAGCATGATCGCGGAGTACTTCAGGCCGCCAATGACCCGCCCCTCACCCATCTGGCCGGCGCAGAGGCCCGAGAAGAACGCCTGGATCATGGCCGCATGGGAGAAGAGGCGTTTGTACGCCGGGAGATCGATCCTCGACATGAACTTGCTGCTTGCAGCGGTCACCTGGGCTGCTGTCCCGGCGGTTGCCATGGTACTCAGGAAAGAACTCACCAGTACCGCGATGACGAACAGGAAGACCGTAAACGAGACGATCACGATGATCACGTAGATCAGCATGTTGTTCCGGCGTTCCTGGGCCAGGTTAACTACTTCGAAAGTATCGTTTGCAGCCGCCCGGAGCACCTCGCTGATATCCCCGCCGGCCTTGCTTGCCTTGGCGATCAGGTCCACGCTGCGGTCAGCAAGGGGGGTCCCAAGACTCTTGCCGAACCGGTACATGGCCTCGACAAAACCGGTCCCCCAGGACATCTCGTTATCCAGCTTCCGTATATGGGGGGTAAGGGCACCGTATTCCGCACCGGCCACCAGGTGGACGGCATTGGGCAGGGTCATGCCGGAATCGTTCATGCCGGCCAGGTCACGGAAGAAGTTGGGGAGCGCCGTCTCCAGGTTCCTTATCCGGGACTGTTCCCGGAAATCGAGAACAGCCACCGGAATAATGGAGATGAGAATCGCTGCAACGGCAAAATCATCGATGACGGTTGAATTAAAAAGCACCTGGATCCCGTACATCTTGACCATCGAGATAAACCCACCGATAAAGACGATGAGCGAGAGGGGGGCACAGACGATGAGGATATTTTCGGGTTTCTCCACGAGCACCTGGAGGGGATGCTTGAGGAACCGCCCGATCCCTTCCCGGCTCTTGCGTTCTGCATCGAGCTTCCCGGTGATATCGATCAGTTCTTTTTCCACGGAGTCCATCTCGCTTTTGGAAAGTGGTGGCGGGGCCTGGGAGCGGGGGTCTTTTTCTTTTCCAAGGATTCCCTGTAATCGGTCGTTGAACGCCATAGTTAGGACTCCGGGGTCATGGAGCTGATCATGATGATGAACATCATCGTACCGAAGGGGATCATCAGGTAGATGATCACGTAGAGGAACATCGGTTTTGAATCTCCGCCAAGAACGGACATGATGGACTGGAGGATGATCAAAAAGAGCGTCCCCGCCACCATTGCCGTCACGTACGACTCCGCGATCAGGGCAAGCGTGTCCAGGAAGAGCTTCTGGGTCTGGCGGTTCTCCAGAGCGTACTGGTTGGCCTTGGTCCGGAAATAATCCGTGAGGTTACCCCCGCTCGAGATGCTGGCCATGGCGCCCTGCAGAAATTCCTTCATGCGCAGGGAAGGCGTGCTTGAGGAGACGATCCGGAGTGCATCGATCAGGTCCCGCCCGAAGATATCAAGCTCCCGGGCAATATAACGGGCCTCCACGGAGCTCTCCCCGTAGATCGGGCTGTCCCCGAGCAGGCGGAAGATCTCTGCCGGCGTGATACCTGCCGTGGACATGGAGGTGATGTAGTTGATTGCATAGGGCAGGGTAGCGTCGATGTTCCGGCGCCGGTTTCCCGCCACGACCGAAGGATACGCGATAAAGATGGCATACGTGATCCCCCCAAAGACCAGGAGCGAAAAGAGTACCACAAAGATAGTCCCGAGGAGAAGCCCGTACTGGTTGAGAAAGAGCATCGTTGCCGGGACTTCACCTTTGTAATGTATAAGGTTAGGAAGTTTCAAGGCCCAGGTGAGCAGGCCCAAGAAGACCGCCGAAATCAGGCCCACGATAATGGAACTGACCACAGCTGTGGAGATATACACCTCGAACGGGATCTTGAGCCGGGCCGAGATGATATCGTTCCTGAGCTGGGAATACTGCTCCCGTTTTGCCTTCATCCGCATGCCCAGGAGGTTAAAGCAAAACCGTTCGAAACTATTCATAGAGATCCTTCCTTACGCGCTCGATCACCACTTCAGGTTCGCGGAAGTAGGAGATGAGGATCTTCGCCACATCTTTGTAGTGCCGGATCTTCTTGATACGCATCCACTCCAGAACCTCCTGGCGCCGTTTGAGCTCCTCCCGCATACGGTTCTCGTTCCAGCCCCGCGCCTCCATGATGTCCTCGAGGATATAGGACTTCCCCGAGTAGGTGATCTCGTCGGTTGCCGACCGCCAGCGGAAGACCTCGTTTGTGATCAATTCGTTTGTCCGGGGGTCGATATCAAGGATCTCGACGATCTGCTTGTTCCGGCGGATCCGTTTCCCACCCATCCGGGCCTGCACCTGGATACAGACAATGTCGAGAGCCGAGAGCATGTTCCGTGGCACGTCCATGGGCGGGTTCTCGATACGGTGGACGACACTGGATACTGAGTCTGCGTGGATCGTGGAGTACGTGACGTGGCCGGTGCTCATGGCCTGGAAGAGGGTCTGGCATTCCTTGCCACGAACTTCACCGACGATGATGTACTCGGGCCGCTGACGCATCGCAGCACGCAGGAGCTCGTACATGTTGATCTCACCGCGTCCTGCAGTATCAAACGAGTCACGCGTGACACTGGGGATCCAGTTGGGGTGGGGAAGCTTCACTTCACGGGTATCTTCGAGGGAGACGATCTTTGCCATAGGGGGGATAAAGAGGGAAATCGCGTTCAGGGACGTGGTTTTCCCCGATGCCGTTCCCCCGGCAAAGATCGCGGACTTGCCATTCTCCACGGCAAGCCAGATGTACGCAACCGAGAGCGGGGCAAAGGTGTGCCACTCGATGAGATCGGTCGGGGTGATCGGCTCGTCCTTGAACTTACGGATCGTAAACGTCGACCCGTGGGCGGTGACTTCCTGCCCCAGCGTCATCTGGATACGGGAACCATCGCTCATCGTGGCATCGAGGATGGGCTCCGCAATGGAGATGTACTTGCCAGCCCTTTGCGCAAGCTTGGTGACAAACGAGTCGAGTTCCTCAGCGTTGTGGTACATCAGGGTGGTCTTCATCGACTCGTAATTGGCATGGAAGGCAAAGAGCGGGGTGTTGACACCATCACAGGAGATATCCTCGATGTACTTATCGTGCATGATCGCGTCGATCAGGCCGTCGCCGAGAAACTCCTTGTGCATGTTATACAGGATCTTCTCGCGCTGGACGGGGTTGAGCTTGATCCCATAATCGGCGAGGATTTCATCAACGGAGCGCCGGAGCTGGTTCCGGGCCTCTTCTTTGGAGATATCCTTGGTGTTGATGTCGAGAACCTCGAACAGGCGTTCCTTTAACTCCTTAAGGAGGTCCTTTTCCGGCTCCGAAAGAACAGGCTCAATCACCTGGTAGGTGTATTCGTGAGTGGCATGGTCGTAGATGACCCGGACGTACGCATAGGGTTCGTTGACCGGGTACATCTCCATCACTTCGATACCGGGTTTTGTTTCAAAGGAGAGATCCACAAGCGGCCCATGCACCTTGGGATCATAGTCCACGGTCTCCGACCGTATGGCGCTAAAGAGCGCCCCAAACATGGACTTCTTGACTGCACCCTTTTCCATTCTCTCCTTCTCGAGGGTCAGTTCGGATTCGAGATCCTTAAAGCCTGATGTAGAAAATTCCCGCTTCCAGATCTCGGCAAGTTCCGGGGGGAGGCTGCCGGTCCCTGTGGTCTCAAATGTCTGCATCCTGCCATGGAGATTTACCTCATCGACGTGAAAAGTTGCACCTTTAGGAAGGATCAGGCCGGAAAACTCGGAGATCTGGTCCGCGGAGATGATCCGTTCGTCCGCATCGCTTACGGGAGCATGCACGTCCGGGACTGCCGGGCGCCCGTCTTTTCCGGCTTTCTTTGTCTTAAACATACGCGAGGCACTATGCTCCCGGGGATCCTCATCGATAATTTCAATTACCTGCTCCTGGGGGGGTTCGTCTGCCGGGGATACAGGGAGAAGATTCGGGGGGATTGAGGGGGGAGGGGCAGTCTCCGGTTGTCCCATGATCTTTCCGAGGGCTGCACGTACATCGTCCCCGCTCAGCGCAGGGGATTTTGCAGCCGGTACTGCCGGGGACGCCTCTTCCAGAAGATCGTCAAGATCTTCCTCATCTTTATGAGATTTTGCCTCACGAGGAAATTCCCCGGGTTCTGCCGGCGCACGGGACGGTTCCGGCCCGGTCTCCGGGGTAGCGGCGGCATTCACACCGAGTTTTTTTATCAGTGCGGTGAAATCGCCGGAATCTCTGGCGCCGGGCTCTCCTTTGTCATCCTTCCTTTCCGGGGGAGGGGCCGTTGCCGGTGCCTCCGGGGTACGTCCCGGTGACTGGATACCCCGTATCTTTTTGAGAAGGTCGCTTACACTGTCCTGATTCCCATCGTCATTCGATTTCAATCCGGATGTCCCCCTGTCTTTGTCTCCACCAAGTTCCTCTAATTTTTTATAAAAGATCCTTCTTATGCCGGACTATATGTAATCTCTTACCTTAAGCAGGAAAAAACCTTCCCCCGCCGGCACATGCCAACGATTCCGACTCATGGGACATCTGTCTCCACCTCATTACGAAGACTCCTGAGCAGGACCCGGATAAGACCGAGCTGGGCATCAGCTCGGGTGATGATGCAGAGACAGAGATCCCCGAACGGAACGATAATGAACTTATTCTCCTCTGTTTCAAGGATCAGCTGGTCGGGTTGGCCAAGACTCATGTCCAGTGCGATCCGGGTCCCGGCCCGGAGGAGATCCTCTGCCCGTGCTGCCACGTGTTCGAAATCCGCGTTACCCTGGGAAAGAACCGTGAAACCCTCATAGAACGCGGAAACGGCAACAACCCCCGGCTGGGCCATGATCTTATTCAGGGTGTCCATATCCACGATTCCGGATGCCGAAAGGAGCGTTTTGGCGTTTCCCGGTACAGAGGGGGCAGACTCCTGCGCCGGCAGGGCAGCACCAATAAAAAGGCTGTGCTCCGTACACCGGTCTAGTGCCTCTGCATAGTCCAGGTCCGAATAGGGTCTCATGACAAACTGCTGGCTGCCCGGGCCACTGCCGCCCCTGGGTGATCCCATGATGTACCTGACGGCGGCATCCCCCCGGTAGACACCTTCTTTGTCCTCGAAACAGGCAGCGACCAGTTCCCCTCGTCGCATCAGGATGAACCCCTTGCCGAGGCCGGTCTCGATCTCGAGTGCCCCCTTAAATTCCCTGAGGTGCTCAAGCGTATCCTCGTCGTCGGGATCGAGAACGACACCCCCCTGTGTTCCTGCCGGCATTTTCATAAAAAAAGCCCGATAAAGGTGAATTTAAAGAGCCGCAACGATCCGTTCCTTGTTCTTCTTTAATTCGTAACGAATTCTGCCGATATTTGCGGTAGAATCTGCAACAAGCGCGATCAGTTCATCCGCGGATAAGGGTGCAAGAATAATGGGCCCCTTCTCCAGTTCGACAAGCATTTGGGAGAGCTCACCTTTCCCCAGGGTATTTCCCATCGCCTCAGAAGTCCCTAGGCCGGTCGAAGCCATGGCACCCAGTGCCTCTATATCCACCTTCCCGGATACAGCACTTTCGATGACAAAACCATCTCTTCCCACCACCACTGCCGCCGATACCCCTTCAACTCTTAGAAACTCGTCCAATAACGGCTTGAGCATTATCTCACCATTTAATAGTTGTGACTTTCTTGTTTTTTTTCTATTAAAATGTTGGGGTAATTTTTCCCGGGAATGTGCGAAAATAACCTTCAAAAAACAAAAAAAGAACCCATAATTGCCCCGGCCACAGGAAACCATAATAGAAACCATAATATATACTGCTTTTTTAGCACTACGACAAATGTTCAGGGCAGCAGACCACTCCCATTTCCCGGAGGGGATGGTCAGGGAATCATCCGAAAAGAAACTATATACTGGAATGCGATCATTAGAGAGATCATGCAATTACCCCGGGGGACATTCCGCGAGATCCTGAAGAACCAGAAGGCCCACGAGATCCTCGTGGAGCTGGAGCGAAGCCGGTTCAGTGGCATATGCAGCATCTCCCGCACGGACGGTATCTGCACCCTCGTCTTTAACACAGGAAAATGCATTCTCGCAGAATATAACACGGCCAGGGGAGACGATGCACTTGAAAGCCTCCTTGCAGCCGGTGCGGAGGAAGGCGTGGATGCTGCACTCTCCACGATGGATGAGACGCAGATCCAGTTATCCCTGGAGTTCAACAAGACAGAAAAGGTCGTTCGGGGTCCCCGGCAACCCCGGGCACAGGAAAAGGCCACAGCACCACCGGCGCAACCGGTTCCTCCCGCCCCACGGGTTCTGGCAAAAAAGGCGGGCCCGGCACCGGCAGCAGGTGCCCCTCCTCCCGGTAGCGAAGTCACCCGGCTGGTGGCACGATCGGCAGAGAAGACACCCCGGCAACCCCTTGCAAGGCCTACGAATCCGGTCACGGTGCCGCCGTCTTCGCTCCGGGCAGAGAAGACACCGGTCGAAAAGGAGACCGTACCTCCTGTAAAAGAGAACGGTCAGGGCGCATTTGAGAATGATCTGGATATGCTTGATACCATGAATCTCGACCAGATGAAGAGCAAGATCCGGGACGAATGCAAGACCATGGTCAAGCACCTTCGCCTCGACCACCTCATGGACAAGGACTAAAACGCCTTAAAGGAGATACCCTGATGCCCGACCTGTCCGATCCTGAGATTACGGTTTTTTTTATCGCCGGGGGAGTGGTAGTGGTCCTCCTCTGCATTGCAGCCGTGATTCTGGCAAAAAAACGCCGGCATGGATTGAAGAGCCGCTCTTCCCCCATAGCCTTGGATCCGTCACGGTCGCCTCTCCGCGTCCAGAAGATCCCGGCGTACACACCAGGGAGTCCCCATAATGCAGGCAGGGATACGGATTCTCTCCTGCCCCGCCCAAACGGGATCGACTGTATTACCGGCAGGGCCAATCTCTCTGAAAGCCTTGCGGCCCTGGCAGAAAAATACTCCCTGGACGAGATCACCCTTGCCACGGCAGACGGGCTGCTGCTTGCCTCGTCCCAAAAATCCCCTTCTGCCGATGACGTGGCACGGTATGCAGGGTTGTTTGCCGAAAACGTGCAGCCCCGGCCCCCGGGGATCATCCTCTTTGGCCTGGAGCACAAGGGATCGTTTCTGGTGGGAATCGCAAAAGCCGGGGATCTGCCCGTTCAGGTGCGTGAGCCGGATCTGATCCGTGATACAAAAGATATTTTAAACAGGTGGATATAACACGAATATGAAACACATAAATAAAATATTCCATAATACGTATATTTACACAGGATAATATTCAGGACGACAGGTGTTTGATGGTCAAAGTATATACGATTGCATCCGGGAAAGGGGGTACGGGAAAAACCACTGTATCTGTCAACCTCGGAACAATGCTTGCCAAGCTGGGTAAGGAAACCTACCTGATGGACGCCGACATAGGGATGGCGAACGTCGGCCTGATCCTGGGGCTGCAGGATGCACCGGTCACCCTGCACGAAATTCTCGCTGGCAAGAACAATATTGACGAGGGGATCTACACAGGGCCGGCCGGGCTCAAGGTGATCCCGAGCGGCATTTCGCTCCAGGGATTCCAGCAGGCAGACCCGGACAAGATCCGTGATGTGATGTCGGAGATCGTCAAACGGTGCGAATATCTTTTAATCGACGCACCGGCCGGTATCAGCAAGGATGGAGTCGTCCCGCTTGCGGTAGCCGACGAGGTTATCCTTGTGGTCAATCCCGAACTCTCGTCCATCGTCGATGCACTCAAGACAAAGATCCTGACCGAAGTAGTAGGCGGCCATGTCCTTGGTTCCATCATCAACCGGGTGGACCAGGACAAAAGCGATGTTATCTCACGGAAAATGGAGAAGGTGCTCGGGGTAAAAGTACTGGGGATCATCCCGGAGGACAGCAACGTGCGACGGTCTGCCGCTGCTCGGTCTCCCATCGTGATCGCTTACCCTGATTCACCGGCTTCAAAGGCAATTCACCGGATTGCCGCAGACCTTGTCGGCGTGGCTTATAAGGACGACAGCCCTGCTGCCACTCCAAGGGAAGGGTTCATTGACCGGTTCTCAAAAGCGCTCTTCAAAAAGAAATCCGATAAGAAATAAGATTTTGTATTTTGCCCGGGAGTAAAAACCCTCAGACCTTTTCTGCCATCTTAATCTCGGTCAACGTCTTCTCGCGGATCTGGACCGAGACACCGATCATCTCGTTCTTGTCATCCTTGACCGGGCGGGCAGTGAGGGCCACGAACCGTTTCTTGTTTGCAAGCGAGACAAGAACCGTGTTGAGCTCATAGCTGACCGCGATCTTGTCCTTGAGGACATCAAGCGCCGGATCGTTGATCCGTTCTCCGGTCTGTTTGTTGACCAAGATCAAGACCTTCCTGATCGGTTTTGCCAGGGCATCCTTCTCCAGGACATCCAGCAGCCGACAGGAGTAGGGATTCAGGAAGATAATCCGGCCCTTGGTATCCGTGATGAGCACTGCTTCAAGAGCGGCCATTATCTTATTCATGTCCCAGAGAGCGGCCTTGTCGAAGTACCGCTTGCGTATGCCATGGTTGTACAGCGCTATCTCGATATTGGATACGATTTCGTTGGAAGTAAACGGCTTGAGGAGGAAACCGTACGGCTCCGTGGCCTTGGCCCGGGCAAGGATCGCATCGTCGCACTGGCCGGTCAAAAAGATCACCGGGATACGGAAGATGGAATAGATATACTGTGCAGCCGTGATACCATCAAAGGCTCCGGAGAGGCTGATATCCATGAGCACCAGGTCCGGCTGGAGCTCTGCTGCTTTCATAATGGCATCTTCACCGGACGCGACCTTGCCGGCAACGGCATATCCTTTCTTTTCGAGGATCACGCTGATGAGGTTGGAAATGATCTCGTCATCTTCCACGATCAGGATCTGGACGGGGGCGGCCATGGCTTTCACAGGGCGGGATTATTCCGGTTAACATTACGAGACAGGAGTATTTAAAGATAGATTTTTGATTTTTATAAAAAACAGAACCGGATCCTCCAGCGCCACCAAAGAATTTCTTCCCGCCGGGAGTGGAAAACCTGGTAATGGGATCTTTATTTTCGATAGAGGAAAAATGATAAAATGGACGTGAGAGCCCCTCCCGGGAGCTTCACCGCTTATTCGGCTTTGTTGGTAACCGTAAAAACGCAGAACTCATCGCCTTTCGAGCGGCACTTAATCTCCCGGCACTGTACTTTGACGCCAAACGATCCTTCGATGATCCCGGCGAGTAGGCCGGCGGTACAATAGCAGACATTCTTGCCGGTGTTGCCAAAAGCTTCGGACTCGACCGTGTGTTCGAGAGTAATGATCTTTTCCTTCTTTGCCTCGTTCCATTCGCTCTTTATGACCTTGAACCAGCCCATCTGGGAGTAGAACGTGAAAGCCATATCGGAGAGTGTGGTCGGGTCGGTGATGCCCATCTTCTTGTAATGCCCGACGTTTTCCTTTCCCATGTCCATGTAGGCCCGGTAGTTCACCCCACCTGCCGGGAGCTCTCCCATCGTCTTTTTGAGGGAATTCATCATGGACGTGAAGACAAAGCGCGGCATCATGACCACCGGGTCGTCGATCAGCTTGATCGTCCCGTCCACCGGGCGGTGATCGATGAACTCGGTGATTGCTGAGTCTCCCTTGACGACAGCCTGGGCCTTGAATGTCCAGCTGGGCTCGACCTGGTCGGCGACAAATTCGCAGCAGTCGTCCCCGTTTGCCACGCACTTGCGTTCAAGGCAGTACCAGGTCTTGCCGGTGACCGCGGTCAGGACACCCTCGATCCAGCCCATGTGGACGCCACAGACAGGCATCTTCCAGTCTTTTAAGATCTCTGATTCGAACGTATGTTTTGTGCGCAGGATGATCCGCTTTTCGCTCTGCTCGACAATCTCGAAGGGGGCGCCCCAGCCCTGCTGGTGCTGGAGCTTGAAGACCAGGAGGAGGAATTCAGCAGGCGAAAGTTCCAGCCCCAGTTTTTTGAGAAGATTCTGGAGACCGACAGCTCCCTGGCCCACTGACCGGAACAGCTTACGCACCGCTTTTACAGCCAGTTTCCTGTTCAGATGCCCCTCATACATCTCGTAGATGGCCTTGATCAGGTAGTTGGGGTTGCTTGCTGTCTTTACCCCGAAAACTGAGTAGGTGCCGGCCACGGGATCCAGCTCGATATATGAGGAGATATCTTTCTCACCCTTGATCAGCGCCTCGAAGTCTTCACGTCCAATCTTCATAGGCAATCAGTCTGCTATTATATAATTAAAGGGTTTCGTCTCGTTCGCGGGCGGATATTCCGACGGAGAAACGGACCAAATACCCTCCGTGGAGCAGGAGCGCAACAGTTACAGATCCAGGACATAGGCTGGATGCGTTTCGTCAAACTGGATGGTAAAATGAGTCACGACCTGGGAACGATCCTGGACAATACAGGTATACGTGCCGTACATCACCCGGAAACTGACCTCCCCGTTACCGGTCGTGACATCGCTCCCTACGATCTTGCCGTCTTTTCTTATCGAGACCCGCACACCGTTCTGCGGGCTTTTCTCCCGGCGGACAGAGAGCGTGACCACGCCCAGACCCTGGCTTTTCTTCCCGATCTCCGGGACCGAATAGGTGATATTCCTAC
>Ga0326728_10012399_pt1 | contig 18951 bp, 17 predicted proteins | sample MB3enrmetagenome_FD_207602 | JGI IMG/M metagenome (GOLD analysis project Ga0326728, IMG submission 207602) | Lab enriched peat soil microbial communities from McLean, Ithaca, NY, United States - MB31MN | ecosystem: Environmental > Terrestrial > Soil > Wetlands > Peat | place: USA: New York... | reverse complement strand
AAAACCAAAAACAGGTTTCCCCACTTCCCACTGCCACGGTTTCTCTGGTTGGCCCAAATTCAGAAAGGAGGCCTGGCGGCGGAGCTTCGCTCCTCCTCCAGGCTCATTGTTCGATTAGAAAATGCTGATCGTGCACAACGGGAACAACCGCCACTCTCCTGGAGTCCAATCGTTCGAAGAAACGCGCGCGGGTCTTCCGGATGTTCGCAAGTGGAGGGCGATCATGTTCGATCAACTTGTTAGCGAGAAGACTGCGCGGAAGCCGTTGGCTGTGGCTTTGTCGCTTTCCGGCCAGGTAGGATTGCTTGGCCTCACCATTCTGTTTCCCTTGATGCGCACTGCGGCGATTACGCCGGGGCGGCTTACGCAATACGTTCCGGTGTTGAAGCCGTGGGGCCGGCCGAAGCCGGAGGTCCGTCGATCGCCTGGCGCTCCCGCGAGGGGTAAACCCGGGATGGCTGTTTTCAGGGAACACGTGTTTGTGGCGCCGGCGGTTATTCCGTCACGTATCGAGCTCGTGGATGATGCGCCGAGTGTAGGAATGCCGGATGACGGGCCGGTTACCTATGGTTCGCCGGACGGCGTGTACGGCTTGGCGGGGACGGAAGTGATACCGCCGCCGAAGCCTGCACCACCGGCACTTGTTGCGGCGCGAAACACGACGACTGCTCCTCCGCGCGTGAGGGTAGGGGGCGTTGTGCAATCGGCCAAACTGCTGCGGCAGGCGAAGCCGGTGTATCCGCCGTTTGCTCGGTCGGCGCGCATCTCCGGGGTCGTACACCTGGAAGCGGTGATCGGACGCAATGGGACCATCGAGAGCCTGCGGGTGATTGACGGCCATGAACTATTCGTGCAGGCGGCGCTCGAAGCGGTGCGGCAGTGGGTGTATCAGCCAACGCTGCTTAACGGCGATCCGGTGGAGGTGCTGACGCAGATCGAGGTGAATTTCAAGCTGGGCGAGTGACAAGATGTAGGGGTGACTTTTCGACGCCTCCAGATCTGGGTTGTTGCGCTTGGCGGGTTGTGTTCCTTCGGCTGCAAGCCGCCGGAGGAATCGGTACAGAAGGCGATTATTGGCGCGGTGCTGATTGACGGAACGGGTGGCCCGCCGGTGTCGGATTCGGTGGTGATCGTGGCGGGGTCGCGAATCCGTGCGGTCGGCAACCGCGCCAACATGCCCATTCCGGCGGGGGTGGAAAAGATCAACGGGATGGGGAAGTTTCTCGTGCCCGGATTAATCGACCTGCATGTGCTACCCGGTACGCGTTCGGCCACGGGCCCGCTGTCGAAAGCAGAGGATTACACGCGCGAGCGCATCGAGAGAAATCTAAATGCATACCTGTATTTCGGTGTGACGTCGGTGCGCAGTACGTGGGGCGACCGGCAGGCGGAGTTCGACGTCCGGAAAGCGGAACGCGACGGGCAGTTGCAGACCGCGAACCTGTTCATCGCAGGTGTGGGCAACGTGGTGAAGTATAACGCCAGCCCCGAGGAAGCCAGGCAGAAGGTGGATGCCTTGGCCCGCCAGCAGGTGGATGGCCTCGTGATCGCCTACGATAAGCCCGCGGTGATCGATGCGACCATCGATGAGGCGCGCAAGTACAAAATCCCGGTTACCGGCGAATCCTCCTCCCTGACGATTACCGAGAGTTTTTTGCGCGCAGGCGCGGCCGGTTTCTTGGAAATGATTCAGGATACCGAGGACATCGACGCGGCGTTCATCGCGCGTTTGCGGGACCTGCGCATCGTTTTCGTGCCGGCACTCGTTCGCCATGAGTTGGGCTGGCTGTTTTCTGAACATCCTAGGTTGCTGGATGACCCGGATGTCGCACGTTCTGTGGACGCCGACGTGATTGCGGCGGCCCGGCAGCAAAATGATGCCACCCCTGACCAGAGGCTAGACTTCGAGCGCGCGATGCGTAACACCAGGAAACTGGCGGCGGGCGGCGTGCTAATCGGCGTCGGTTCGGACGGCGGTTCCGCCCTCGACTTTCCGGGCCTGATGACGCATCGGGAGCTGGAACTGCTTCAAGAAGCGGGACTTTCGCCGATGGATGTGATTGTAGCCGCTACGCGAACGGGCGCGATGGCTCTGCGCAAGACGGATGAAATGGGTACGATCGAGCCCGGTAGGCGGGCTGACCTGATGCTGGTTTCGGCCAACCCGCTGGAGGACGTCCGTAACCTTCGTAAAATCGACCGGATTATGTTACACGGCGAGTGGGTGGACCGGGACCATCTGGCGCTCAAATAGCGCCGTGTTTTCTCGAACTTCCTGCTTTACACTTGCGTATGGGTAACTCTGAGGTGATATATGCGCAAACTGACTTTATTGCTGTTGGCGCCGGCACTGCTTTTCCTGGCGGCTTGCGATATCGAGGATCTGGGGTCGTCGGACCGGTTTACGGCTGATTTTCATTACAGTTACCCGCTCAAGGCCGGCGGGCGGATCACGGTGGAGAATCAGAACGGGTCGGTCGAAATCACGGGCACCGATCAGGACGTGGTGGATGTCTCGGGCGTGAAATACGCCGGGAGCCAGGAACTGTTGGACGCGCTCAAGATTGAGGTCGTGAAGTCCGGGGACCTGGTCCAGATTCGCACGGTGCGGCCGTCGGAGCGGCATGGCAATATGGGCGCGAAGTACGTGATCCGGGTGCCGCGGAAGGTTGAGCTCGAACGCATCACCAGCTCGAACGGCGCGATTCACGTCACGGATGTTCAAGGCGGAGCACGCCTCCGGACGTCCAACGGTGCAATTCACGCCAACAACCTCAAAGGCAACATTGACGCATCGACTTCGAATGGCGGGATTGAAGTGGAGGATCTGGAGGGTTCGGCGGTCTTGAAGACTTCGAACGGGCGGGTACGCGCGGAGGGTGTGCGCGGGCAGCTCGAAGCCGAAACATCGAATGGCGGTATCAGCATCCACCTGGCAAAAGCCGATCCGGGCCACCCGATTCACCTGGATACTTCCAACGGCAGCATCGACCTGACCGTGGATCAAGCGAACCAGAACGACGTGACCGCCACAACGAGCAACGCTGGAATCACTGTGCATATGCCGCCATCGATCGGCGCACGGCTGAAGGCGCATACCTCAAATGGGTCCATTTCATCCGATTTCGAGGTGCAGGTGCAGGGGCAGATCAGCAAGCACAGCCTGGAAGGGACGATCGGACAGGGCGGGCCTGTCTTGGATTTGTCAACCTCGAACGGCAGCATTCACCTGGTCAAACTGTAACGGCGGGCAACGTCAAATAGCTGATTCGGATGTATTTCCGCCAGAAGGCTCAGGTTTCGACGGGGGTGTCGTTTATACTAAATAGTATTAATGCACCAGAAGAGAACTGAGCGAGTTGACCTCGACCCGCAAGAAACCAATGAGTGGTTGGAGGCGCTGGACCAGCTAGTCGAAGAATCGGGGCCGGACCGGGCCTCCTTCATTCTGGAACATGTCGCCAATCGCGCACGCCAGATTGGCGTGGATCTTCCGATCCGCCAGAACACCCCTTACGTCAACACAATCCCTCCTGAGGATGAGGTTCCCTATCCCGGAGACCGGGCGCTCGAGCGGCGCATCAAGAGCCTGACGCGCTGGAACGCGATGGCGATGGTGTCGCGGCAGAACAAGTTCGATCACGGGATCGGCGGACATATCGCGACGTATGCGTCGATTGCCACGCTGTTCGAGGTCGGCTTCAACCATTTCTTCCATGCCAGTTACGGCGACGAGGCTGGCGACCTGGTGTACTTTCAGGGCCATGCCTCGCCGGGTGTTTATGCGCGGGCGTTTCTGGAAGGCCGGTTGACGGAACAGCATCTGGAAAATTTCCGCCACGAGTTGCGCGAACATCCGGGACTGTCGTCGTACCCGCACCCGTGGCTGATGCCGGGATTCTGGAAGTTCCCGACGGTGTCGATGGGAATCGGACCGATCAACGCGATCTACCAGGCACGGTTCATGCGGTACCTGGAGAATCGCGGGCTGATCGCCAAGACGCCGCGCAAGGTTTGGGCGTTTCTGGGGGATGGCGAAATGGACGAGCCGGAGTCGATGGGCTCGCTCACGCTGGCCTCGCGCGAGAAGCTGGATAATCTGATCTTCGTCATCAACGCCAACTTGCAGCGGCTGGACGGCCCGGTGCGCGGCAACGGGAAGATCGTCCAGGAGTTGGAAGCGGCGTTCTTGGGTGCGGGCTGGAACGTCATCAAGGTCTTGTGGGGGTCGGACTGGGATGAGTTGCTGGAGCGCGACAAGACGGGTCTGCTGTTGCAGCGCATGGAAGAGTGCGTGGATGGCGAGTACCAGTCGTTTAAGGCGCGGGGCGGAGCGTTCGTTCGCAAGGAATTCTTCGGAAAGTATCCCGAGCTGCTGAAGCTGGTGGAGCACCTGAGTGATGATCAGATTTACCGGCTGCGGCGGGGCGGGCACGATCCGCTGAAGGTTTACAACGCTTACAAGGCGGCGATGGAGCACACCGGCCAGCCGACGCTGATTCTGGCGAAGACAGTGAAAGGGTACGGCGTAGCGGAGATTGAAGCGCGTAACCCCACGCACCAGCAGAAGGAGCTGAACGACCGGGCGGTGCAGCTTTTCCGCCAGCGGTTCGATATTCAGCTTCCCGAAGACGTGGCGAACAACGTTTCGTTCTACAGGCCGCCGGAAGGCAGCCCGGAGATGGCGTATTTGCACGAACGGCGGCGGCAGTTGGGCGGGTACATGCCGCAGCGAAACGTGCCGCCGAGCCAGATACAGGCTCCGCCACTCAAAGACTTTCACGACTTGCTGGGCGGCTCGAAGGCGCCGCATCCATCGACCACGATGGCTTTTGTGCGCCTGTTGACGATTTTGCTGAAGACGCAGGGGATCGGCAAGCGTGTGGTGCCGATCATCCCGGATGAAGCGCGCACGTTTGGCATGGAGTCGCTATTCCGGCAGTTCGGGATTTACGCCTCGGGCGGCCAGTTGTATAAGCCGCATGACGCCGATATGTTCCTGTACTACAAGGAGCAGCAGGACGGGCAGATTCTGGAGGAAGGGATTACGGAAGCCGGCTCGATGGCTTCGTTCGCGGCGGCCGGCACCGCGTATTCGAACTATCAGACGGAGATGATTCCGTTCTTCATCTACTACTCGATGTTCGGATTTCAGCGCGTGGGTGACCTGATTTGGGCGTTTGCGGACGCGCGCGGCAAGGGCTTTCTGATGGGCGGCACGGCAGGGCGAACGACGCTCGCCGGCGAGGGATTGCAGCATCAGGACGGACACAGCCTGGTGCTGGCGAGCACGGTACCGACCTGCGCGGCTTACGACCCGGCGTATGCGTACGAGATCGCGGTGATTGTGCAGGACGGGATCCGCCGCATGTATCAGGAGCAGGAAGACCGCTTCTACTACCTGACGCTGTACAACGAAAACTACGCCATGCCTGCGATGCCGGAGGGCGCGGCGGAGGGAATCCTCAAGGGAATTTACAAGTTCAAATCCGCGGAAGGCGGGAAAGCCGCGATGCAGCTTTTCGGCAGCGGACCGATCCTGAACGAGGCCGTGCGCGCGCACCAGATCCTGGCGGAGCGGTACGGCGTGGCTACGGATGTGTGGAGCGTGACCAGTTACAACGAACTGCGCCGCGAGGCATTGCGCGTGGAGCGCTGGAACCGACTGCATCCGGACCAACCGGCGCATGTGCCATACGTGGTTGCGGCGCTGGCGGGCACAACGGGTCCGATTGTGGCTGCTACAGACTACATGAAGGTGGTGCCGGATCAAGTGGGTCCATGGCTGCCGGGGCGTATGGTCACGCTGGGTACCGACGGCTTCGGCCGCAGCGATAATCGCGAGCATCTCCGGCGGCACTTCGAGGTGAATGCGGAATCGATCGTGGCGGCGGCGTTGTCAAGGCTGGCGCGCGATGGGGCATTCGACATGGCCAAGGCCAAGAAGGCGTTCCAGGAGCTGGGGGTCGACCCGGAGGGCGTGGACCCGGCGGTGGCATAGACTGGCGCTGGGCTTCGTTTTCCGGCACAATTGAGTCAGGTATGGCGCAGCTGAATCCCGAATACGTTCCTCTGCTGACTTTCCTTGGAACGTTGCTCATCGTGGCGGTGGGAATTCTGTACAACAATTCCCGCGTCACGGACTTCTCAAGCCGCATTACGGACATCAAAGACTTGATCCACGCGGAGAGCCGTGTTACCGAAGCCAATCTGCGGCGACTGGAAGAGAAAATCGATAAGGTCGAAAACCTGCTGCTGACGCGGCTTGCGGATCACGACACCCGCATCAGCCGGCTCGAATCCAAATAAATCCATCTCAGTTTCCCTGCGGGCGTTGTATACTTCTCGGACAAGCACGAGGAGGTGCGGCATGACTTCGCGCAGGCAATTTTTGACGGCCAGCGCCGCGGGGGCGGTGCTAGCGAACACGGCTCGCGGGGCCAAGGGTGAGTTCAACACGGAGATCGATGCGCGCATTGCGCGGCACGACTTCCACGATCTTACGAAGGAGGATCTGCCGACTCCGGCGTTGATCCTCGACGAAGCGCTGTTTCAGAAAAACCTGGATAAGATGGCGGCGCACAATAAGGCCACCGGCCTGAATCTGCGCGCGCACGTGAAGATCCACAAGTGCCCAGAGATCAGCAAGCGGCAGATTGCCCTGGGCGCTATTGGGGTGTGCTGCGCGACCACCGCCGAGTGCGAGTTGCTGATCAATTCGGGCGTCAAGGGTGTGCTGCATACGTGCCAGCCGGCGGGACGCGCGCAGATCGCACGCACGGTGGCTCTGGCGCGCCGCGATGCGACGTTCACCGGCGTGCTGGACGACCCCATCACAGTGGATGCGCTGGAGGAAGCGCTGGCGGCCGCGCATACAAAGATGAACGTCATCGTGGACGTTTATGCGGGTCTCGACCGGCAGGGCTGCCAGCCAGGTGAGACAGCGCTGCGGCTGGCGAAGAAGGTGGATCAGTCGAAGAACATGAAGCTGGTTGGCATTATGGGTTACTCCGGCGGAGCTTCGCACACGCACGGTTGGGAAGCGCGCAAGCAGAAGTCCACCGGCGATGTGGCCGCGATGCTGGAAACTGTGGCGCTATGTCGAAAGGCGGGTTTGCCGGTCGAGATTATCACGGGCGGCAGCACCGGCACCTACAACATCGATACGGAGAATCATCTGACGGAGTTGCAGGCGGGCTCGTACATTTTCATGGATACGCTGTATCGCAAGATCGGCGGCAAGGAAGACGAACACGTCTACAGCGATTGGGAACCGGCGCTGACCGTCATGACTACCGTGATCAGCAAGCAGCGTCCCAACCAATGCGCAGTAGACTACGGCAACAAAGCTCTACTACGCACGACAGACGAGGTGAAGGGACGGCCGGGCGTGAAGATCGATTCAGGTGGCGCAGAGTATGGCATGCTGTCGTGGAACGACGGCGGTCCAGAGATCAAGCTGGGCGAGCGCGTCGAGATTTATCCTTCGAACCTGGATACGAGCACGAATGTGTACGACCGCTACTATGTGGCGCGCGGCGAGAATATTGTCGACGTATGGCCGATCATGGGCCGGGCGGGGGCGGCGCAGAGGTAGGCTGGTATTGGCTGGAACGATGAGGCACAATAGAGTCGAGTGCTGAACCAGCTAAACCCGGTTTACGTTCCCTTGTTGACATTCCTGGGAACGTTGCTCATCGTTGCTGTGGGCATCCTGTACAACAGCTCGCGCATTACGGATTTCTCTAGTCGCATTACCGACATCAAGGATCTCATCCAGGCAGAGGCTCGGGTTACCGAGGCGAACTTCCGGCGCCTGGAAGAGAGGACTGACCGCCTGGAGGAGAAGATCGACAGGGTAGAGAATCTTCTCGTCACGCGCCTCGCTGATCACGACGGGCGCCTGCGCCGTTTGGAATCGCGGTAATTCCACATCACGCTTGGTGACTCCCCTGTGCAGCAGCGCTACGCTGAGGTCTAGTCCCACTTCACGCCGCGCGCGCGCAGTTCGCGCTCGATCTGCTCGCTCGATTCGAATTGAACGGCATCGATGCCTTCGCGCTTGGCGGCGGCGACGTAATCGGCGATGTCGTCGGTAAAGAAACATTCTTCGGGGCGGCATTCGGCGCGCGCAATGGCTTCGCGGTAGATAGCAGGCGATGGTTTCATCGCGCCCACGACATGCGAGAGAACTTTGTAGTGGAAGTGGCGGAGCAGGGGATAGGTCTGCTCCAACATCTGAAAATGAATGGCGTTGGTGTTGGAAAGCAGGAGTAGGCGGTAGTGCTGGCTGAGGCCTGCGAGCAGGGATTCGGGAACGAGCGGGTCCGGCAGAAAGATGGAGCTCCAGATCTGGCAGAACTGATCGTAGGAGATGTGGAGATCGAGCATACGGGAAAGCTGGGCCACGAAGTCTTCAGGCTCGACCAAGCCGCATTCGAAGCGCTGAACCAGATCGGTTGCGGCTATTCGGTTGCGGATTTCGGTGACAGGAAGGCCGCAAATCTTCTCGAGGCCTTTGTAGCCACGCATGAAGTCGAAGGGGATGATGACTTTTCCTAGGTCGAAGATGACGGTTTTGATCATTAGTCCTCGTTACCAAATTCCGATGAATTTCCACCAGGCGAAGCCGATAGTGGACCAGATGGCGAGATTCACGAGCGATACCACGAAGCCCACGCGCCACCACTTCTGAAAAGAGACGTAGCCGTGGGCGTAAAACATGGGCGAGGGCGTGGTGCCATAGTTGGTAAGACCCGCGGCCAGGTTGGCGAAGCAAGCGAAGCTGAAGATGACCAGTCCGGCCGGCGCACCGCGTGCCACGAGCACGGCCGCGAATGGGGGGAACATGGCCAGCATGTGTGCCGTAATGCTGGCGAAGCCGTAATGAGCGAAGAAATAAATGAGGAGAGCGGCGCCGAGCACCACCACCCAGCCCGCGCCGGCGAACATCTGGCTGATGCTCCGCGCGAACTCGCGCGTTACGCCCGCTTCATTGAGGGATTTGCCGAGCTGAAGCAGGCCGCCGTACCAGATGAAGATATCCCAAGCGGCGCGGTCGCTCGCGACGTCATTCCAGGTGAGCACTCCGCTCAGCAAAAGGGCGGCTGCGCCCAATAGCGCCGTGACCGTGATATCCAGGTGGTGAATGGGCGAGGTAATCCAGAGAGCGCACACGGAAACGAAAATGGCCGCGACGATTTTCTGGCCCCGGCTCACCGGACCCATGCGCGCCAACTCGCCGGCAGCGAAAGCGGCGGCTTCGGGTGTCTTACGGATCGCCGGGGGATCGATGCGATAGACGATCCACGGCACGATGGCCAGCGAGCAGAGGCCGGGCACGATGCCCGCCGCGAGCCATAGCGCCCACGTCACGGGGTAATGAAACATCTCGGTGGCCATCTGCGCAGCGAGAGGATTGCTGGCCTGGCCGGTGAAAAACATCGCGGCTGTGACGCAGATGCTTTGATAGACACCGTTGACGAGAAATGAGCCCATGAGCGCGGCGGTGGGCCCGGGAAGCGAGCCATAGAGCTCGGCGACCGAGCGCACGATGGGCAGGACGACACCGCCTGAGCGCGCCCCATTCGACGGAATGATGGAGGCCAGCACCATGTCGGTGGCTGACAGCGCGTAGCAGACACCGAGCGACGTTTGTCCCACGGTTCGAATGAATACCAGGGCGATGCGCCGAGCGAGGCCGGTCTTGATGAGGGCGTTGGAAATGAAAAACGCCGCCATGACCAGCCAGACCGTGGGATCGCCATAGCCGCCGAGTGCGTGCTGAATGGTCAGGCCGCCGAAGATGGAGGACAGGACCACGGCGATGAGAACCGCCGCTCCACCGGGAATGGGACGCAGCATGAGCGCGCCTATGGTGGTGACGAAGATCCCCAGCAGACGCCAGCCTTCGGGTTTCACCGATGCCGGCCGGGGGATCAGAAACTCGACGGCCAAATAAAGAGCTGCGAGGACCAAAGCACTGAGGACGCGGCGGCGCGCGTCCGAGGATGCTGGTTGCGGGGCGAGCACAGCCTGCGCGGCTCCGCTGTGGCCCGAGGATCTGGTCGTGGAATCCAAATAAGACATCTTCGCACGGTATTGCCGAGTAACCCACATGGGATATCGGGGCGAATGCAGAGTCCGGTGCGGTGTGCTGGAATTGGGCTGACGGGAGCAACGGTGACAACAACGCGAATCATGATCCTGGCTGCGGCTGTAACGGCCGGCGGCCTGTTTGCGGAGCCGCGCTATATCGGCACGGCGAGCTGTGCAGGGAGCTTTTGGGTGGACAGCGCGGGAGTTTCCAACCACGCGACAGTTTTTGAGAACAGCACGATTGAGACCGAGGGAACGCCGGCGAGGCTGCAAATTGCGGGTGACGTGCGGATTGTTATGGACGTACGGTCACGCGCGCGGGTCTACCAAGATCATCTGGCTCTGGAGAAGGGCCGGGTTCAACTGGATAGCGGCAAGGATTACAGGATCGAAGCGCGGACCATCCGTGTGTTGCTGGGCAAGCCAGGGGCGCGGGCGATCGTCACCGTGGGCGCAAGTGGCGAGGTTGAAGTGGCGGCGCTGGGCGCCATGGTTCATGTCGCGAATGCCGAAGGCGTGGCTGTGGCCAACGTCGCGGCGGGACACGCCGTGGACCTCCGGCTGGGCCAGACGAGTGAAGCGTCCGTGTTGACCGGGTGCGTAGTGAGGGAAGGCGGCACATACACGCTGCGCGACGAAGTTTCTGCGGTCACGGTAGAGTTGCGCGGCCATGACGTGGCGAGCCAGTTTGGACAGCGCGTGCAAGTGACGGGTGCCATCGTGCCGGCACAGCGAGCTTTGGCACCGGCCGATCAGGTGATGCAGGCGCGGGATGTTCGGACGTTGGGAACCGCGTGTGGGGAGGCCATGGCTGCGGCCGTTCCCGCGACCGGATCACGCGCTCGTACTGCACCTCAGCCTGACAGTGCAGGCACCGGTACGACTGCCGGTAGTGCGGGCGACGGCGGCACAGGTGGGGCGGCGACCACAGCGGGGGCTGGAGGTACGACAGGTGCAACTGGAGCCGCGGGAACGGCGGGGGCAGTGGCCGCCACCGGAGCAGGTATCTCGACGGCTGTCATTGCTGGTATAGCAGTCGCAGCGGCTGGGGCCCGGACTGCGGCGGGCATCGTGGCGGCGCAGAGTCACCCAGCGGCGGCTATCAGCGCCGGGCGGTAGAACCGCTTCTTCTACGTCATCCCCAGCAGCGCATTCACGAGGACGGCGCCCATGCCGATGGGGATCATGTATTTCCACCCGATGTTCATGAGCTGATCGTACCGGAAGCGCGGGAAGGTGCCGCGGAACCAGATCAGCAGGTAAATGATCACCGACACTTTGAACAGGAACCAGAACAAGCCGATCACGGCGCTGTTTACTTGGGGAACAAGAAATACCAAACCGGTGGCGATGAGCATAAGCGCCACGGCTACCAGCACTTTCTGCTGGAGCGGATCGCGTAGGCGTTTCACGAGGAGAAAACAGGACGCACCAGAGCCGAAGAACAGCAGAAACGGCAGGACGAAGTTGACCGGCTCAAGCCATTGCACATTCGGGAACGGCCGCAGCCATCCGCCCCAGAACAACGTTACGGCTACGCCGGCGGCGATGAAAATGTTGGTGTACTCGGCAAGAAAGTAGAGCGCCCAACGAAAGCCGCTATACTCCGTGTGGAAGCCCGCGACCAATTCGGACTCGGCTTCAGGCAGGTCAAAGGGCGCGCGGTTCGTTTCGGCCGTCGCCGAAATGAGGTAGATGATGAACGGAACCAGCATGAAGCCGTAATTTGAAAACGCGAACCAGATGCCGCGGTCGTGCTGCGCTCTGACGATTCCTTGCATGCTCAGCGTGCCAGCCACCATCAGGCCGGAAAGTAGGGCGAACGACAATGCCACCTCATAGCTAACCAGTTGTGCGGCGCTGCGCAATGCGCCGAGCAACGGATAGTGGCTATTCGACGCCCAGCCGCCCAGGATGATTCCGAGGATACCTACCGCCGACATCGCCATGATCACCAGGATGCCGACGTTGACATCGGCCACGTATAGGAACTGGCTGAAGGGCAGTACGGCGAAGGAGGTGAGTGCGGTGAAGGTGGATATGACCGGCGCGACCCAGAAAATGAATTGGTCGGCATCGGCGGGGATAATGTCTTCCTTAATCAGCAGCTTCAGTGCGTCCGCGATGGGCTGTAGCAAACCGTGCGGACCGACGCGCATAGGGCCGAGCCGAACCTGAAAATCGGCCAGCACTTTGCGCTCCACGAGCGTGAGGTAACCGGCCACCAGAGGGAAGACTGCGATGATGACAACCGTCACCGCCAGCGGGATGAAGAGGGGATGTTGGAAGACGGTTTGCATGCTATCTCATGAAGGAGCTTTGCGCCAAGTGCAGGATGGGCTCGGGGTAAACACCGACGGCGAGCGTCAATACGCCGGTGATCCCGAGCGCGAGCCGTAGTCCGAAGCTGGTGGCCAGCGGCGCCTTCTCGGTCAGCTCCCCTACGAACATGATCTTGACGATGCGGAAGTAATAGTAGATGGCGACCGCTACGTATAGAGTGGCGATCACCGCAAGAAAGTAATGATGTGTTTCGATCAGCGAAAGAAAGATGTAGTACTTGCCAAGGAAGCCGGCGGTCGGAGGAATCCCGGCCAGCGAAAGCAAGAAGATGAGCATCAGGACCGCGTAGCCGGGACTCTTGTACATCAGGCCCGCCATGTCGTCGAGATCTTCGCCGATGATATTTTTGCGCCGCAGCGCAATCACCACGAGGAATGCGCCGAGGTTCATGAAGGCGTAGACCAGAACGTAAACCGCGATGCCCTGAATGCCTGTCTCGTTGCCGGCGATCAGCCCGAGCAGCATATAGCCGGCGTGAGAGATAGAGCTGTAGGCCAGCAGCCGCTTGATGTTCGTCTGACTGATCGCGGCCAGGTTGCCGATGGTCATGGTGAGGATTGCCACCGCGGCGAGGAGCGGTTCCCAGGAATCCCGCGCGGACGCGAGCGGCCCCAGGAAGATGCGCAGGAGAAACGCGAACGATGCCGCTTTCGAAGCGACCGAAAGATACGCCGTGATCGTTGTGGGCGCACCCTCATAGGCGTCCGGCGCCCACATGTGAAATGGAGCCGCGGAAATCTTGAACAACAGCCCGACGGCGGTGGTTGTCATGGCCAGGAACACGACTGGGTCCCACGCTGGGCGAGCGGCGACGGCAGCAGCAACGTCAGTGAGGCGGGTCGAGCCTGAGAGGCCGTACATCACGGAGAATCCGTACACTAGGAAGCCGCTCGAAAACGCGCCGAGCAGAAGATACTTCATGGCGGCCTCGTTCGAACGCTTGTCTGTGCGCAGGAAGCCGACCATCACATAAAAACAGAGAGCCATTAGCTCGAGACCGATGAACAGCGTTATCAGGTCGGCACCGGTAGCGAGAAAGAACATGCCGCATTGGGCGAACAGCAGCAGGGCGTAGTACTCGCCGTGGTGTTCGCCTTCGATCTCGAGATAGTTGTACGACACGATCGCGATGATCAAGGTCGCCAGTTCAAAGACCCAGTTGAAGTAGAGCGCGAAGCGGTCGATCCTGAGGGCGCCGCTGAAGGCGGTCAGTTCAGAAAGCCCGTTGGCCGTCAAATACGCCTGCTGCCGGTACAATCCGATGCCCACGAAAATGAGGCCCGCGACGACAACGAGGGCGAAGTAGCGCTTCTGTTTCGGATTGACAAACAGAAAATCGAACACCAGAATCCAGCAGCCGAATAGCGCCAGAGTGATGGCCGGGGTCAGAGCGAAGGTCTCGTTGGCGGAATAAAACTGGTTCATTGCGCGGCCCCCGCCTGCACCACACCCGGCTTCACCACCGCGGCGCGCTGTGCTCCGCCCTGATAGTAGTCGGGCCGCACGCGCTCCACAATCTGCTGCACGGGTTTTTCGAGCAGTTCAAAATACGGCTTAGGATAGACGCCGATCCAGATGCTCCACGCAATCAGTGGGAGGAACACGGCGAGCTCGCGCAGGCTCAAGTCGGGCAGATGCAGGTTGCGAGCATTCGTGACCTGGCCGAGCATGGTTCGCTGGTAGAGCCAGAGCAAATACGCCGCGCCAAGAATCACGCCCATGACGGAAAATGCCGCCCAAACGTGGCTGGCCTCGAACGCGCCTTGCAGGATCGTGAACTCGCCGATAAACCCGTTGAGCAGCGGCAGGCCGGCCGAGCTCAGCATGGCGATGGCGAAGACGGTGGCGTACTTGGGCATCACGTGTGCCAAGCCGCCGTATTCCGCGATCTCACGCGTGTGCCGCCGTTCATAAATCACACCGATGATCAAGAACAGCATGCCGGTCGAGATACCGTGGTTGATCTGCTGGAGCACGCTACCGGCGAGTCCGTTGGGATTCAAAGCAAAAATTCCGAGCGTGCAGAAACCCAAATGGCTGACGGAAGAATACGCCACGAGCTTCTTCCAATCCTGCTGCATCAGGCTCACCAGCGCGCCATAGATGATGCCGATGATGGACAGCACAGCGAGGACTTGAACAATGGTTTGATCTACGGAAGCCTTCGGCACGAGCGGCAGCGAAAAGCGGATAAACCCATACGTGCCCATCTTCAGCAGCACGCTCGCCAGTATCACAGAGCCCGCGGTGGGCGCCTCCACGTGCGCGTCGGGTAGCCAGGTGTGGAAGGGAAACATAGGTACTTTGATGGCGAACCCGATGAAGAAAGCCCAGAACACCCACTGTTGCAGGCCCAGCGGCAGGTCGAGCTTGATCAGATCGGCGATCTCGAATGTGTAGGCGCTGAACTGCTGGTGATACTGGAAGTACAGCGTCAGGATGCCGAGCAGCATCAGCACCGATCCGGTCAGTGTGTACAGGAAAAACTTGATCGCCGCGTAAAGCTTTCGCGGACCGCCCCAAACGCCGATGATGAAATACATTGGCACCAGCACCAGCTCCCAGAAGACATAAAACAGGAAGAAATCGAGCGAGACGAAGACGCCGATCATCCCTGTTTGCAGCAGCAGGAACATGGCATAGTATGACTTCACGCGCTCGTCGATGGCGTTCCAGGAAGAAAGAATCGCCAGGAACCCGATGAGCGTAGTCAGCATGATCAGCAGCAGGCTGATGCCGTCGATGCCGATGTGGTAGTGCGCGCCAATCGAAGGGATCCAGTCAAAGCTCTCTTGAAACTGAAATCCGGAGACGCTTTTGTCGAATCGCGAGACCAGCGGCAGCGAGATCAGAAAGCCCGCAAAGCCCACCAGGTTGGCCCACACCTTGATGAGATTCTTCTGCGAACCCGGAATCAGCAGCAAGACAGCGAAGCCGGCCAGCGGCGTGAAAAGCACGATGCTGAGTAAGTGCTGATCCATAGTTTTATCGCGCCAAGTAGTATCCGAAAAACGCCAGAGCTCCCACTACCACGAACAGCGCGTAGGCCTGGACGCGGCCCGTTTGTACGATACGCACCGGATACGAAGAGAGCTTAACCACAAGCGACGTCAAGCGAACCGCGCCATCGACAACCCAGGTGTCCCACCAGATGGAGAATGACGACGAGAACCGCGTGAGCCATCCGGCGCCGTTTACACCGCCATCGATCACGTCACGGTCGAACGCACCTAGCACCGTGCCACCACCCTTGGCAAAGCCGTTTACGAAAAGGAAATCGTATAGCTCGTCTACATACCACTTGTTCAGCAGCGTGCGGTGAATGGGGCCGCATCGGGCTTCGATCGCTCCCGGAATTTCCGGCCGGATTTGATAACAGTACCAGGCGATCGCGATGCCAATGATTGCAAAGGCCACGGAAACTGTCATGAGAATCCACTCGATGCTGGCGTTGTGGGCTCCCTCATGGACGGCTTCCACCGCGGCTGACGCAAAGGCCGGCTCCAGCCACTGTTCGAATCCATGGAACCAACCGGACATTCCCCACAACTTTGGCGTGCCGATCCATCCGGCCAGAATACTTCCCGCCGCCAGAACCGTGAGCGGGACGGTCATCGTCGCCGGCGATTCGTGGATGTGTGCTTCCACCTCTGGCGCCACGCGAGACTTGCCGTAAAACGTCATGTTCATCAGCCGCCACATGTAGAACGCGGTCAAGCCTGCTGTTGCGAGCCCAACGCCATAGAGCACATTCGAACCTTGCGGCGAGCTATAGGCCTGCCAAAGGATCTCGTCTTTTGAGAAGAAGCCGGCGAATCCGGGAATGCCCGCAATGGCTACCGAACCAACCCACATCGTCCAGTGCGTGATCGGGATCTTGTCCTTCAGCCCGCCCATGCGCCGCATATCCTGTTCGCCTCCCACCGCATGAATCACCGATCCTGATCCGAGAAAGAGCAGAGCTTTGAAGAACGCGTGCGTGAACAAATGGAAGATCGCAACCCAGTAAGCCCCTACGCCGAGCGCGAGAAACATGTAACCCAATTGGCTCACTGTCGAATACGCGAGCACGCGCTTGATATCGTTTTGAACCAGCGCGATCGTCGCAGCGAAAATCGCGGTAAAGGCTCCGACCGACGCCACGATAGTCGAGGTTTGCGGCGTGAGCTGGAATAACGCGCTCGATCGCGCCACCATGTACACACCAGCCGTGACCATCGTCGCTGCGTGGATGAGTGCGGAGACAGGCGTGGGACCTTCCATGGCGTCTGGCAACCAGACATACAAAGGGAATTGCGCGGATTTTCCTGTCGCTCCGATGAACAGTAACAGAGCCATGGCGCTTAACACACCGAAGCCAGCGGTCTCGGCGTGAAACTGCCCGCTGCGCAGAATCTGGTTGACGTCGACAAACTTGACGGTGCCGAGCACGCTGAACATCAGCAGCATGCCGAGTATGAATCCGGCGTCCCCCACGCGATTGACGACGAAAGCCTTTTTCCCGGCGTCCGCGGCGGATTTTTTGTGGAAATAGAAACCGATGAGCAGGTAACTGCAAAGGCCCACGCCTTCCCAGCCGACGAACAGCAGCGCGTAGTTGTTCGCCAATACCAGCATCAGCATGAAGAAGACGAACAGGTTCAGGTAGCCGAAGAACCGGTAATAGCCGTTATCGTGAGCCATGTAGCCGATCGAGTACACGTGAATCAGGAACCCAATGCCGGTCACCACCAGAATCATCACCGCGCTGAGCGGGTCAAGCAGGAAGCCCCAGTCTGCGGTGAATGTGGCTAGGCGTCCGCCGGCCATGTGGAACGGCATCCCGGCGAGCCAGGTGAATTGGATCACCTGATGCGAACGCTCAGGAAGGTTCGCGAGTTGCATCACCGCACCCGCCGACCAAATGAACGATAGCAACACCACTCCTGGGCACAGGAAGCTTATTAGAGCTTTGAGGCCTCCACCGTGGCCGTGGTCGTGCCCGGTGGCGTGCTCGTGTGCGTTTTCGTGCGTATGCCCGTGGTGATGATGGCCGGGATCGTGTTCATCGTGCGTATTCTCGATACCCGGCGCGACGGCCACATCCGACGGCGGCTGTGGATCGAGCTTTCTGCCAAACAGCAGCATCATCGCCGCTCCGAAAAGCGGAAACAGCGGGATGAGCCAGATTTGGTCGAGAAAGTTCATGCCGTCACCATTTGAGCAAGTCCACTTCGTCGGCCAGTACGGTTTCCTTGTTGCGGAATAGCGCGATCAGAATGCCCAGGCCCACCGCTGCCTCGGCCACCGCGTCGGTGATTACGAAAATGGCGAAGATCTGCCCGTTGACGTTGTGCAGGTAGTGGGAGAACGCGATCAGATTGATATTTACGGCATTCAGAATCAGCTCAATGGACATCAAAATGATCACGATGTTGCGGCGGGTCAGCACGCCGATTGTGCCGATCAGCAGCAGCGCGGCGCTTAGCGCCAGGTAGTGGGTGATTGTGATCGGGACCATCGTCAGATCCTTTTTTTCGCCATCACGACTGAACCAACCACCGCTACCAGCAGCAGCAGCGACGCAATTTCAAATGGCAGCAGGTACTGAGAGAAGAGCACGGTAGCGATCTGCTCGGTGTTGCCGCCGGCATTCACGCCCACAGGAGCGGGCTGGCTGGCCACGTGAAGCGCACTTGTGCCTTTGCGCACGAAGTAGGCGATTTCGATGCCCACCACCGCGACACACAGAAGCGCGATGCCCCACTGCCGGCTGAACTGCCTCTGTTTGGCGGCCTGGTCCAGATTCACCAGCATGATCACAAAGAGGAACAACACCATGATGCCGCCCACGTAAAGCACAATTTGCACGGCGAACAGGAATTCGGCCTGCTGGAGCAGGTACAGGCCCGCTACTCCGATCAGAGAAACGATCAGGCTGATCGCGCTGTGCACCGCGCTACGCTGGGTAACAGTGAAAATCGCTCCGCCAAGAACCAGAATGGCGAAGGCGTAGAAGAACAGCGCGTCGGTCATAACCAGCCCGCCATCCCCGTCAGCATTTGTATTCGGTGGGCTTTGGGCCTTCCTCGAGCATCTGCCGGTCCCAGATCCAGCCTTGGCGCGTGTAACTCGCCAGCTCGAAATCCTGCGTCAGTTCGAGCGCATCCACGGGGCATGCGTCTTCGCACAAACCGCAGAACATGCAACGCGAAAGATCGTAGGTAAAGGTAGTAAGCTCCTTGCGTCGCGTCTCCTCGTTGCGCGCGCTGGCTACCACGATCAGCGTTTCCGGGCACGCCAGCGCGCAAAGGTTGCAGGCGATGCAGAGCGTCTCGTCATTGTCCGGGTTGATGTTCAGCCGCGGCGCGCCACGGTAGCGCTCGGCCACCTTGGGCCGCTCAGCCGGGTACTGCTCGGTGTAAATGTTCTTGGGATTCTGATTGCGAAACGTGACCCAGAGGCCCTGAAACAGATCGACCAGAAAGATCGTTCTCAAAAACTTTCCCATAGATTCTTACCGATCCACTT
>Ga0326728_10012398_pt1 | contig 18952 bp, 14 predicted proteins | sample MB3enrmetagenome_FD_207602 | JGI IMG/M metagenome (GOLD analysis project Ga0326728, IMG submission 207602) | Lab enriched peat soil microbial communities from McLean, Ithaca, NY, United States - MB31MN | ecosystem: Environmental > Terrestrial > Soil > Wetlands > Peat | place: USA: New York... | reverse complement strand
CGTCGACCTGGGGCGCATGGCGCAGGTCCACCGGGAGCAGGGCGCGCTGGCGACCCTCGCCGTGGAGCAGCGGGAGAGCTCGCGCATGTTGCTCTTCGACGCGGAGGGCCTGCTCTGCGGACGCAAGATCGGGCGCGGCGCCGCGCCGCAGTGGGTGCGCAAAACAACTGGTGCGCAGGAGCTGGCCTTTGCGGGAATTCACGCGATTTCGCCGCGGATCTTCGAGAGGATGAGCGAGGAGGGGCCGTTCTCCATCATCGATGCCTACCTCAGCTTGGCCGCAGGGAGGGAGAAGATCGCCGCCTTTCGGGTGGACGGGTGCGCATGGCGCGATGTGGGCCGGCCGGAGAGCCTCAAAGCTGCCGAGCAGGAGTTCGAGGCGGGTAAGCTTGCCATTTGATTTTGCGTCGCGGGTATCCCACCCATTTCCGCAAAAAGCGCGGAAATGGATCGGGCACGGCGTCCGGATTAACTGCGCTTTGACGGGCGCAGGCTCTTCTATTGCTGTTTCGCCCAGGGCCTCTTCGCGTCCCGAGAGGATTTCCTGCCGCGTGCCGTGGCTTTCGCAGCAGACTTTTTCGCGGCAGCCTTGCGCCGGCGCACCTCCGAAGACGAGTACATGGTTCCCCGGCAGTGGCGGGTGCCGCAATTGCAAAGGGCTTCGTCATCGTCGCCGTCGTAGAGGCAGTAATCGTAAGTGATTTCTTCGCCTGCGGCGATGGGACGAATAGATTTAATCCAGACGCGGCCGTTCACTTCGCTGGTTTCGCAGTTTGGGTCGCAGCTGTGATTGATGAACATGGCCTCACCGTGGCCGTCGATGACAACCGAGCCGTCGCCGAGTCCAAAAAGATAGGTGACTTTTGAGTTTTCGAAAATTTCGTCGGCCTGTTCCTTGCTGAGATGGCGGCCTGTGTACTCGGCTACGCGAACGCCCTTGCGAATGGGCGTGGTGGTGTAGCAGCCTGCGGCGTGAATGGAGGAGGAACGGATGATCAAAGCCATGCGGATGTGCGATGCTTTCCTTGAGGACTGTCTGATCCGCATCGTACCATTGCGGACGTGAGGCGCAGGGGATGAGAGTGTTTTTTGTTGCCGCGCTCTTGGCGGCGGCCGGTCTGGCGGCTGCGGTGCAGGGGCGTGCGCAGGCTCCGGCAGGCGGCGGCAATGCGCAGCAGCCTGCTCAAAACAAGCCTGCCAGCCAGCAGCAGCCGGGCTCCGGCGCGCAGTCCAGTCCGAATTCGCAATCGCAGGCCAATCCCTTTCCGGAAGATACAAGCACGGTGCCCGTGTTGCCGAACCGTCTGAGTCCGGATCTACCGACTGCGGGAAGCAGCGACGCGGGGGCAACGCTGGCCCTGCCGGGGGTAGACTCCGATCCGGTGCGCAGCCCCGACCAGGCAGATTCTTCTTCCGATTCCGGCGCGGACTACAGCTCCAGTCAGAGCGGGATCGACAATCTTCTGCCTCCCGACGACGAGAAGCAGACGGGAAAGAAGAAAAAGGGCGGCGAAGCGGAAGTGCCGGTGCACCATGAGACGGCCCAAGAGGACCTCAACGTGGGCAACTTCTACCTGGACAAGAAAGACTGGCGTGCGGCGCTTTCGCGCTTCCAGTCGGCGATGGTCCTGGACCCCGAAGAGCCGGAGGTGTACTGGGGCCTGGCGGAAGCGAATCGGCGCCTGGGCAACTTTGCCGAAGCGAAGGCGAATTATCAGAAGGTCATCGAATACGATCCCGACAGCCGCCACGCCAAAGAGGCACGTAAGGCGCTTGAGGATCCGCAGATCGCGGCGGCGAAGGCGCCGGCGGGGCAGGCGCAGTAATAAAAGCGGAGCTAGGTCGCGGTGTCAGGTATGTCCCCGGTTCAAAATGTCAGCTATGTGCCCGGTCCGTACCCCCGCACCCCCCTCCCCCACCCCCCGCCACCCTTGGAGGTAGATATTTGATTCCATTTGGTTTGGGAAGATGAATCCAGCTAGATTTCTGAAAAGCGGCAGCTTATAGCCAAATATCTCTCTGCAAACGAGTTAGGGGCCAGGGGTCAGTTCTCAGTTCGCAGTTCACAGTTCTCAGTTCTCAGGGCCGGGTCGTTCTCTATTTGTCATTGTGCGCCGGGAGGGCGTAATTGTCTGCAAAACAGCGAGAAGCGGAGCTAGCGGGGATAGCGGGTCTGAGGACGCGCGGGAGTAGAACGGCAGGGTGACCCTCGCTCTACCTAGAAGCCCGCCCAGTGCAGATAGGCTGCGACCATCTGCGAGCCCCACAGACTGCTGACAATGCCGCCAATCGAAAGGAACGTTCCGAAGGGCAGAGGCGTTGTAGCCCATTTTGCGGCCGACCCCCGGCGCCGCGCCGGAGCAATCAGCAGGGTGATCGCCGCCAGCGTGCCCAGGAGAGCGGCGAGCAGGAGGGCAACGAATGCATCGCTTAGGCCGAGCCAGGCTGCGAGCATGGCCATCAACTTCACGTCGCCCAGCCCGAGCCCCTCGCGGCGTCGGAAGAGCCAGTAGAGCCAGCGCGTGAGGAGCATGAAGCCGGCGGCGATGGCGATGGCGCAGGCTTGGCCGGCAAGCGCCCGCCAAGCCCCATATTTCATCGATCCGTCAGAGGCGCCGAGAGCCCCCATCACCATGGCATAAGCAAGGCCTAGCACAATCCCCGGGAGGGTGAGCAAATTTGGAAGCCAGAGGTTCTCCGCATCCAGCGCCGCAAGAGCAACAAGGAGCCAGTAAAAGACGAGCTCCGACACAATGCGCGCGATGGCCGCGTAGAGGACCACGGGCGACTGCTCCGGAAACTGAGCCGGGGCCGAGAGCCGCCAGAATGCGAAGGCCCAGAGTGCTCCCAGAACCGCTTCCACAATCGGGTACCGCCATCCAATCCATTCGCGGCACGCGCGGCAGCGGCCGCGAAGCGCGACCCAACTGATGAGCGGAATGTTCTCCCACCAGGCGAGCGCGTGATCGCAGTTGCGGCAGTGCGAGCGGGGGCGCACAACGCTTTCGCCTTCGGGCCAGCGCGTCACGAAGACGTTTAGAAAGCTGCCGAAGGCCAGCCCGGCGAGAGCCGCAAAGACGGTTCCGAGAATGCGAATCATGCGAGAAGTTGAGTATAAGGCTTCAGCTTTCTGTTTGAAGCCCGGAGTTTCGGATCATTCGCAGAACGTCCCTCAGGGCCTGAAGGCCGCGATCATTTCGCAGACTCTACGGCACGACTGAAAGTCGTGCCCTTTCAAAACCGGCCGATAGCGCCCTCGCAAAGGACACGTGACATCCGGTGCGTATCCGGCTGCAGGATAAACTGAAGTTCTATGGGCACACGGGCGCCAATCTCCAAAAAAGAGGAAAATGAGCCGCGGGCCGGAACCGACGCGGCGCGCGCCGGGGCACTGTTCCAGCAGTCGGCTGCCATCATGGCGCGGCTGAGAGCGCCGGATGGGTGCCCGTGGGACCGCGAGCAGAGCTTCGACTCCATCCGCAAATACACCCTTGAGGAAGCCTACGAAGTCTTCGACGCTATCGAGCGCCGCGACTGGCCTCACTTGGCCGAAGAGCTGGGCGATCTGTTGCTGCAGGTGCTGTTCTACGCTGAAATGGCGGCCAATGACGGGCACTTCACGATCGTGGAGGTCCTCGACCACCTGAACCGGAAGCTGGTGCGCCGCCATCCGCACGTCTTCGGTGAAGAGGCTTCCAGAGCGGCGGGAAACCGAGCTGATGTGGATGCGGATGTCGAGGGATCTTCCTCCGCCGTGCTTCGCAACTGGGAACAGATCAAGGCGGCCGAGAAGCTGGCCAAGGCCGAAGAGAACTCGAAGGCGGAAGGGGCGCAGAAACCGGCGCCCTCTCGCCTGGATACGGTGGAGCGGGCGATGCCTGCGCTGGCCGAGGCGGCGAAACTCGGCGCGAAGGCGCGCAAGGCGGGCTTCGACTGGCCTGAATGGCGCGATCTGCTGCCTAAGGTGGCCGAGGAAACGCGAGAGCTGGAGGTCGAGGCGGCTTCGGGCGGCCCGGACCGCCAGCCGGCGATCGAGGCCGAGCTGGGCGATCTGCTGTTCACGGTGGTGAACTTGGGCCGACACCTCGGAGTGGACGCCGAGATGGCGCTGCGAAATTGCAATCTGCGCTTCCGCCAGCGCTTCCGGGAGATGGAGGCGGCCTCGGCGCGGCCGCTGGAAGAGTTGACCCCGGCCGAGCTCGAAGAGCTTTGGCAAAAGGCCAAGCATAGCTTCGCGCGGGCGGGTTCGAAATCCGCCGCCGGACAGGCGAACCGCGACAGTAGCACAGACGCAAAGACGCAGCCATGATCGAAATTCGCAGTTGCGAAGGTTTCGACGAGCTGGAAGCATGCGTTCAGCTTCAGCTCGAGACGTGGGGCTACGACCCAAGCGATGTGATCCCACGTAAGGCCTTCTGGGTGGCGCAAAAGATCGGCGGGCAGGTGATTGGCGCCTTCAGCGCCAGGGAACAGGGATCAGGGATCAGGGGTCAGGGGTCCGCAAGCGAGCTGGTGGGCTTTGCCATGTCTCTGCCGGGAATCAAGTCGAATGGAGCCGCTCCGCGCCCTTATCTGCACTCGCACATGCTGGCGGTGCGGGAGGCGTGGCGCAACCGCGGCCTTGGAGCGCAACTCAAGCTGCATCAACGGCGTGAGGCGCTCACTCGGGGGATCAGCCTCATGGAATGGACCTTCGATCCACTCGAAATCAAAAACGCCTATCTCAACATCAAACGTCTGGGTGTGATTGTCTGCGAATATCGCGAGGATTTCTACGGCCGCTCCTCATCCCGGCTTCAGTCCGGACTTCCGACTGACCGGTTGCTTGCCGAGTGGCGTCTCGATTCCCCAAGGGTAGAGAGAATTCTCAGCAATGGTACGGCTACCGGAAAAGATGCGGCAGAGGAGCGGATCGCGGTTCCGGCATCAATCTCTGCATGGAAGGCAGTGGAGCCGGATCGGGAGCGGGCGCTGGAAGTGCTGATGGAAAACCGTGAGAGATTCAAGCGGGCGTTTGCGAAAGGACTGGCTGTGATCGGTTTTACAGTCGACGGCGAAGGGAATGGAATCTACGAACTGGGAGCCCCACCCCGGACCTGAGCGGGCGGGCGGAGCGGATATCGAAGGGAAACCATAAACGCCGAAGGGAAACCATGAATATCGACGCGATCATTCTGCGCGAACTCGACATGGACTTGGTGCGCCCGTTTGAAACCAGTTTCGGAGTGACAAGCAAACGCAGGATCCTGCTGGCCGAGGTGCAGTCAGAAGGGCTGAGCGGATGGGGCGAGTGCACCGCTAGCGAGCAGCCGCACTTCAGCGAGGAGTGGACCGACGGGGCCTGGCAGGTGATGCTGCAGGCGCTGGGGCCGATGCTTGCGGCAGAATCGCCGTTCCACGGCGGCGATTGCCCGCGCATCTTTCATCGCGTGCGGGGCAACCGCATGGCCAAGGCCGCGCTGGAGAATGCCATCTGGGATCTTGAGGCGCAGCGCGAGGGCGTTTCCCTGGCACGCCTGATCGGCGGGGTACGCGAGACGATTCCCTGCGGCGTTTCCCTTGGGATTCGCGGCTCGATTGCAGAGCTGCTGGAGACGATCGAGGAAGAACTGGAAGCGGGCTACCAAAGGATCAAGCTGAAGTGCAAGCCGGGCTGGGACGTGAAGGTGTTCGAGCAGGTGCGCAAGCGCTGGCCGGCGATCCTGCTAAGCTGCGACGCCAATTCCGCTTACCGGATGCGCGACATCGTTCACCTGACGGAGTTCGACGCATTCGACCTGCTGATGATCGAGCAGCCGTTGTGGCACGACGACTTCTACTACCACTCGATGCTGCAGAAGCGGCTGAAGACGCCCATTTGCCTCGACGAATCGATCCGCAACCGGCGCGACGCGCTGGCCGCCATCGAGATGGGTTCGTGCGGGATCATCAACATCAAGCTGGGCCGTGTGGGCGGATTTTCTGAGGCCATCGCCGTGCATAACGCCGCGCATGAGCGGGCTATCCCGGTCTGGTGCGGAGGAATGTTGGAATCGGGCATCGGCCGCTCGCACAACGTCGCGCTTTCTACGCTCGAAAATTTCAAGCTGCCGGGCGACGTATCGGCTTCAGCCCGCTACTGGGTCGACGATATCATTGAACCCGAGGTCGAGGTCAGCGCGCGCGGAGAGATTGCCGTCCCCGACACGCCGGGGCGCGGCTGGGAGGTGCGGACCGGCCTCGTCGAAAAGCTCACCGTGCGCAAAGAGACGATCCGCGCGCGGGAACTGGTGGGCCAGCGGTAGGGCAATGAGCCAAGAGCCTGTTTTTGGGCGGCTTAGAGGCTTGCTACAATCGGAACGAGGCAAAGGTGGAGTTATCCGTATGGGGGTCACGGAGATGAAACTGGCAGCTTCCAGCGAGCGCGTGTCTGCTTCCCCTGGCGGACTGAGCGCGGACGAACTGGTGCGGATCTACCGGCTTATGTTTCTTTCCCGCCGCATAGATGACCGCGAAATCCTTCTCAAGCGTCAGCAGAAGATCTTCTTTCAGGTCTCGGGCGCGGGCCATGAGGCCTTGCAGGTGGGCGCGGGCCTTGCGCTCAAGCCCGGCTACGACTGGTTTTTTCCCTACTATCGCGATCGCGCGCTGGCCCTGGCCCTGGGCGTTACGCCCTACGAGATGTTGCTGCAGGCAGTGGGCGCAGCCGACGACCCGGCGAGCGGCGGCCGGCAGATGCCCACCCACTTCAGCAGCCGCGAACTGCACATTGTCGCCAGCTCGTCCTCCACAACCACGCAACTGCTGCACGCCGTGGGCTGCGCTGAGGCCGGCCGCTATTTCACCCGTCATCCCGAGGCCGCGGCCCGCGCCGCAGGCGCTGCCGGAGACTACCGGGCCTTCCGCGCCGTGGAATTCCATGGCGACGAGGTGGCGCTCGCCTTGCTGGGTGAGGGTTCCACCTCGCAGGGCGAGTTCTGGGAGGCCATGAACACCGCCTCCAACAGCAAGCTGCCCGTGATCTTCTGTGTCGAAGACAATGGCTATGCGATCAGCGTGCCGGTGGAGTTCAGCATGCCGGGCGGCAACATCTCGCGGCTGGTCTCGAACTTCCCCAACTTCCATTTTGCCGAAGTGGACGGCACCGATCCGGTAGCCTCCCTGGAGGCATTTCAGGCCGCGGCGGCGCATTGCCGCGCCGGGCGCGGGCCGGCCTTCGTGCATGGCCATTGCATGCGCGCTTACTCCCACTCCCTCTCCGACGACGACAGGCTCTACCGGCCCGCCGCCGAACGCGAGGCCGAGGCCCTGCGCGATCCCATTGCGCAGATGCAGATGCGGCTGCTGCGCGAGGGGATCCTCTCGGGCGATGAGATCGGCGAACTGGAGCGGGAGATCGACCGCGAAGTGGAAGAGGCCGCCGAAGGCGCCCTCAAGGCCGCACCGCCGCCCATTGAGAGCATCCCGGTTCACGCTTACTCCGAGGACCTGGACCCGACGGCCGCTGTCTTCGACCGCGAGCAGCCTCAGGAGGCTTCGGCAGCGGTGGCCGCCGGGCGTGTTTCTTCCGCCGAGCCGGCCACCATGGCGACACTGATCAACGAATGCCTGCGCGACGAGATGCGGCGCGACCCGCGCATTGTGGTCTTTGGCGAAGACGTGGCCGACGCCAGCCGCGAGCAGGCTCTGGCCGAGGTCAAGGGCAAGGGGGGCGTCTTCAAGCTCACGGCTGGGCTGCAGACCGAGTTCGGCTCCGAGCGCGTCTTCAACTCGCCGCTCGCCGAGGCCAACATTGTGGGCCGGGCGGTTGGCATGGCTCTGCGCGGCATGAAGCCGGTGGCCGAGATCCAGTTCTTCGATTACATCTGGCCGGCCATGCACCAGATCCACAATGAGCTGGCCGTTCTGCGCTGGCGCTCCAACGGCGGCTGGTGCGCTCCGGCCGTCATCCGCGTGCCCATCGGCGGCTACCTCACCGGCGGAGCCATTTATCACTCCCAGTCGGGCGAGAGCATCTTCACTCACATTCCGGGGCTGCGCGTGGTCTTCCCGTCGAACGCGCTCGACGCCAACGGCCTGCTGCGCACCGCCCTCCGCTGCGACGATCCTGTGCTCTTTCTCGAGCACAAGCGGCTCTACCGCGAGCCCCACGGACGTGCCCCGTACCCTGGACCGGAGTTCTCCATCCCCTTCGGCAAGGCAAAGATCGTCAGGCCCGGCGCGCAGATCACGGTCGTTACTTACGGAGCCATCATTCCGCGAGCCATGCAGGCCGCGCAGCAGGCCGAGCGCCAGCACGGAATCGACGTGGAAATCCTCGACCTGCGCACGCTCAACCCCTACGACTGGGAGGCCATCGCGGCTTCCGTGCGCAAGACCAGCCGCGTGATCGTCGCCCACGAGGACATGTTGAGCTGGGGCTACGGCGCCGAGATCGCAGCGCGCATCGGCGAAGAACTGTTCGACGATCTCGACGCGCCCGTTCGCCGCGTCGGCGCCATGGACACCTTCGTCGCTTACCAGCCGCTGCTGGAAGACGCCATCCTTCCCCAGCCTCAGGACCTGCTGAAGGCGATGGTGGAAATGGCGAAGTACTGAGCGAAAACGAATCCCGCCCGCCGTGGAACGATCACTCTATGCCCTTAACCCCGGTGGCTTTGCCGAGTTTCTCAAGGGGCCGAGACCTACTTGCTCTGATCAGCGGGCAGTTGGCAGGCCACGCGCGCCATCTCGCGAATGATCCGGCCAATCGGGGAATTACCGCTTGAAAGCGGCTTGGCGTGGTCCTGTGTCTTTCTCACAGCATGGTAATCGCTGGGTATGCGCCAATGGGGCTTGCGGGTCAGGGCTTTCTCGATGGCCTCTTCGCTGAACCCCTTTTCCTTGGCGGAGATGCGGTTCAAAACCAGCTGGAGCTTATCACTATGGGGTGCAAGCCAGTTGGCGATGAGGCGGTTCGCGTTGCGCAGTTCGGGGATGCCGAGCTGAGAGACGAGGTAGATTCCTGAGGCCATCTCGAACAGCCGGGTTTCGGAGAGATCGAAACGTGAACCCGGGTCGACGACAACGAAGTCAAAGGCGCGAGCGGAAACATTCAGCAGTTTGTTGACATCAGTGGGTTTGACATTGAAATGCTGAAACTTGCCGGGCGCGGCAAGAACCGATAGCCCGGAGTCGTGACGGGTAACCAGCCGGGAAAGTAAAGAGGAGTCGAGCCGGCCGGCATCCCTCAGGGCGTCCAGCGTAGAAAATTCGCCGGTAATGCCCAGTTCGAGAGCGGCATCGCCGAGCGGCAAGTCGAGATCAATGAGCAGCGTTTTTTTGCCGGTCAATGCGGCCACTGAGACGGCAAAGTTGCCGGCGATGGTGGTGGTTCCCGAACCGCCCTTGGCGCCGAGAAAGACGAAAAGCTTTCCTGCGGCCGTCTCTCGCGCCTGCGCGACCTGGCTGCGCGATGCCGCGCGCAGCAGCGCACCTTGCACGGCGTCCGGTTCGAGAGGGAGCGTAAAGAACTCACGCGCCCCGGCGCGCATCGAGCGCACCAAGGGTTCTCGGTCGGTTTGCCGCGAATAGACCATGACCGTCGCGGAGCTGAGCTCGCAGACGCTTTCGATCGTGCCCAGGGCCAGTTCGAGATCGCGGTCCAGGCCTATGACCACGACATCAAAGCCCTGGCTGGTCAGCCAGTGTGCCTCCTCGATGCCGGGCGAGTAGCCGATGATTTCGCGCACCGAACCGGTAAGCGGACCGAAAACCGAGTCAATCATCGCGCAGCGGCTTTCCTCGTCGGGGTCAACGACGGCGATGGAGAGCTTGTGCGTGCCTACCGCATCGGCAGCTTCATAAGAATGCGGTTCTGAGTTGTCGAGAAAACGCAGTGTCGTCGCCATGAAAGGGTCTCCGTGGAAAATTGGCTGTTGATCGCCAGCCTCTCGGCCACGACTCTGGAACTATATCGGCTGCTTCGGGGAAAATATCAGAATTTTTTGATAGGTACCGTCAGTCCCAGCCTTACGCAAAGTGTTCCGAGGCTATGACTCGCGGATCAGTAAACATTACTCTCGAAAATCGGCTATTTTTCGACCATTTCTCGGCCATATCTAGTCCTTTTCGTCCTAATCATACGCTGTGCGAAGAGCATTCTGGAAGGAAAACTAGCAATTCCACTGCACGCTGAGCGGATTCCTCGGCGGAACGGAATGGTATTTGTACTTCGGCCAGCCCAGCATCAGCCCGCCATGAACCACATAATTCCTGGGAACACCGAGCAATTCACGCAAGGGCGCGTGTTCGCGCGCGATGCGCACGAGGAAGCCGGCCCAGCAGACGCCGATTCCGCGCGCCTCAGCCGCGAGTTCAAGGAAAGTGAGCGCGATGGCGCAGTCCTGCCGGCCCCAAAGGTAATCGTCGGGAGTGCAGGCCATCACCGCGGTGGGAGCGCCCCGCATCACAAAATCGTATCCTCGATCCCACGCCTCCATTCGATCTGCGGCATATTCGGCCGCGCGCATCCAGTTGACAGCCTCCTCGGAAAGCGCACGCACTTTTTCCTTTCCCTCGACCACGATCCAATGCAGCTTCTGCGAATTCGAGGCCGTGGGGGCGCGGCGGGCCACGTCGAGCAGTCTCTCGAGCGTTTCGCGCGCGACCGGTTCCGGCTCGAACTCCCGCACGGATCGGCGGCTGATCAGCAGATTGTCGATTGCCTCCGGCGATGGCGGCGCTTGCGGCATCGGCAGAAAGGGCTCCCGCGGCAGCCCGGCATGAGAGAGCGCGCCACAAGAACAGACGGCGACGCAGTGCCCGCAGAGAATGCAAGGCTTTTCGGGGTTCTCTTCCGGATATCCCTCCGCGTCGGTTCTGATGGTCTCGAATGGACAGACTGCCATGCAGGCTCCGTCCTGAATGCAGAGTTCCCGATTGACCGTGATCTGGCTCATCCCGCCGTTCCGTTTGCCGCGAAGATTCTGGCGCGCTTCTGGGCAGTCTACAGCTCGATCCATTGTGACTCGTGTGATGCGCGTCGCAGGCGCCTCAGTGCAGGTGAAGGTTCAGCCAATCGCTGAACAGGGACGAATGCTGCTGCGCCGTGCCTTTAGCCATGCAGTGGCTGTGGGAGGGAGTGGGCGTGGCGTACGAGCGAGTGACGTGGAGCCGGTCCATCACCACGTAACGCGTGCGCAGGCCGTAGAGAACGGCGGGCAGATTGGGGGGAATCTGCTTGCGGTCCACGTAAACGACCAGGGCCGCCTCGCGGGGATTATCGAGGCTCTGGCCCACGCCCACTCCAAAGAAAGACGGGTTCTGCTTCATGAGCCGGAGGGCGACCTGCTGCTGGGTGGCCACGGCCTGATTGAGGGCCGTGGCGGCAAGCGAGGGCAGGGAGCCGGCCTCAAGCATCGATTCCGGCGCTGTTCCGTAAGCCACCGCGCGCGCCGAGGTGGGAATCACGACCGTGCGTACACCGTGCACGGTGGCCGGGACCTTCGCGTTGCTGTTCGGGTCGACATAAAAGATGACGGCGCCCTCGCCGGCGCGGTCGCTGCTTTTGCCCAAAGCCACGCCGAGGATGCCGCTGGCCGAATTGACCAGGAAGCGGGCCTGACCGAGCGCCCTCTCGGTACGCTCGCTTTCGGCGGTGCTGAGCGCGCGCGCATTGGCAGCGGAGAGCGTACTGTTGCCGTAGTTCAGGCAACTGACGGCGTGATCGGCCCCGCCGACAAAGGTGAAGGAGGTCCCCGCGCCCATCTGAGCGTCGAGTTCGCTTAATACATCTGGAGCGGGACTGGCAATGCCTTCGCTGACTCCCGACTCGTTCACTCCGCCGGCAAAAAAGAGACCTAATGGCTCGGCATTGGACGTGTCCACAACCAGGGAGCCCGAATCTCCCGCGTCGCTGAACTGATTGCCTTCAATTCCAAGCTGGCCAGTGTAGGTTCTGGTCAGGTAAGGATTGGTCTCGGCGCAGTTGGTGTAGTAGGAGACTTCGATATTGAGGCTGATTGCCGAGATCGAAGCGCAGGTCAGGCCGGTCGATCGCCCGCTCTTAGCCACTGTCACGTTCAGCTTTGCAGTTTCGCCCTTGCCGCCGGTCGACGAGATGCCGGGAGGCGCTGCGGCCAGGGAGCCGTCCGCCTGCTCGGCGCCCAGTTCGAGAATTGCCCCGCTGGAGTTGACGGCGCCGGACTCGACCTGGGCGATCGCCACGTCGGCGTTGGTCGAACTGGAGCTGAGCGGCAGAAAGTCGGTGAGCGCGCCGACGAGCGTTGTTCCCGTGCCGCTGCCATACGGCGTGCAATTGTTGTCGATGAGCCCGGGCTGCACGATCATCTCGCCGATGCTGGCCTGGTCGCTGCGCGCCAGCACGTGATTGTTGCCCAACAGGAACTGCGTGCCGCCGGCGTTCTGGATCAGCGAGCCCAGTGTGCCCGAGCAACAATCCACGATCTGATTTCCTTTTGTGTCGTAATCCTTGTTATTGCCGCCAGAGCTGCCTAGCAGGATGGGGCTGGAAAGCTGCGACTGGTGCGATGCGGGGTCGCTCAGGACGCCGGCGGTGTTCAGCAGCACCTGGGTCGAGGCCTTCGAAGCGGAGTTGGCCACGCCGGCTGCAACGTAGGTAGTTCCCGTGGAGGAAACGGCGGCCGGAGCGGTGTATGTGACCGTGCAGGAGGTGAAAACCGAGCTTGATCGCTGGCAGGTCGTGGGTCCAAGCGAGCCCAGTCCGCCGACGGAGCCCGAAGCTGTGTTGGAAAGGGCATAGTCGATGCTGTCAGTGCCTCCGGCTTCGGCCAGGTAGCCGGTAATCGAGAGGGTACCTCCGGCTGCCACCGCGGCATTTTCCGGGGTCAGCGGTTCGAGAAAGCCGGGAGTGACGGTCAGAGTGGTTGAAGCTGAGCCCTGTCCGGAGTTGAGTTTTGCGGTTACGATCACCTGCACGCTGTCAGCTGTCAGGTAGCCCGGTGGAGTGTACTGGCCGCTCGAGGAGATTGTTCCGGCACCGCTGGTGGAGTCGCCGCCACTTACCGACCAGGTGACCGAAGCGGCAGAGCCGTTGGCCAGCGTGGCCGAAAACTGCTGGACCGCCTTGCCTGAGGAGTTGGTGGCGTTGCAGCCGGTGCAGTTGGTGTCGATGGATGTTGTGGAGGGGGAGACGCTGAGACCGGCAGTGAACGCCGAGACACTGCTGCCGCAGCCGGCCACCAGGAGCACAGCCGGAGCAGCGGCCCAGAAGAGGACACGCGCCATCCGCACGGAACAACCAAACCAGGAAGTGTGCCCACCCGCGGAGGAAGAGCGGCAGGCTGTGCTCGCTGCGATCGACAGGATTTTCTTCAATGTCTTATTAGACCCGACGGACCGGAAAAATGTCACGGGGCGCCGGAGGCATTTTTCGCTCGCATTGTACACATGACCTCCAGGAGGGGAATTGCGGGGACCCGGAGGGAAATTCGCGGCTACACCAAATGGTATACACCAATCGGACACCCGGAAAACATTACCCGAGCGAGCAATTACCTACATGCTCTTTGGTACCCTTGATGGAATCCCGCATCGGGCGGCCCAGCTCAGGCTTCGAGAAGTCTTTGCGCTAATGATACAGGGCGCACGAAGAAGCGGCTGAGATCTTCCGAGCCGAACTCAATAGGGGCATCCGCTCAAGGCCGATGACCCTATTGAGGGCCCGGGGGGAAGAGCGGCTACTTCAAATCGTGCACACCAATTGGGCATAAAGAATATTACCCGAGCGTGTAATTACCTCAATCTCTTTGGTACCCATTTGGTACCCGCGCCGGCGTTTGATCGAGCGGTCCATTCAGGCTTTGGAAAAGCTACGCGCTGCAGAAAGGGGCGCGAAAGAGCGGCGGAGGCTCTTCCGCCACCGGCCAAACCGAGCCAGACGCAGGAAGGGTCATCCGCTCACAGCGGATGACCCTTCTTCCCTCTCCCCGATTGAAAGTTACTCGGCTTCGCTTGGCTCAATCGATGCGAAACGGCCCATCCGGCCTCGGTCGGTGAAGACCACGCGCCCACTGACCTTGGCGAAGAGCGTGTCGTCGGAGCCGATGCCCACGTTCGGGCCCGGCTTGATGCGCGTGCCCCGCTGCCGCATGATGATCGATCCGCCTGTAACCGTTTGCCCCGCAAAGGCCTTCACGCCCAGCCTCTGCGCATTTGAATCGCGACCATTGGTGGAACTGCCTCCACCTTTCTTATGTGCCATTGCTGAATCCCTTTCTCGAAAGCACAGCCATCAGCTTTTAGCTTCCGCTTTTAGCTCGCCGCCGAATACGTTTTGCCATCGGCCTCGATGGACCGGATGCGCACCTCGGTAAAGTCCTGCCGGTGCCCGCGCAATTTCTTGTACTGCTTCTTGCGCTTGAAATGGAAGACCAGGATTTTGTCGCCGCGGCCTTCGCCGAGTACCTCGGCAGTTACCTTGGCGTTCGAGGGCTTGGCGATGCTGCCCTCCTCGCCCGAAACCGCCAGCACGTCGCTGAATTCGACTGTCTGGTCTTCAGAGCCGACGCGCTCAATCTTCACCACGTCGCCCGGCGCTACGCGATACTGCTTGCCGCCCGTGCGGATGACTGCATACATGACTTACCCTCCGGCGCCCTGGGCGCTGCCCCCGGCGCTTGGAATTTTCTTGATTGGGGCGGATACAGATCGACACTGCATCGGGAGCGGGGCTGCACAAACGCCGTTCGCCTCGCAGAACCCTTTTCACTCCCGCACGCCCGCACCGGGGCGTATCGCCAAACTCTTCGATTTTATCGTCAAACGGCGAAGTGGGTCAATTTAGGTGCTTCTTAGGAGCTTCAGGGCTCCGAGGATGGTTTCTGAATGCCGATGCGGTGTGAATGCCGAGGAAAAAGCATTCTCTAGGCCGGGAGGGTTCTCCGTAGGCCGAAAGGGTTTGGCCTCTGCCGCCGCCTGCGAGTAAATTTAGAGCAGAAGGCAACCGATCTCGGCGCGAGAGTGGCGGAATTGGCAGACGCACCAGACTTAGGATCTGGCGGGGAAACCCATGGGGGTTCGAGTCCCCCCTTTCGCACCAACTTGTCAAGCAAGAAATAATACCCATTTAATTTCAAACATTTACAAGCGGTTCAGAGCCGTAATCTCCAGCTCTTTCCATTTTCACGGGGCCACCAGAGGACAATAGGAGACACTGGGGGACACATCCATAAACGCAAACATAACTAAGGTTTGCTAGCGACCTGCATCGGCACCCCACGTTTTGGCTCCCATCGAGATGATTGCTAAAAGCTAACTAAGGGTGTTTACGCTGAGGGGCTGCGTCCAGTCGTCCTCGCCGAAGGCGAGACCCGGATATTGAACGAGTTAAAAATCTCAAGATAAAAGACGGTCATCTGACCGAAATGCCAACCCTGACGAAAACGGCGTTTATGGAGACTGATCCTGAATCTGACGCCTAACGTATGCCCAATGAGCGGGTTGGCCTGTATGCATCAACGAACACCGCACAGAACGAACACCGCACAATATGAATACTGGTCACAATCGGAATGCTGCCGCCGAATACAATCGTGTACTGCCCCTGGCGTTGTTTTGGTTTCCTGGATAGATTGCTGACCGCGGCTACGACTCGGACCCGTCACGCCTACGCTTGAAGAAACTCGGCATCGAGATGATTGCTCCCTATCGGAAGAGCAACAAGAGAAAGCGGAATCAGGGTGGAAGAGACCGCGGCGCTACAATCGGCGCTTGATCTTAGAGCGTACATATACGTGACTCGGTCAATATAATACATCACTTGCAAGTCTTTCATGAGCACTTGCTTGACATCCGCTTCGCCTTCTTCTCTTTCGCCTTTCTGTGGATTATGCTGAGGCACTGTCTATCGAACACATCTATGTATTCTTGCAAAGCGTGTCGTGAATAATCTTCAGCCCTTCCATCACCTTGTTTTCTGAAGGCGGCGTTCCCAAGCTGATGCGTATAGCGTGGGTCTGGTTGCTGCGTTCGATCGCGAACGCATCGGAGGAGAGAACCAGCACCTCACGTTTGGCTAGTTCGTCCTTGAACTGTGATGCGCGCCATGGCTCCGGCAGCTTTAGCCAGAGATGCAGCGCATTGCGATGGCTGCTGAGGTTGCAATCTGCGAGCATGCGGTTCGCCATCGATTGTCTCTTCGCGATCTCCATCTTCTGTGCCTCGATGATCTTGTCCGCATCGCCGCTGGAGATACTGTTGCTGGCCATCTCCATGAGCAAAGGCGAAGCCAGCCAGGTCGTGATGCGCAGATTCGCGAGTGCGTCCTGATAATACCGATCTGGAACCCTAAGAAAAGCGAGCCTTAGCCCCGGAGCGATGGCCTTGGAGAGTCCGGCAACGTAGAACCCCAAATCGCTCGCAAAGCTGGAGATCGGAGACGCCGCTTCAACCAGCAGGGGAGCGAAAATATCGTCTTCGATGAAGGGCACATTATAGGACGAGAAAAGCTCCGCCACCCGGCGCCTTCGCGAAACGTTCAATACGGTCGCGGTCGGATTGTGAAGGGTTGGCACAAGATATGCCGCGGCGAACTTCTCCTTCCGAAGAAGTTCCTCGAGATGCTCGGGAATCATGCCGTTGCGATCCATCCTGACGCCGCGAATCCGCAGTTTAAGCCGCGCGGCCGCGCCCCTGATGGCCTGGGAGGTGAATTCCTCGGTGAGAATGGTGTCGCCCGCGCGGCATAAGGTGAGCAGGCTGATAAAGCCGGCATGCAATGCGCCACAGGTGATGAGAACGTTCTGATCGTGGGCCTCTACGCCAAAACGCATGATCCACGCGCAGGCAACAGACTTGTGAACCGACCACGCGCTATTTTGCTGATACTGCAGCAAATTTCCAAAGTAGGGAGCATCGCCCGCGGCAACCAAATGCTTGCGCAGCAATGGGCCCATGCGAATGGGACAAGGGTAGTTGTCGCAGAAGTCGATAGACCGATCGTAGGGATTCTCGTTGGGCCAGGCGATGCTGCCTGCCGCGCTGCCGCGCACAAAACTGCCGCGCCCCACTTCGCCGACAATCCATCCGCGCTTCATGGCCAGGCGGTAGGCCTTGTGCACGGTGCCTGGATTGAGTCCCAGCGTGTAGGCCAGCAGGCGCTGCGGAGGCAGGCGCTGTCCGGCTTTCAGGCGGCCGCTCTTGATGCCCTCTCCGATGGATTCGGCAATGGCCACGTACCGCTCCGCTGCGGAATTTGAGATCTCAGGCACCCAGTCGAGCTTGTAGGGATTGTTTGTCATACAATTTAATATTGTTTCGCCGTCAATATAACAATTGCACAAGTTTGTATCACTTGCAATGATTGGATCATTCACGCTCTTACAGGAGGCGATTGTTGAAGACGCTAGGGCTTATCGGCGGAACGAGCTGGAGCTCCACCATCGAGTATTACCGCTATATTAATCAAGCGGTTGCCGACAGATTGGGTGGCCTGCATTCCGCCAGGATCGTGTTGGCTAACGTAGAGTTTCATTTCCTCGAGGAGGCGATGCACAACAACAGGTGGGATGTGGCGTCCTCGATCCTGAAGGACGAGGCGGCACGGCTCGTCGCGGCCGGCGTCAACGGCATCGTAATGTGCTCGAACTTAATTCACAAGGTGTTCGATGAGGTGCAGGCCTCGGTAACTGTTCCGCTGCTTCACATTGCCGATGCGCTGGCTGAAGAAATTCGAGCGCGGGAATATCGTTGCGTTGCCCTGCTTGGGGCAAAGACGACCATGGAGGATAGCTTCTACTCGCAGCGCATTGAGGAGCGGAGCGGAGCGAGAGTGCTAATTCCCGCGGCTACAGATCGCCAATACATAAACACTGCAATCTTTAGTAGAATGTGTTGCAACATTTACACGGAAAGTGACCGTGCACGCTTCAACGAAATCATTGCTGGTCTCAAGAAGCAGGGCGCTGGAGGAGTGATTCTCGGCTGCACTGAGCTGCCTGTCCTGCTTACTGAATCGTCTCTGCCGCTGTTGAACAGCACCCTTGTTCATAGCATGCGTGCAGTGGAATGGGCATTTGCAGATGAGCAGCCGCTTCCCGTTGGCGCTGCTCCAGTACAACAACTAGGCCAATGTGCTCCGTAAGGCGGATCAATGTCTGACGGAATCACCGGAAATTACTTGGGAAACAGCCGATTGAACAGTGGGCGTTTGCTTGGCCAGATGAAACCGCAAATGTGGAACGTGGTAATTCTGGCGAAACGGCCTGATTCGATAATCCAAAGGGTGCACTGAAGTCAGTCCGGTATCCCTTTCGAACGCATTCATATCGGAGGCACGGTATGCAGATGATTTCTGGGAAAACCTGTGGCCGTCTGTATTGCGGTACAGCACACTTCAGTTTCTTCTCCGGATGGGGCGCTTTGCTTGTGCTCTGTTTCTTGTTGCTGCCGAGTTCCTTGCGGGCGCAGCAGATGACCGCTGACGTTCTGGGAACGGTAAGCGACCCCAGCGGCGCCGCCCTGGCAAACGTCAAAGTGACAGTCAGGAATCTGGGCACAAACGACGATCGCAGCGTGGCGACGGATGATCGAGGGGATTACACCTTCAATCTGCTGCCCGTTGGACACTACTCTCTGAAAGTCGAGGCTCCTGGCTTCAAGAGCTATCAGGTAAAGGACTTCCAGATCTCCGTTGGTGATCGGTTCCGCATTAATGCCAAACTGGACGTGGGAGCCGTTTCCGAGAGTGTGGTGGTCACTTCCGGGGAAGCACCCCTCCAAACTGATACGGCCACCGTCGGTAGTACCTTGGATGAGACTACGGTTCAGGACCTCCCGCTGAACGGCCGCAACTTTATGGGCATTATCGACCTGACTGCAGGCGTCCAAGGAGAGACCGCTACTGGCTCTTATTCCTATTTGGCCGGCGGCCGCGCCGACGACCGGCGCACCGGAGATACCATTTCCGCCAACGGCAAGAGCGAGCAACTCAACAACAACGAAGTTGACGGCT
>Ga0326728_10012396_pt1 | contig 18953 bp, 20 predicted proteins | sample MB3enrmetagenome_FD_207602 | JGI IMG/M metagenome (GOLD analysis project Ga0326728, IMG submission 207602) | Lab enriched peat soil microbial communities from McLean, Ithaca, NY, United States - MB31MN | ecosystem: Environmental > Terrestrial > Soil > Wetlands > Peat | place: USA: New York... | reverse complement strand
AATGCCGCGGCCCAGGCGCAGATTATCGGCGAAAAAATCCTCGCTCTCTGCGACCAGCCTTACCTGCTCGCCGGCCACGAATGCCACTGCCCTTCCAGCATCGGAATCACCGTCTTCGGGGAAGAGCTGGAGAGCGCAAACGATGCCTTGCAGAGAGCTGAAATGGCCATGTTTCAGGCCAAGGAGGCAGGCCGCAACACCATTCGCTTCTTCGCCCCGGCCTTGCAGGCTGCCGTCAATGCCCGCGCGGCGATGGAGGTAGACCTGCGTGTGGCCATCAAGACCAGCCAGTTTGCGCTCTACTTTCAGCCGCAGGTGGAGCGGGGCCGCTTAATAGGCGCCGAGGCGCTGATCCGCTGGATGCATCCCGAGCACGGCCTGTTGGCCCCTGGAGAGTTCATTCCCCTGGCCGAGGAAACGGGACTGATCCTGCCTTTGGGAGATTGGGTTCTGGAAGCCGCTTGCGCGCAACTCGCGGCATGGGCGGCTCGGAAGGAAACGGCTGCGCTGGCGCTGGCCGTCAATATCAGCGCGCGCCAGTTCCGGCAGCCGGACTTCGTGGAACGCGTGCTGGCGGCGCTGAATCGCACCGGGGCCAATCCCCTGACCCTCAAGCTGGAACTCACCGAAAGCATGTTGCTGGACAATGTCGACGATGTCATCTCCAAAATGACAGCTCTCAAGTCGCATGGCTTGAGATTGTCCCTGGACGATTTTGGCACCGGATATTCATCGCTGGCTTACTTGAAGCGCTTGCCCCTGGATGAATTGAAAATCGACCTTACCTTCGTCCGGGATCTCCTCGACGATGCCGCCAGCGGCGCCATTGCCCAAGCCATCCTTTCCCTGGGCAAGGCGATGAATTTGCGGGTAATCGCCGAAGGCGTGGAAACCGAAGAACAGCGGGACTTCCTCATTCGCATAGGCTGCCATTCGTTCCAGGGTTTCCTGTTCAGCAGGCCGCTGCCCCTTGAGGAGTTCCAGCTATGGTTGCCTGACTCGTCCGGAAAAGCGGCTCTAATCACCAAGAAAGTCAAACGTATCTCATCATCGGAATAAGCTGCCGGTTACGGTTGCAAACTCTCCCTGCCGTGGAACCGCTCTCCATTCCCAACTCTTCGAGAGCGTTGTGCGCCTTTTCCGCGCACAAAAAAACGGCACGAACGGTCTAGCTGTTCGTGCCGGGAGGCCAGTGACGCAAACTACTTCCAGCTTCGGCGCGGTACGCTCTACCGCCTCCATCACTGGAATAAATACACGATAGCATAGATTCGGGTAAAGTCAAATACAAAAAACGAAATTTTTCAAGAGACTGTCAACTACTCCTTTTTCCACTGCCCTGCATCGATAAAATCGGGCCTGAATTGAGCAATAATCCCAGAATCAGACCGAGCCATAAACTATTTTATCTAGGATAACCTCTATGGAATCTTTTATTTCCACAACTTCGTCTGCGGCTGCCTCTCAGCCGTCCCGGGCACTGAAATTGAAAGTAGCAGCGGATGGTGCTGTGCTTGCCAGGAGAGATTGAATACCGTATAGTGGTACTATAATTCCGACATGCTCTATACGAGCGATGAGAGTTCTTAAGCTCGCATGGCGGAATTTCTGAAGACAATCCAGCGGAAGAGTCCCGATCGCAGGAGCTGAGAACGCCGATGGAACGTCCTCTTCGCGGTGGCAATCTGCTCTCCGGCAGGGAAGTCAAAGCAGTTTGTCGATGCTTGCCGCCAAATTGAAGTCCTTCGCGGTCAGGCCGCCGGCGTCATGTGTCGCCAGGCCCAGGCGGACCCGGTTGTATCGGATGTCGATATCCGGATGATGGCCGGCCGCTTCCGCTGCCTCCGCCACCCGGTTGACGAAGCGCACCGCGGCGCGAAAATCCTCAAACAGGAAGGTTCGCGTCAGTTCGCCGGCCTCGACCTTCCACTCCGGCAGGAGGTCCAGATGGGAAGCAACTTCGGCAGCGGAGAATGGGGGCATGTGTATTGCTCCTGGAATGGGCTTCAGTGAAATGGATTCTACAACGCGGGCGGCTCGCTGGCCCGCGCCATGTCGAAGGCTGAGGATTGCATGTTCTCGGCGGTGATTTCCGAACGCAACTCGTGCCAAAGTTCATTGGGGATATTGAGAAAGACCTCCACAACGTCTGGATCGAACTGCGTTCCGGAGCAGCGCAGAATCTCTTCGCGCGCCTCATCGAAGCCGCGCGCCTTGCGGTAGGGCCGGTCGCTGGTGATGGCGTCGAGGGTGTCTGCTACGGCGAAGATGCGGGCGCCGATGGGAATATCGCCTCCGCGCAATCCGGTTGGATAGCCGCTGCCGTCGTAGTGCTCCTGATGGGAGTATACAATCTCCGCCGATTCACTGAGAAATGGAATCTTGCGCAGCATGTGGTAGCCGCGCGTGCAATGTTCGCGCATGATCTTCTGCTCGTCCGCGGTCAGCGCGCCGGGTTTACACAGGATCTCGTCGGGAATCGCCATCTTGCCGATGTCGTGCAGAAAGGCGGCGCGCGCGATTATCTTGACCTCCGCCGGGGTGATGCCCATGGCCCGGGCCAGCGTAATGGTGTAAGCGGTTACCCGTTTAGAGTGTCCCTCGGTCTCGGAATCTTTCAGGTCCAGCGCGTTGCCCAGCGCCTCTAGCGTGACGTCGTAGGAGTGCTCCAGATCTTCGATGGCCTGGCGGAGCATTTCAGTTCTGGCCTGCACTACCTGCTCCAGATTCTGCAGATAGTTGCTGCTCTCTTGGAGGGTCTGCCGGTGATCGAGGGCGCGCTGAATCGTGCCGAAGAGATGCTCCTGATCGAAGGGCTTGAGCAGATAATCGAAGGCGCCGTGGCGCATGGAGTCGATGGCCACGCCGATGTCGTGCACCGCTGTCACCATCACCACGGGAAGATTCGGTTGTTGTGCATGGATGCGTTCCAGCAGGGCCATGCCATTCCCATCCTGCATCACAATGTCGGTCAGCACCAGGTCGAAGGCGTTATGTTCCAGTATCTCCAGGGCTTCCCGGCCGCTGGCGGCCAACTGCACTTTATATCCCTGGCGCTCCAGTGTGGCGCGGACAATGGACCGGATGTGAGCCTCGTCGTCGACGAACAGAACCCGAACCATCACGCGCGGCCTTGGCGTTGCGGGCATATCCGCACCCGCGCGCGCACTCAGTGCGGGATTCTGTGCTCCCGATCCTGCTGGGTTCAAAGCCAAGCCGAATCCTCCTGCCTTTTCGCCGGCCAAGGTTACGGACGTGAAGACACGCTCTCCTCTAACGATCACTATCCCTGAGACAGGTTGCCAGCATTGCATCAAAGAGAGCAATACCACAATAGTTCCATAATGACGTTGGCCGCGTTGCCTGCGCCTGTCACGGATACGCGCCAAAACGGTCCGTCGCTTCACCGGGATTCAAGAGCGGAAAGAACCAATCAATTCGATTCCTGCCGAGCCCGCTGTTTCCACTGTGAATACTGGATGAAAATACGGAAACGCTCCGCCCACAATCAGTCGAGCGCAGCTTTGTTACCGGGGAAGCCACTCTTAATCATGATGCAGAAAAAACAATCCGGATGCGTATTGAAAAACTTTGGTAATGTAAACCCGTCAAGGAGAGATGAGGTTTATTCATTTGCCGGTTTCATTGTTCCTGGCTACAGATGCAGGAACTGCTCCGGTCCTTTGAGACGGGTATAGTCGCAACTAGGTTCATCGGTTTGGGCCACTGGCCTGCTCCTGTTTTTTCAGGCCCGCGCGCCGCGCGGCGGCCCAGCCTTTCTTGGTGACCTGGTGAGCCCGGGTAACGGCCAGAGCATCTGCCGGTACGTCCCTGGTGATGCAGGAGCCGGCGCCTACGTAAGCCCCATCCTCGACCGTAACCGGCGCCACCAGCGTCGAGTCGCTGCCTACGAAGACGCCCTTGCCGATGCGAGTAGTGTGCTTGAGGACGCCGTCGTAGTTGCAGGTGATCACTCCGGCGCCGATGTTGCTGCCCTCGCCCACCTCGGCGTCGCCCAGGTAGGTAAGGTGGTTGGCCTTGGCGCCCTTGCCCAGCCTGGACTTCTTGATCTCGACGAAGTTGCCCACGTGCGCGTCCTGGCCGATCTCGCTGCCCGGACGCAGGTGAGCAAAGGGACCGATTTTGGCCCCATTCGCGACTGTGCTCTCGGTCAGCACGCAGCTCTGGCGCACCAGCACGGAGTTGCCCAGCGTGCAGTTTTCTATCACCGAGTACGAACGGATCAGGCAGTCAGCGCCGATGCGCGTCCGGCCCAGCAACTGCACAAAGGGCTCGATGACCGTGTCGGCCGCAACCTCAACCTCGGCGTCGATCACGCAAGTCTCCGGCCGGTAGATGGTGACGCCCGCGGCCATCAACCGATTCGCAGTCGCGGCGCGTAGCGCGGCGTCCAGAGCCACCAGCTCGGCGATAGTGTTGGCGCCCAGAACCTCTGCTGCCTCGGCCGCCTCAATGGCAACCACTCGCTCGCCGGCCTTGCGCAACAGGCCGGCCATGTCGGTCAGGTACAGCTCATGGTGGGCGTTATCGGCGGTGAGCTTGCCGAGATGGGCAATCAGCGGCGCGGTCCGGAAGGCGTAGATGCCGGAGTTGATCTCGCGCATGGTCTGCTGTTCGGCAGTCAACGCCTTCTGTTCGATGATCGCTTCCACGTCTGGAGATTTTGGCGATTGGCGCAGAATGCGGCCGTAACTGCTGGGGTCTTCGGGCGCGGCGGTCAGAATCGTCATGGCCGCGTGCTCGGCCTGGTGGAACTGCCAGAGCTGCCGGATCGTCTCCGGCCGGATGAGCGGTACGTCGCCGGAGAGCACCAGAATGTGCTCGTATCCTGCGATCGCCTTGCTCGCGCACTGGATGGCGTGGCCGGTGCCGCGCTGGTCGGCTTGTTCGATGAAACGGATGCCGGTAGCGCCAACCGCTGCTTTGACCTGCTCGGCCTGGTAGCCGATGATGGCATAGATGTTGCCGGGAGCCGCGACCTGGCTGGCGGCGGCGATGACGTGGGCCAGCAGCGGCTTTCCCCCGATCTCGTGCAGCACCTTGGCCCGCCGCGACTTCAGCCGCGTGCCTTTGCCCGCCGCCAGGATGACCACCGCCAGCTTTGCGCTCGATTCCGCTTCGCTTTCTCTTGCTTCGCTCACTGTTTCTTCTCCGTCGCGCCGATTTACCTGCGGGTGCCCCAGGTCCCGATTCTGGGACCTGGGAATCCACTCAACCATTCAGTGTTACTTCTTCCCCGGCATCGGAATCGTAATGTCCACCGCCTGCACAGGCCCCAGCTTCAGTTCCTCCAGCCCCGGCTTGATCTCCGGCCCGTTGCCCACCACCAGCACGGCCAGTTTCTCCGTGTGGATGTACTTCTTCGCCACCGTGCTCAGATCGGCCAGAGTCACCTTTTCCAGGCCAGCTTTGTAGGTCTCAAGGTAATCCGCCGGATAGCCGTAGAACTCCAGCCTCACCCGCTCGGCGAGCACTTTGTCCCGGGTGTCGTAACGGAAGAGGAAGGAGTTGAGGATGTTGTCCTTGGCCCGGTCCAGCTCTTCCTGGGTGAAGGGCCTGGTATTCAGACCGTCGATCTCCGCCAGCGCGGCCTTGGTCGCATCCACGGTGGAGGCGCTCTTGGTTAGCACCATCACGCGGAAGGCGGCCGGATGGTCGTAGGCAAAGCCCAGGCCGCCGCCCACCGCGTAGGCCAAACCCTTCTCGGTGCGAATCTTCTGGAATAGACGGCTGGCAAAGCTGCCGCCCAGAATCTCGTTCATCACCGCCAGCGCGGGCACGTCGGGATTGCGGCGGTCCGTGCCCAGCCCCACGATCTGCACGTTGGACTGGTTCACGTCTTCCTTGTCGATAAAGGAGATGCCCGGTTTGGGCCCGGCAAATACGTCGTGGCGAGCCGGCATGGGCCTGACCTGCGGCAGCCCTTCAAAGGCCGCGCGAAGCCTGGCTTCCATGACCGTGGGATCGAAGTCGCCGCTGACGCCAACGATCAGTTTGCCGCCTATGGTCTGGTCGTGCCAGGCCTTCAAGTCCTCCACGGTAACCGCGCCGATGGTAACCAGTTCTGGCTGCCGGGTATAAGGGCTGTTGGCTCCGTAGACCAGCTTGGCGGATTCGCGGCTGGCGATCCCTTCTTCATCGTCGTTGCGCCTGACGATGCTCGTCGCCTCCTGCCGCTGGGCGAGTGCAAGTTTTTCTGCGTTGAATTGAGGATGCAGCAACAGGTCCAATGCGAGAGAAAAAACCTGCTCCGCATCGCCTTTCAATGAATCCCAGGCCAGCGAAGTGGAGTCTTCGTCGCCCCCGGTCTCGATGTGGGCGGCTTTGGCCTCCAGCAGATCGTCCAGCGCGTCGCCGTCGAGTTTTGCCCCGCTGGTTCGCCAGGCCTGTCCGTAGAGGCCAACCAGGCCCGCCTTAGCCGGGTCCTCGTCGCGCGTTCCGCCCGGAATCAAAACCGATCCGGAGACAAACGGCAGCTCATGATCTTCCTGGAGGAAGAGGACGATGCCGTTCTTGAGCTCGATGCGCTTGGGCTGCTGAGGCTTGAAGTCATGCAGTTTTGGGGTGGGAATCTTCTCCCAGGGCTTGTTCTGCTGGGCGGAGAGCGTCATCGGCGCAATAAGGGCAACGCAGAGTGATGCTGCTGAACAGGCTATTAAAAACCGAAATGCGTCAATGAATCGAATTGCTTTGAAAGGGCACGGCTTCAGCCGGGTGCCCCAGGTCTCGCTTTTGAGACCTGGGAAACCATAAAACCCTACAATATCCAAAATGGATTTCTTCATCGCCAGGCTCTTCATTGCGCGCCTCCGTCTTTCTTTGCCGTGGCCGCAGCCGGAGCTTCTGTCTCGATCCAGGCCTCGGTTCGGTTCGAGGCTATGAATACCTGGTTGGCTACACGCCGGATGTCGGCTTTGGTCACCTTGTCTACCCGGTCCAGTTGCCGGAAGAGCTCGCGCCAGTCGCCGTAGCGGGTCTGGTACTCCGTCAGTGAGTTGGCCAGCCCCTGGTTGTCGGCCAGTCCGCGCAGCAGGCCGGCGCGGGTGCGGGTCTTGAACATGGCCAGCTCCTCGTCGGTCACGTCGGCGGTCTTCAGCTTGTCGATTTCCTTGTGAATGGCGTCGCGCATCTCCATCGGCGTGTGCCCCGGCAGCGGTACGGCATAGAGCGTGAAGAGTCCCGGATACTTGTCGCCGGGAAAGGGACTGAAGCCCTGTGCTTCCGCGGCGATCTGCTGGTCGCGCACCAGGCTGCGATAGAGCCGCGAGACCCGGCCGTTCGACAGGATGTCGCTGATGGCGTCGTAAACCGCGTCGTCCGGATCGCGATAATCGGGCCGGTGGTAGCCTTCAACGTAAAACGGCTGCGTCTGCTCGCGAATCGCCACCGTCTTCTCGGCAAACTGCTTTGGCTCGACGGTGGTCATCTCCTCCGGCTTCGGTCCGGAGGGTACCCTGCTGAAGTACCGCTCCAGCATAGGCAGCGCTTCAGAGGCCTTCACGTCGCCCACCACGGCCACCACGATGTTCGACCCCACGTAATACTTCTTATGAAACTCCATCGCCTCGGTGGCCGTAATCTGGCCCACCTCGCTGGGCCAGCCGATGCCGCTGCGGCCGTAGTTATGGGCCACGTAGGCGGTGGCCAGAAACTGCTCGACAAGCCGCTGGATAGGGTCGGAGTCGATGCGCATCCGCCGCTCTTCCATCACCACGTCCCGCTCCTTGTAGAACTCGCGCGGCACCGTATCGCTCAGGCGGCTGCTCTCCAGCCATGCCCAAAGCTCCAGCCGGTTCTCCGGCATCGACCAGTAGTACTGCGTCTCGTCGAGCTCCGTTTCGGCATTCAGGCCTTCAGCCCCGTTGCGCTCGGCCACGTCGGTGAACTGGTTGGGGATGACGAATTTGTGCGCCTCGGCCTCGGCTTCGTTGAGCTTTTGTTTCAACTCGGTCAGCTTCTTCTCATCGCGGCCCACCGCCTTCAGGTATTCGGCCTCGTAGGCGTCATTCGCTTCTTCCACCTTGGCCAGGGCAACCTTCTCGGCGACATAGTCGGTGGTGCCGATCTCGCTGGTTCCCTTGAAGGCCAGATGCTCGAACATATGCGCCAGGCCGCTCTCGCCCGAGGGATCGTTCACGTCGCCGGCGTCGATAAAAGTGGAATAGCTGAAGACCGGCGCCTCAGGCCGCTCGCAGACGATCAGGGTGAGGCCATTTGGGAGCACTTTGGTAGTTATCCGCTTCTCGAAGCTCTTCAGATCCTGAGCCTGCGTGCCGACAAAGGCCATCGCCGCCAGCGTCAGGGCCAGGAAACTCTTCCACAGCCACAAAAAACTCCTGCGTTGCATCCGGTCTCCTTGCTTGAGGGCTACGAAACCGCCGCCCCCGCACTCTTCCAAGCTAGTGCCCTCGACCGGAGGGGGTCAAACCCTGCTTGCGCCGCCAGCAGGCCGGTTTTACATTGGCGGTTACCCGCGCATCCCCGAGTGCCGTAATCTGCTGAAAGGCAATAGAAGACTCCGAGGGTTAAACATGAAACAGATCGTCGAATTCATTCTCGAGCTGGATAAGCTCAAAGGGGTTACGCGCAAAACTCGCCCTCTGGGCCTCGACCGCTACGAGAACTCCGCCGAGCATAGCTGGCAGATTGCGCTGCTGGCGCTCGCGCTGGTGGAGTACGCCGAACCGGGAATCGATATCCATCGGGTGGTTACCATGCTGCTGGTGCACGACATCGGCGAAATCGATACCGGGGACACGATTGTCTACGCTGTCGGCGGCTGGGACGAGCGCAAAGCGGCCGAACTGGCGGCAGTGAGGCGGATCTTCGGCAAGCTGCCCAAAGATCGGGAGGCGCAGTTTCTGGCTCTGTGGCGGGAGTTCGACGACGAAAAGACGCCGGAGGCCCTTTTCGCTCATGCCGTGGACCGGGCCATGCCGGTGTTGCTGAATCTGGCTAACAACGGCCAGAGCTGGCGCGAAAACGGCATCGGCTATGAGCGTGTCGCGGGCCGGGTAGGCCCGCAGGTCCGGGCAGGCTGCGCGCCACTCTGGGAGTATCTTGAGGCGCGGCTCCAAGAGGCCCGCCAGCAGGGCTGGTTCAACGCGAACCCTGGTAGGGAAGAAATATCGTTTTCGGAATGAAGGTGAGGCTGTTTTAAGGAACCTCTGAACATGTCGATGTTTTGAAAGGGCACGACTTCAGTCGTGCCGCAAATCGCGCAAAATCAACGCGGGCTTTAGCCACTGAGGGATGTTTGCCGTGGATAAGGACTTGATCAGAGCTTCCTTTAAGTAAATGATGCACCGTCGATTTTTAATGGAATCCTCATGCTGTCGTTGGTAGTCTTGAGGTTCGATGTCACGGAACTTCAATAATCGCCGGCGCCTCGCCCCGCTCTGGCGGGCAGTGATCGAGGTTGCGTTTATCCTCTTCCTGTTTTATTCCAATTTGTTGATGGGAGAGTTCACCGTCTCCCGCGGACACGGAAAGACTCTGGCGTTCGCCCTCCACGACATCTTTACAGGCGCGAATTTCCTCATCGCGCTGATCTGCGCGCTGACCGGGTATGCTGTGTTTGAGTATCTTCGCAAGAAACTTTAGTGCTCCCAGCTTACCGGGATTCGCGCGCTCCTTGACCCCATGCCCCGCGCTTCCGTATGCTGCGATAGTTTCCGCGGATTGCGTATACATTGAAGACAGGGAAGCCGTTACGGAATTGACCATGATGCGAACGAGGCTCATCCTGCTTGCCTTTGCGTCCCTGGCGCTGGGGACCTGCCCGGCCAGAGGTCAGGGCGTCTTGCATCCGGCGACGCCGCCCCCGGCCCAACTCACCGAATCCGGCCAGATCGTTGTCGCCGGCCACTCGACCCCCTACCTCATCCGCCATCTGCCGGTCAGTTCGTTCCCCGAACTGCCTGCCGGATTTCAAGAGCTGCTCAACCGCCGCGGCTGCCTCATTCCGCAAACCTACGAGGCGCACGGCCCGGAAAACGTCGTCCACGCCAGCCTGGAGCGCGCCGGCTCCTTCGACTGGGCCGTTTTGTGTTCGGCGCAGGGGACGGTCTCGCTGCTGGTCTTCTTCGCCAGCGCTCCGGCGCAACTCGTGGTGCTGGCCTCGGCCCCGGAGACCGAACGTCTGCAAGCTCACGACCCGAGCGGCGTTCTCGGCTTCAACTGGGGCATCGATCCCGCATCGCCGGGGCAGGTCCGCGAAGCCCAGACCGGAATGAAACACCGGCCGCCGTGGCTCGACCATGACGCTCTGGCCGATTCGGTCATCGAACATCGCACCGTCTACCGCTTTTATGCCAGGAAGGCCTGGACGGTGCTGGATATGCCGGATTGAGCTATTGTAACCGTTGCGCGCCAGATTGAAGAAATCTCTCGGCTTTGAAAGGGTGTGCCTTAGTCTTGCTGTAAACACACAACTTGCAGGACGTTTTTCAATGAATTAACCATAGTTAATAGCCCCTAGCGGCTCTGAAAGTAGAACCAGGTAAACCCTTGATTAAAAAAGTGGTTATTGCCGACGACGAAGGCCCGCGCGCCGGCGCCTCGCTCTAAGCTCTGGCCAATCTCAAGCCCCCCTTACATGCGCAGGAAACGGTCACCGCGGGCAACTCCTCGCAGACCTCCGTTGGCGCGGCTGCGGCCGTTCTGATGGAGGCCGGCAGGGCATAGAGCCGTAAAACAGAAACAGCCAGGATCGCTCCCGGCTGTTCTTCTTTGCCAAATCTTCCTCGCAGCCCACAGGCCGCGCGTAACTACGCCTTGGCGGTAGCCAAAGCCTTCAGCCGCGCGTTCAGGCGGCTCTTGTAGCGGGAGACGGTGTTGTCGTGGAGAATGCCCTTCTGCACGCTCTTGTCGAGGGCGGAGACGGTCTCGCGATACTGCGCCTGGGCGGCCTTCACGTCGCCCTGGGCGAGAGCCTCGCGCAGAGCCCGAAGGCTGGTGCGCACGCGGCTGCGGTTGGAACTATTCACTGCGGAGCGGCTCTCGGTCTGCCGGGCGCGCTTCAGCGACGATACATGATTTGCCATTCTGTTTCCTTGATCTTTGGCCCTGTTTTCAGGGGGAATGATGCGGGCAAGAATGCAACTTGAGCCGCATCCCTCGCAATTTCTAAGTCTACGGGAAACCGGGCGGCGGGTCAATGCGCGGGAGCCGGAGGAGCGCCGCGATGGGCCTGGCCTTGCGGAACCGCTCCGGAGCGGTATAAATTGGCGGTTCAGCCCGAAGTAAAAGATTCCTGCTATCGGGCAGCCGGAAACGGCAACGTCATTTTTATAGGAGAGGCGTCAGATGCCGGGGAAGCTGGAGTTGATGATGGGGCCGATGCGCAGCAACAAGACCGCGGAGCTGCTGCGCCGCGCCGATATGCGCCGCCAGTACGCCGGCCAGTATGTCCTGGTCCTCAAGCCCAATGACGACACCAAGGGAGGCCCCGGGGTTGTGGAGAGCCGCAATCCCAAGGGGCACGGCAAGATGGATGCCCTGGAGTTCAACTCACGCGACCCCTGGGAGGTTCTCGGCGCCATCTCCGAAAAGGAGATTGAGATTGGAAAAAGGGTGGAGTGCATCGCCATCGATGAAGGGCAGTTTGTGGAAGGGCTGTTTCGGTTCACAAAACACCTGCTCGACGCCGGCCACGACGTTCTCGTGGCGGGGCTCGACCTGGACTTCCGCGCCATGCCCTTTGGCGAGATGCTCAACCTGACCTGGCTGGTGAACGCATACGGCGGCAGCATTACCGAGTGCATGGCCTACTGCAACTGCGGAAGCCGGGCGCTTTACAGCCAGCGGCTGATCGGCGGGCAGCCCGCGCCCTATGACAGCCCTATCAAAGTTCCCGGCGACGCGTACGAACCGCGCTGCGCGGAGCACTTCGTGCTGCCGGGTAGGCCGCACTAGGTATTGTTCACATTGTCAGTTCGGATGGTGTTGCTGGTTACGCCTGCGCGAGAGCCCTTCAGGCGATCACCGGCAGGGTTGGCATTGCGCCGAGTTCCTTGGCTTCGGCCACTACGGCATCGAGGTGCGTGAGGACCTCGGCAACCGTCATGGTGTAGATTTCGCGGCGGGAGTCGTAGCCCTCGTTGATCAATTGCTTCAGATAGCGGCCGGCGATCTGGGCGGCGATCTGGTCGGTAATCACCTTGCCCGTGCGCTCTTTCTGCTCGCCCCAGGCCTTCAGGGGCAGAGCAATCCACATAGGGCGGCCATTGACGTCAAAGCGGACATCGACGGCGTCGGCGTGGCGGGTGGCGATGGCCACCAGGGTGCCCTTCCAGCGGCAGTGCAGGTCCTCGCCGCTCCAGCGGTCGGCTGCGTGGAACTCTTCGTACATGCTGTTAGCCTATCGTTCCCACTGGACAATGGCAATAAGAAGCTGCATATTCGGGCGCGATGGACGCTGCTGTTGGCGCGCTGATAGACTGATTGAGTTGCGGCAGCAGCGCCTCCGCCGGTACGGACCCGCCTGCAAGTCAGCCAAAGAAGGACAAGAAGACTCCGTGGATACTCGAACCCGTCACGCCCTCAAGAAAGACAGTTTTGCCCAGGCCACCGCGAGCAGCGTCAGTTGGTTGAGCGGCCACCGTTCCGGCGTTATGCGCTGGGCCATCAGCGCGGTTATCGTCCTGATTCTGGGTATCGCCGCCCTGATTTACTGGAATTGGCAGTCGACCAAAGCCAATGTGGCGCTGGGCGCGGCCCTGGACATCTATATTGCTCCCCTGGCCCAGCCGGGCGCGCCGGCCGAAAACGGAGTGTACGCGAGCGCCGCCGAGCGCTCCAGAGCCGCAAATGGTGAGTTTTTAGCAGTGGCCAGGCAGTATGACTGGCTGCCGGAGGGCGCCAAGGCTCACTACTTCGCCGGCGTCACCTACGAGGAACTGGGCCAGAACGCTTCGGCCGAAGCGGAGCTGAAGACCGCTGCCAAGAGCTGGGACCGAAACCTCTCCAACCTGGCCAAGCTGGCGCTGGCCGGGCTCTATCGCCAGACGGCTCGCGACGCCCAGGCCATCGATCTCTACAACGCGCTGGCCGCCAAGCCTTCGGAGACGGTTTCAACCAACGTGGCGCAGCTCGACCTGGCCGACCTGTATGCGGCGGCGGGCAAGCAGGACCAGGCTCGCGCGCTCTGGGCCAAGGTAAAGGACGCCGACAAGGATGGCCCCGCCGGCGCCATCGCCGCGCAAAAGCTGGCCCCCAGGCAGTAGAGTATGCAAACCTTCGACTAAACAGGCTGCGGAAAAACTCGCAGTTTTGAAAGGGTACGGCTTTAGCCGTGCCGTAAATGCCGCAAAATTAACGGGGGCTTCAGCCCCTGAGGGATGTTTTAGGATCATTCGTTAACCATTCCCCCTTTTTCCGCAGCCTGTAAAGGCGTTACAGGCTACGGCTCTGGCGCTTTTTGTCGCGTTGCGGCCCGCCCAAGCCGGCCGTCCAGGACTTGAGCAATTCCCTCTCTGCCTGCGTCTGGTGTCTATGAGCACCGGCCAGGCAGTATTCGCAGGTTGGATGGAGATTCCCACGAGCGCGGCGCGCCAACAAGACCGCACCCAGGCGGATGAAGAGACGCTTGCAGCGCTGGTCAGCCAGTACTCGGGCGCCCTCTACCGCGTCGCCTTCTCCGTCCTGCGCAATGCAGCCGATGCCGAGGACGCCGTGCAGGAGGCCTTTCTGCGCGTGCTGCGCCATCGCGACACCCTGCATGAGTTGCGCGATCAGCGGGTCTGGTTGATCCGCATCGTCTGGAATATCGTGCTCGACCGCAAGCGCCGCTCTAAGACCCGCCCGGAGACCGACGACGTGGCTGAACTGGCGCGGGTTCTGCCCGCCGCGGGACTCTCCGCCGAGCAGATCGCCTCCGCCGCCCAGCACCACGCGCATGTGCTGGCCTGCGTTGACCGGCTGCCCGCCAAGGAGCGCCAGGTGCTCATGCTCTCGGCCTTCGAGGAGCTTTCCAGCGTGGAGATCGCTTCGATTCTGGGCATCACCGAGTCCAGCGTCCGCTCGCGGCTCTTTCGCGCCCGGAACCTGATGGCCGAATTGCTCAAGCATGCCAGGAGTGTGCGATGAAACCTCCGGTAGTTGTCAGTTGTCAGTTATCAGTAGAGCGTGTTTCATAAACCCGCTTTGTGTCAGGGCACGACTTCAGTCGTGCCGAAAAGTGTCTTAAAAAGAAGGGGTTTTAACCCCTGAGGGATTGCAGCCGAGACATAGCGGTTATTTATGAAACACGCTCGAGTCAGTTGCCTGATGCTAGGCCAGGCAGGGAGTTTGCAATGAATCATCCGGATCGGAACGCATTGACCAACGGCTCTGAAGTCACGGCTGGCGATATGGAAGCCACGTTGCGCCTGATTGCCGCCCTTCCCGCGCCGGAGGGGCTGGAGGATCGTGTCAACGCCAGCCTGTTTGCCGCGCAACAACCCGTGCCGCGCAAGAGCCGCTTACTGGCCTGGCCTGCCGTGCCGTGGCTGGGCCGCGACTGGATGCGGAGCGCCGCCGCCGCGGCCATTGTGCTCATTGTTGCGGGCGGAGGATGGGGCATTTATATGCGCGTGAGGCCGCCTGGAAGCATTGCCGCGCCGCCGCGCGTTGCCGCGCCGGCCGGATTCTCGAGCGCCGGGGCCATGCGTGCGCCGAATACCCTGAACGGTCCTGTGGTTAAGCAGCCGGCGACGGCAAAGCCGGCTCAGGCCAAGCCTCCCGCACGAACCGCGCTGAAGCCGCTCCATCGTGCCAAACCGGCAACCAGCAGCAAGGCTATCACCCCGCCCGATGCGCATTAAGTAGTATATTCTTCCCGTGAAGCACTCACCCTGAGTTCCCCTCAGAGCTGTCATTCTGAGCGAGCGTAGCGAGTCGAAGAACCTGCGGCTGCTCTCCGGTCGCGCTTCACGTACAACCATTCACTTGACATTAGCGCGCAGGAGAGCGCAGTGCCCGGACGGGAACAAATGGAAAGAAATTCTTGCAATAGATATTGCCTGGCTCATTCGGCCATTCAATCGTGCAGCCGCTCCCCGAAGGGCACAGGTCAATCTGACTTCTTACTTGGCGTGTGAGCAACCCGATGTGAAGATCGGCAACCGAAGATGCAGCCTGCCCATAGACATCGACGAATTCTCCATAGGAAACAGTCGGATCAACCAACAGATAAAGAATCCTCTCGTTGCGATTTTGGTATATTTTCGACAATCTCTCGCGGATTTCTGCGGGGTTCAACCTTGTTTCATTGATCCATGTAGTTCCATCATTTTTTATGATGAAAATGATGTCCCGGTCGCTCAGGCCGTTGAAACAGTTCTCAATGGGAATCTCCCGCACCCTTGTCATAGGAACATGTATCCCAGTCGCCGCCGGTCTCTGCTCCACAAGTGCACACAGACACAACACCAGAAACAGGCTAGCCAAAGCAGGAGCCAGCAGCGAGCGCAGACGGTCGAGGTACATACCGTAATTTGACACCGGTGGCCCCGTCTTTGTTCCCCGAGTCAAAAATCACCGCCTACCCGTTTTTCATTACCGCCCGGATCACCATCCCCAGCAGGGCCAGCACCAGCGCGCCCCAGAACGCCGGAACGAAGCCGCGGACATGGAAGCCGCGCACCATGCTCGACGCCAGCATGATCATCAGGGCGTTGATCACCAGGAGGAACAGCCCCAGCGTGACGATGATGAAGGGGAAGGTGACGATCTTCAGGAAGAAGCCCACGGTCGCATCCAGCAGGCCGATGATCAGCGAGGCGACCATGGCAGGCCAGAGTCCAGCTACGTCAAATCCGTTTACGATTCTGGAAACAATCAGCAGGGCAATTGCGTACAACAGCCATTGAATCAGCAGTCCGATCATTCCGATCTCCTTGGCGTGGCCGGCGGAGCCTTCAGCATCCGGGCAGGCTCCTGTGAGCAAGCAATTACGCTTGGATACTTGCGTCCGGCTTCCGTTATAGCATGATCTAGAGCGGACCGGAGGCGGGGTGGTTTTGTCCACGGGTTTGCGACTATTTTTTACCCTCCGGGTCCAAGGAGAAGTATCCCGGCGCCGGTTCACGGTCCATGGCCAAATCCAAATCCGAGGAACTGCCCTTATGCACGCTCAACGCACATTCAGTCTCACCGGTATCATCCTGCTCTGGCTGCTGGCGCCGCTGGCTCTGGCCCAACAGGCAGCCAACCCGCCGCTGCCCAACGTTCACCAACTGATGCAGGAGGTTCGCGAGCACCAGAAACAGCTAGATAAGGTGCGCGAGAACTACACCTTCACCATCTCGCAGGTGGTACAGGAGATCGACTCCAAAGGGCAGGTGAGCAAAACCGAGACCACGGAGTATGAAGTCTTCTTCGTCCACGGCCGGCAGATTTCGCAAGAAGTGAAAAAAGATGGCAAGCCGCTTTCCGAGGAGGAGCAGAAAAAGGTGACTGAGCGCGTCACCAGGGCCGTGGAGAATGCGGAGAAGCCCGAGCCGGAGCAGCACCAAAACAACCAGAGCATCAGCCTGCTCCACATGCTGGAGATCATGGACGTACGCAATCCGCGCCGTGAGAGCTTTCGGGGGCGTCAGACCATCGTCTTCGACGTTGTAGGCCGCAAGGACGCCAAGACCCATGACCTCAGCGAGGATGTCTCGAAGAAGCTACAGGGGACGATCTGGGTCGATGAGGCCGACCGCCAGGTGGCCCGGCTGGAGGCGGTATTCAACGACAACTTTCATGTTGGCGGCGGCCTGGTGGTCAACGTCCAGAAGGGCTCCCGCTTCAACTTCGATCAGGCTCCAGTGAACGGCGAAATCTGGCTTCCCAGCGGAGGGGAAGTCACCATCGATATGCGCCTGATGCTGGTCAAGGGCATTCGCCAGCACATTGTGATACGCGACTACGACTACAAGCGCTTCCATGTGGAGGCCCAGCAGGGCAAAGACGCGAAGGTGGTGCCGGAGAAGAAGCCGTAGGTCGATTCAGCGCTGCCCGGTGCATCCTTTACATTTGAAGCATGTTCGTGCGTAGGCTCTCCATCCAGCGAATTGACGCCTCAGGCGTGGCGCACCCTTGCCCCATTCGCTGGATTGACAGCTTTGCCATGCGCAACTTCACCAACGATGCGGTCTTCGACGATACGCTGCCCGCCGCCGATGGGCTGCTCGAAGCCGGGATTCGCGTCCCTCTCGATCGCCTTCGGCCTGCGATGGAAGACTGGTTCCGGCGCAAAGGTTACCTCAGGCCGGATGAGCGGCTGGAAGCGCGGGAGATCGACGGGACTGGAGCCTGAGCCATCACTGTCATGCTGCGGCCTGGTGCGCGGTTTCCCCGTTGTCCCAAAGCTCGGCTTCGGCCTCGCGGCGAGCCCTCAGGCCGGCGTTTTCCTGCGCGCCGGCGTGGTCCCAGCGCAACAACTGTTCCTGGGCCGCATCATACCGGCCGGCGTTTAAGTCCCTTAGAAGAGTCGATTCGGCCAGCCTCCCCCCGCCCAAGTTGAAACAGAAGTCCACCAGGGCGTCGAACTGGCCCTGCGTCAGCGGAACCTTAACCAGGCGCTGGACGGCCTCTTCGGCCTGGCGCACGTCATAAGCCAGAATCCGCTCAGCCTGTGCCTCATCGATACCGTGGGAAAACGACTCGGGGTGCTGTAGCCGGTGTCCATAGCCGATGGTCGGGAGCCCCGCTGCGTCCAGATAGGCTCGACTGCGAAAACCCTCCGAACGCTTGAGCAGCTCCAGCCCTGCCGCGCTGAATTGCATCGGTCACCTCCTGCTCCTTAGATTGCCGGCCATATAGGTTAACGCTAACAGGATGGTCGAATTAATGTGCAAAACCGGTCCGATTTGAAGAATCTTCAAAATTTGCATCTTTTCCTGTGCAAAATTACGTAAATCTGCAAGTCGCAGAGGGTGAAGGCCTTATTGGGAAAGACTCCGGAAAACGGTTCATTTCAGGAGAGAAATCCTCGTGTACTTCTTGACAACAGCTAGGCGAAATAGTGTCGATTTAGTAAAATTGGTAGATGGCAAAAGGAAGGAAATCGCGCAATTTGAGCCTGAAAGCCCGGCTCCGGATTTGGCTGTTGGCTGGCGCTTCCTCGGTTGCTCTGGTCGTTGTGGTGGTATTGCTCACCACGCGGACGGTGCAAGCGGACGCGCCGCTTCCCAGGCCCGCCGCCACCGCTCCCCCCGCCCTTTCGGCCGTCACTGCAACGCCGGCTTTGCTTGCGACGCAGGAATCCGCCGGTAAAAAGCGGACCGACAAACTCCATGGCATAGCCTCCTGGTATGGCGGAGTCTTCAACGGCCGCCTCACTGCCAGCGGCGAACGCTACGATATGTACGCCATGACCGCATGCCATCCCACGCTCCCCTTCGGCACCCTGGTGCGAGTCATCAACCGTGGCAACAAGCGTTCGGTGATCGTGCGCATCACCGATCGCGGCGACCTCGTTCACGAAGGGCGCATCATCGACCTCTCTTATGGCGCCGCCGAGGAACTGGCGATGACCAGGGCCGGCCTTGCCAAGGTCGACCTGGAAGTTATCTCGCTGGGGCGGAATCTCCGCTTCCATCAAAGGTAATAACCAGCCTATCCTGCTCGAAAACGGAAACGGCCAGTCCCAGGGCTGGCCGTTTTCCGCTCTAACTTCTTATTTTTCAGTCGCTATCGGGACGAAGATACGGCTTTTGCAGGTACTGACGAGCCTCGTTGACCGCGCCCTGGGTATTGTCGTTGGTCTGCACCGCTAGCCGGTATTCATTCACGGCCCGGTCGCGCTGGCCGGTGATGTCGAATATCTTGCCCAGTTGGATATGGCTCCAGACCTCGGTCCAGCGAGGCTCTCCATCTCCCCGAAGCGCGTCCCGGTAGGCATTCACGCTGGCCTGGTAGTTGCGCTGGGTAAACAGCAGCTCGCCGATGCGGTAGCTGGCCAG
>Ga0326728_10012393_pt1 | contig 18955 bp, 20 predicted proteins | sample MB3enrmetagenome_FD_207602 | JGI IMG/M metagenome (GOLD analysis project Ga0326728, IMG submission 207602) | Lab enriched peat soil microbial communities from McLean, Ithaca, NY, United States - MB31MN | ecosystem: Environmental > Terrestrial > Soil > Wetlands > Peat | place: USA: New York... | reverse complement strand
GGGAAATCTCGGTTTTTCCGACGCCGGTCGGTCCGATCATGAGGATGTTCTTCGGCAGAACCTCCTCGCGCATATCCTCGTCGAGCTGCTGCCGGCGCCAGCGGTTGCGCAGCGCGATAGCGACGGCGCGCTTGGCGTCTGCCTGGCCGACGATGTACCGGTCCAGCTCGGAAACGATTTCCCGCGGGGAGAAGTTTGTCATGATGTTTTCCTGTCCCTTACGGCAAGTCAGACCGCCGAAGGTAAGCTCTCTACGATAATGTTGTTGTTGGTATAGACGCAGATGTCGGCCGCGATGGCCATCGATTTGCGGGCGATCTCCTCGGCGGAGAAGTCCGTTTCGAGCAGCGCGCGCGCTGCCGCGAGCGCAAAGTTTCCGCCCGAACCGATGCCCATGACATGCCGCTCCGGCTCAAGCACGTCGCCGGTGCCGGTGAGGACGAGCGTGATCGTCTTGTCGGCAACGATCATCATCGCTTCCAGCCGGCGCAGATAGCGGTCGGTGCGCCAATCCTTGGCGAGGTCCACGCAAGCCCGCATAAGCTGTTCTGGATACATTTCGAGTTTGGATTCGAGGCGCTCTAACAAAGTGAAGGCGTCGGCGGTCGCGCCCGCAAAGCCGGAAATCACGTTGCCCTTGCCAAGGCTGCGGACCTTCTTTGCGTTCGCCTTGATGACGGTCTGCCCCATGGAGACCTGCCCATCGCCCGCCACAATAACGCGGCCGCCCTTGCGGACGGTGAGAATTGTTGTGCCATGCCAAAGCGATTGGCCTTGAATAGATTGCGCGGAAAGCGTCATTTATCGTACCTGCTTCATGGCGTGGGATATGGAACGGGCCGCCAAACGGTCAAGATGCGGTGCCGGCAGCTTATAGGGACAACACCGTTGAGAACAGCACGGATTGAACGGAAAACAAAAGAGACTGGGATCGTTGCGGAGGTCAACCTCGACGGCACCGGCGCCTTTTCGATCTCCACAGGCGTTGGCTTTTTCGATCACATGCTAGAGCAGCTTTCACGCCATTCGCACATCGACATTGCCTTGGACGCCAAGGGCGACCTGCATATCGACCAGCATCACACCGTCGAGGATTGTGGCATCGCGCTCGGCCAGGCGATCGCAGAGGCGCTGGGCGACAAGCGCGGCATAACCCGCTATGCGCACGCCTATCTGCCGATGGACGAGACGCTGACGCGCACGGCGCTCGACATCTCAGGCCGCCCTTATCTGATTTGGCGCGTCGCCTTCCCTGCGCAAAAGACCGGCGCGATGGACACCGAGCTTTTCCGCGAGTTCTTTCAGGCGTTCGCCCAAAATGCTGGGATTACGCTTCACATCGAGCTGCTTTACGGCGATAATTCGCACCATATCGCGGAAAGCTGCTTCAAGGGCTTGGCGCGAGCCTTGCGGGATGCCATCACTATCGATGACAAGGTGAGGGGCGAGATACCATCCACGAAAGGGCAGCTTGGGAGCTGAAGCTCGAGTTGCGGCCGCTAATGATTGTTTATACCGTTCACGAGCCGGGCCGTCCGGCAAAATCGCTCGAAGAGCGGGCCGATGGCGTTTTGTTCATCAAGGAAGGCTTCACCTGGTGGGGCTTTCTTTTCGGTCCTCTCTGGCTGCTCTTCAACGCGCTATGGTTCGAGTTTGCCGCCGCTTTGCTTTTAGCCACAGGCCTCGCGGCCGGGTTGGTTGGACTCGGGCTCAAAGACCAGGCAGCGGGCATCGCGGAACTCCTGCTGATGCTGATAATCGGCTTCGAGGGCAATGGTTTGCTGCGATGGCGCTTGGAACGGAAAGGCTATAGCTACCTTACTTCGGTGGCTGGGAACAGTTTCGAAGAGTGCGAGCGGCGGTTCTTCGATGCGTGGCTCCCCTCTGTGGCGAGCCAAAGCGCAAAGCCCGCGCCGAAATCCGCGCCTGACATCTCTCAGAGCACGTGGGGAGACTGGCCAGGGCCGGGCGCGGTCGGTACACTGCCAAGCGAGATTGTGTAATCGCCATGCTCGTTGCAATCATCGATTATCAATCTGGAAACCTTCACTCCGCGGCGAAGGCTTTCGAGCGCGCGGCGCGGGAGAGCGGGATTCCAGCAGAAATTTCTGTGACCTCCGATCCCGCGATCGTGCAGCGTGCGGACCGTGTCGTGCTGCCAGGAGTGGGTGCTTTCGGCGATTGCTATAGGGGACTTAAGAGCACGCCGGGAATGGTCGAAGCTTTGCAGGAGTCGGTTATCGGGCGCGGGCGTCCTTTTTTCGGGATCTGCGTCGGCATGCAACTGCTGGCGGATCGTGGCTTGGAGCACGGTGTGCACGCAGGTCTCGGCTGGATTGGGGGAGAGGTCAGGCTTATCGAGCCCGCGGACAAGGCCTTGAAAGTTCCGCATATGGGCTGGAACACACTGAACTATCTGCGCCCCCATCCCCTTTTTGAGGGTATCCCCGGCGGCCCCCAAGGCTGGCACGCCTATTTCGTGCATTCTTATCAATTCCGGGCCGGGGACCCGGGGGATGTTGTAGCCGTCTCGGATTACGGCGGCCCGGTCACCGCGGCGATTGCGCGCGGCAACATCGCGGGCAGCCAATTCCACCCCGAGAAGAGCCAGAAGCTTGGGCTTAAGCTGATTTCAAATTTCTTGCAGTGGCGGCCTTAAGATGGCGCGAACTATTGGCATTGCGGCTGAAAATGCCGGCCAGCATGCGGCTCTTGGCCCGCGCTTGGCCGATCTGTGTAACTTTCGCGCCGCTCGCCGGCATCGCGTTGATCTCCAAGGTATCGCCGCCAGCCGCGCAGATGTAGACGCGATCCTGAAAATCGAGATGAGCCAGCAACTCAGACCGGATGCCGTCCGCGCTCAGGTCGGTTTCGACGATCCAGAGCCCTTGAAGCGGATGCTCCCATTGGCTCGCCAATCTCCGGATCGTGTCTGCGACTCCGGCAGCTCGGTTAGCACGGTAAAATTCGCAAGCGATGACGTAGCGGTGCACTTTCAAGTCTTTCCGGGCTGTGGTTCGAACCTGGCTCCGGACGCTGCTACGAAAGGGGAGCTGCTTCATAACGCCAAAGAAAAGCACAGGCGTCCACTCTTTTGTTCCAGATGCGCTCAACTTGGGGATAAGTTGTATGATTCTTTATCCGGCCATTGATTTGAAGGACGGCCATTGCGTGCGCCTGCAGCAGGGGCTCATGGACAAGGCCACGGTTTTCAACCTTAGCCCGGCCGACCAAGCGCGAGAGTTTGCTGCCCAAGGCTTTCGCTCCATTCATGTGGTGGATCTCAACGGCGCTTTCGAGGGCCGGCCGGTCAACGCGGATGCTGTTTCAGCTATTCTTGCGGCCGTGGAAATCCCCGTTCAGCTCGGCGGCGGCATACGCAGTCTCGATTCCATCTCGCTCTGGCTTGGCCGCGGCGTGGCACGCGTAATCCTCGGCACAGTAGCGGTGCGCGATCCGGCGCTTGTCCGCCAAGCTTGCGCGCGTTTTCCAGGGAAGATCGCTGTCGGTATCGACGCCAAGGATGGGCGCGTGGCTGTGGAAGGATGGGCGGAAACTTCGGAGCTTTCGGTAGCCGACTTGGCGCGGCGCTTCGAGGACACTGGAGTTGCTGCGATCGTCTACACAGACATCGGCCGCGATGGCATGCTCACGGGCCTCAACCTCGACTCGACCGCCGAGCTCGCGCGCGCTGTGTCGATTCCGGTGATTGCCTCGGGTGGACTCGCCGGCATCGAGGACATCCAGCGCCTCGTCTCGCCAAAATACGCGATGATCGCAGGCGCGATCGCAGGCCGTGCACTTTACGACGGCAGGCTCGATGCGATACGCGCGCTCGAACTCATGGGCAAAGTTGCTTAGGCGGGGACGGCGCCAGGTGGAGAAACCGTATAAACACCAACTTGCAAGCCGTTCGCCCCGGTCTATCCTGCGCGCATTGCGCCGGTTCGATTCCGGTCGCCTGCGTTGCTCGATTCTTAAGAGGTTTACGCCAAGAATGCCACGCAATTAGCCAGCGCCATTTCAAGCGGCGCGCCGTGCGCCCGAATTCCTGTAACACATAATTGACGAAATCCCCTTCTACGGGCAAGAAGGGTGGCAAGCTCCGGCTTCGTAAGGAAAGAACTTCATTTATGGCAAAGTGTCCGTTGCTTCGGGGCAAGTTGGAAAAGCCTGCAGTTGCATTGCTTCTCTCCTTTCTGCTGCCGCTCGGTTTTTCAGGAACGCAGGTATTTGCTGAAGGCGAGGGCGCCCAGCAGGGTGCTCCAGCGCCGGGCAGCGCTACGGCTTTGCCTGAAAAGAAAGCCGAAGAGAGTGCGAGAGAGCCGGCCGGAGAGACGGGAAAAGCGGCGTCCGCAGATGTAAAGCCAGCGGAATCGAAGGCGGGGAATGGTATAACCGCGCCGGAAAATGCGGCGGCGGGGGCCAAGCCAGCGGCACAGCCCAGCGAAACCGCCGCAGCAGCTGCACCTGCAGTGCCCGCAGAAGCGAAGGCCGAGGCCAAACCCGCGGCGGCACAGTCAGGAGAAACCGGCACCGCCGCCGCGCCTGCAGTGCCCGGGATATCGAAGGCCGAAGCTAAGCCCGCTGATGCCAAGGAAGCAATCGCCGCCAAACCCAAAGCACTCACCCCAAAGCCCGACGGCGACGAGAACCTCGCGGTCCGGGCTTCGACTGTAAATGCGGTGTATGGCATTCACTTTCTCGGCACGCATATCGGCGACTTCAAAATACGCTCATCGATCACGAACCGGCGGTACACCCTTCAGGCTAATGCCGATGTGAGCGTGTTTTTCGGAGCGGTGTCCTGGCAGGGGGTGACAAACAGCTATGGCCTAATGACGGCCAACGGGCCGGTCCCGCAGAATTACACCTTCCGTTATGCGACGAACGATAGGCGCGAAGCAGTAGAGATTCGCTTTCAGCAAAGGATGGTGCAAGACATCATCATTAATCCTCCGGCGCATCCTGGCGCCCGCAGCGTGCCGATTACTGCCGCCGACCTGCAGAATGTCGTCGATCCGCTAAGCGCCATTGTTCTTCTTTCGCAAGCGCGGCTCAGCCGGCATAGCGGCGAGGCTTGCAATAAACGCCTGCCGATTTTCGACGGCAAGATCCGGTACGATCTTGTGCTGTCGCCAAAGGGAACGCGCGCGATCGGAGGCGCCGGCAGGTTACACGGTACCGCCTACGTCTGCAGAGTGAATTATGTTCCGATCGCCGGGCATAAACCGGGGAGGCAAGGCGGAAACGATTACGCTACAGGGAACACTGGGATAGAGATCTGGCTTGTCCCCGTGCCGGAAGCGGGTCTATTAGTACCCTATTACGTTCATGTGCCGACACCGGCGGGGACAGCCTCCATGGTCACAGCGAAGTTCGACGTGGAGACACCTAGCGGGCGTCATGCGCTTGCCGATTGAATGAGGGAAACAGCCGAGGCTGAATTTGAGTGGGCAAAAGCTGAGCGGTCCTTATTGGAATGAGGCCGGCTAGCCGGACCGCCGCCGCGCAACTCTCCTTATGCCCAGCGCACCAATGCCGCCGGAACGGGAAAACAACCGAGCGTGCGAATATCGACAGAAAGTCCGCCAATGAGCGCAGCATCCCAGACGGCTACCATCAAGCCATCCCAATCACGGCACGTTACCGCCGTGCTTGGGCCAACGAATACAGGCAAGACGCATCTCGCTATAGAGCGCATGCTCGGGCATGAAACCGGATTAATCGGTTTGCCGCTACGGCTGCTCGCCCGCGAGGTTTACGACAAGATCGTTGCCCGGATCGGCGCTCGCGATGTGGCGCTTATAACAGGCGAGGAAAAGATCAAGCCGGATAACCCGCGCTATTACGTCTGCACCGTTGAAGCCATGCCGCGCGAGGTGGAAGCGGACTTCCTCGCCGTGGACGAAATTCAGCTGGCCGCCGATCCCGATCGCGGTCACGTTTTCACCGACCGCCTTTTTCACGCGCGCGGTAGCGGCGAGACGCTGCTGCTTGGCGCCCAGACCATGGCGGACTCGATCCGCGAGCTGATCCCGGGGGCAAATTTTATCGCCCGCCCGCGCCTTTCGAAGCTGACTTATTCTGGCCAGAAGAAAATTACGCGGTTGCAGTCCCGGTCGGCCATTGTCGCATTCTCCGCTAATGACGTTTATGCCATTGCCGAGCTGATCCGCAGGCAGCGCGGCGGCGCAGCCGTGGTTCTCGGCGCGCTTAGCCCTCGCACCCGCAACGCGCAAGTGGCGCTTTATCAATCGGGCGACGTCGACTTCCTTGTCGCAACCGATGCGATCGGCATGGGCCTCAATCTCGACGTCGATCACATTGCCTTTGCGGGCACGCGCAAATTCGATGGGCGGACTCATAGAAGTCTTACACCTGCCGAACTCGCCCAGATCGCCGGCCGCGCCGGCCGCCACCTCAACGATGGCACATTCGGCGTTACAGGCGATGTCGAGCCCTTCGACCAGGAGCTTGTCAACAAGCTCGAAAATCACGATTTCGAGCCGCTCAAAGTTCTACAGTGGCGCAATACGCAGCTCGACTTCGGCAGCATCGACCGCCTGAAGGACAGCCTCCGGCGGGTTCCCGACCATGCGGGGCTCACGCGCGCGCGAACCGCGGACGATCTTGAGGCGCTCGATCTCGCCAGCAGCGATCCCGCTATCGCCGGGCTCGCGACGGCACCGGCCGCTGTCAAGCGTCTGTGGGAGGTCTGCCAAGTCCCGGATTACAGGAAGGTTGCGCCGGCCTCTCACGCAGAGCTGGTTGCGACGCTCTACAAGTTCATCATGAGCGAGGAAGGGGTCATCCCCGAAGATTGGTTCGCCGCCCAGGTCGAGCAGGCGGACCGGACCGATGGCGACATCGACACGCTCTCGAACCGCATTGCCCACATTCGCACCTGGACCTTCGTGTCCAACCGGCGTGAATGGCTCAAGGACCCCGATCATTGGCAGGGCAAGACACGCGACATCGAGGATAAGCTTTCCGACGCGCTTCACGAGCAGCTCACTCAACGGTTTGTCGATAAGCGGACGAGTGTGTTGATGAAGAGCATGCGCGACAAGGACAGCTTGTTCGCCGAAATCGAAAAGGACGGCCGCGTCGTCGTCGAAAAGCATTATGTCGGCAAGCTCGAAGGCTTCAGCTTCACGCCGGATGCCGCGGCAGCCGGTGTGCATGGAAAGGCCGCGCGCAACGCGGCGGCGAAGGTGCTCGTCCACGAGCTAGCTGCGCGCTCCGACCGGCTCGCCGCCGCGCCGGACACAGCCTTCACCCTTACAAAGGAAGGTCAAATTATTTGGGAGGGCCAGGAGATCGGGCGGCTCGCGGCGGGGGACGATCCCCTCAAGCCGAATTTCACGCTCTTTTCCGACGAGCACCTTGCCGCCATCGACAAGGACAACATCACGTCCCGGATCGAGGCTTGGCTCGCCCATCACATCGAGATACGGCTGAAGCCGCTGGTTGAAATCTCGAAAGCCGAAGAGATCACAGGGCTCGCGCGAGGCATCGCCTTCCGGCTTCGCGAGAATTTCGGCGTCCTGAAGCGCGACACGGTTGCCGAGGAGATCAAATCCGTCGATCAGGAAGGGCGCGCGCAGCTCAGGAAATACGGCGTGCGTTTCGGCGCTCACCACATTTACTTCCCCTTGCTTTTGAAGCCCGCGTCCGCCGATCTTCTGCTCCTGCTCTGGCTTTTGAAACATGGGAGCGAGCACAATCTAACACCGTCGTCCATCGGCGAAGCGCCGCGCCAAGGGCTAACATCGGTGCCGCGCAATGCGGCCGTGCCCGAGCCTTTCTATCGCGCCTCAGGCTTCCATGTTTGCGGGCCGCGCGCCGTGCGCATCGACATGCTCGAAAGGCTCGCCGATATCATCCGGCCATTGACTGCGTGGCGGCCGTCCGAGACGGCCTCCGAGCCGCCTGCCGGCGCCGCGGGCGGAGGCGCGTTCAAGATCAGGCCCGAGATGATGTCCATCATGGGCTGCTCCGGCGAGGAATTGGGCTTGATTTTGGAGTCGCTCGGCTTCCGCCGCGAGAAGCGTCCCATCAAAATGGCCGTGCCCGAAGCCGCGGTTGCTGCCGGTAGCACCGAAACGCTGGCAGCAAACGACAATATCGCGACGCCCGAGCCTGTAGACGGTGCTGAAGCTCAGTCCCCGGAGGTTCATCCAGAGCCTGAGGCCGCCGCAGAGGCAGGCGATGAAGGCACAAAAGCACCGGTAGCAGAGCAGCCCGCGGCGGAACCGCACCCGGCTGAACTATCCGCCGAAGCCGTCGAACCCGCCGCCGCTGCAAAAGGCGAGGCAGCCGAACCCGAATTTGAGGAAGTCTGGCGCTTCCGCCGGCCGAAACCCAAGTTTGAACGGGCCGACGGACAAGGCGACAGGCGGCAGCAGCAGCATCGCCGCCCGGATGGCCAGGGAGCAGGCCGCGAGCGGGGACCTAGGCCCAACCAGGACCGCCAGCGCCAGCCGCGCGAGGGCACAAACACCGGCCAGCCTCAGCAGCAGGACCGTCAGCGCGATCAAGCTGCAGGGGGGAGCCGCGAGCACCGGCACGGCGGCGGCCAGCAACAGGATCGCAATCGCCAGCACCGGCCAAACGCCGACCGCCCTGCCCGGCCTCAGCAACACGCAGCGCCGCAGGCTGACGGCGCCGAGGCCAAGCCTGAAGGCGCTGGGCAGCGCTCCGGCGGGGGCCAGCGGCAGGATCGCGCGCCGCAGCAGCATCAGCGCCATGACCGGCCGAACGAGCGCGGCAATGACCGGGGGCGGGATTCGCGGCCGCCTCGCCATCACGGAAAGCAGCCTTACACGGCAAGCGCAGCGCCTAAGAAATCCTCGGCCGCAATCGATCCCGACTCGCCCTTCGCCGCCCTTAGCAAGTTGAAAGAGCGGATGGAGAAGCAGATGCCGGCGCAGGACGAGGCCGTTTGAGTTCACCGGAAGAGCAGCGTCTCGATAAGTGGCTGTGGCATGCGCGCATCGCGAAATCGCGCACTCTTGCAGCGAGGCTGATCGAGGAGGGCTGCATCCGGGTGAACAGGCAGCGCGTCCTTAAGGCGTCGGCTTTAGTGAAATGCGGTGACGTTTTGACCGCAACGATCCATAGCCGCGTCCGCGTCATCGAGATCCGCGGCCTGAGTGAGCGGCGCGGGCCGGCGAGTGAGGCACAATCGCTCTATTCGGAATTGCCCCTGCCCGGCGCGGTTGCACCTGCCGGAGAAGGCTCCGATGAGTAACCTCCCAAGCGAGCTTCCACGTTCGCAGGTTGAAGCCTCTACTTGATCAGCTTTGGCAGCACCATCGCGATGCCGGGAAAGAAGCAGATCAAGAGGATCGCCAGCATCATCAGGAACACGAAAGGCAAGGTGCCCCACATTACGCGTCCTAGCGGAATATCCGGCGCGATGTTCTTGATGACAAAGATGTTGAGGCCAACCGGCGGATGGATGAGCCCCATCTCCATCACAATGGTCATCACCACGCCGAACCAAATCAAATCGAAGCCCGCGGCCTTGATGGGCGGCAAGATGATTGGCGCCGTCATGAGTATGATCGACACGGGCGGCAGGAAAAAGCCAAGCACCACGATAAACACAAGCACGCCTGCAAGCAGCGCCCATTTTGAAAGAGCGAGGGAGGTTAGCCAGACTGCGGCGCCTTGCGAAATGTGCAGATAGCTCATGACGTAGGCGTAAAGCAGCGAGAAACCGATGATGAGGAGCAGCATCGAGCTTTCGCGCATGGTGCCGGTGAGAATCGGCATGAGCCGCGAGGGCCGCCAGACGCCGTACATCATGCCAATCACCAGCAAAGCGAGGATCGCACCGACCCCAGCCGTTTCCGAGGGCGTCGCCCAGCCGGCGTAGAGCACAATCATCACACCTGCGAGGATGGTCACGAAGGGCGCCACCCAGAGCAGCATGCCGATCTTCTCGCGCAAGGTATATTGGTGCTCGTCCAAAATGGCGTTCTTCTCGCCGCCGCGCTCGAAGGCCGCCTTGGCGTGGGCGCGCTCGCGCCGGTATTTCCAGGCCGCATAGAGGGAGAACAAGACAATAAGGAGCAGCCCCGGTCCGATGCCGGCCAAAAACAGCTTGCCGAGCGAGACCTCCGCCGCCACGGCGTAGAGCAGCATTGTGACCGATGGCGGAAGCAGAATGCCAAGCGTGCCGCCCGCTGCGATAATGCCCGCGGCGAGCCCCGGCGAGTAGCCGCGCTTGCGCATCTCCGGGATACCGGCCGAGCCGATGGCCGAGCACGTGGCGGGAGACGATCCGGCCATGGCGGCGAATAGGCCGCAGGCCAGCGTATTGGCGATGCCCAGTCCGCCTGGAATGCGGTACAGCCAAGCGTGAAGGGCCGTGTAGAGGTCGCGCCCAGCGTCGGACCTGCCGATCGCAGCCCCCTTAAGAATGAAAAGCGGGATGGCGAGAATAATGACGTTCGCCAGCTCCTCGTAGACGTTCTGCGCAATCGTGTCGACCGAGGCGGCCGGCATGAAAAGGATCATGAAGGCCGTCGCGACCGCGCCGAGCGCAAAGGCGATGGGGATACCGGAGAACATCACGATCAAGGTGGCCACGCAGTACGCGATCCCCACGTGCGCCGGATCGAGCCCTGTTATGAGCGGCGTCACCGGCCTATCCCAGAGGAGGAACGCGGCCAAAGCCGCGCAAGCGGTGAGAAGCAGGAACCGCGACCGCTCTCCTATCTGCACGCCAAGCTCCGCGGCAAGGACTGCCATGCCGAAGGTCATTATGCCGTATGGGATATAAAGCGGCGGACCCCAGGTAGACTGGGAGACTTGTTCCTCTGTCCATGCTTCAAGGAGCAGCATCCCAGACTTCCAGGCCATGAACGCTACGAACAGGAATGAAAGCGTATCGATGAGGACATTCCGGCGCTCGCGCCAGCGCTCTGGCAGAAAGGAGCCTAGAACTTCGATGCCGATGTGTCCGCGCCTTGCCTGCACGGCGGCCGCGGAGACGAAAATCGCGCCTGCGACGAGGAAGATCTCCACCTCGTCTTGCCACTCGATACCTTGCCCCAGCAGGTGGCTGGCAATGACGCCAACCGTGAGGACCGCACTCGCCGCGACCAAAGCGATAGCGCTGAGATTGAACAGCACCTCAAGCAGCCGCCGGAAGGCAGGGCCAGCGGCGCTCTCGCCTTCGCGTAGGCTTGCGGAAGCCGGAGCGTCCTCCGCAAGGATTGCGTCAGACCCAAGCTCAGCGCTCATCAGGCCAGCGACCTTGCGCTCGAAAGTAGCTCCGCCGCTTCGGAGGATTTCGCGGCGAAGTCCTTCCAAGCCGTTGCCTCGGCGATAGCGCGCCACTTGGCGAGGTCGCTGTCCGAGAAATCGGCGATGGTTGCTCCCCTCGCGCCGTAGACCTTTGCGACCTCGTGATCGTCCTTCTTCGCCTCGGCGGTTCCAAACGCCTCCAACTCCTCGCCAACCTCGGCGATGATCTTCTGCTGGCTGACGGAGAGCGAGTCGAAAATGGCCTTAGACATCAAGAGCGGCTCGCACATGAACCAGATCGAGCCGGTGCGCGCTGTTGTGAGCGCTTTTGCGAGTTCCTCCAGGCGGAACGAGATCAGGCTCGTTGATGATGTCAGCGCACCGTCGAGCGCGCCGGTTTGCATGCCGAGATAAATCTCATTTGAGGGCATGGTCGAGATCTGCGCGCCCGCCGCTGCCAGCATGAGATCCATTTCACGGCTTCCCCCGCGGACCTTCATGCCCTTGACATCGTCTGGCGCCTTTACCGCATTTGTGCGCGATGCAACGCCGCCGGCCTGCCACATCCAGGTGATGAACTTAACGCCCTTTCCCTCGGCGATACGCGACAGCGCTTTGCCGACTGCCGCATTCTTCCACTTCGCGCCTTGCTCGTAGGTGGTTACAAGGCAAGGCATCAATCCAAGGTTCATGGGCTGTATCTCGCCGCCAGCATAAGGCAGAGGATAAAGCGAAAAATCCAGCGCACCCTTCCGCAGGGCCGAGAACTGCGCGTTGGTCTTCATCAAGGACGAGCCTGGATAAATCTCGAATTTCAGCGCGCCCTTAGTGCGTGCCTCCACTTCGGCTGCGAAGCGCCGGCAAAGCCGGTCGCGGAAATCGCCTTGTTCGAGCGTTCCGCCAGGAAACTGATGGGAAATCTTGAGCGTACGCGCTTCCTGCGCCCTAAGAACGCTGGGGGCGGCGAAGGAAAGCGCGGCGCCTCCGATAAAAGTGCGTCTTGAAATCATCCCGTTCTCTCCCGAATGAAATCTTTATATTTTCCCAGAGTTTTATAGCAAAACCGGGAAGGCCGCTCTTGCAAACCCTGCTTAGGTTTCCTGCGAACTTATAACATTCGCCCGCCCGTCAAAGGGACTCATTTTTTGCGCAAAAGGGGAATGGCTGCCTAAAGTAGCACATGCTGCCGCCACAGATTCCTCTCAATCCCACCCCAGCGTGCGAACGCCGAGGGGAGGTGCTAATGAGAGAGTGATTTTCATGCGCACATTTATGTCAGCTACATTTGGCTTGGCTCTCGCCTTCGCTCTGAGCAGCGCGCCTGCTTCCGCTATCGAAACTCAGGCGGCCGCACCGGCTGTTTCGAGCAATGTCACGAAGGTAAGCGAGCGTTGCATGCATTGGGATCATCGCTGCCACGAGCTTTATCCAGCCGGCGGCTGGCGTTTCCGCCGCTGCATGGCTCTTCACGGCTGCCGCTAATCATGCAAAGAGGCGGCCGGAGAGGCCGCCTCTTCTTTCAATAGGCTCCCCCACTCTGCTGCGTTGTGGCTTTACCGTCGCCGCCCTCTAGGATCGGGATCGTACAAACCATGCGCATTACGCCCTTTCCAACATTGCGGATCTGGTGAACCTCATGCGGCGCCACATACGCCACGTCGCCGCTAGCAAGCCGGGTTTCCTTGCCCGTTCCGTCGACGATGGCCGGTTCGCCTTCGATGAAGTAGAACTCGTGCTCCTCCGCATGAGCATGCAGCGAGGTATGACCGCCCGGCGCGAATTCCATAATGCGTAGAGCATAGTTTGGCATGCCGTCATCGCGCGTGAGCGCAAAGCGGGCGGTCATCCCTTGAAAGCCTGGCTTATTCATGAGCATGCCTGGAATATCGGCGTAAGCTTTCTTAATCATGATACTCTCCTTGCCCGGGTTGAGTTGGTGCCTGCGGCGCAGGGTTCGATGCCCAAACGTTGAACGCCAAAAAGCCGTCCTCAAAGCTGTGGGGCCTGTGACGGACGCCGCGCGGTATGCGCAGGAAGGTTCCGGCTTCAAGCTGCATGTCGCCCCGTTCCTCGATCCACATGCGAGCACGGCCGTGCAAAACATAGAGGATGTCATCCTCTTGACCGTGCGCATGCTCCGGCACCTCCGCTTGCGGAGGCGGCTGCACAAGCGCGCAGGAAACCGCCGGCGCCTCGGGCCGTTGAACGAGCCATGCGACGAGCACCCCAGCAAAGGTTGGGTGAGGAGACCAAGCAACCTCGCCGCTTCGGATTAGCGTCACGTCATGCATCCTGACCTCCTGGGTGGCGTTATCTGAAGTGGAGACTATACTGCGTCGATCAGCATGCGTTACCATACTGTTAAACACAGGATGCTGTCAATGACAGACTCTTCACGCCAGCAATCGCGCCATCTCGCCGCATTTGTCCTCTTGATGCTGGCAGAGGCTCCAAGGCACGGCGGCGCGCTCCAGACTGCCCTGAATAACCGGCTGCCGGCGTTAAAAGCGGACTCGGCCGCGGTGTACAGGACGTTGCAGCAATTGGAGAAAGCGGGCGAATTGCGCTCCGATTGGGACACTTCAGGCACTGGGCCGGCAATCCGTGTTTACCGGGTCACGCCCGCAGGCTGGAAAAAGCTCGAATTTTGGCTGGAGGACATCAAAAGCCGGCTGGAGAGCCTTCAATATTTCGTCAGGCAATATGCACGGCTCACCGAAGGCGGAGCCAAGCCAGGTTAGGCCATCCATTTGTTTTGTCGGAGGAGCCCTTCGCATGGTAGGGGGTGAAATGCCCTTTTTCAGCCAGTATCCCCGCGGCCTAGCAAAGCCTCAATTGTATGTAAGAACAATAGCCTGAGCCCGGCCGGAACTTTATCATTTCCAGACCGTCTCTTGCGTGGTGCATCATTGGACGACCGGAAATTCTTCGAGCAGCCGCAGGCCGTCCTTTTTGCCTGCAGTATGAATGCCATCCGCTCGCCGATGGCAGCTGCGATCCTGCATTTTCTGGCCGGCAACCGGATTTATGTCCGCTCCGTTGGGGTGCGGGCGGGCGTGGCCGATCCATTTGCGATTGCCGTGATGGACGAAATCGGGATCGACATATCGAAACACCGGCCACACTCCATCGAAGAGTTGGAGGATACCTCCTTCGATCTTATCGTGACCCTGGCTCCAGAGGCTCACCACAAAGCGCTCGAGCTCACGCGCACAATGGCCGTCGACGTCGAATATTGGCCAACCATCGACCCATCCGCGGCGAGCGGTAACCGCGAGCAAATTCTTGCGGCCTACCGGGCCGTGCGCGATCAGCTCTTCGAGCGGATCAAAGCGCGCTTCGCCTTCACGGGCGCACCGCAAGCTTAAGTTTCTGGCTGAACTCTTCCACGCGCTTGGTATAAGACGCAGCAACCCTCGATTTCGCCGCTTCGGGGACCCGATCTGGATGACCGGCTCTGAAGGGCGGCGCCGGATCGTACTCGATGGCGAGCTGGATTGCTTCGGCAGTCTCGACGCCTGCAATTTCGGCTGCAACCGTCAGAGCGAAATCGATCCCCGCGGTGACGCCCCCGCCTGTGAAGATATGGCCATCCCTCACCACCCGGCCCTTTTCGTATATCGCGCCGACCAGCGGAAGAAGCCCCGTATAGGCCCAGTGGGTGGTCGCCAGCCGACCTTGAAGAAGGCCGGCAACGCCGAGGATGAAGGCGCCTGTGCAAACCGACGTGACATAGGTGGCAGTCTCGGATTGCCTGCGAACGAAGTCCAAAGTTTCCCGATCCGCAATCGCTTGCTGCACGCCCCGTCCGCCCGGAACGCACAAGAGATCGAGTTTCCCGCATCTTTCGAACGATACCGTTGGCAAAAGGCTCAGGCCGCAGTCGCTAGGAACCGGATCCAACGTCTTTGCCACGATATGCGTAGCGCTGCCCGGCAAGCGGTGGAGAACCTGCAAGGGGCCCGTGAGGTCGAGCTGAGTGACATTCGGAAACAAAAGAAACCCGGTGTTCAGCGGCACGGCGAGGCGCTCCTTCGGACGGAGGTGCGGGCGCGAGGATGCAGATCAAATGCTTCGCGGTGCAGGCAGAATCTCCTGCACCGTTTCGGCCGGGCGGCAAAGCCGGACGCCCTTCGGCGACACCACGATAGGCCGCTCGATCAGGATCGGGTGGGCGACCATGAAATCGATCAGCTCGTCGTCGGTCCATTTCGGATCGCCAAGGCCGAGCTCTTCGTAAAGCGTGCCCTTCGTTCGTATCAGGGCGCGCGGCTTCATGTGCATCGCGGCGAGAAGCTCGACGAGCCGCGCGCGGCTCGGCGGAGCCTTCAGATATTCGATGATTTCGGGCTCCACGCCGCTTTGCCGTATCAAGGCGAGCGTGTTGCGGGACGTTCCGCAAGCGGGATTATGATAAATCGTGACTTTCATCGTGGAAGAAGCCTCTAGCCGGTTTGGTGCGGTCTGTAAATATCGCCGCCGCAGGGAGGTGTATCTCAGTTTGAATTCCTGCAACGGGCCACTTCCGAGCGACGCTGCACCGCGTGGTTCGCAGGCGCATTTCTGAATTGTTGCGCAATTGCACGATCTGGATTTGAACGGCGCGGCATAAGCGGATAACGCTGGCTATCAATGTGGCGTTTCCTAAGTCATAGTGCCATGGTGACACAAACAGAGGACTGAATATGCGAACCCAAATCTGGCTTTCTTACTTGGTCAGCGCCGTTCTTGTTTTGTTGCTACTCAACCTATTCGCGAGCGTCATGGCAGCCAGTCTCGCCAAGCTGCACATCAGCCCCGAGATGGCCGCTCTCATCGGCGCCGCCATCATCGCCGGCGGACTCATTAATATTCCGGTTGCACGCGTGGAGCACACCGGGGAAGCCGCGGAGAACCCGCTCGCAATTTTTGGGCTGGACGAGGTCTTCCCGCAAATGTGCCGGACCCGCCGTGAAACAATCATTGCCGTGAACGTTGGCGGCTGCCTGATACCGGTTGGCCTCGCTCTCTACGAGTTCAGCTACCTCGCGGCGCTTGGCTCGGGCTTGCTATGGGGGGTTGGCGCCGCGATCCTTGCCAACGTTGTCGTCTGCTACCTGCTCGCACGGCCGGTGCCAAAACTCGGTATCGCAATGCCAGGCATCGTTCCGCCGCTGGTTGCGGTTGTGACAGCATTGCTTCTCGCACCCGCTGAGGCACCACCGGTCGCCTTTATCGCGGGAGTCCTTGGCCCGCTCATTGGCGCCGATCTCCTGCATCTTAAGGACATCGACAAGATCGCGACCACCGGCATTGCAAGCATCGGTGGCGCCGGAACCTTTGACGGCATCGTGCTTTCAGGCATTGCCGCTGCCTACTTGGCGTGACGAGGATAACCACTCCGGAGGGGCTCGACGCATCAACCCTCTCGCGGGGCACCGGCAGCGTTCCCTACTTCAGTTCAGGGTCAAACTGAGATACTACCCCGCAGCGACGCGGCTACCTTCAGCTTGATGGTTTTACCGCCCGATAGGGAGCGCGAAAGCGGACGGCTTCGCCTGGCACATGGCGCGTTTGTGAAAACTCCACCTTGCAACGGCACGGGTTCGCACCGTAATTCTGGCAGAGCGAAGAGCTTGCGATTTGGGAGGGAGCTTTGACCACCGCCGAACCGGCCGAGTTTTACAAGGGCCTCAGAAAGCTGCGCATCGCAGCGGAGATCCTGAGCGAGGCGCTGCCTTTCATGCAGCGCTACGATCAAGCGACCGTCGTCATCAAATATGGCGGTCACGCCATGGGCGACGCCAAGCTCGCCGAGAGCTTCGCGCGGGATATCGTGATGCTGGAGCAGGCAAGCGTGAAGCCGGTGGTGGTGCATGGCGGCGGGCCGCAAATCGCGCGGCTTCTCGACCGGCTCGGCATTAAGAGCGAGTTCTCGGGCGGTCTGCGCGTCACCGATGCCGCCACCGTGGAAGTGGTCGAGATGGTGCTGGCCGGCACGATCAACAAGCAGATCGTCAGCCAGATCAATCAGCTCGGCGGCCATGCCTGCGGCATCTCCGGCAAGGACGGCAATCTGATGATCGCCAAAAAGCTCGTGCGCACAGAGCGCGACCCGGATTCGAATATCGAGCGCGTGATCGATCTTGGCTTTGTCGGCGACCCGGAGGAGGTCAACCCGCACATCGTGCAGACGCTTACGCAGAACGAGTTCATCCCCGTCGTCTCCCCGCTCGGCTACTCGCGCGACGGCACCACCTACAACATCAACGCCGACACCTTTGCAAGCGAGCTTGCTGCCGCGCTCAAAGCCAAGCGGCTCCTTCTTCTTACCGACGTGGCCGGCGTGCTCGACCGGGACAAGAAGCTCATTCACCATTTGTCAGTGTCCGAGGCCAAGGCTTTGATCGCGGACGGCACGATCTCCGGCGGCATGATTCCGAAGGTGGAAGGCTGCATCAGCGTGATCGAGAAGGGCGTAGAAGGCGTCGTGATCCTCGACGGCCGCGTGCCTCATGCGGTGCTTTTGGAGCTTTTCACCGAGCACGGCGTCGGCACTTTGATCGAGCGCGACAAAAATGGCTGACGCGGTTGCGAGCCAAAGCCGCCTCGCCCAAGCCTTCCGGGATACGCGGCTTTGGATCTTCGATCTCGACAACACGCTTTATCCGGCCGAGTGCAATCTTTTCGCGCAAATCGACCAGCGCATGTCCGCGTTTATCCAGGATTTGCTTGGGCTCGATCCCGCGGCTGCGCGCAAGGTGCAAAAGGACCTCTATTACGAGCACGGGACAACGCTCTCAGGGCTTATGATGGAGCACGGCGTGCAGCCCGAGGTTTTCATGGACTACGTGCACGACATCGATCTAGCCCCCGTTGCGCACGCGCCGGATCTTGCTAAGGCCATTGCGCGCCTCCAAGGCCGCAAGTTCATCTTCACCAACGGCTCGGCGCGCCATGCCGAGCGGGTAGCCGGCAAGCTCGGCGTGCTGGACAAATTCGACGGAATTTTCGATATCGCAGCCGGCCGCTACGTCCCGAAGCCGAAACCGGAGGCGTTCAAGCGCTTTCTCGATTTCTGCGGCGGGGCGAATTGTAAGGCCGCCATGTTCGAGGATCTGCCGCATAATCTCGAGGCGGCGCACGCGCTTGGCATCGTTACAGTGCTGGTGAAGTCGGATTACTGCGATCACCCCTCGCAGCACGCTTTGAGAGAGGCGGGCGCGCTACCTCCTTATATCCAGTTCGAAACCGCCGACCTCACCCGCTTTCTGATCGAAGCCGCTACCCAGGAAGCTCGCTAAACAGGGGCTCCCATTCCGCGGCGCGAGCGTCCCAGCCTGTCAGCACGGCCTCAGCGAGGCATTCGCGGTGCATCGCGCTCCACAGGGCGTCTTCGGACAGGAGCGCCACTGTCCGCGCGATGAATTCGCCCCTATCGCGCGCGATGAAACCGGTTTTGCCGTCGCGGACGCGCTCCGGAAGCGAGCCGATCCCGAGCGTTACGACAGGCACGCCCGCAGCCGTCGCCTCCGCCGCGGCCAGGCAATAGGTCTCGTCGAGATGACCGGGGATGAGTTGCACGCGCGCGGTGGTGAGTTCCCGGACGAGTTCGGGACGGGCAACGCTTCCGCGAAAGCTAACGCCGCCGGCTGCGGCTTTTTTTGCATTCGCTTCCGCCTGACGGACCTTGGGCGCAAAAATCTCAAAGCTA
>Ga0326728_10012392_pt1 | contig 18955 bp, 19 predicted proteins | sample MB3enrmetagenome_FD_207602 | JGI IMG/M metagenome (GOLD analysis project Ga0326728, IMG submission 207602) | Lab enriched peat soil microbial communities from McLean, Ithaca, NY, United States - MB31MN | ecosystem: Environmental > Terrestrial > Soil > Wetlands > Peat | place: USA: New York... | reverse complement strand
CCACCGTTGCTCAGGGTCGCCGCCCGGGTTCAGAAGTGTCGGAGAGTCCAAGAATACCCCCTATGGCCTTTGAAAGCGCAGCCTTTGTTGCCGCTCGATCTCAGGCAGCAGTAGCTTCCAGTGGGGCTTGAAGCCGTAGTATATGGCCGTCTTTGCCTCTACGTGAACCGCACTGACCTGCCACTGACTCAAGCAGACACCTCCTGGATGATATTCCCGCCGCGATGCACCGTCTGTTCAAAGTTGACCAACCGCCTGAGCAATGGGGCACAGGCTTAGCCGGAAAGCGGATGGTAGGCATACGCCCTGCCGATACATGTTGGTGGGCCACTCGGAACGCGCCTGCAATTCTACCGCCTTGGTCAATGCTGACGGCACCACACGGGTTGGGGCGGTCGCCTAGCGCCGCTCTGTATCCACCTCGACCTGGCCGGTCAGCTTCCGGCGCACGATGGCCCAACTCATCCCGATGGCGAGAAGCAGACTGAGGGCCACAAGTCCCAGGTGCGAAAAGGCCGTCGTGCCTTGCGGTTGGAAGACACCCCCCTTGGCGATGAGCAGCCAGACGAGAGCGCCGAATATGCCCGCGATCAGGATCGCGCCGCCGAGTCCGAGCGACCGCCTCGTCGCCTGGAGCACCACAACCCAGGCCGCGAGCAGGAGTAGAGCCACCAGGACCTTCATCGGTCCTATCGCCGGCGTGCCCGAGAAAAGGGGCGCGATGGCCCAGTGATAGAACGACAGGCCCGACGGGTTCCAGGTCCCGTAGACCAGAACGAAGGGGAGCACGATTCGGCCGATGAGGCCGAGGGGGCTGAAGCGATCACGCTCCATGGGGCACCAGAGAATTCTTCGTGTGTACCCCCAACACGGGCGGCTGGATGCCGGCGCGCCGGCGCCGCCGGGGTTGCTTGAAGCCAAGGCAGCACTGAGGTTGGAGCGGCAAAGTGATGGTCATGGAACGGCCCTTTCCGTAGTTACACCTCCTCCATATCTTACCCGAGAAACTCCGCCAGAGCAAACCAGATGGGTCGGTCGTGCCGGTCGCGCCCCATGACACTGGTAGCCACGCTCAGTGATTTCCTGACCGGCACTTGATCGGGCAGATACCGCCCTTTACGTTGTGTGACCGCCCGCGTATACTCAGCCTACCCATGGACCGGTTCGGAGGAATGCTCTTCCTCCCTGCTTCTCTGTGCGCTCCGTGGTGAATTCTTTTTTTCTTGGCGCCCTGAGAAGAAGTTGAAGATGAATCGTAAAGAGGACTCATTTGAACCCGCGAGCCTTACTGAAGTACTGCCAATCCGATCTCGAGGGGATGGTGCGCTGCCTGCGCCAGGCGGTTGAGATCGAGTCACCCACGAGCTCAAAGCCGGATGTCGACCGCATGGCGGGTTTTTTCGCGCGCGAGTTCAGCCAAAGCCACGGCAAGGTGAAGCTGCTTCCCCACAAGACTGCGGGCTCAGCCGTGCTGGCGGAGTTCTGGAGCGGGAAGCGCGCGAAGCCCGTGTTGCTGCTCGGCCATATCGACACGGTTTGGGACGTGGGTACGCTCGAGCGGATGCCGTTCCGCATCAAGAACGGGCGCGCCTACGGGCCGGGAATCTTCGACATGAAGTCGGGTATCGTGTGCGCGCTGTGGGCCATCCGGGCGCTTCAGGCCCTCAAGCTGGAGCCGCCGCGGCCCGTGCGCTGTTTCCTGAACGCGGATGAGGAAGTCTCCACGCTGGCCTTTCGCTCCCAGCTCGAGGCGGAGGCGCGGCGCGCGCGGGCGGTGCTGGTGCTCGAGCCGGCGCTTGGCTACGCTCTCAAGACGGCGCGCAAGGGAGTGGGGGAATTCCGCATCACCGTCCACGGACGCTCCGCCCACGCGGGCGTCGCCCCCGGCGCGGGCGTCAACGCCATCACGGAGCTGGCGCGACAGATCCTGCGCATCGAGCGCTTGGCGCGACCACGCCAGGGACTCACGCTCAACGTCGGCGTGATCGAGGGTGGCACGCGCACCAACGTGGTCCCGGAGCGCGCCTCCGCCAGGATCGATGTGCGCATCCCTCGCCTTAGGGACCGCGAGCGGATCGAGCAAGAAGTCTATGCCCTCAAGCCCATTCATCCTGAGGCACGCCTCGAAATCTCGGGCGGGGTCAACCGCCCGCCGCTGGAACGCTCCATGGCGATCGACCTCTTCCGTCATGCGCAGAAGGTCGGTCGCGAGCTCGGCATGGAACTTGAAGAGGCTTCGACCGGCGGCGGCTCCGATGGCAACTTCACCGCCGCGCTTGGCATCCCTACGCTGGACGGGCTTGGCGCCGTCGGTGACGGCGCTCACGCCCTCGACGAGCACGTCGTGATTCGTGAGCTTCCCCGGCGGGCGGCTTTGCTCGCGGCTCTGCTTGCGACGCTGTAGCGGGGGTAAACGGTAGACGGTATGAGGTATATGGGGTCTCCAGCGGGGGGTAGACGGTACAAGGTATATGGGGGTTTCCCCTTATGCCGTCTACTGTCTACCCTCTACCCCCCGCGCCTCCTCGCGGCCCTGCTGATTTGCGTTTCGGCGCTGGAGGCCCGGCAAGCTGCCTCCGAGGCGCAGAACGCGGCCCCGCCTCCCTCCGCTGCGGCTGCCGTCGACCCGCAAAGCGTTGACCCTCACGAACTCCTAAAGCGACTCGAGGCCGTCTCTCTCGACGCGACCCAGATCTACGCCCTGCGCCACGCGGAAATAACTCGCGATCGTCTGAAGTTCTACTTCAACCGCGGCTTCATTGGGTTTCTCACCCCGGTCGCGGGAGAGATTACCGGCGCGGTCTTCATGGGCGATGGCGAGGTCCTGCTGATGCCGCCGAATGCCGCTGAGCGGCAGAGCCTCTCCCAATTCACGCACGCGCCGATTCTGGAAGAGCGGTTCTCGAGCGTCTACCTGCGCTTCACCGATCAGACGGCGCGGGAGTTGCGGGCGCGGGCCGAGCGGCCCGATCCGGAAAGTCCCGAGCAGCCCGGCGGATTTGCAGACGTCTGGAACCCGGTGGTGCGGGGTCTGGCTCACTTCTCATCGCTGCGTATCTTGCAGGACATGTTGGGGAGGCGCGCCCGGCCTTACTTCTACGCCCGGATCAGCGGCTTGAACCTTGGGATGTTCGAGGCGCTTGACGACGAGCGGGCTTCCGAAGCCGTCAGCGTGGGCGCCGTCTCCCGCGTAGCGGAGAAGGTCTACTCCGACACCTGGTGTTCTTTCCCAAGCCGCACTTCCGAAGCGCACCTGTTCGATCAGGCGCCGGGCGGTATTCGGGTGCGCTCGTATAAGATCGGCACCCGCATCAACACCGATAACAGCCTGGAAGGCCATGCGCAGCTCGAGATCGAGTCCCGCTCTGATGTCGAGCGCGTCTTTTTCTTTGAGCTTTCGCGTTCGCTCACGGTTTCGGAAGTGAAGGACGCGCAGGGGCGGAGTATTATCTTTTTCCAGAACCCGTCGCTCGAAAAATCCGAGGCGGCGGAGCGCGGCAACGATCTGGTGGCGGTTGTCCTGCCCTCGCCCCATCCCGTGGGGGAAAAATACCTGCTGGATTTCACCTATCGGGGCAATGTCATTGCTGACGTCGGGAATAGCGTGCTCTTTGTAGGCGCCCACGGCAGTTGGTATCCGAACCGTGGCCTCACACCTCGCGCCGACTACGACCTCACTTTTCATTACCCGGACCGGCTGTCGCTGGTGGCCACCGGGAGGCTCTTGAGCGAGACCTCATCCAAGGGCTGGAAGGATAGCCACTGGGTCTCTGACGGAGCGTTTCCGGTGGCCGGGTTCAATCTGGGTGCTTACGACAAGGATGTCCGCCGGGTGGGCGGGATTGCCCTCGAGGTTTATGCCGCCCAGGGAGCCGAGGCCTCGCTTGAAAGGCGGTATGCTGCCGCTCAACCGCCCGACCGCGTGGTGGTCCGGGGCTCGAATGAGGGCAAAGTGCCGATGGCGATCATCCCCAAGGACGTCCTACCGCTCACGCCCGCGGCGTTAGTAGACCGAGTGGCCCAGAGCGCGGCGGACACGGTGCGGTTGTTCGAATCGCTCTTCGGTCCCTTTCCCTACCCCCGACTTGCTATTTCCCAGATCCCGGGCGATTTCGGTCAGGGGTGGCCGGAGCTGGTCTACCTGCCCACGCTCTATTTTCTTCCCCGCGCGACACGTTCAGAGCTGGGGTTCAACACCAAGTCTGCGGAACTGCAGAACCGACTCTTCCTGGCTCATGAGATTGCTCACCAGTGGTGGGGGAATGAAGTGGGCTGGAAAACCTATCACGATGAGTGGCTCTCCGAGGGATTTGCCACCTACGCTGCCGCCCTCGACCTCACACGTGAGAAGGACGGTGAACGCGACTTCCGAGACTTGCTGCGGAGTTACCGGGCCAACCTGCTGGCCAAAAACAAGGACGGCAAGACCGTGGAGTCCGGTGGCCCGATCTGGCTCGGCGAACGCCTGTCCACTTCGTTGAACCCCTCCGGCTACGACAGCATTGTCTACAAAAAGGCGTGCTGGGTGCTCCACATGTTGCGCATGCTGATGCGGAACTCGCCGTCCGGCGGCGTTGGGACCCAGCGTATCGCTTCCGAGCAGCACGCCTTGCCGGGTGGCAGCCCGTTATCATCGGATCCCGCTGCCGCAGAAACGGCCCCGACGCCCGAGGGCGGCGACAAATTCTTCAAGATGCTGCGGGCCTTCATTGCCGCTTATCGGAACCAGAACCCGTCCACGGAGGACTTCGCGAGCTTCGCCGCCAAGTACATGAGTCCGGCGATGAACCTCGATCACAACGGTCGGCTCGACTGGTTCTTTGATAATTGGGTGCGCGGGACCGGTATTCCCACGTATAAGCTTGAGGCCACGGCTCGCCGCCAGGCAACCAACAAGTTCGTGGTCGAGGGAGATATTGAACAGAGCGACGTCCCCCCGGGTTTCGAAATGCTCGTGCCCGTGGTCGCCCAGTCCGGCAAGAGCAAGACGCTGCTGGGCGAAGTACCGGTTACGAATTCGGGAGGACACTTCAGGTTCACCACCCATTCCAAGCCGGCGCACGTTGCCATCGATGACGAGCAGATTCTCGCCGTCGTGAAGTGAGGGTTCGTCCGTCGTCATTTGTCCGTGGTCCGTTGCTGAGGAACCCGAAGTCAGTGACCATGTGCGGCGCCCCAACTCGTTGCCTTGTGCTTACTGCCGACTGCCGACTGACTTCCGCTACCCGGGTGGCCAGTGGAACACCCGGCCTCCCAGCAGGTGGACGTGCAGGTGCAAGACGGACTGGCCTGCCCAGGCGCCGTTGTTGATGACGGTGCGGTACCCGCGGGATTCGAGGCCACGCTCGCGGGCGAGTTGTGCGGCGACCTTGAGGAGGTGACCAAGGAGCGCTTCGTCCTCCGGCGTGGCGTCGGCGAGAGCCGGCAGGTGCTTGCGGGGAATCAGCAGGAGGTGGACGGGCGCCTGGGGGTGGATGTCCTCAACCGCGACAACCGACTCGTCCTCGTAGACGACCTTGCCTGGCGCCTCGCGCTTGATGATGCGGCAAAAGATGCAACTCTCCAAAGGATACTCCCTTTCAGTGAAGACGGTCCGTGGTCCGTCGTCAGTTGTCCGTTGCAAAGAGCTATCAGCTTTCGGCCGTCAGCCGTCAGCCAAGAGTTTTCGGTTTGGAGCTTTGCTGAACGCTGATAGCTGATGGCTGAGAGCTTCTTTTGCAACTGACCACTGACAACGGACCACGGACGTCTTAGTTCAACCTAACCACAAACGTGAGCGTCGCAAGATTCATCTGGCGAAGGCTCCCGGCCAGCGCCTGTGCTGCTTCCTGGCTCGACTCATTTCCCACGCGCACGCGATAGAACACCGCGTCGCCGCGATCAAACGTCTGGATGATGACGGGGCCAAAGTGGTTCTGCTCGATCAGCGCCTTCAGGCGCGCGGCGTTGTTCGGATCCTGGAACGAGCCCACCTGCACCGCAAAGATGCCGGGGGCAGCGCCGGGAGAGCCGGGCGGGGGCAGGCCAAGGATTTCGAGTTGCACCTGCGCCGTGCCCGGTCCGACCATCCGGATCGCCTGCGCGGCGGCGTACGACAGGTCAATGATGCGGCCTTCCACGAATGGCCCGCGATCGTTGATCCGCACTGCCACGTCGCGGCCGTTGTCGAGGTCGTGGACGCGCACCTGGGTTCCGAAGGGCAGTGTGCGATGGGCGGCCGTGAGGTCGTTCATGTTGTAAATCTCACCGCTCGAGGTTGGCCGCCCGTGGTAAGGATGGCCATACCAGGAAGCAATGCCTTTTTCGCCCTGGACGATCTCGGAGGGCGCCGGCCCCGGGGCCTGCGGGCGTGCTTGGGGCGGTGGGTAGGGCTGGGTGGCTTTGGCGGGATGATGTCGCCGGTGCAAGCAGCCGGTCGAGATAAACGTCATTGCCACCGCCGCGGCCACCAGCCACCACAGCGCAGCCGTTGGCCGCAACCAAAAGGCGGGCCGAATTGCCGATTGCTGATTGCCGATTGCCGATTGAAGAGGGGGATGACCTTCGTTCTCGGTGAATCGGCAATTCGAGCCGCCATGAGTCAGGCCATGTCCGGAGAGATTCTTCGCCAGCCGCAACAAATCTCGGAAATAGTAGTAGAGAGTGATCGCTCGCCCGCGCGGCGCGCGTTCAGAGGCAGGGCGTGCCAGCGGCCGGAGGTCAGCGCCATGAGGCATAGCGGAGCACAAGTAGATAGTAGACGGTAGACGGCATATAGGAAGATGTCCGCAAACAGAGTCCTCCCCGTATGCGGTCTACAGTCTGCTCTCTGCCTACTTCGACAGGCTCTCCGCCATCTTGGCGAGTTGCTCGGAGGCCTTGCGCAGCAACTCGGACAACTCCTTCCGAGTTGTCGGCTTGGCTTCGTGCTCGACAAACTGGACGAACTTCTCAAATTCACGATCGACGGCCTTCCCGACATCTTCGAACTTCACTGTACCCTCCCGCGGGGCTTCACCGCCCGCCGGACCTCGATCCGCCCAAGCCGCCATTCTATTCGGAGCGAGGAGCGAGAAGCAAGAAGTAGGGAACAGGGAATAGGGAATAGGGAATAGGGAAGAGAAGGATCGAGGGAGCGCTCTTCCTGTTCCCTGCTTCTTGCTTCTGGCTCCTGACTCCTGACTCCTGACTTCTCTTTTCCGGCTTCTCTTCCCGGCGTTTATCCTTCATACTTTCCTCTTGCATTCTTTTTCAATTCAAAGCCTATGGAGCTGTCGCCTAAGTTCAGGTTCAAGCTGCAAAGATGGAGGAGTTCTCTGGAGGCGATGTTGGCTTCCAAGAAGGAGTCCTACGACACGTCCCATCGGATGTGTCCCAACTGCCGGGCTCTGGTCGAGCGCAATGCTTCAACGTGTCCCTTTTGCAGATTAAAGCTGAGGTCGCCGCGAGCGCGCTCCGATTCCTCGCCCGGCCGCATCCTCGGCGTGTTGCCGGTTCCGTCCACCGCCAGTTCTATTTTCATTGTGGCCACCATCGCCGTTTACGCGGTGAGCTGGTATCGGACGCAACAGGGCATGATGGGCGCGCCGTCCCTCAGTGGCAGCATCAACACCCGTGTGCTGGTGGAACTCGGCGCGAAAAGCCCATTGATCATTATCCAGCACCAGTGGTGGCGACTGGTCACGGCGATCTTTCTTCACGCCGGCCTCCTTCACATTGGCATGAACCTCTGGTGCCTCTTCGATCTGGGGCCGCAAGTGGAGTCGCTGTTCGGCGCCAGCAAGTTTACGGTGTTCTACCTTGTCACCGGCGTGGCGGGGTTCTTCCTAAGCCTGTTGTGGAATCCTTTCGGCACCTCAGTTGGAGCTTCCGGCGCTGTCTGCGGCCTGATCGGCGTGCTGATTGGTGCGAGTTTCCACCACGGCGGCATTGGCAAGATGTATCGCAGCATGCTGTGGCGCTGGGTGATCTACATTTTGATTTTTGGCTTGTTCTTTGCGGTCGATAATGCCGCGCACATTGGCGGGCTGGCTTCCGGCCTGGCCCTTGGATACGTGGTTCCCGAAAGCGATTCCGAAACCGTCGCCGGCGAGAACCTGTGGAACGTTCTGGCGCTCTTTTCCGTGGTCATCATCGCCGGCTCGTTTGCCCTGATGGCCATGCACCTTACGCAGGCAGGCGGCTAAGAATTGCCGATTGCCGATTGCTGATTGGAAGAGGAGGCTCATTGACGATTGTGGATGGCCTATTGAAAGGGCCGCGCGGCTCGCCTACTCTTCTCTTCCAATCGTCAATCGCCAATCGGCAATCGGCAATTCTTCGTTCAACGGAGGATCGATGAAAGGCTTTGTGACGGGTCTTGTCCTGGGAGTCTTGCTCGTCCCGGTGGCGGGGTACCTCTACTTCCGCTCCGGCAATGCCCCGGTGGCGACATCCGCCCCGCCCCTGCCCATGGAAAGGATGCTGGCCCGGACCGCCCTTCACGCTGCTCTGGCCAAGGAAGCCCCGAAGACGTTTCATATCAAGGTGGATGACGCTGTTCTCGCCGCCGGTGCTCGCATCTACCGAGCCAATTGCGCCATGTGCCACGGTCTCCCTGACCAACCCGCCCCTGCCGCTGCCAAGGGCATGTTCCCACCCGCGCCCCAGCTCTTCGAGCCGGACGAGATGGTCACCGACGATCCTCCCGGCGTCACTTTCTGGAAAGCTAAGAACGGCATTCGCCTGACGGGCATGCCGGGCTTTCACGCCTCGCTTTCCGACGCGCAACTGTGGCAGGTGAGCGTCCTGTTGGCGGGTGCGGACAAGCTGCCGCCTGCTGCGCAGCAGGTTCTGGCGTCACCGCCGCCTGATTGGAATGCCCCGAAGTAGGGCAGGGAATTGATCCATTGCGCCATTGATCCATTGAGTCATTGAAGAAGATGGAGGGCAGACGGTAGAAGGTAGACCGGTATAAGGCATATTGGGGTTTCCCCTTATGCCGTCTACCGTCTACCCTCTACCCTCTCCCTTCTTCAATGGCTCAATGAACCGATGACTCAATGGATCAATTTCCTGACTCCATTCGTGGGTGAGAAATCCGGGGTAAGAGAAGTCCCGTTCAATGGCGGACATCCCCAAGCAAGACGCCAAGCCGAAGCTTCCGACCTCCGAGCGCCTGCGCGTTTTTCTGCCCGACATCTGGGCGTTGATCGGGCCGAGGCGCGGGTTGCTGGCGCTCGGCTTTGTCCTGATGGCCGTCAATCGCCTCTCGGGATTCGTTCTCCCCTACTCGTCGAAATACCTGATCGATGACGTCATCGGCAAGCGCCGCCTTCAGCTTCTGGCGCCGCTTCTGGGCGCCATCGTGGCGGCGACCCTCGTGCAGGCCGTCACCGACTTTTCTCTCACCCAACTCCTTTCGAAAGAAGCCCAGCGGCTGATCGCCGAGTTGCGCTGCAAGGTGGAGGCGCACGTGTCGCGGTTGCCCGTCGCCTATTACGACGCGAACAAGACCGGCACGCTGGTGGCGCGGATCATGAGCGACGTCGAGGGCGTGCGGAACCTGATCGGCACCGGCCTCGTGCAGTTTGCCGGCGGCCTGATGACGGCTGGCTTGGCCCTGGTCGTGCTCCTGAGGATCAGCGTCTTCATGACCAGCATCGCGGCGGTGATTATGGCGGCCTTCGGCTTGGCGCTGAAAAAGGCCTTCGGCATCGTCCGTCCCATCTTCCGGGAGCGCTCGAAGATCAACGCCGAAGTGACGGGCCGGCTCACCGAGTCGCTGGGCGGCGTCCGGGTGGTGAAGGGCTATCATGCCGAAGCGCGTGAGCAAAAGGTATTTGCCGGCGGCGTTCAGCGGCTGCTGGAGAACGTCATGAAGACGCTGACGTACACTTCCGCCATGGGCCTTGGCGCCACCGCCCTCTTCGGGTTGGTCAGCGCCCTCATTTTCTACCTGGGCGCGCGCCGGATCGTCGGCGGCAGCATGACTCTCGGCACTTTCGTCACCTACACGATTTTCCTGGGAATGCTCGTCGCGCCCATCATCCAGATTGTCGGCATCGGCACCCAGCTCAGCGAGGCCTTGGCAGGTCTCGAGCGCACGCGCGAAGTTCTGAAGGAGCGGCCGGAGGACGAAGACCCGCGCCGGTCGCTGACCCTGGGGGTGATCCGCGGCGAGGTGGTCTTCGAGAACGTCAGCTTCGCCTACGAGGCCGGCAAGACGGTGCTCGACGACGTGTCGTTTCGCGCCGGGCCCGGAACGGCGACGGCTTTGGTGGGACCCTCCGGCTCCGGCAAGTCCACCATGATCGGACTGATCGCGGCGTTCTACATCCCGAGCGCCGGCGCCGTGCTGGCTGACGGCGTGGACCTCTCCACCGTTCGGCTCGATTCCTATCGCACCCAGCTCGGCGTCGTGCTCCAGGATACTTTCCTTTTTGACGGCACCATCCGCGAGAACGTCGCTTTCTCCCGGCCTGACGCCACCGAGGAGCAAATCCTCGCCGCCTGCCGCATCGCGCGAGTGGACGAGTTTGCCGAGACCTTCGAGAAGAGGTACGAGACGATCGTCGGCGAGCGCGGAGTCAAGCTCTCCGGCGGCCAAAAGCAACGCGTCTCCATCGCCCGCGCCATCCTCGCCGACCCTCGCATCCTGATTCTGGACGAAGCGACCTCCAGCCTCGATTCCGAGTCCGAAGCGCTGATCCAGGAGGGGCTGGCTTACCTGATGCGCGGCCGCACCACGTTCGTCATCGCCCACCGCCTCTCCACGATTCGTCGTGCCGATCAGATCCTGGTGGTTGAGGCCGGACGCATCACCGAGCGAGGCACCCACGAGTCTCTCTATGCCGCCGGCGGCCGCTACTACGAGCTCTACACCAAGCAGCACGGCGTCGAGTCGAATCTGTTCCTGGCGCCGGGCGAGAGCGACGAAATCCGCGAGACGGGCCCCGAAGTGGAAGTTGCCACCGCCAGCGGAGATGGCGATCTGCCCAGCGCGGTGCGGTTGCTGCGCGGGCAGGATCGAAGTTGACCGAAGACGATGAGCTTGGAGAGGAAGCAGATGCCTTCCGAGGAACGCCCGAGGGCGGCCCATCCGAGCTGAAATTGGCGTAGACTTAAATTCATGATGCTCAAGAGCAGATCGTACTCCTTGGAAGTTCACTTTTCGCAGAAGGCGGCCCATGAACCTTAAAGAAGGCATAAAGTCTCTCTGCGCTGGGCGGCTACAAGTGGCGATTCTCTTCGCTCTTGTCGCGGCAGTGATCGGGCTCGCTGCTTGGGAGACCGGCGGGCTCAGGGGGGAGGTTTTTCTCGTGAGCAGCGACGGGGCCGTACTCGCGGCACCCGGAGCCGAGATTTGGATAGTTCGAGCCAGTGAAAAGAAGAACCTGGCTGGTTTAATCACTGAGTACGAGAGAACGCTCGCCACGATACCGGTACTGGGCTCCTCGGAAGAGACGTGGAGGCGCTTCCTCCTCGCTCGAGAAAACTCGTGCGCGGAGTTTGCCCTACCGGCCTTCAGGTACCTCGGTCCGCGGACTGCCACCACCACTGCCGACCGCGAGGGGCGGTTCTCGGTGCCACTCTTGCCAGGCCGCTACATCATTTGGGCTTCTGGCCAGGCTGGGACGAATCACGCTGAGTGGACCGAAGAAGTGCATGTCTATTGGCGGTCCTACGCGAGGCTGGCCAGTCCTCTATGTAAGTGCAGTGCCGAGTAAATGCAACTTGGAACTAGCGCGCTCTGCCGGGGAAGGCGGCTCTTGATTGACATGACTAGCGGGTTTATTCAAATTCCAGAAACGGTTGACCCCCACCTTAGGCGCTGGATGATGTTCGTAGATGGAGAAAACCTCACAATTCGTTCCCAACATTTCGCTGAGAACAAGGGCTTGACCCTGCCCGAAGGACCACTCCACTTGAGAGACGTGTTCGTATGGGTTCCTGGGCTTTTCGCAACGGACGCTTTCCTAAACCCGTCCGGGGTGGGCGTTCAACGTCATGCGATCCGATCGTATTATTACACAAGCGTGGCAGGTGGCACGGACAGGCTCGATAAAGTGAAAGAGGCCCTCTGGAACTTGGGATTTCATCCAGAGGTCTTCAAGAAAATCCGAAAAGAGGACAAGGCCAAAGGCGTGGATATTTCACTGGCGAAGGATTTGCTCAGTCATTCGTTCTTGAACAATCTAGATGTGGCGGTCTTGGTTGCTGGCGACGGGGATTACGCGCCCCTCGTTGCTGAAGTCAAGCGTCTCGGAAAAGTGGTTTATGGAGTCTTCTTCTCTGAAGGTCTCAGCCCACAACTAAAGTTCGCCGCCGACCAGTTTTTTGATTCCGAATGGGACAAGTTCTTCATGGAGCAATGGCGCTCTCGGACGCCTCGAAACCCGACGGCGGGGCCTGGACCTGATGAACCCTGAGCTCACCGCCACCTGCAGAGCCACCCAGGCAAATCAGCCCTTCTGAACCAGTGGCTTCCTGGCCTTCTCCCACGGTATGGGTCTCTCGTGCTTGGCTTTGGCTTCAGCCACGGCCCGCTCGGCGTCCTTGAGATCGCGACGGTCTTCAAGTTCTTCCAGGAGAGCCAGATCCTCGACGGGAATCAGCGCCGCCAGGTCCTTGCCGCGGCGATGGATGACAACACGCTCTCGGCCATAGGCGACGCGATTGACGGTTTCTGCAAAGTCCCTCCGAACTTCACCAGCGGCGATACGAATCATTGTATAATCTCACGTACGTTTGGTACCTCATGTACAAGAATCAATCTTCTTGGTTGGCTTGTCAACGCTGACTAAGCAGCGTTGCGCAGGAAGATCGGCAAGCAGGCTTCAGGAGACACTCATGAAGGAGATCGGCATCCACGAACTCAGAACCCACTGGGCTCGGATATTGGAGAGGGCAAAGGACGGCGAAAGGATCACAATAACCAGACATGGTGTGCCGGTTGCTTTGCTGGTCCCGTTCAAAGAAGAGCCCGAACTCGAAACCTCCGGCTCGACGAAAGAGGATGCCCGGCTAAAGCCGGCCTCTACGAAGGCAAGACGCAAAGACCATCATGAACCCTGAACTCATCGCCACCGGCGCCGTCTGGTACATCGTCTTCCTTCTCTCCCTGACGTGCCACGAAGCGTCGCACGCGCTCGTCGCCAAGTGGGGTGGCGATCCAACCGCCTTTCACAGCGGGCAGGTGACGCTCAATCCCATTCCTCACATGCGGCGCGAGCCCTTCGGCACCATCGTCGTGCCGCTTCTTTCTTACGCCATCGGCGGCTGGATGATTGGTTGGGGCAGCGCGCCCTACGATCCCGCCTGGCAATACAACCACCCGCGCCGCGCCGCCTGGATGGCGCTGGCCGGACCTCTGGCCAATATCGCTCTGATGCTGGTGGCGGTGGCCGGCATTCATGTGGGCATTTTCACCGGGGTGCTGGCGGCGCCCGAGTCGGCACGATTCACTCACGTCGTGGCGGCGCAGTCACGCGGCTTTGGCGAGGGTCTGGCCATGTTCCTCAGCGTCCTGTTTTCGCTGAACCTGCTTCTCGCCGCCTTCAACCTGCTGCCGGTCCCGCCCCTGGACGGCAATACCGCCGTGGGCCTGCTGCTGAGCGAAGGCGCCGCCCGCCGCTTTGCCGCGTTAAGCCACGACCGAGCGTTTTCGCTGATCGGCTTGCTGGTGGGCTGGAAGCTCTTTGATTACATCTTCAGTCCCCTATTCCGTCTCGCGCTCAATCTGCTCTACCCGGGCCTGGGGTACCACTGACAGCGGCTCCGCCGCGTCGGTGGTAGGGGTACGGCTTGCCGTACCCCCTTCTTTTATCGCGACCGATCGAACCAAGAGGGTACGGCAAGCCGTAGCCCTACGACCAGGGCGGGGGCATTGTCAAAAATGAGGTGCTGGGCGACATTAGAAGTATCCTGCCAGAACAAGTCAGGATCCCGCGAAAGAGATACTAAGAAAACACTTGACAGGCTGAGTACGGTTTGGCATAATGGACTCCTGTGGGAACGAGTAGGCTCCGCCGAGCGTACTCACCGGGCCAGGGCTTCAGGGGCGGGCCCGGGGCCCGCTTCGCCAGACAGGCGAGTCGAGGTGCAGCCTTTGGTGGGCGCGGGACTCACCGCGGGCGAAGAAAGGGCTTCCTGATTGGCGACTGAAGGCTGATGCCTGAGAACCGAACCATGAGTTCGCACTCGAGCACATGGACCTCTTGAACTGTTACTTGATGTGTTATACCTGGAAAAATAAGTGGGGAAATTAATTGACGTTTTGGGGCTGTTTGGCGAATTTGACCTTCGAACCGGATATGTCCTTTGAAATTTATAAGTTAAGAATGAAGATCGATTGAGAATATCGCTAACGCATTGAAAAACAGTGTTTTAACTGAACTTGAGGGAAGAGACGCTTGAACTGTTAAGTCCTTTAGAATCTTAAGGCATCCGGCCCAGGAGGAACAAGAGACGAGAGAATTCGACTTTTTTTCTCGTGCCAAATCGTGCCAAAATCTGCCAGTTAAGGACCAATAGATGCCAAAATGTGGCAGATAAGAGCAGATAAGACGGGTTTTTCAGACACCTTTTTCGAAAAAGTTGTCAACTCCCGCCGTGCTTGTCAAGCTGAATCGGGCGGAGAAAGGGCTGGCTGTTCGGAGCTACGTTTTGAAAATGGCAGCCTGGTGGACGTATAATTTCCTGCCGGAATTTCGAGCTTCTGGAATCTTGAATTTGGAATTCGGGACCAAATGGCCATGACACCTCGCACGATGTACGAAAAGATCTGGGACGCCCACCTGGTTCATGAAGAACAGGGGCAGCCGGCCCTCATCTATATTGACCGCCACCTGGTCCACGAGGGCACTTCGCCGCAGGCTTTCTCCGGCCTCAAGGTGGCCGCACGCAAGGTGCGCCGTCCAGACCTGACGTTTGCAGTGATGGACCACTCCGTCCCCACCAAAGACCGCAGCCTGCCGCTGGTGGATAAGATCGCCGAGGCGCAATTCCGGGCGCTCGACCAGAACTGCCGCGAGACGGGCGTGATGCTGTTTAACATGTTCAGCCGCAACCAGGGCATCGTGCACATCATCGGGCCGGAGCTGGGCATCACCCAGCCGGGCCAGACCATCGTTTGCGGCGACAGCCACACTGCCACTCACGGCGCCTTCGGCGCGCTCGCCTTCGGCATCGGCACCAGCGAGGTGGAGCACGTGCTGGCCACGCAATGCCTGTCGCAGTTCAAGTCGAAGACGATGCTGGTGAAAGTGGATGGCCAGCCGCATCCCGGCGTCACGGCCAAGGACCTCATCCTGGCGATCATCGGCAAATTAGGGATATCCGGCGGCAACGGCCGGGTGATCGAATACGCGGGCGAGGCCATCCGTGCCCTCTCCATGGAAGGCCGCATGACGGTCTGCAATATGACGATTGAGGGTGGGGCGCGCGCCGGCATGGTGGCGCCCGACTCGACGACGTTTGCTTACATGGAAGGCCGCCCCTTCGTTCCGCGCGGCGAGGATTTTCAGGTTGCGGTGGACCACTGGAAGACGCTGGTCTCCGATCCCGGCTCCCAGTTTGACAAGGTGATGGAACTCAACGCCGGCGACATCGCTCCGCAGGTGACCTGGGGCACCAACCCCGGCATGGTGACGGACGTGACCGGTCGGGTGCCCGACCCGAACTCGTTCCCCAATCCCGTCGATCGCGAAGCCGCCACGCGCGCCCTCGAATACATGGCGCTTCAGCCCAATACGCCCATTACGGAGATTGCGGTCGACCGCGTCTTCATCGGCTCCTGCACCAACTCGCGAATCGAGGACTTACGAGCCGCCGCGCGCGTGCTCGATGGCAAGCACATCGCGCCTACGCTCAAGCAAGCGCTGGCCGTTCCGGGTTCGATGGTGGTGAAGGCGCAGGCCGAGAAGGAAGGTTTGGATAAGGTGTTTCGCGCCGCCGGCTTTGAGTGGCGCGACGCCGGCTGCAGCATGTGTATCGGCATGAACCCGGACGTGCTGCCGTCGGGCGAGCGCTCCGCATCGACCTCCAATCGGAACTTCGAAGGGCGCCAGGGCAAGGGAGGGCGTACCCATTTGGTAAGCCCTATGATGGCGGCGGCGGCGGCAGTGGCGGGGCATTTTGTGGACATCAGAGAATGGAGGTTAGACGGGGTCAAGAAAGGTTAAAGGGTGAAGTGTAAAGGGTGCAAGAAACTCACATCGGGTGCTGCCTGGTTCCCCGAGACCGAAATAGTTTCATTTCACCCTTTACCCTTTACCCTTTTGTCCGTCTCTCAACAACTATGCAACCTTTTATTAAGCACACCGGATTGGCCGCCCTCCCTGATCGCGTGAACGTGGACACCGACCAGATGGTGCCCAAGCAATTCCTGAAAGCACTCACGCGCGAAGGTTTTGCACGCACGCTGTTTTACGACTGGCGCTACCTCGACGATGGCAAGAAAGCCCAACCCAGGATTCATCCTTTTGGGAAAGGCGGTCGGCTGACGACAGATAGGGAGGAAAGACAATGACTGTTAATGAGAGATTAACGCGCCTGGAGGCCGCGGTGACATCGTTCGTCCAATCCTCGACCGAGTTCCAGGCCGAGATTATGCGCCTCGTGCGCACCCACAACGCGGTCCTGGAACGTCACTCCGAGCGTATCGAACGCCTGGACGCGATGGTGACCCGCTTTGATGAGTGGCTGCGCGGCCGAGGACCCACCGATGGGCACCAGAGGAGGAAGAAATAACTTCCTCAGACAAAGAGCAACCAGGAGATCCGAAGATGCAGCCGTTTTCGAAACACACTGGCCTCGTAGCGATCCTCGATCGGGTGAACGTGGACACTGACCAGATGGTGCCGAGGCAGTTCCTGAAGCTACTGACGCGCGAGGGTTTTGGCAAGGCCCTTTTCTACGATTGGCGGTTTCTCGACGACGGCAAGCTCAACCCGGATTTCACCCTGAACCAGCCGCGTTACCGGGGCGCGTCCATTCTGCTGGCGCGCGCCAACTTCGGCTGCGGGTCGAGCCGCGAGCACGCGCCGTGGGCGATCCTCGATTATGGCTTTCGCGCTCTCATTGCCCCGAGCTACGCCGACATCTTCTACAATAACTGCTTCAAAAACGGCATCCTGCCCGTGACGCTGCCCGCCGAGCAGGTGGACGATCTGTTCCGCCGCACCGAGCGGCAGGATGGCTACCGGCTGACGGTTGATCTTGAAAGCCAGACCGTCACCGATGAGAGTGGGCTGAGTTTGAGATTTGACGTTGACCCTTTCCGGCGCGAGTGCCTTCTCAAAGGCCTCGACGACATCGGCCTCTCCCTGCGCTTCGCCGACAAGATTGCCGCCTACGAGCGCGAGCATCGGCCCAGCGCGACGATGTACGAAAAAGTGGACGCGGTATGAACCTGAATTGCGAACAAGCCCTGTCATTCTGAAGAACAGGGAGTAGGGAGTAGGGAGTAGGGAGTAGGGAGTAGGGAGTAGGGAGTAGGCAGTAGGGAGTAGGCAGTAGGGAGTAGGGAAGAACAGAACGGGCCTCTTCTTCCCTACTCCCTACTGCCTACTCCCTGTTCGAATTATTCAGAATAACGATTTGCACTTTAGAATGTTATCTGCATTCGACGACGAGTGGGAGCGGGTTTCCAAGCCGGCGCTGATAGCGTGGGTAGCCTTCTATCTTTTGTTCCTGACCTATGCGGCGTTCAACCGCACCGGCTTCCTCTTCATCGATTACGTCAACCTCCCTATTCACGAGGGCGGGCACCTTGTGTTCGGATGGTTCGGTGAAACGATCGGCGTCGCCGGTGGCACGCTCATGCAGTTGTTGGTTCCGGCCGCCCTGGCTGTCTACTTTGCCGCGAGGCGCCAGCCCACCGGCACGGCCTTCTGCGCGTTCTTCCTTTTCGAAAACTTGCTGAACATCTCCACCTACATGGCGGATGCCCGCGCGCAGCAACTCCCGTTGGTGACCGCGGGAAACGGCGAAGAGGTCGTCCACGATTGGTTCTTTCTCTTTTCCAAGCTGGGCGTGCTCGAACACGATATCGGCATCGCCCGCTTGGTTCGGTTGGCGGGCTGGGTGGGTATGCTGGGCACAGTCCTCTGGCTGGTGCGAAGGGGAATACCTGCTGAGGCTGCTCGGGAGAGTCAATAAGGAACCATCTCCATATGCCAAAGAACAGCATTCTGATAGGCGTTGACATCGGCGGAACCAAGACCGCGGTTCTCGTTTCGGTGAAGCCGCCCGGGGTTCTTGACCGCATCGAATTCCCGACCCGACCGGAAAAGGGTCCCGGGCCTGCCCTTGCTCTCATCAAGAAGGGAATCGACGATCTGCTCTCCAGGCACCTCTTGAAGCGCGGTACCGTTCAGGGCATCGGCGTTAGTTGCGGTGGTCCGCTTGACCGCATTCGCGGTGTGATCCAAGCGCCGCCTAATCTCTCAACCTGGGTTGACGTTCCCATCAAGGCGATTCTCGAAGAGGAATTCCGAGCTGAATGCCATGTGGAGAACGACGCCAATGCAGGGGCGGTGGCTGAGCATCGCTTTGGGGCTGGGCAAGGGTGCCAAGACATGGTCTTCATAACCATGGGCACGGGCTTCGGCGCCGGGATTATCATCAACGGCCACCTCTACCATGGCGCGAACGATCTGGCGGGGGAAATTGGCCACGTACGGCTGACGCGTTCGGGACCCATCGGCTACTACAAGGCGGGCTCCGTCGAGGGATGGGTGAGCGGCGGAGGCATCGCTCAAGTTGCGAGACGGATCGTTGTTGCGGCGCAGAAAAGGAAAACGAAGACGATCCTGGCTGAAGGCGTTCGCAGCGGGAGACCCATTACCGCCCGCGATGTGGCACTGGCCGCGCAAAAGGGAGACGCCGTCGCCGCCCGAGTCATTCACTCCACAGGTAAGCGATTGGGAGCGGTGCTGGCCGTCCTCATCGACATCCTGAATCCAGAACGGATCGTGATCGGCGGCCTGGCGAT
>Ga0326728_10012389_pt1 | contig 18959 bp, 10 predicted proteins | sample MB3enrmetagenome_FD_207602 | JGI IMG/M metagenome (GOLD analysis project Ga0326728, IMG submission 207602) | Lab enriched peat soil microbial communities from McLean, Ithaca, NY, United States - MB31MN | ecosystem: Environmental > Terrestrial > Soil > Wetlands > Peat | place: USA: New York... | reverse complement strand
CGGCGGGGCGACCTGTTTACCACGCTGCGGGTGCTAAGCCGCATGGCGCGTTGTCATGCGGAAGCGTACCGCATCATCCATGGTTTCCAGCCGCAGGCGAATGTGGGTTGGGCCCAGAACTACGTGGTCTTCAAACCCGGCAGCGCGCGTTACCGCGACCGCGTGGCGGCGCGGGTTTTCGATCAACTGTTCAACCAGTCGTTCTTCGACTTGATGCATGGCGGCCGCCTGCGGCCGCCGTGGGACCGCTTCGGCGAGGGTGCCGCGATGGCGGCGGACAGATTCGATTTCATCGGGCTCAACGTGTACAACCGGCTGCACGTCACCCTCAATCCCCGCGCCCGGCATAGCTTGTTTGCCCGCGTCTATGTTCCGGAAAATGTTCCCCAGGGCGACCGGGCCGCGGAAGGCGCTTATGGGGAGTGCTATCCGGCGGCGCTGACGCGCGCCGTCAGGTACGCGGCAAAGTTCGGACGGCCCATGTACATACTGGAAAATGGCGTGCCCGACCGGGAGGACCGCATTCGGCCCTGGCTGCTGGTGAACGCCATGCGGCGGATGCTGGCGCTGCTTCGCGCCGGATACGACCTCCGCGGCTATTTTCATTGGACCTTGGTGGATAGTTTCGAATGGAGCGAGGGCTGGCGGTTGCGCTTTGGCTTGTACGATCTCGACCCTGCCACCCAGGAACGGCGGCCTCGTCCCAGCGCGGACCTGTACGCGCGCATCGTGCGCGAGAACGGTCTGGCGCAGGAGCTTTTGCAGCGCTACGCGGCCATGGAGTGAAGGGGTAATTTCATACAGAATTCACAATCTGTTAATCGAATTGCAATCACCGGCTGCAACAATTTTGGTGCATGGGGAAGCCCGTCTATGACACGGTGATCCTCTCCGACCTGCACCTGGGGTCCGAGACCGCGCGTGCCGCCGAGGCGCTGGCGATGCTGGAGCAGGCCTCTTTTCGCCGGCTGATCCTGCTGGGCGACATCTTTTGCGATTTGAATTTCCGCCGGCTCAAGAAGGAGCACTGGCAATTCCTCTCCTATATCCGCAAGTTGTCGAATCCCAAACGCGGGATCGAAGTGGTGTGGGTGGAAGGGAACCACGACAGTGGTTTGATCGACGTAATGTCGCACCTGGTGGGCACACGCGCGTATAGCGAGTACATTTGGGAACACGCCGGGCGGCGCCACCTGGCGATCCATGGCCATCAATTCGATGGTTTCGTGCTCAATAACCGGCTTTCGCTCATTAACATCGGCAGCCATATCCACCTCCTGATCCAGAAACTCGGCGGGCGGGGCCGGCGCCTGGCGCAATGGCTGGACCATTGGAATACGCGCTGGCTGCGGCTGAGCCGGAAGGTGGCGGGCGGCGCCCTGGCGGCGGCGAAAGCGCGCGGGGCGGCGGTGGTAATTTGCGGCCATACCCACGCGGCCATGTCCCTGGAACGCGACGGCATTCGGTACTTCAACAGCGGCGCCTGGACCAACGGACGTCCGACCTATATCACCATTGCCGAGGAGGATATCCAGATCCATGAGTACAACACAGGAATTGACGATTGTTATTCCGGCGAAGAACGAAGAAATACTGCTGCCCCGGCTTCTGGCCTCGCTGGTAACGCAGGATTATCCGGAGATGCGGAGTACGAGCCTGCTTATTGCTGACGCCGGCTCGACCGACCGCACGGTGGAAATTGCCCGCCAGTTCGGACGGTGGCTCCAGGTCCGCGTGATTGCCGGAGGGCTGCCTGGCGTGGGCAGAAATAACGGCGCCCGCGCCGCCGCCAGCCGCTACGTCCTGTTTCTGGATGCCGACGTGGAACTTGCCGACTGCACCCTGGTGCGCCGCGCCATTGAGTTGATGAAGGAAAAAGCGCTGCACTGCGTCACGACCGACATTTTTTGCCGGGAAGGCGGCGTCAAGGACCAGTTGCTATACTCCTGCAACAACCTGGTGCAACGCCTCTCGCGCTTTCATAAGCCTTTTGCGACCGGCATGTTCATGCTGGTGGACAAGAACCAGTTCGACGCCCTGGGCGGCTTCGACGATCAGGCGCTCTACGCCGAGGATTACCAGCTTACCCGGCAAATAGCGCGCCGCCGCTTCCGGACCATTCGCGGCGGCATTTACAGCAGCAACCGCCGTTTTCGCAAAATGGGCCATGCCCGGGTCGTGCGCTTGTTCCTCGCGACGGCCCTGCACAGCCGCCGGCCCGAGTACTTCCGCGGCGAGGCGCATCGGGCTTACTGGCAGGCATACTAGGGAAATCGTGCAACGTTTCCGCCTTCCGCGCGTCTCATAGAGGGAGGGGGAACTGAGGCCATGCTATTCAAGAAGGCTGCCGATTTGCTCTCCCGGGAAGTCACCGGCAAGGACCTGTACCTGAACCGGCGCAAGTTTCTGGCGGGCGCCGCGGGAGCGGGCGCGGCCGCGCTGGCCGGCGAAAGACTCTATCGTGTTCTTGCGCCCGCGGAGGTGGTGCGGGCGGGGATGAAGCTGGACACCGTCAAGCAAGCCGATTTTGCCGGGGGCGAAAAGGAGACTCCCTACAAGGACGTCACGAACTACAACAATTTTTACGAGTTTGGCACGGACAAGTACAATCCAGCGAGCGAAGCGCCGAAGTATCTGCATCCGCGTCCTTGGAGCGTGGCCGTCGAGGGCTTGGTGAAACAGCCCAAAACCTATGACGTGGACAGCCTTTTGAAAATGTTCCCGCTGGAAGAGCGCATTTACCGGCATCGCTGCGTTGAAGGCTGGTCGATGGTTATTCCCTGGCTGGGCTTCCCGCTGGGTGATTTCCTCCGCCGGGTGGAGCCTGCCTCCAAGGCCAGGTTTGTCGAGTTCACGACCTTATATGACCCAAAGCAAATGCCCGGCCAGAACACCCGGGTGCTCGATTGGCCTTATGTGGAGGGCTTGCGCTTGGATGAGGCCATGCACCCCCTGACCTTACTCACGTTCGGTTTGTATGGAGAAACGCTGCCCAACCAGAATGGCGCCCCGATCCGCTTGGTAATACCGTGGAAGTACGGCTTCAAGAGCATTAAGTCGGTAGTCAGGATCAGGCTTGTGGCATCGCAGCCGGCCACCACTTGGAACCGGGCGGCCCCCAACGAATACGGTTTCTATTCCAACGTGAATCCGGACGTGGACCACCCGCGTTGGAGCCAGGCCCGGGAGCGGCGCATCGGCGAATTCTATAAGCGCAAGACCCTGATGTTCAACGGTTACGCCGACCAGGTGGCACGCTTGTACAACGGCATGGACCTGCGGAAGTATTTCTAATGATACGTCGCGTATGGAAACCGGCGGTTTTTGCGGCCTGTTTGCTGCCGCTGGCGAATCTGGGTTGGAAAGGTTGGAAGGGCGAGCTGGGCGCCAATCCGATCGAGGTCATTACGCACTCCACCGGGCTGTGGACGCTGATATTCCTGCTCGTCACCCTGACGGTCACCCCCGCGCGGAAGCTGCTGGCCATGCCGTGGCTGATCCGGTTTCGGCGCATGTTGGGACTGTTTGCCTTTTTCTATGGCTGCCTGCACTTGCTGACCTACGTTTGGCTGGACAAGTTTTTCGACCTGCACGACATGGTCAAGGACATTGCCAAACGGCCATTTATCACGGTGGGGTTCGCCGGGTTTGGGTTGCTGGTTCCGCTGGCCGTGACCTCGACGCGCAAGATGATCCAGAGGCTGGGAGGGATGCGCTGGCGATGGCTGCACCGCCTGATTTACCTCAGCGCCATGGCGGGAGTCGTCCATTTCTACTGGCAGGTGAAGAAAGATGTTACCCGGCCGCTTTACTATGCCGGCGTCCTCGCGCTCTTGTTGGGCTATAGGATAGCCGCGTATCTGGTTCCAAAGCTCACCTGGCACGTAGTTGCGCAGCCGGCTCCGGCGCCTAGCGTGGAACGTGAAACCTGAAACGTGGCATGGTTGGACTATGTTCCTGCGGAAGATTGCGGTTGAATTCCAAGGCGCGGGGCCGCCGCAACCGGCGCCGCTGAAGTGGCTGGATAGTTTTGCCATGCGCAGTTTCACGAATGATCCGGCATTCGACGATACCCTGCCGGTGGAGGACGGGCGGATGGAAATCGGCGCCCGAGTACCGCTGGAGCGCTTGCGGCTGGCCATGGAGGATTGGTTCCACCGTAAAGGCTGCTTGGGGAAGCACGCGAAATTGCTGGTGAGAGAAATATAGAGTTTCGTTGCCCGTCTCCCGTCCCCGGTCCACCGTTTCCCAGCCAACTTCCGCGACTATCGCAATGCCCAGAACTTGTTTTCCACGGTTGTAATGCTCTACTCTGAGTCGCGAAACAAACTTCAGGTTGAAAAGCCAGGCAGCATGAGATTTTTTGAAGTCGTCGAGATACGCCAATCGGTCCGCAAATACGCGGAGCGCGCGGTTGAGCCGGGGAAATTGCAGGCCATCCTGGAAGCGGCGAATCGCGCGCCCTCGGCGGGAAACTGCCAGTCTTACGAAATCTACGTGGTGAGCGGCGCCAAGAGCCGCGCCGCGCTGGCGGCCGCCACCTGGGAACAGGATTTTGTCGGACAGGCGCCGGTGTCGCTGGTATTTTGCACGCATCCGGCGCGCTGCCAGTACGCGCCGGCGGAGACGTATGCGCTGGAAGACGCCAGCATCGCCTGTACGTTCGCGATGCTGGCCGCCACGGCGCTGGGTCTCTCGTCCTGCTGGGTGGGCGCGTTCAAGGCCGAGGCCGTGAGCCAGGTGCTGGGGTGTTCCCCGGGAATTGTGCCGGTGGCGATTTTGCCGATCGGATATGCCGCAGAAGAACCGGAGCGCACGACCCGGCGCGAGCTCGAAGATCTGGTCCACCGGGTTTCTTGAGAATTCCGCAGCGCTTGACTTAAGAATGCGAAACCCGGGCCGCGCCTGAAACCTTCCTGCCTGATAATTCGGCGGCCAGCGGCGCAACCTTGAGCCCCGGCCAGGGAAAGGACAGGTCTGGCGGGAACGGTGTGGAAGCACACCCCGGCAGACCCCGGTTCGTACGTGGCAGCGAGGTTGCGGGAAACGTGGAATGGCCGCGGGCTCCGGGTTGACACGGTGCAAGAAACGCGAAAACATCAGATCAAGTGGCAGAGTGAAAGGCGTTGGGGGTGCGGGCATGCCCGGTGGGCGCCCGGGCCTTGCTGGCGCGCCGAGGCAGTTAATCTATACCGAGTCCCGGGAGGGGAAAGAAATGACAAAAACCGTGAATGCGCAGGCCGAGGGCTTGCGGTTGGCGAAGTATTCGGTCGGCGTAGGCGACCGCTTTGCACATCAAGCCAAGGCTCAGCTACGCGCCTGCGTGCTGGCGGCCGAGCATGGCCTGGAAATCGTTCCCGTCTGGAACAAATCGAACCGGGAGCACACCATCGTAGGCTCCAAGCCCGGCAGCGTGCGCGCGGCGGCGGAGGCCGCGGTGCGCGCGTTGCAGTGGCAAAAACCGTTTTACATTGATGCCGACCATATCAACTTGAAAAACGTGGATGGTTTTTTGCAAGCCAGCGACTTTTTTACCATCGATGTGGCGGAAGAGATCGGCCGGCCCGCCCCGGAACCTGATGTAAAGCGCTTTGTGGCGAGTCATCCCGAACTGCTGCAGCGGGTGCAGTTGACCGGCATCGATTGCGCCATCGAAATCTCCCTGCCCGAGTTGACCAGGATTGCTCACAAATATTTGTTTGCGGCCCAGGAGGCCGGCCGCATTTACCGCCACATCGAGGCCGCAAAAGGCAAGGGCAAGTTCATTACGGAAGTTTCCATGGATGAAACCGATGCGCCCCAGACCCCGGCGGAATTGCTGGTCATTTTGGCGGCGCTGGCGGGGGAGAAGGTTCCCGCGCAGACGGTGGCGCCCAAGTTCACCGGCCGCTTCAATAAAGGCGTGGATTACGTGGGGGACCTGAAGCAGTTTGAAGTGGAATTCCGCAGCGATGTGGCCGTAATCGCGCACGCCGTCCAGACCTATGGGCTGCCTGGGGGGCTGAAACTGAGCGTGCACTCCGGCAGCGACAAGTTTTCGATCTATCCGGCGATCAACCGCGCGTTGCGCGACTTCGGCGCCGGCGTGCACCTGAAGACCGCCGGCACCACTTGGCTGGAGGAAATCATCGGCATGGCCGAGACCGGGGGCAGCGGGCTGGCGCTGGCGAAAGAAGTTTACGCGAATGCCTTTGCGCACCGCGAGGAATTGTGCGCGCCCTACGCGACGGTGATCGATATCGACGCGGCGAAACTGCCTTCCCCGGCGGCCGTCGAGGCGTGGAGTGCGGAACAGTTTGCCAACGCGCTGCGCCACGACCGGAAGTGCCCGGAATACAATCCGAACCTGCGCCAGTTGATTCATGTGGGTTACAAAGTGGCGGCCAAGCTGGGGCCGCGCTATTTGGATCAGTTGGTGGCTTGTGAGCCCTCGATTGCCCGTAACGTCACCACCAATCTCTATGAGCGGCACATCAAACCCATTTTCCTGCCGGAAAGAGTTTCTGCCGCGGCGGGGTAACCGGAGCTTCACCACGAACGTATGGGAATCAAGCTGCAAATTACAAATTTGGGATTGGAAATTGTTCTGGGGTTTGTCTCCGTCCTGGGGGGCGGGGTGGCGGTTGGGCAGCAGGCGCCCGGGCTGCCTCCGGCCGGCCGGAGCGATCCGAGCTTTGCGCAGCCGTCGTTGGCGCCCGGCGTAGATTACACCCTGCCCACGGAAGCCGGCATTAAGGCGACGCTGGACCGTGTGCTGGATTTCTTTGTCCGCTCCACTCCCTACCGGATCATCGACACCCGGACTTACCAGCCGATTACCGATTTCACGCACCCGGTCAAAACCGCAGGCATCGATCTGCGCGGCGGCGAGTTCATCGACTGGACGTACTCCATGGGCGTGGTGCTGGCCGGGATGCTGCAGGTCTCCGGCGCCACCGGCGATCCGCGCTACCAGGACTACACGGTCAAGAATTTCGATTTCGTTTTCGATCACGCCGACTATTTCCGGCGCCAAGCCCGCGAATTTGGGCCGCAGCCCGCCGGTTACCGGCGCCTGGTGAATCTGCGCGAGCTCGATGACGGGGGCGCCATGGGCGCGGCGCTGATCAAGACCTACGAAAAGAAAAAAGATCCGCGCTACCGCGCCACCATCGATGCCGTGGCGGAGTTCCTTGCCCACAAACAAATGCGCATGGCGGATGGCACGCTGGCGCGGCCGCGCCCGCAGCCGGTCTCCCTGTGGGCCGATGACCTGTATATGAGCGTGCCCTTCCTGGCGCAAATGGGCCATCTGACCGGGGACAGCCGCTACTTCGACGACGCGGCGAAACAGATCGTGCAAATGTCGGACCGGCTCTTCAATCCCGTCACCGGTCTGTACGACCATTCCTGGTTTCAGGACGTGGTCAACGATCCCAAGTTCTATTGGGGCCGTGCCAGCGGCTGGGCGCTCATGGCCATGGCCGAATTGCTGAGTGTGATGCCCGAAGATCATCCCAGCCGGGCGCGCGTCCTGCAGCTCTATCAGCGGGCGGTGCAAGGCGTGGCGGCGGTGCAGGGCGGCACCGGAATGTGGCATCAGTTGCTGGATAAACCCGACAGCTACCTGGAAACGTCGGCCTCGGCCATGTTCACCTTTGCCATTGCGCGGGGTGTGAACCGCGGATGGCTCAGCCCGGTTTATGCTCCCGCCGCCCAGACCGGCTGGCAGGCCATAGCTCAACGGGTGCGCACGGACGGCCGGATTGAAGGCATTTGCGTGGGCACAACCGCCGCTTACGATGCCGTGTACTATTACAATCGGCCCACGGACACCCGTGCCATGCAAGGATATGGACCAGTGCTGATGGCCGGGGCCGAGGTTATCACCATGTTGCGTTCCTTCGACGTGGAACGTAACCTTAACACTTTCCACTATCGGACACGGAAGGACAGATGATTCGTCCTTGGAGGAAGGAGCCCGCTGGCGTGGGACGGGAAGCCGGAGACCGAGGACGAAGCGCCCAACGGGGAACGGGAAATGAGAAATGCTCTGCCGGCCGGTGGCCAGCGAGCCGGGAGGACCTATGTTGAACGAGAGTCCACGCCGGGAATTCCTGAAGCGCGTGGCGGGAGCCGCAGCCATGACGTTGCCTGCCGCCGTGGCTACCGAGGAGGCATTCGGCGAGGAAGTGCAGCCGAATGCCGTCGACCAGCGTGCAAAGGCGGTGTTCAACATCGCGGATTTCGGCGCCGCGCCGAATGGCAAGACGCTCTGCACTCCGGCGATCCAGAAGGCGGTGGACGCTTGCGCCCGGGCCGGCGGCGGCGAGGTGCTGATTCCGGCCGGCCAATTCCTCACCGGCCCCATCTTCTTGAAAAGCAACCTTCACGTGAACGTTTCGGCGGGAGCGCATTTGCTCTTTACCACCGACATCGAGAGCGTGCCGGCTATTGAGGGCAGTTGGGAAGGTCTGGAGGCCAGGACCTATGCTTCGCTGTTTACCGGCATGGACCTGGAGAACGTTTTCATTACCGGCCAAGGGGTGCTGGATGGACAGGGCGAAGTCTGGTGGAACGCCTTCCACGCCACGCGCGAACTGCGCCGGCTGGCCAGCATCGACGGCAAGCGTGAGGTCCCGAATCCCCCGGGATCGCCGCTGAAATACGGCCGCCCGCGGACCATCAATCTATACCGCTGCCGGAACGTACGGATCAGCGGCATTACCATTCGCAACTCGCCGGCATGGCACATCCATCCGGTCCGGTGCGAGAACATGGTGATCGATGGCGTCACGATCCAAGCGCCCGCCAGTTCTCCCAACACCGACGGCATTGATCCGGACTCCTGCAACAACCTGCGAATTTCCAACTGCACCATCAGCGTGGGCGACGACTGCATTATCATCAAGTCCGGTTATGCCTTCAGTCCCCAAGCCGTGCCTTGCCAGAACGTTACGGTGACGAACTGCGTATTTGGTTCCGGGCACGCCGGGGTCGGCATCGGCAGCGAGACGGCCGGCGGAGTGAGCAATATCGCCATCAGCAATTGCGTTTGTGACGGGACCGACCGCGGCTTGCGCTTCAAAACCGCCCGCGGCCGCGGCAATATCATTGAGAATATCCGAGCGGACAACATAGTAATGCGGAACGTTCCTGAAGCCGTGGTGGTGACCATGTTCTACAACGGCGGCAACCTGCACGCCGCCGAGCCGGTTACGGAAGAGACGCCGACCTTCCGCAGCATTCACCTCAGCGGGATTATTGCGGCAGGCGCGAAGCGTGCGGCCATCATCGAAGGTTTGGCGGAAAGGCCGATCGAGGAGTTGAGCCTGAGTAATTTTCTGGCGGAGGGCGCGGCCGAGGGCATTGCCTGCACCAATGTCAAGCACATGACCTTCGATAATGTCGTGATCAACGCCCAGCAGGGACCACCCCTGAGCGTGGATACGGTCCACGACCTGGAATTGTACCGGTTCAGCACGCGCGCTCCCCATGGCGGGGAGCCCGTTGTGCGATTCGCGGACGTGAATGGCGCCGTCGTGCAATCTTGCACCGCGCCCGAAGGCACGGGGACCTTTCTTGAACTTAGGGGAACGGGAAACCGCGATATCAGCATGTTCACCAACCGGCTCGGGGGCGCGCGCCACGAGGTGGGCCTGACGGGGGGCGCCACGGAAGCCGCCATCGTCAAGCGCGGCTGATCCCGGCCTAGGCGTACAGCATTTTCCCGAAATGGGAGCCGGGTGGCGCAGGTTGCCCATAGGTGAAATGGCTCAACGGCTTCCGCATTTCCGGCTGGGGTCGCCGCGAAAAAACTAATGGCCGGAAGGCCGGAGCGCCGCGTTTGCTCTTGACAGGGTGGCTGGATGGCTTAAAATCCATTGCATCGAGATGGTTCGGCCAAACCAGGTCAGGGGAGTAAGGGCGCCACAAATTTGAAGATGCGCGGCGAGTATGCTTGCCGAGCCCAAATGCAGTGTACCGGAATTATTGGGGTGAGTGTTTGCCTGTCCTTAACCGCCAGCCTGCGCTTTGCGGGGGGACCATCTGGAATTCCCGATTGGGGTGTGAGATGAAGATTTCCTGCCGTTCCCAGCGTGTGATTGAAACCGTTGTGCTTGTCGTAGTGTTCTTTTTGTTGCTGGCAGGGTTTGCGCCGGCGATTTTTGCGCAAACCTCGCCACCACGCTTGGTGCCCAGTTTCATAGACTGGGTGGCCGGTACGCCCGGTGTGTCAGGAAGCGCTCCGGGCGCCGGCCAGGCCGCGGTTGCTGCCAGAGGTTACGGCGGCAGCGGTACAGCGCTGATATCCGCCGCGCGTTGGGGCATTGCCGACGGGGAGGGCAACATCTACATTGGGGATACCAGCAACGAGTTCATTCGCAAGGTCGATGCTGCCGACGGCCTTATATATGTTGTGGTACCGCCCTTCAGTTCTATGGGACAGCCCCGCGGCGGCGCTATAGATCAGTTCGGTGATCTCATTTTTGGGGACGAAAGCAAGAGCAAGGTTTGGATTTGGAATCCGGTTACTAGCGCGCAGCCGGTGTCGTTTGGCGGCGGCGCCAACAAGAACAGCGGCTGCAACGGAGACGGCGGAAACGCGACCGGAGCCCAAATGGACAACGATTCGGCTGTCGCGGTTGACATCAACGGCAACGTGTACGTCGCCGACAACAATTGCAACGTTATCCGCAAGATTGACACGAGGGGGATTATTAGCACGCCGGTGGGCAAAGCTTTAATGGGCAACGGGGGCGGAGCCTCCGGAAGCTGTCTCGTCAATGGCGTGTGCCCTGCTTCGTCGGCGGGGCAGGCTTGTAACGCCTATTATGCCGGCGTGAACAATCCGTACGGCGTGGCGGTGGACCCGGACGGCAATGTGTACGTGGCCAACCCGGCGACGAACAATCACTCGCCGACTCCCGGCTGCTTCGACGTGATCAAGGTGCTGGTCGATCCGACGACGTGTACTTCTTCACTGCCGGCGGGTCAGGCATGTACGGCGGCCTACGGCGGCAGCATAAGCCAGAACAGCCAAGTTGTGCTGCTGGCGGGCACGGGGACTTCCTCGGATTCGAGCGACCCGGGCGGGGCAGCGACGAAGGATCCGGACCAGAATACGACGAAGTTCGGTTTGGCTACGGCGATCAATATCAAGCCGCAAGCCCTGGGGATCGATCCGCGGCGGAACCCGGCGGGCAGCGTTAACCCGTTTAACGTGCTGATCGGCGAGTCCAGTCACGTCTGGCTGTACGACGGCACCACCGGATACATGCGGATGATCGCGGGCGGCGGCGGTGCCATAACCGCGGGGAATCCGCCAGCGCCGAAGAGTCCGCCGGCACAGGAAACGACAGGGGTCTGCAATGTAACTAATCCTCCAGGTTGGCCGGCGGATCATACGTGTGCGAGCTCCATTGGCGGCCACTGTTACGCGTGGGCGACTCCGCCGTGGGACATTTACGGTGACGGATGCATTGCCACGGAAGCGACGCTCTCGAACAATTACGGGGACTCTATGGATGTCGAAGGCAATGTTCTGGTGGGCGATGATGGTGACGATCTGATTCGCAAGGTTTCCACCGGGGCGCAATTCGATGCCCGTCCCAGTCCTACCAATCCCGGCAACGTTCCTTTAACGCAGGGCCTTTATGTGCACTTTGGGGTCAATGACGGACCGGCCGCCAACCAGGACGGGTCGGTCGCCAGCAATGCCTTTGTGATTCCCGCGGGTACGGACTTCAGCATTGCGGCAACGAGCAATTCAACCCCCTTAACCGTCAATGGCGTGTCATACACCAGCAATCCCCTGTGCGGCGTGGACCAGACAGGAAAGGGGGATATAAACCCCGCCAACGGCAGTGCGGCAACGACGAACCCGGACGGAACGCTGGACTGTTACTTGGCGGTGACATTTACGCCCAGCCGGCCCGGCAAGTCGCATGCTCCACTTACGATTACCAGTGCCTTAGGGCTGGTCACCACGGTGCAGTTGACGGGGATTGTTGCCCAACCAGCAATTACGGTGGACCCGGCCACCGTGTCCATCCTGTCGACTTCGGTCAACAATCCTGAGGGCGTGGCCGTGGACCAGGATGGCAACTGGTACGTGGCAGACACGAACAACAACACTGTATGGAAGTTCTCGCAGGGCGTGCCCACCGACTTGGCTGATAGTACGAACGGCGGTTTGAAAGGCCCTCTGGGCGTGGCGGTGGACGGCGCCCAGAACGTGTACATCGCCGATACCGGCAACAATGTTATCAAGCGGGTGGATGGGGTGACCGGAGCGGTTACGGTGTTTGCCGGAGGCGGAACACCATGTCCCCTGCCGCCGCTTGTCAATACCCCTATGCAATATCCCTACCCTCCGGCGCCGCCGGATGCCATAGGGAACAACTGTCCGGCAACGCAGGCGACACTGAGTGCGCCCTCGGGAGTGGCCGTGGACTTCCGGGGAGACGTGTACATTGCCGACACCGGCGATAACGAAATTCGGCGCGTGGAGGCGATGACGGGATATATCTCTCTGGCGGCCGGACTGGCGCCCGGAAGTACCGCGGGTGATTGTCTCAGCTCGTCTCCGTGCAGTCCGCAGTTGGCGAAGTTGAATGCTCCGGCGGCGGTGGCCACCGGCGTATGGGGCAATTTTTACATTGCCGACACCGGGAACGCTCGAATTCTCCAGGTTAGCGCCGACGGGGGGGAACTCCTCGATTCCGTCAACTGCTCCGGCTTATCGGTTCCTTGTCCGGTGGGAAATTTGATTTCTGCGGTGGCTTCGGGTGTGGCGGCCGAGGGACTCGCGGCAGACAGCGCGGGCGATCTTTATTATGCGGATACCGCGGCGGACACGGTTGCCTTGGTCAATCTTCTTGAGCCGGCTGATCCAACGAACAACCCGAACGGAAATTCGCCGGAGTCGCCGATGGCGGTTTACGACAAAACCACCACGGAATACGTCATTGGGGCGACGGGAGTGGCAGGTTCAATCGGAAACAATGGCGATTCCGCGGATAATTTCCTGCTGACCGGTCCCACCGGGGTGGCCGTGGATCCTTACGGTTCGGTCTATGTCGCGGACAGCGGGAACAATCGCATCCTCCTGCTGCAGCGGCAAGCCACGGGCGCCATAGGCTTGGACTTCGGGGGCATAAACTGGGGACTCAACGCGACCAGCGCGCCGATCTTTCTCGGCAATGCGGGCGATTTGAGTGGCGCGTTTGACTGGCCCTTCCCGCTCGACAACCAGGCCGTTGTCTTTGATCCCAGCACCCTGCCGTGTACCCCCGGAAGTGTCGTGAATGGTGTTACCTGTCCGTCTTCTGGGCAAATACCGACGAGTGAAGTTCTTACGGCGTCAAACAATGATGTGTTTACGGAAATCAATGCGGGCAGCGGATCGTCGAGCTCATGTGGCTCATCCCTGAACAGCGGCGGCGTGTGTCAGTACACCACGCAATTTCAGTGTCCTCAAGGCTCGGGCTCCGGCGGGACAGGGCCGCTATACCCATCAGAGCCAAACGCTTGCGAAATATTCGAATCCACGTATGTGCCTGCCGTCACGGCCACGCCGGGCGCAACGGTGACCATAGACCAGTACGGTGAGTGCGGGATTTTCCCGCCGTTGACGACCACTACGACGTTAACTCCGTCCAGCACCATGACTTTTGGCGATCCTAACGCCTCGATCAAGGTTACGCTTACTCCGCAGGGGCAAGGCTCGACTCCCCAGGGCAACGTGGCGCTTCTCATAGACAATGTGATTTATTCCGTGACTCAACTGGACAATACCGGAAGTGCAACGTGGGGCGGCGGGGCTTCCGGCTCTGTGCCCATGCCTTGGCAACAGTTGTTCAAGAATCTGGCGGGCACGAAGGGGGCATTGCAGGCGCACAGCCTTTCGGTGACTTACTATGTCACAGCGGGTCAATTGGGAACCTGTCATTACGGCAAACAAAGCTTTAATAATTTGCCCCAGGTTACCTTTGCGCCAAGCAGCACGGCAAGCGCGCTGCAGCTTTCGGTCTCGTCGGCTCCCGCGTTCCAGCCGATGACGGTAACCGCCACGGTTACGACCCCGGGCAGTTTTATCCCTAACGTGGGCGAAGTGCTCTTCGATTTTTATCTTGCCGGCACCAGCACGGTCGCTTGGTCGGCCAGCGTGCCGGTGAACGCGAACGGGGTGGCCACTCTCTCAATTCCCGTTATTTGCGTTCCGAATCCGGGAAGCGCGCCGACCCCGGCGCCTACGGGCCTGTGCGAGGTGAATCGGACTACCGGGCAGGCGTATAGCGTCACCGCGCAATATACCGCCCAGACGCCTCCCGCGTCGGACGGTTCGGTTGGGCCGGTCGGCTTGGTGACCGCTTCGACTTCGAGCGCTTCTGCGTTGATGATCACGCCGGCGCCGGAGGACTTTAGCCTGACTTATACCTTTCCCATTACGGGCGACAAGACGATCATCGTCGATAGTCCCGATAACCAGTGGCACAACGCGGAGATGTGGATCAAGCCCATCAATTATCCGACCAATATCAATATGAATTTCAGGTGCAGCGGCGCTCCGCAATGGGCGGCATGTCTCATTACGTCCAACCCCGTCGTGTTTCTTCCGGATAGTGAAGTGAATTTCAGCGCCGCGCCCTTTCCTCTTTCTTACGACAATGTCAGTCCGGTGGTGGTGACGATCGTGCCGAACGTTGCGCCGATAGGTTCGCGCCGTCACCGGCTGCCCGTGTGGGCGGCACTCGTTTTCCTGTTTCCGGGACTGGTTTTTGCCGGCGCGGGTTTCCTGGCGGGAATGCGCCGCCGAAAGGGGTTGCGCGGCAAGGTCTTCTTCCTGTTGGGATTGATCTTCCTGCTTTGTCTCCTGGCCGGCGTGCCCGGCTGCGGCGGCGATTTGAAGCAGGTCAATGCCGTGACGCCAGCGGGTTCGGGCAACATCACCGTCACGGGAATCATGACCACCCTGGATGGCACTGTGCTCCAGAAGCACAGCATTCAGATCCCCTACGTTGTCGATTGATAACGCCGGGAAGAAGGAAGTTTCAGGTACTCGACGCCCCCCCGAAAGGGGGCGTCGAGCGCCTGAAGGCGCCGCAGGCGCGCCGGCAACGCAAGATCACCCCTGGCGCGGTTGAAGCGAATATTGAAGGCAAACGACTTACGGCGCGCGGATGAAGAAGCTGGTGAAGAAGTCCCGGCACGAGGAAACTCGTGTCCATAGCCGAAGCAGACTCGTGCGCCACCCGCATCAGCTTTTTTTGCAGCCTCTGAGGCCGCCCGCATGCCCGGGGTCCTGCCTTTTTGGCGCGGCGAAGGGTTGTCAAGTTTCAACTGGCACTTCAGTAACTATTCCCGCGGGAATCTTGGCTCTCATTTTCTTTGCGGTTTGGCCATAACCTGTGCTGAAATAATTGCAGTGCACCTGCGTTGCACCTGTCCCTGTTGATCATAAAGTAACCGCCGGCGACGCGGCGAAGTGTGCAGCGTGCAGTCCGCGCGAGCGGATCTCTTAAGGTGTGGAGAATGTTCATGTCTATAAAGTTCTTGCGCGCATTGCTCCTGTTATCCGTGGTTCTTGCGGCCTCGTTGTCCTTGGCCCAAACGCCGACGCCGACACCAAACCCGTGTCAGGGTACGGCCACCAGTTGCGGGGATACCCGCTGGCCGGGCCTGAGTCCGGTGGTGCCGGAGCCTTCTTATCCGGCCCTGTGCAGCAAGGTGGTGGGCTCGTATGGGGAGCCGGCGGGCGTGTTGTATGCCTTGCAGACGGCCAGCAGCTTTAACACGAACGCGCTGGACACGACTCGCATACAGAGCGCAATCACCAATTGCGTGCCGCCCGTGGGCCAGCCGGCAGTGGCGGTGGAGCTGGCGCTGAATCCCGGCAGTACGTCGTGCGGCAGCGCCGCTTGCAACGCGTTTTTGAGCGGGACTTTGACCCTATCTCGCGGCGTGACGTTGCTGATTGATCCCGACGTTACGCTCTATGCGGCTCAGAACACCGGCGGCACGGTTATTGAGGTGCAGGCGAACAGCGGGTCCAGCGAAACGGCCTATACGGGCGGCAGCATGGGTTACTGGGGCATCATGGGCTACGGCACCATCGACGGGCAGGGCAGTCTTTGGGGATTTAGCGGCTCGGCTTCGAAGATGATTTCCCTGAGCAGCGCCAATTACTTTACCCTCTATCAGACCACCCTGCAGAACCCCGGCAAGGAACACTTGATCGGCAGCGGCGGTAACCTGCTCGTTTATGACGCAAAAATCAGCACGCCCGCCAATACTTCCAACACCGACGGCGTGGACCCCTCCGGAACCGGCTCGGTCACTACGAACAACATCACCATTGTGAATTCCTTCTTCAGCCAGGGCGACGATCACATAGCCTTCAACTTGAGCGGCGGACACGTTTCCGGTGTCACGATTGCTTACAACCACCTTTACGCCGGTCATGGCATTTCCATCGGAAGCTATACCACCCAGGGGATGGAAAACACGCTGGTAACGCAGAACGCCATCGATAACAACGGAGGCTTCGGCAGCGAGTCGAAGAATTCCCTGCGCATCAAATCCGACTCCAGCCGGGGCGGTGAGGTCAAGGACATCCTATACGACAGCATCTGTATCCAGAACGGGGGGCACGTTCTCGTCTTCGATCCGTACTATAGTTCTTCCACCGGAACCGACTATCCCAACTTCCATGATATTACCCTGCAGAACATAAACGTGCTGAACAAAGACCCCAGCGGCGGCCCCTCAACGTTGGAGGGTTACAACACCGGCGGAGTACTTAACCCGCTTTACAATGTAACGTTGAACAACGCCGTTTTCAACTACACGCAGCCGCAGTTTATGAGTGAGTTTTATGCCAACTCGAACGCCGGCAGTGAATACGGAATCAACTACGCAAGTTTCAACCTGGGACCCGAGCAGGTAAGTTTTAACAGCACGGTGTGGGACCCGATGAACGGCGTGGACGGCATTACCGTTACCGATAACACGAATTCGCAAACCCCGGGCACTCCGTACAACTGCACGGGTGCATACACCTATCTGGCGGGCGAGCTGTTTGCGGCCGGCAGCACCGGGGCGCCTCTGGCTTCACCGCTGCAGGTCAGCGCCGGCAGTCAGGTGACTCTGCGCGCGATTGTCCAGCCCATCGTGAAGTCCGAGTACAATCCAAATGATAATCCGAATTACTTCGTAGCGCCCACAACCAACGGCACCCTGACGTTTTACGACAATGACGTCGCCATCGGCACGGCGGCGGTGAACGGAAGTCGCATTACGAACTATGTTGTGTCCAGCGTGAGCGCCGGCACTCATGTGTATACCGCTCAATATTCCGGCGACACAAACTATGTCTATGTTGCAGGAACGTCCGCTTGCAGTAACACGGCGTCGATCGTATGCGGCGCGGCGCCGGCATTTCCTTCGGTCACGGTGACGAACGGGACGCCGACGACGACAACCGTCGGCGCTTCACCAACCAGCTTGACCTACGGCAGCTCAGTGCAGTACACGGCGACGGTGGCGCCCCAAAGCGGTTCGGGCACGCCGACCGGGACGGTGGTTTTCACGGATGGCACAGTGAGCTCGCCGGCAGCACAACTTTCCGCGGGCATTGCCACTTGGACCAATCCCCTACCCATTGCGGGATCGCATACCGTTACCGCCACGTACAGCGGGGACAGCACGTATGCGGGTTCGGCGGTGACGGATTCGTCTCTGATTACCGTCGCTCCGGCGACGGTAACCGCGACCGTGACCGCCGCCAGTAAGCCGTACGACACAACTACCACCGAGCCCCTTGCCAACATCAGTTGCAATCCGAATGTGCTGGCGGCGGACCAGAGCAATGTTAGTTGCGCGGGCACGGCGGCAGCTTTCGCATCGGCCAATGCGGGCGGTGGGATTACCGTCACGGTAACCGGGATTAGCCTGAGTGGCACGGCGGCGAGCAATTACACACTGTCTTCAACCTCGGCCACCACGACCGCCAGCATCATGCCGGTGGCGCCCACGGTAACGGTGACTTGTCCGGCCGCCACTTACAGCGGCAGCCCGCAAGGTTGTACGGCCAAAGCTATGGGCGTGGGCACGGACGGCGACATCAGCGCCCAGGGTTCCTTTACCTGGAGCCCGGCGCAGAGCGAGACGAGTGCCGGCACTTACCCGATTACGGCCACCTTCGTCATTACCAGCACGAATTACACCAGCGGGGCGCAGGGTTCAGGTTCGCTGGCCATTGCCAAGGCGACCCCGACCGTAACGGTGAGTTGCCCGGCGAGCCCCACCTATAATGGCAGTTCGTACAGTTGTTCAGCCACGGCAACGGGCGTGGGCACGGACGGCAATATCACCAGCCAGGGCTCTTTCACTTGGAGCCCGGCCCAGTCGGAAACCAGCGCCGGCAGTTACGCCATCACCGCGACGTTCACCAGCACGAACCCCAACTACAACAACAGCGGATCGGGGTCGGCGTCGTTGAGTATTGCAAAAGCCACGGTAACCGCAAGTGTGACCGCGGCCAATAAGCCGTACGACAGCACAAAAACGGCGACGGTCACCGCTTGCACTTTGTCGGGCGTTCTGGGCAGTGACAACGTAACCTGTTCCGGAACCGGGACTTTCGCTTCGGCCAATGCGGGCAACGGCATTACGGTGACCGCCACGGTCACTTTGGGCGGTACGGCGGCGGGCAACTATGCGCTGGCGTCGAACTCGGTCACAACCCAGGCCAACATTACGCCGGTGGCGCCTACGGTAACGGTAACCTGTCCGGCGGCCACTTACAGCGGCAGCCCGCAAGGCTGTACGGCTAAGGCCATGGGCGTGGGCACGGACGGCGATATCAGCGCCCAGGGGACCTTCACTTGGAGCCCGGCGCAGAGCGAGACCAGTGCCGGCACTTACCCGATTACAGTGACCTTCGCAATCACCAGCAACAATTACACCGGCGGGGC
>Ga0326728_10012385_pt1 | contig 18964 bp, 18 predicted proteins | sample MB3enrmetagenome_FD_207602 | JGI IMG/M metagenome (GOLD analysis project Ga0326728, IMG submission 207602) | Lab enriched peat soil microbial communities from McLean, Ithaca, NY, United States - MB31MN | ecosystem: Environmental > Terrestrial > Soil > Wetlands > Peat | place: USA: New York... | reverse complement strand
AACGGTTCGCAGAGCACAGAAATCAACCGTAACAAAGCGCAAAATCAGGTAAGAAACATCCGAAAACGGGATACGGCCAGCAAACAACTTACTTTTTCAGCAGCCTGCTAGGTGTTAAAAACTACGCCGTGGCCGCGTCCGCCACCGACTGCAACCCCCGCGCCTCAATCTCAAACTCGCGTATCTTGTACTTCTGTATCTTCCCGCTCAGCGTCGCCGGGAACTCGGTGACGAAGCGAACGTGTTCAGGAATCTTGTAGTAGGCGATCTGGCCTTTGCAGAATTCCTTGATCTCTTCCTCGGTGGCTTCGACGCCCGGCTTCAGCCGCACCCATGCGGCTACAATCTCGCCCAGCCGCGCGTTGGGAATACCCACCACCTGCGCCTCGCCCACCTTGGGATGCGTGTAAAGAAACTCCTCCACCTCGCGCGGATAAATATTTTCTCCGCCGCGGATAATCACATCCTTGGAGCGGCCGGTCAGGTGGATGCAGCCGTCTGGATGCATGATGCCCAGGTCGCCGGTGTGCAGCCAGCCGTCTTGCTTGATCACGGTAGCCGTGCCCTCCGCGTCGCCGTCGTAGCCCTTCATCAGCGCGTAGCCGCTTACGCAGACCTCGCCCTGTTCGCCGACAGGCAGCGTCTCGCCGGTCACAGTTGAAGTGATCCTGATCCCGGTCTGCGGCATCGCCCGGCCCACGGTCGAGACGCGAATCTCGATGGGGTCGTCGGCGTCGCTCATGGTCACCACCGGCGAGGTCTCGGTCTGCCCGTAGGCGATGACCAGCTCGCGGCAGTGCATCTCGTTCAGCACGCGCTTCATCAGCTCCACCGGGCAGGGCGCGCCGCTCATGATGCCGGTACGCAGGCTGGTCAGGTCGAAGCTGGCAAAATCCGGCAGCGCCAACTCCGCCACGTACATCGCGGGAACGCCGTACACAGATGTCGCCCGCTCGTCATGAACAGCCTTCAGTGTGGCGCGCGGGTCAAAGGTCCATTGGGGCAGGATGATGGCCGCGCCGGAGTTCAGCGCCGACATCGTCCCGATCACGCAGCCAAAGCAGTGAAACAGCGGCACCGGGATGACGATGCTGTCCTGTTCGGTGTAGTGAAAGCCCTGCGCCAGAAACTGCCCGTTGTTGACCACGTTGTGATGGGTGAGCATCACGCCCTTGGGCAGCCCGGTAGTCCCGCTGGTGTACTGGATGTTGGCCACGTCGTCCACGGCAACGGCATCGGGCAAGCGGCCTTCGGCCTCCAGAAGCGCCGGCCACTCCGGCGAATCGAAATAAATGGTATGTTCCAGCGCCAGCGTCAGCCCATGCCGCGCCCGGCCAAGTATTTCCTCGTAATCCGCGCGCTTGTCTTTGTGCCACAGAAACAGCGCCTTCATGCGCGAGCGTTGCAGCGTAAACTGCAGTTCGTGCGAACGGTAGGCGGGGTTCACGTTCACCAGCGCAGCTCCGGCACGCGCGCAGCCCATGTGCATCATCACCCACTCGATGCAGTTGGTGGACCACAGGCCCACGCGGTCACCTCGGCGAATGCCCAGCGACCACAGCCCGCGCGCCACGCGGTCGGCCTCGGCGCTCAGTTCAGCCCACGTAAGCCGCTTTTGCTGATGGCACGAAGCCACACCCAGGCGCTCGGGAAAGCGGCTGGCGGTGCGCTCTAGCAGGCCGCCGATGGTCAGATCGAGGAGAGCGCGGCTGGGGCCGCGCGAATAACTCAGGGTACAAAGTTCTTCTTCAACGGGCATGGCTCTTGTTTTTCTGGAACGTACGGCAGTGTACACCCACCGCCCTGACCGCATAGTGTGACCCGGCCCACAATTCTCATTGTGCGGCACGGCTCATGCGAATCGATCAATAAAAGCTAGAAGCTAAAGGCTAATAGCTAAAAGCTGCTCTATGTAATCCCACACGCCGCTGTTGCCGTCCATCCCTATAGAGGGAAGTTCTGATGGCCAGTTTTCGTTGTCCATGCTGCGGGTACAAGACACTGGATGCGCCCGAAGCCATGGCCCTGTGCCCTGTCTGCTGGTGGGAGGATGATGGCCAGGATGACCGCGACGCCTCCGATGTCCGGCTGACGGTGAACGGAACTCTAAGCCTGGCCGAGGCCCGGACGCACTACGCCCAATGCGGCGCGGCCCATCCCCGATTCCTGCCTTACGTTCGCAAACCCCAGCTAACCGAGCAATAATCCCTTTCCGGCACAGTAGTGCCTTTCCCGGTGCCCCCGGCTCTAAAAACGGCTCTGACAGTTTGACCCTGCCAGCAAACCCTCATACCATGAGTGAAGGGATTTCCATCGTCCGCGCGGGGTAGGTGTGCCCGAAGCGGCAGCCCGCGACAGCAGCTGTAGAAAAACGCCGCTTTTTGCGGCCTAAAACTCCGGTTTGCGGCCCATAACAGGCAGTTGATTCCCCATTCTGGCAGTTTGTTCGGCGCGCATGGCGCCGGGAAGGCAAAACGTTGAGTTCTACCGACACAGTCGAAAACAATCTACAACCTGACGAGGCCCAGGCATCGCACGATGGCCCCGATCATGCTCACGAACACGAAGGTCATGATCACGAAGGTCACGACCACCAGCATGGGCCGGTATTGAACCCGGACTGCACTCGCGAACTTGTGCTGGACATCCCCGCCGATGAGGTCTCCAGGGCCTATCAAAAGGTAGTCAGTAACTATAAAAAACACGCCAAGATTCCAGGTTTTCGCGCCGGCAAAGTGCCGGAAACGGTCATCCGGCGCCGCTTTGCCGACGGAATCCGCAAAGACGTCATCGACGGCCTGCTGCCCGAACGCTTCAACAAGGCGGTTTTGGACCTGGGCATCAAGCCCGTCGGCGAGCCACGGGTAGCCGAGTTGACCATTGAGGACGGCAAGCCGCTGCATGTAAAAGCAATCTTCGAGTTTTTGCCGGAGTTCTCCATCGAAGGCTATCAGAAAATCACCGTGGATAAGCCGCCGGTGGAGGTTACCGAAGAGGAGTTCCAGCGCGAAATGGAGCAGTTGCGCGAGTCGCGCTCGACCATCGAACCGATGGAGGAAGACCGCGCTCTGAAGGACGGCGACTGGGCGCAAATCACCTATAAGGGCATCATCGCGGACGAGCCGGAGGCAGCCCCGGTTGCGGGTGAAGACACGTTGGTGGAAGTGGGCGGCAAGGACACCATGGAGGCTTTCACCACTGCCCTGCGCGGCGCCAAACCCGGCCAGGAACTGAAGGCCGAGATCATCTACCCGGCCGATTATGCTGAATCCAAGCTGGCCGGCAAGACCGTGGCATACAACGTTGAGGTCAAGGCCATCAAGAAGCGCACCGTGCCGGAACTGACCGACGATTTTGCCAAGGAGCTGGGCCACTACGAAAATCTGGCGGAGCTGGAAACCCGCGTCCGCGAGCACCTGGCCAGCCGCAAACGCCGCAGCGTGGAAGGCGAGACCAAGGACCGGCTTCTCGCCGCGCTCGCCGAGCGTTTCCCCTTCGCGGTTCCCGAGTCGCTGGTGCAGGAGCAGATTGACACGCGTCTGGAGCGTGGCCTGCGCGCTTTGGCGGCCCAGGGCATGAATACCGAGCAGATGCGCAAGCTGGACTTTGCCCGCCTGCGCGCCGCCCAGCGAGACGGCGCCGTGGCCGAGGTGAAGACCAACATCCTGCTGGATCGCATCGCCGCTGAGGAAAACATCAACATCAGCGACGAAGAACTGAACCGCGAATTGCAGCTGGCCGCCGTACAGTCCGGGGAAACGCTGGATGCGTTGCGTACACGTTTGAAGTCGGATGGCGGGCTGGAAAGAATCAAGGAGCAACTGCGGCGCGAAAAAACCGCGTCTGCACTCTACGAACGGCTGCCCGCGTAGGGCGGCAAAACAAAGAAAGAGCGGGAAAAGACTCTATGGCATTGGTTCCCATGGTGGTTGAGCAGACGAGCCGGGGCGAGCGCGCCTACGACATTTACTCCCGTCTGCTGCGCGACAACATCATCTTTCTGGGCACGCCCATCGACGACGATATCGCCAATCTCGTCGTGGCGCAGTTGCTCTTCCTCTCCGGCGAAGACCCGGAAAAGGATGTGCATCTGTACATCAACTCCCCCGGCGGCTCCATCTCCGCGGGCCTGGCCATCTACGACACCATGCAGTTCATCAAAAATAAAGTCGAGACCATTTGCATCGGCCAGGCGTCCAGCATGGGCGCGTTTTTGCTACTGGCCGGCACCAGGGGCAAGCGCTTTGCCCTGCCCAACTCGAGGATTCTCATCCATCAGCCCTCAATGGGCGGCCTCAGCGGACAGGCCACGGACATCGACATTCATGCGCGCGAGATTTTGCGCATCCGCGAGATTACCAACAACCTTATCGCCAAGCACACCGGCCAGCCCCTGGACCGCATCGAGCGCGACGTCGAGCGCGACTTTATCATGAACGCGGAGCAGGCCAAGGAATACGGCATCGTCGATGAAATCATCGACCGGCCGCGCAGTTAACCGCTGGCGGAGCCGCCTGTTGACTCCGCTGACAACGCTGACAGGCTAACTCAGCTATACTCGTCCAAAGGGAGCAGGGAGATGAAAATGCGCACGGGACCCGAAGAAGCGCTGCGCTGTTCGTTCTGTCACAAGTCACAGGACGCCGTGGCCAAGCTGATCTCCTCGCCCAGCGACTACCCTCGCGCCTACATCTGCGATGAGTGCGTAGCCGTCTGCAATTCGATCCTCGAGGACGACCGCAGCGGCGGCGGAGATGCCGCCGCCAATCCGTCCATCCCAGCAGGACACCTGCCCAAGCCGCAGGAGGTTAAAAGCTTCCTCGACGATTACGTGATCGGCCAGGACCAGACCAAGAAGAAGCTCGCAGTGGCGGTTTACAACCACTACAAACGCATTCAGATGAACAAAATGCGCAACAGCGATGTCGAGCTGACTAAGTCCAACATCCTGCTCATCGGCCCCACCGGCTCGGGAAAAACGCTGCTGGCTCACACCCTGGCCAAGATGCTCGACGTGCCCTTCGCCATCGTCGACGCTACCACCCTCACCGAGGCCGGCTACGTGGGCGAGGATGTGGAGAACATCATCCTCAAGCTCCTCCAGGCCGCCGACGGAGACGTCACCCGCGCCCAGCAGGGCATCATCTACATCGACGAAATCGACAAGATCGGCCGCAAGGACGAGAATCCCTCCATCACCCGCGACGTCAGCGGCGAGGGCGTACAGCAGGCCCTGCTCAAGATTCTCGAAGGCACCGTGGCCAACGTGCCGCCGCAGGGCGGGCGCAAGCATCCTCACCAGGAGTTCACCGCCGTCGACACCACTAACATCCTCTTCATCTGCGGCGGAGCCTTCGTTGGCCTGGAGCGCGTGGTGGGCCGCCGCGTAGGCAAAAAGGCCATGGGCTTCAAGGCCATGGACGCCGAGGCCGATGCCGCCACCACTCGTTCCCATCGCGACACCGAACTGCTGCGCCGGACTGAACCTCAGGATTTGATCAAGTACGGCCTGATTCCGGAATTTGTTGGCCGCCTGCCCGTCGTGGGCGTCCTCGACGAGCTGGACGAAGCCGCGCTCATCGAGATTCTTTCCAAGCCGCGCAACGCCATCCTCAAGCAGTATCAGAGATTGTTTGAGTTCGAGAACGTCCGCCTGCACTTCACCGTGGAAGCCACCGCCGCCATCGCCCGCGAGGCCCTGTCCCGCAAGATAGGCGCGCGCGGCCTGCGCATGATCCTCGAAGAGTTGATGCTCGACCTCATGTTCCATCTGCCCAACAACAAGCGAGTCCGCGATCTGGAAATCACCAGCGACATGGTCGAGCGCAAGGATCTCTCCCTCTGCCTGCTGGAAAAGGCGGGCTGATCACTACTCTATAGCCTATAAAATTGGGTGCCCCAGGTCCCGATTTTGGGACCTGGGAGTATCGCTGGACACGCCGTCCTCTCGCTCACATTTCTTGAAAGAAATCCTCAAGCGAGACCGAGAGGGCATCGGCAATCCGTTCAAGAGTGCGGACACATACTTCCTTGCGTCCGTTCTCAATCTTCGATAGGTAGACCCTGCCGAGAACGGCGTGATCGGCAAGCATCTCCTGTGTCCAGTGGCGTTTGAGCCGCAGTACGCGGATACGCTTCCCAATTCTGATGCAAATATCTGTTGACACCCATACAGCATGGATGTACGCTATCGGCAACACGTATGCTATGGCATACATCCGTTCATTCTCTGAGCGGGAGGGGAATGGAAAGGAGAAAGATCGATGTCAAGGAAAATGGTGGTAATCCTCGCGCTTTGCTTAGGAGTGACTGGTTGCTCAGGGCAACAGCTTACCCGGAGTACGGCTCAACGCATTCTTCGCGAGAATATGGCCTCTGGTCAATTCGGTGAGGAGATCAAGGCAGAGACGCACCTCCAGGTAAGATTAGATGAGCAGTTTTGGCGAGAGAACGGGTTTAACGTCGAGACAGGGAAATTGCACGCTCAGTTATTTTTAAGCTTCCTTAATCACCTGGCAGAAGCAGGAGTTCTTCAAAAGGCACCGGACACGTTTTGGTATGAATGCAGTCCACAGCCAGAGTGTAAAGAACATAATAAGTGGTTCAACTTCTCTGTCATTACATCACGGGACGTGGAGGATTTTTCGAAGGGGATGTTTATATCGAATGAGAACCTAGAATACATCAGGATAGTACTTGCGAAGCCTTCCAATCCCACGGTCACCGGCATTACGCAGGAGGGAAATAATGCAACTGTTGAATTCACGTATGGATATAGTCCAACTCCGCTCTACGCGCGAATCGCCCAGCTGACTAAGGACGATTTCGCAAAGTGTTCGATCCCGGAAATTGCATCCGAAAAACCACTCTTCTGTCCGGGCTCGAATTCTAGTTGGCCCAGCGAGAACGATATAGCTGCAAAGAAGGGGACGGGAAGTTTGCAGTTCAAGAAGTATGACGACGGGTGGAGGATCGTGAAGGAGGAACAGTAACGAGTGGGTTGCCGTGTGCTCCATCTTCACGGCGCTTCTTTCGCCAGGATTTGAAATCGGCGAGAATCCCTTCCTCGCTAAGTCCGCGCTTGGAAATCTGGCGTGCAACCTCCGCGCTCAAAACGGAAAACATCTCGCGTTTCAATTCCACGGGCAGTGTAGTCTCCGGGCGGGGAAAGAAGATGCCGGCCAGGCGGCCGCGGCGCGTCACCAGAATCGGGTCCTTGGCGCGCAGCATCCCCGCTGCATCGTCCTGGAATTCGCGCACCGTGCTGATCTTCATGGAACCTCTCCAGTAATCATCGTAGCACTCCCCTTGTCCGAATTGACCGGAAGTATCGCGCCTTTACTGCTTCTCCTGCACCTTCATCACCAGGCAGGTGACCGTATGCTCGCCGGCCACCAGCATCTGATGCGACAAGCCCGCCGGCACGTGCGCCACATCGCCCGCCCGCAGCTCCTGCCGCGCGCCGCCCTCAATCGAAGTCCCGCGCGTCTCTCCCGGCTTCGTCAATCGCGCGCCCGCCACCGTACCGCCGGTCACCAGCGTGGCCCGCCCGTCCAGCACATAAAAGACATCGGCAAAGTTCTCATGCACCTCGGCCTCGCCGTCGCGGCTGCGAAACGAGAGCATGGCGCAATGCCGCGGATACTCCTTCAGCGTCTCGCTGGCCGAGCCGTCGCCCTGCCTGGCCAGCTTGTGCAGGTACGCCGCCCGCTCCAATAAAACGGCTGAAGTCCAGTGATCCAGATGCGACGCAGGCTTTTTTCCTGCGGCCTGTGCCCTCGCCGCCGGCGGCGCAACGTCCTTCTCCGCCGGAAGCAATTCCTTCAGAATGTCTTTCGAGATCTTGTCCATCACGCTTCCCAGTTTACGCCCGGCGCAGTTCAGTTCAACCCCGCCAGCTTCCGCGCCCGATGAAAGATTCCCAGCAGCATAGGCCGCGTCAGCTTGCCGGTGTTGGTATTTTGCTGCGAGGGATGGTAGCTGGCAATCACCATCACCCCATTGGGCAAGGTAAACTCCGCGCCGTGCACGAAGGTCAGGCCTTTGCGCGAAGTGATCTGCCCGCTCCGCCGCGCGTGCGCCAGAAATCCATCGAAGGCGATCTTGCCCAGGCAGACCACCACGCGCAGATTCCTCAGCAAGCCGATCTCCTCGTCGAGAAAAGGAGCGCAGTTGCGCTGCTCCTCCGGCGCGGGCTTGTTGGCCGGCGGAGCGCAGCGCACCAGCGCGCTGATCCACAAGCCGGTGAGCTTCATGCCGTCGTCGCGGCTCTCTGCCCTGGCCTGCGAGGCAAAGCCGGCCTCATGCAGCACGGGGTAGAAGAAATATCCCGACCCGTCGCCGGTAAACATCCTTCCCGTCCGATTGGACCCGTGCGCTCCGGGCGCCAGCCCCAGCGCCATCACCCGCGCCCGAGTGTCGCCAAACGAAGGTACGGGCTTGCCCCAGTACACGCAGTCGGCATAGGCACGCTTGCGGACCCGCGCCACCTCGGCACAGTATTTGCGCAACCGCGAACAGCGCGTGCAAGCAACGATGCGGGCATTCAAAGCTTCAAGCGATAAGCGACCAGCAGCCATAACAAAATTCTAGGCTATTCACGAAGAGAGGGAAATTCTATTCCCGATTCCCTGTTCCCTGCCTCTTCGCCTGTGCTATATTTTTACTTTCGCCTTGCAATAAATCTTGGAGTAAGTCAGTAATGCCGTCACCGGCAAATCCCGAGTTTCTGCGCCGCGCTATCTCGCTGGCCACCGACAACGTGCTCCGCGGAGCGGGCGGGCCTTTTGGCGCCGTCATCGTGCGCGACGGCCGCATCGTGGGCGAGGGTGTCAACACCGTGACCGCCGCGAACGACCCCACCGCGCACGGTGAAGTGAACGCCATCCGCGCGGCCTCGAAAGCTCTGGGAAGCTTTTCGCTGGCCGGATGCGCACTCTATACCAGTTGCGAGCCCTGCCCCATGTGCCTGGCCGCCGCCTACTGGGCGCGGATTGACGCCGTCTACTACGGAGCCAGCGCCGCCGACGCAGCCCGCGCCGGCTTCGACGACGCCTTTCTCTACGATGAGCTGCGCAAAGATCAATCCGCCCGCAAGCTGCGCGCCACGCAACTGCTCGGCGATGAAGCCTGGTCCAGCTTCGCCGCCTGGATCGTCTCGCCCAACAAGACTGCCTACTGAAAAAATTGCGGAGCAGACACAACTCGTCCGCGAGGCCTTCGTGCGCACCTGTCCTTCAAATAATATTTTCTTAAAACATGATCCGCGCTTCCGCGACCAGGTTGTGATTGTAGAGATGAAAGCCTGAAGTGGCGATCTGCATCCCTGCGCCCAGCGCATAAATTGCGTGTGCCGGCTTCCATTCCTTGCGTCGCAGCGCGTAGAAGCCCGCCGGGGTAACAAAATTCTGCATCTTGCCGCCGTATGGTCCGCCAATTCGGAAGTTGGCGTTGTTCTCCGCGTCCAGCCACAGATTTTTCAGGGTGTGCAGTTGCCCGGTTAAATCCCATTCAATCTGCCTTCCCTGCAACGCGAACTTTCCGCTGGGCAATTCGCCGCTCAGTGCCGTCTGCACGTTAAAGCATCCCCATACGCGCCCCGCAAGCAGGGTTGGCTCCAGGTAGCTGGTGGCCGCGCCGTTCTTGTGGCTGCCCGTTGCGATGTCCCAGGTCAGCTTACCTGTCACCACGTAGTTGCCATGCTCGGCGTTGCCGCTGGCCACGCGGACCTTCGTCTCCAACTGCGTATCGCCGAATTCGTCTTTCGCGGTGACGGAGTTGTTCTGCACGTAAGGTGGCGCAATCAGGTTTGCCTGCACGCGATCGCCGATAAGCAAGCCCAGCATGTGGTAGTTGCCGTAGTTGGTTGTTAGCGTGCCGGCCGCGCTCCGGAAGTTGGAGAAGGACAAGCGCACAGCCTGTGCCAGCCGCGCATCCGACTGGATCAGTGGACTCGCCCATGACGGCTGAAGGGCCGTCATCCGCGCATTGTGCTCACGGAATCGCTCGTAATGCGACTCCTGCGCCGAAGCAGCGCACGCACTGGACAGAAGCGCCGCCGCCAGCGCCAAGACAGAAAGATGCCAAAATATTTTCACGAGATATTATCAATTTGTATATTGTTTCTTCCCCTTATCTTGTGATCTGCCGCACGCCTATAGCGTGATCGCAAGCCGCGCCGTTATACTTCCAGCCATGCGCGCGCTGCAACTCATCCTGCTCTTCGCCGCCTCGGCAATCGCCTTCTCCCAGTCCCAAACCCCGGCGTCTCCGCCCTGGCAGATGCAGGACTCCGGCACAACCGCCGGCCTGCGCGGAATCTACTCCGTGGACGGCACGGTAGCCTGGGCCAGCGGCATCGGAGGTACGGTGCTAAAAACCATCGACGGCGGCGCGCATTGGCAGAAGTGCGCGATTCCCGACGCGAAAAAGGACGGAGCAACCCTCGACTTTCGCGGCGTGCAGGCTTGGGACGCAACCACCGTCATTGTCATGTCCAGCGGCAAAGGAAAACTTTCCCGCCTCTACAAAACCACTGACGGCTGTAGCACCTGGAAATTCCTCTTCAAAAATCCCGACAAAGATGGGTTTTGGGATGCGATCTACTTTGAGGGGCGTTGGGATGGAAAAGGTCTCGGGACCAGTGGCTGGCTCCTTGGGGACCCGGTGGAAGGAATGTTCTCAATCTTTTACACATACGATTACGGTAAGAATTGGTACAGACAGAGCAATAAAGGCCTACGCGTGAAGCAGGGCACTCAGGGAGTTTTCGCTGCCAGCAACTCTTCACTTTTCGCACACGGCGCACTTGTAGTGTTTGGCTCAGGAGGTACAGATGGTTCATTTGTGTATTCGGGATGGCAGACGGAGATCTGCGTTGATGATTGCTCCCCAGAGGAAGCGGTACTCTATGGCAACAAACACAAATGGTATCGACAGCAGGTTTCATTTGGTCATAATACAGATTCTTAGGTGTCTTTTCGATAGGTGCACGACCCGAAATCGCAATTGCTGCTGGTTACCCACCTCGATACAAGATATTTGTCATCGTCGGCGGAAACTACCTCAAGCCCAACGAATCAGCCGGCACTGCCTCCTGGTCCTCTGATGGTGGCCAGCCATGGACCGCCTCCACCACCCCGCCCCACGGCTTCCGTTCCGTCGTCCAATGGTCCGAAGTCCTCAAACTCTGGATCACCGTAGGAACCAATGGATCGGATGTGAGCCGAGATGACGGAAAAACTTGGCAGCCACTAGACAACGGCAACTGGAACGCTCTCTCGCTGCCCTTCGTCGTCGGCCCTAACGGCCGCATTGCCCGGCTCAGCCCCGCGGCCATTCCGCCCTCAACGCCATGAATACACACCTATTACGTGCCTTGCGGTCCCCGTTTCGCGATTTCTCCTCTAGAAAATTGCTAGCCGCGGCCTTTTTAGCCCAATTTTGAGCCAAAAAACGTATCTCCCGATGCGTAGCCTTATTTGCGCGCTTTGTCCCTATTAATCCCGCTATTACCAAAGGAACTCAACCCGCGTGGAATCCACCCCCCGGCACGATAAAATAAGACCAACCGGATGACTCAAACTTCTCCAACGGTTGCCGAAGAGAACACCCGCACTGCGAGGGAGACGAAGTCGCGCGCAAAAACCGCCAAGCCCCCTATCATTCAGGTCCGGAATCTGGAAAAGACCTACACCACTGCGCGCGGCTCGTTTACCCTCTTCCAGGGCCTCAGCCTGGATGTCAAAGCCGGCGAGATGGTGGCCATTGTCGGCCAGTCGGGCGCGGGAAAGAGCACGCTCCTGCACATTCTGGGCGCTCTGGATGCTCCTACCACTGGCACAGTCACTTGCGCCTCGGTCAACGTCGCCCAGCTTTCGCCGCAGGAGGCTGCGGCCTTTCGCAATCGCGAGATCGGCTATGTCTGGCAGTTTCATTACCTGCTGCCGGAGTTCACCGCTCTGGAAAACGTAGCCATGCCGCTGCTGGCCCGTGGCGTCGGCCGGCCTTCCGCGCTGAACACCGCGGCCGTCTGGCTTCATGAAGTGGACCTCGGGGATCGCGGCAGCCACAGGCCCGGCGAGCTCTCCGGCGGCGAGCAGCAACGCGTGGCGCTGGCCCGCGCGCTGGTCAACAATCCCCGGCTGCTGCTGGCCGACGAGCCCACCGGCGACCTGGACGAGACCACCGCCGGCCGCGTCTTTGACCTGATTGAGCGGCTGCACAAGAGTCACGGCCTCACCTCGATCGTGGTGACGCACAACATGGACCTGGCCACGCGCGCCACGCGAGTCCTGCGTCTGGAGGCGGGAAAACTCTCCCGTGCTCCGTTGACGGCGCCGGCGGCGTATACTCCTCAAACGGGAGCGCGCGCTGCAAAAAACTGAGCAAAAATGCGCCGTTTCGGCCTGGAACTGAGTCTAATCAGCAAGCGGCAACTTTGAACTATTTACAACAAGTTTGAATACGGGAGGCCATGATGTTCGAACGCTATACGGAGAAGGCACGGCGAGTGATCTTTTTTGCGCGGTATGAGGCCAGCCAATTCGGCTCACCCTATATCGAGACCGAGCACCTGCTGCTCGGCCTGCTGCGCGAAGACAAGGCGTTGACCAACCGCTTCCTGCGCTCGCACGCCTCGGTGGAGTCGATTCGCAAGCAGATTGAGGCGCACACCACCATCCGCGAAAAGGTCTCGACCTCCGTGGACCTGCCGCTCTCCAACGAGTGCAAGCGGGTGCTGGCCTATGCCGCGGAAGAAGCCGAGCGCCTGGGCCACAAGCACATCGGCACCGAACATTTGCTTCTAGGCCTGCTGCGCGAAGAAAAATGTTTCGCCGCGGAAATCCTTCAGGAGCGCGGCCTGAAGCTGGTGCAGATTCGCGAAGAGCTGGGCCGCGTCACCCAGGAAAAAGCCCAGCCGCAGCAGCGCCAGCGCGATACCAGCCTGCTGAGCGAGTTCAGCCGCGACCTCACCCAGGCAGCCATGGAAGGCCAGCTGGATCCCCTCGTGGGCCGCGACGCCGAACTGGAGCGCGTTGTCCAGATTCTCTGCCGCCGCACCAAGAATAATCCTGTCCTCATCGGCGAACCGGGCGTTGGTAAGACGGCTATCGTTGAAGGACTCGCCCAGCGTATCGCCGATGGCGTGGTGCCCAGCTTCCTCGCCGACAAGCGCATTCTCGGCCTCGATCTTTCGCTCATCGTCGCCGGCACCAAGTATCGCGGCCAATTCGAAGAGCGCCTCAAGACCATCATGAAAGAGTTGATGGAAAACCAGAACTCCATCGTCTTCATCGACGAGTTGCACACGCTGGTCGGCGCGGGCTCCGCCGAGGGCTCGCTGGACGCTGCCAACATCCTCAAGCCCGCGCTCAGCCGCGGTGAAATCCAGTGCATCGGCGCCACCACCCCCGCCGAGTTCCGCAAATCCATCGAGAAAGACCGCTCCCTCGAGCGCCGCTTCCAGGCCGTCAAGGTGCCTCCTCCCAACGAGGCCGAAGCCATCAAAATTATCCACGGCATCAAAGACCGCTATGAAAAATTCCACGCCGTCAGCTACACCGACGCCGCCGTCGAGTTTGCCGTCTCCCACTCCAGCCGTTACATTCCGGACCGCTTCCTGCCTGATAAGGCCATCGACCTCATCGACGAGGCCGGCGCGCGCGTCAAGCTCCGCCAGACCTCGCTCCCCGAGGAGATCACCGAAGTCCAGAAGCGCATCAAGTTCATCGTGCATCGCATGGACTCGGCCATCGCCAATCACGAATTTGAAAAGGCTCGCTTCTACTCTGACGAGGAGCGCAAGGAGCGCGAAACCCTGCGCGCCATGCGCGACAAGTACCACCTCGATGACACCGCCAGCAGCATCGTCGCCCGCGAAGACATTGAAGACGTGGTCAGCCGCTGGACGGGCGTGCCCATCACCAGCATCAAGGAAGAAGAAACACAGAAGCTGTTGCGCGTCGAGGAAGAGCTGCACAAGCGCATCATCTCCCAGGAGAAGGCCATCGGCGCACTGGCCCGCGCCATTCGCCGCTCCCGCGCCGGCCTTAAATCGCCCAATCGGCCTATCGGGAGTTTTCTATTTCTCGGCCCCACAGGCGTCGGCAAAACCGAAATGGCCCGTGCCCTGGCTCACTTTTTATTCGGCTCTGAAAAGGCTCTCATCCGCTTCGATATGTCGGAGTTGATGGAGAAGTTTTCGGTTTCCAAGCTCATCGGCTCGCCTCCGGGCTACGTGGGCTACGAAGAGGGCGGCCAGTTGACTGAAAAGGTCAAGCGCACTCCTTACTCTGTCGTCCTGCTCGACGAAATCGAGAAGGCCCACCCCGATGTCTACAACATTCTGTTGCAGGTCTTTGAAGACGGCCAGTTGACCGACGGCCTGGGAAACACCGTCGATTTCAAGAACACCATCATCATCATGACCTCCAACATCGGCGCGCGCCACCTGCAAAAGAAGCAGGGCCTGGGCTTTGCCAGCGACCGCGACGACGTCGTCAGCGACAAAGTCGAGGAGTTGGTCAGGAGCGAGGTCAAAAAGACCTTCAATCCCGAGTTCCTCAACCGCCTCGACGAGGTCATCATCTTCCAGGCGCTCTCCGACGCCGACCTGATCCAGATTGTCGAGCTGATGGTGCAGCAGCTCAACGCCAATCTCGCCCAGAAGTCCATCACCATTTCGGTCACCGAGGAAGCCAAGAAGTGGATTCTCGATAAAACTCTCGTGGACCGCAGCTACGGCGCGCGCCCCTTACGCCGCGCTCTGCAACGCTACATCGAGGACCCTTTGAGCGAAGCCATGATCGCCGGCCAGATCACCCAGCGCCCAGCCTTCCTCGAGGTCTATCTCGACACTGACCAGCTCTTCTATCGCCCGGTCAGTAGCGACGAAACCGCCAGCGAAGAAAAAGCCGCCGGCGTGCTCCTCTTCAGCGCGTAAAGCGGTTTTGTTCACCTCAACATTAAGACCTGGAATCCTGCAATTACAAACAGCTCCCGGAAACCTTCCCGGGGGCCGTTTCTCTCTAGAGGGTCGGGCAAATCCTACTCCCAATATCGCTTCAAAGGGACAGCGACCCTTGCTGTGGTCCAATACCACGGGATGGTATACTCAACTCCATGAGTACGAAGTTATCTTACCCACGCAAGTTTCGGGTAGGTTTTGCCGGCGCGGGCGGGATTGCGCCGGAGCACGCTGATGCGCTTGGATTGTTGGATGAAGTAGAGATCGTTTCCGTCTGCGACCTCCAGACCGAGAGAGCAAAATCGCTCGCCGGACAATATGCCATTCCCAAGGTTTATTCGTCGCTCCAGGAGATGCTGGCGAGCGAAAGCCTGGATGTAGTTCACGTTCTGACGCAACCGCCGCACCATATCCCAATTGCACTGGAGTGTCTGCGCTCAGGGGTAAATGTTTACATCGAGAAGCCCATGGGGCTATCGACAAGCGACTGCAAGCTGGTGGTTGACGAGGCCGCCGCGCATGGGCTCATGGCTGGCGTCAATCACAATATGTCCCGCAATCCTCTTATCTCCGAAATGGTACAGGCAGCCCGAGACAGAAGATTTGGCAGGATCAACCATGTTTCCATCGCTTTCTGTGTCGGGGAGGGGAGCCTTCCGATAAAAGAAGTCAACCACTCTATGTTTTCCACTCCGCAATCTTTCCTTTTCGAGTATTGCGTGCATCCGTTTTCGGTCATTCGCCGTTTTTTAGGCAAGCCAGTTGAGGTATCCGCGCTGGCGTCTGCGCCGGCGCAATTGGAGAACGGCAAGAAGTTCTATCAACTTTGGGAAATTGCCGCCGTCGCGGAACGTGGCACCGCGCATTTGTTCTTCTCGGCTGGCCGCGGAAATGCGGAGTGCACGGTTTGGGTCTATGGGCAGGACGCATGCGCGCTGGCCGATCTGAAGCGCGGCACGCTCATCTTTCACGAGAACAGTCCCTTTCCGGTCACGGCGAATCTGCGCGATGGAGCGCGCAATGCGAAGCGTATCTTCCGACAATCAGCCTGGCGCATTCTGGATAACTATCTGGTCAAGCTCAAACTGAAGCCTGCCAGGATCACGAATGGCTTCTATCCGGGAATGGCAGCTTTTTACGATGCATTGCGCTCTGGAAAGAACGTGGAAGAGGATGCATCTTCGGGGAAAGATGTAGTCGCCTACTGCGAGATGGCGGTCGCCAACAAGAAGACCGTAGGTTAGCAAGGAACCGGGAGCGAAGATGGCTCAAAGCGATATCGTTGTCATCCTCGGAGGTGCGGGCTTCATCGGCCGTACTCTCTCCAAAATGCTGCGCGGGAAGGTTGCCGAATTGCGCATCGTCAGCCGCGGCGTAGCTGCGCCGGATGAGCCGGGGGTCCGCTTTCTGCGTGGAGACGTGCTGGATGCGGCTCGCATGGCTGAAGTCATCAAAGGCGCAACAGCCGTCTATCACCTGACTGTTGAGGGTCGGTATACCGACGGCGCCAGAAATGTCGCGGAGGCCTGTGTCCAGCATGGTATTCGCCGCCTTGTCTACGCCAGCACAAGCGACGCTTTGAATCTTTCCCGGCGCGGCACAATCTACGAGACCGAAGGACCGGACCCGCGCCCCGAATTGCGCAACGACTATTCCCGCGGAAAAGCAGAGAGCGAGATGCTTCTTCGCGGATACATCGACCGGCACAATCTGGGCGTCGTTATCATGCGTCCCTGCCTGGTCGTGGGCCGCGGCGGCCGTCTAGCCCATGGCGGCATCGGGCGTTGGCCTACGCAAACCACCCTTGTTGCCTGGGGTGACGGCCGCAACAAGATGCCGTTCGTTCTGGTCGAGGACGTTGCCCAAGCCATGGTGCTTGCCCTCGACGCTCCCGGAATCGAGGGTAACGCCTTCAACCTCGCCGGAGATGTCTTCCTTTCTGCCCGCGAGTACGCCGCCATTGCCGCCGAGCGCTCCCTACGCAACATCCGTTGTGTTTCCTCCAGCCCTTTCTTTTATGCGGCCAACTGCATGATGAAGGGACAGTTGAAGGCTCTGCTCACTCGCAAGCCCGTCGATTACCCAACCTACCACGACGCTGCCAGCTCTGCGATGCGCACCTTTGTCGATAACAGCCAGAGCAAGCGGCTCCTCGGCTGGAAACCCAACGACAGCCTGGATGTTTTCGTCCGCGAAGCGATCGACTCACATATCGAACCGATGCACCCGGACGACTTTCGCGTATCCGGTTAATCATGCAGCGTTGTTTCTTTGCTAATGCTGAGACAGAGGAGAGTACGAACCTCCCTCAGCTTAAAAACTCGGCGATGGCGTTGACGACCGTCTGCTGCTCGTCCTCGCGCAGCTCGGGGAAGATGGGCAGGGCCAACACCTCTCGCGCCGCTCGTTCGGCCTCGGGGAAGCTGCCCTCGCGATAGTCGAGACCTTTGAGCGCCGCTTGCAGATGCAGCGGGACGGGGTAGTAAATCTCCGCGCCGATCTTGCGTTCCGTCAGAAATGCGCGTAGCCCGTCGCGGCGGGTGATGCGGATCACGTATTGATGCCAAACGTGATGCGTGCCGCGCACCTCCTGCGGCAGGACGATGCCGTGGATGGGATAGGGGCCGGCTTCGACCAGTCCCGCGGCGTGAAAGAGGGCGTGATAGCGCTTGGCCACTGTGCGCCGAAGCTGATTCCAGCCGTCAACATACTTGAGCTTGACTGCAAGAATGGCTCCCTGGAAGCCGTCCATGCGGGCGTTCCAGCCGGTCTCGTCGTGATGGTAGCGGCGGCGCATGCCGTGCTGGCGCAACATGCGGGCGCGCTCGGCCAGTTCGTCGGAGTTGGTCGTGACCATCCCCGCGTCGCCAGCGGCGCTGAGGTTCTTTGTGGGATAGAAGCTGAAGGCGGCGGCATCGCCTAAAGCTCCGGCCTTAACTCCTTGATAATCAGCGCCCCAGGCCTGGGCGGCGTCTTCAATGAGTTTGAGATTGCGCTCTTTGGCGAGGTAGTCGAAGGCAGTCCAGTCGGCGCATTGGCCGTAGAGGTGAACAGGGAGAATGGCTTTGACCGATGCGCCTTGCGGACCATTGAGGAGGGCTTCGACGGCGACGGGGCTGAGGTTGAAGGTGACGGGTTCGATGTCGGCCAGCAGCGGCTGAGCCCCGGCGCGGAGGATGGCGCTCGTGGAGGCGAAGAAGCTGAAGGGGGTGGTGACGACGGCGTGACCTGAAGTGATTCCTGCGGCGGCCAGAGCCAGCCAGAGAGCGTCTGTGCCCGAGGAGCAGCCGATGGCGTGGGCCACGCCCAAGCGCTCCGCGGCGGCTTTTTCGAAGGCGGCCACCGGCTCTCCGAGAATAAATTGCTGCGCGGCCAGGATCTGGCCGAGGGCCTCCATGAGTTCGCGGTAGAGGGGCTGGTACTGGCGCTTGAGGTCCAGCATGGGCACCGGCTGGGCGGCGGATTGAAACGGTTTCTGCTCGGCGGTCACAATTCTATGCTAGCAGCCGCGTGGAGTCAGGAGTCCTAAAAGCGGGGATTGCGTAGCCTGAATTACGGTGGCCGGCGAAAATTCGCGGGGGCCACATTTTCGCCAGAAATACAGCAAAAGTACGGGGCACGGGGCGGAAAACTGCCAGAAAAAAGAAAAATGAGCGGAGTGAGGGTTGTAAAGGTTGAAAAAGCTCTATATTGTTAATAAATTGCGGTATTGGCGGCTCCGGGGCTTCCGGCGACGCATCCGTTGATTTGTACGAACACATGCTATTCATTAGCATCCACCCCCCCCGAGGAAAGAAGGAGATCGGCAATGGACACCAAGCCGGCACAAAATATTCAGGACACGTACCTGAACACGGTCCGCAAGGACAAGACCCCCATCACGATTTATCTGGTCAGCGGCGTGAAGCTCACCGGAAAGATTCGTTCATTCGACAAGTATTCCGTGCTTCTGGAAAACAACAGCCAGGAGCAGTTGATTTTCAAGCATGCCATATC
>Ga0326728_10012384_pt1 | contig 18964 bp, 19 predicted proteins | sample MB3enrmetagenome_FD_207602 | JGI IMG/M metagenome (GOLD analysis project Ga0326728, IMG submission 207602) | Lab enriched peat soil microbial communities from McLean, Ithaca, NY, United States - MB31MN | ecosystem: Environmental > Terrestrial > Soil > Wetlands > Peat | place: USA: New York... | reverse complement strand
CACGAAAACCGTGCAGCATAAAGCGGCTACAGCTTGTCCGATCGAGAACCGTGGCAGAACAGTGGAGCGGAGTGAACCGAATAGGCTGAACAACGGTGAATTCTCATTCTTCTCCGCAGCCAAGCGACCCAGCTTAGCCTTGAAGCTAGTGCGAGCCGCGGCGGACAACGAAGCCGAGTCCCCGAAGTAGGCGTTCACCGCCGCGACAACCCGCACTATGGACTGCTCCAATTCTTCGCGCCTTGCCCTACAGCACCAGCAGCTACCCAAATGGTTGCGGATCTTGTTCCCCAGACCTGGAGAAAGCTCATTGTCAATGTATGAGGTCAGGTCGTCATTCGAGGGATGCGATGATAGTGTCAACAATTCCTTCCAACGAATCATGCCAATGGCACCTTCGCAAGCTTTTTCATTCCGCGCGACAAGTAGGTTGGGACAGTCGTTCGGGAGATTCCCAAAACTTCGGCGATCTCAAGGTAGCTCAGCCCTTCCAATCTCAGGAAGATGCATTGCTGTTCCTGGCGCGACAGACAACTCAGACTTTCTTCCAAGCGCCGTTGCTTCTCTCCCTCTAAGACCATCTGTTCGGCGTCGGGAGAGGGGTCCGGGCATTGAACACACAACGTGATGAAGGACTCTGGGTCAACACGCACGACAAGGTCTTTTTTTCTCTGTAGGTCCGTGGCCAAGTTACGAGCCACCCGAAAAACCCAAGCACGAACGCTCTTGATCCGCTGGCCACAGGCAAGGGCGGTGTACAGGCGGAGGAATACCTCTTGTGTCAGATCCTCGGCTTCTCCTCGGGCCCTAAGAGTCAATGTGAGATATCGGCATATCGGATCCTTTAACAGCTCGAACAATTTGGAGACGGTTTCCTCCAGCCTGGAGCCTTGCTCCATTGCCTGTGGAACTTCCCCATCCCAGCAGATCTCGTAGCCCTTAAAATTCACCAACCACTCCCTACCTGAACCCTCGTGGACGAGCGCTAGGGAATGAAAGCGAAAACTCGTTTACTCCCCAGTTTGGCCATCTCGCCATCTTGCAAAAAAACCTCGGGCAGGACGCCAACGAATCAACAGCAGCAAGAGACTCCCACCTTACAAGACGATTCGCGGGTCAACTATAAGTACAATCACAGACAAAGAGTCACTACGGAAGACGCAATGGTCCAAAGGAGGAATGACTCTGGTGACAACAGTTGAGGAAACAAGCAATGGCAGAGCATAAATCTCCTGATTCCCATGCAACCTAACCATTCGAAGCAGGAGCGTTTGCTTCTCCTCTACGGGCTCTACACCCAGGGGACCGAGGCCGCGGCCGAAGACGTGACCAACCCTGACCGGTTGGCGGAACTCCGCAAAGCCCTCCTCTCTGTCTCCTCCGATAAGAAGAGCCCTCCTCTTTTCTTCGAGGCGCTTATCTCCGTTCCCGTCGAAAATTACGTTCCCGGGGCCGCCTCCTTTGCCTATGTGGCCGACTGCTTGTCACTGTCGGGGTGCCTCTCGATCCGGAAGTCTTAGCTTCGTTTTGTGCAGTATGCACGGTTTTTGCTTCTTCCAGCGTCCAATTTGTGCAAATTTGCGCCTGAAATGCGCATAATTTGCAGCATTCAAAAATGTGATGTCCTTTGTTTACAACCACTTCTTAGCTTCGTTTCTACTATTTTCCATTTTTTGAATTTCCCGGCTGTCCCCTTTGCTCCAGGACCTTCCCGCGATCCCTCGCTCCCGGTGGATTTGCGGTGCCCGGCTACGACACTGCATCCACAAAATAAGCACATAGGTAGGCTACCATAACCTCCTGAGTTTGTCAAGCAAAAAATCCGAAAAAATCCGAACGCAGAAATTTGAACCGGTTCACTGCGGACAAAGTGTCGTCGCCGTAAGATCTTTCCTCTTCTTCTTGTGTGTGCCCCCACAGCTCGACGGTCGCCTTTAGCCATGCATGTCCTGGCGTATTTGGTGCCGACCAGAATCAGGTTCGCGAACGTCCTGCGCCTCCCTTTTTTCTTTGTCAGAACGTTTCAATTTATTTTGCAGAGATCCACTCCTAGCACTACAAATTCTCTTTAACACTTTTTCGCTTTCGTTAAACTGTCTTTGGAAGTGCGGAGGTGCTGCCCTGGCTACCATTCGAGACGTTGCACGCTTGGCGCGCGTATCGATTGCCACAACTTCGGCGGCAATCAACCGTCGACACCTCCCTGTCGCTTTCTTCGATCGGATTTGGCCGGGATTCACTGGCTCCGCCGTGGTGGTCGACAATCTCGGAGCTGCTTATGACGCGACTCGGCTTCTGATTGATCTCGGCCACCGGCGCATCGCCATCATCACGGGCCAGCTCACTCTATCGAATGGTATGGACCGGCTGGAGGGTTTCAGAAAAGCTTTGCAGCAGGCGGGTCTCCCCCTCAACGATGAGTAACTGCAGCGCGGTGATTTCCAGTTGGAGAGTGGGTATCGTTGCGGCTTGAAACTCCTCCAGCTTGCCGAGCCCCCCACGGCGATTTTCTCTTGCAATAACCAGATGACGCTCGGCCTGATGCGCGCCCTGGGAGAACTGGGTGTCCGTTGTCCTGAGCGGGTCAGTGTGGTGGGTTTTGACGATTTCGAATGGGCCGCGAATCTTACGCCCCGGCTGACCACCGTCGCACAGCCAAGCCTGGAAATGGGCAAGCAAGCGGCGAAAATGTTACTGCGCAACGTCACGTACTTTAGGGAACCGGCTAGCAGCGATGAAACGAGCGTCGTCGTGCTCAATGCTGAACTGCGAGTGCGTGACTCTACAGCCGCGCCTCACTGCGACTGACGGTAAGTACAAACTTGTTTGCTGCCATCACCGGCTGGCTATGCTCCTGGTGAAAGCGCAGCCGCGCCTCGGGCACGAGACCCCGCCGCTTGGCCTCGGCCTCGTAACGATAGACGTCGCGGAAGCTTTCCAGCACGAACCGGCACTCCTCGGGAAAGTTCGGCGTCACCTGCACAAAGCGACGCCGAGCATGGGCATCGCAGTTTCCCCAGAGAATTTCCAGCTTCTCTTCCAGCTTCGGCACGTTGCGTGACAACGCATCCGACATTTGGATGGGTGGCGCGAGTCCCTTGGCCCGCTCGATGAACACCCGGGCGAGGTTCTCCCCGGCGTGATTCCGCCCGCTGAAGAACAGCGCGATCCGCTGCCCCTGCCGCTTCGTCGACACGATGCCGGAGGTGAACCGCCCAGTCCGTCTCCTTCAGCTTGCCGTATTCCAGACTCAGAGCCTTCGCCGTGCGGTTTATCCCATGCTCGCGCGCCAGTTCTCCCGCCGCCGCCCACAAAGAATCCGGAGACGGTACACGGCGAGCGTGCGAACTGCGCCATCGCCGCAGACGCCGATAAACCATCCGCATGTCAGGGGGAATGTCAGAAATCTCGTTGGTCATCGTCGGTCCCCCGTGCCCCGCTGGGCATGAGACCGACGCTAGCACTTCAGGAACGTGGAGTTAAGCAGCGTTGCCGAAAGGACACGGAAGAGTGCCGGTGCAACTCCAGCAGGCGAGGCGCCCCAGCGCCTGGAATTCAGTGGAAACCTGCAGCTAGCAGGTGGAAGCACGCGTACCCGAGGCCCGCGCCGATCAATGACCCCACAACCACGTCGCTGAGATAGTGCAGACCCAGCATGATTCTGGAAATCGCCACGCTGAGGGCGCAGAAAAGCAGGCCATACAACAGGGACGGCTCAAACAGGCCGATCGAGACTGCAAAGGCGAAAGCGCAGATCGAGTGCCCGGAAGGAAATGAAAACTGATCGGGCGGCAAGAGTGTGGCCCAGCAGTGGGAGGCAACTGCGCAGGGCCGCTTACGTCCGGCCAGCCTTTTAAGGATAAGGAAGAGCGCCGCCCCCAGCCCACAGGAGATACTGGCGGCCGCCACCGCCGCAAATCGCGATGGCCCTCCGAAGACCAAAACCAACGTCCCCAGGACGTACCAGAGCCAGCCGTCGCCGGCTCGCGTTGCCAGAATCATCCAAAGCCTGATCCAGCGCGGTGGCTTCCACCGGTTCACGCGCCGCATCAGGCGTCGGTCGCCGCTGGAGATGAAGTCTAACATGGTGGCCGGGAAAGTCATGCCGTTGCCTCTCCCGTGACGGCAGGGATACGCCGGACTGTCGCGCCCCCATCCAGGCCGCGCATGCGAGCCCACGCCTCTCCCCACTTGCGGGCGAAGCGCCTCTCCAGAAAGTAATTGAGTAGCGTGACGCAGGGAATACCGAACAGGAGTGGGGCCAGGAGGAGCGTGACGGGTTTCGCCCGGAACATCTCGCGAGTGATGGCCAGGATATCGCGGTTCAGTTTCCAGTAATTTCCCGACTTGCCGCGCACTTCAACGCGACCTTCGCGCAGCCCCTCCAGAAACTCGGCTTTGTTGCGCGCCCCGCGAACTTCCGTCCAAACGCTGCCCGCCGAACCCAAGGCATGGGCGTCGCTTCCCCCCACTGTGATCCTCCGATTGCAGGAGGCCAATCGGGCGGCAAGGTCATTGTTGCGGGCAGGCAAATGCCCGTTCAGGACTTCGACTGCGGGGAAACAGGCTTCGAACCAGTCGAAGTCCTCGGCCGCCCGCGGTCCCGTCAGGGCCGAGAAGATGTGGTTGAGGCTGAAGAACACTCGCTGCTCCTCGAGATAAGCCACCAAACGGGGAAGATCGTTTCGCCGGCGTTGAATTTCGAGGTGCTGACGTTCGGTAATGTCGTATACCCCAACGTGGAATTCGTTCCCGCTGGGCGCCCGGCAGGTGACTTCTTCGCTGAGGAAAAAGTCGGGATGGCCCCGAAGACTTTCCGCCGCGTCAATGGAATCGTGATCGGTTACCGTAACGAGATCCAGGCCCTGGCGCTTGAGCTTCTCGTAGAGGACATCGGGCGGGTTATAGCATTCGCGGCAAAAACGGTTCAGCACCGGCAGAGTAGCCATGCCGGAGTGGGCCGTGTGGACGTGTAGGTCACATCGCACATTTTAGATTGCATTTTCTATGTTACAAATTGTTAAATTAGACATGAATAGTTGGTTAAACACTTTCTCGTTATTCCGAGTTCCCATCGACCCGGGTCCGCCTCGATCAATTCAATACAAAACGGATGGCCGCCTGGGCGGGAATGACGCGGCCTTCGACGGCCTTATTCGGAGGTTGTTTAGACAGTTCAGCCTGTGCGAGAATGCCTTCCCATGACGAGAGTTGAGTTCGTCTACTTTGATGCTGGAGGCGGGCATCGCGCCGCAGCCACCGCCCTGCGCATCGTCACCCAGCAACAACTCCAATGGGACATCCACCTGATGAACCTTCAGGAGTTGCTCGACTCCATCGATCCGGTACTGAAGCTGTCCGGTCTGCGTTTGCAAGACTTGTATAACTGGTTATTGAAAATGGGCTGGACGTGGGGTGCGGGAATGGGATTGCGCGCCCTCCAGGCCGCCATCCGGCTCTACCATCCGTATCAAGTGCGACTTCTGGAGGAGTACTGGCGCAAAAGCCGGCCCGACCTGGTCGTATCTCTCGTTCCGCATTTCAATCGCGCCCTTTTCCAGAGCTTGCGGCGGGTGACCGCCGTTACGCCGTTCGCCACGGTGCTGACAGATTTCGCTGATTATCCTCCCCATTTCTGGATTGAACGCCAGGAGCAGTTTGTTATCTGCGGCTCCCAACGCGCCGTCGCACAGGCGGGCTCGACGGGGCTTCGCGAGGACCAGATTTTCGAAACCTCTGGAATGATCCTTCACCCCAAATTTTATCAGGAGGTCGCCGTGGACCGTCCTGCGGAACGGCAGCGCCTGGGCCTGGACCCCGGCCTGCCCACCGGGCTGGTCATGTTCGGCGGGCAGGGCTCGAGCGTTATGGTGAAGATCGTTCGTAGGCTGGCAGCCGCTAAGCTGAAGCTACAGTTGATTCTCATCTGTGGACACAACGAAAGGCTGGCTGCGGAATTGCGCGGCCTCCGCGGAAAAATTGGAAAGTACGTCGAGGGCTTTACCACGGAAGTTCCCTACTACATGCGCCTCACCGACTTTTTCATTGGCAAGCCCGGCCCCGGCAGCATCAGCGAGGCTCTGGCCATGAAACTGCCAGTGATCGTCGAGCGCAATGCCAGGACGCTGCCCCAGGAACGCTACAACGCAGAGTGGGTCCTCACGAAGCAGGTCGGGCTGGTGGTGCGCGACTTTGGCCGGATCACTCCCACGGTCGAAAAGCTTCTTGATCCCGTCAATTTCGCCCGCTACCGCAGCAACGCCGCAGCCGTGAACAATCGGGCGGTTTTTGAGATCCCTGGCATGTTAGAGGAAATCGTGAAGAAAGCGGCCGCGTAATCTGGTAGCGCGGACCCCCGGTTTTGGGGTCCGCGGCTTTTTCTCAGGCCCGTGCACAAGCCGCGGACCCCAAAACCGGGGGTCCGCGCTACCTTTACCCAAACAGCGAGTTCAAGCTCCCCATGTAGGGCTCGCGGGCAATTCCCCGCTCGGTGATGATGGCGGAAATGTAGCGATGCGGTGTGACGTCAAAAGCCGGATGGCGCGCCGGGACCGACGGCGGTGCGATCTGCACTCCGCCAAGCTGGGTGACCTCGTTCGAGGCCCGTTCCTCGATAGGAATTTCATCTCCACTGGTCAGGCTGCGGTCAATCGTCGAAAGCGGAGCGGCAACATAAAAGGGGACGCGATTCTCATGGGCGAGAACGGCCACGCTATATGTTCCGATCTTATTCGCTGTGTCGCCGTTCGCCGCGATGCGGTCCGCGCCCACAATCACCGCTTTGATCTGACCCTGCTTCATGAAATAGCCGGCCATGCTGTCAGTGATAAGGGTCACGGGGATGCCGTCTTTGGCGAGTTCCCATGCCGTCAGGCGGGCGCCCTGAAGGAAAGGCCGGGTCTCATCCGCAAACACTTGGATTTTCTTCCCTTGTGACACGGCAGCGCGAATTACGCCCAAAGCCGTGCCGTAGCCTCCCGTGGCCAGTGCGCCTGCGTTGCAGTGGGTGAGGACCGTTCCCGAATCCGGCAGGAGGGCGGCGCCGTGCCGGCCCATCGCCTCGTTGATCGCGATGTCTTCGGCGAGAATCCGTTTCGCTTCTTCTTGGAGATTGACCCTGGCAGCTTGCACAACCTGCGCCTCGGTATCGTGACAGGAGAGGGAAGTGTCTAACACCCTGCGCATTCTCTCGATGGCCCAAAAGAGATTGACCGCGGTTGGCCGGGTGCGGGAAAGCGTCTCCGCAATCCGGTCAAAATCATTACGCAACGCAGGAATGGTCCGGGCGCCGGAATTCTTGATCCCCAACGCGACGCCCATCGCCGCCGCCACACCAATGGCGGGCGCACCGCGAATCACCATGCCGCGAATGGCTTCCGCTACTTCTTCGTAGTCGCGACACGTGCGGTAGATTTCCTCCGCGGGCAGCCGCGTTTGGTCGATCATGCGCACGCCTTCGTCGGTCCACTCAATGGTTCTGAACATTGCTATGGAATGGCAATCTCCGCCTTCACCAGGCCCTGATCGGGAACTTTCTCGAGGTGGAAGCCCACCTCCTCGCACATGCGCCGGGTTGCAGAGTTGTCTGCGAGGAATTCGGCCCTCATATGCTTGATTTTCTCCTGCTTCGCAACCGCCATCAGGCGGCGGAGCAATTCTGCGCCCAGACCGCGCCGCTGAAACGCATCGGCCACCAGGATGGCAAACTGCGCGTCCTCGGTGCCGGAGATCTTAGTCATTCTGCCTACCGCCATGATCTCGGGCTGGCCGGAATAGGAATCCTCGTGGTCCGCCACCAGGGCCAGTTCGCGGTCGTAATCATTAAAGCAGATGCGAACCAGCCGTTCGTGCGCGACTCGTTCGCTGAGCGCGATCAATTGGGTGTAGCGCATCACCACACTGCGCTCGGAGAGCATATTGTGGAATTTCACCATGAGCGGCTCGTCTTCGGGCCGAATGGGCCGGATATTGGCCGTAGTGCCGTCCTTCATCGTGAAAGGCGCAACGTATTGCAACGGGTAGGGACGTATGGCAAGCTTGGGGAGGTCATCTTCCGCGACCTCCGGCCCATGCACCACCACCCGCGCGTCCAGAGCCACCAGCCGCTCCGGGGAAGCCAGGAGTGGGTTAATGTCAATCTCCTTGACCCAGCGTTGTTCCACGACCAGGTAGCTGAACTGAACCATCAGCTTTTCGAGGGCGGCAAGATCCACCGGGGGGCGACCGCGCACGCCCTTGAGAGCTTTGTGAACGCGCGTCTTTTCCATCAAGCGGCGCGCCAGCGTGGTGTTCAAGGGAGGAAGCGCCAGGGCGCTATCCTTGAAGACTTCCACCAACTGCCCGCCGGTTCCAAACAGCAGGACAGGACCAAACTGTGAATCCAGACTGCTCCCGATGATCAACTCATAACCATCCAAGCGGACCATGGGCTGGACCGCCACTCCCTGGAAGTGGCTTGCGCCCACCTTCTCCGCTACTGAGGCCTGGATCTTGGTGAAGGCATCACGCACCGCTTGCGGGTCACGCAGGTTCAAGCGCACGCCGCCCACGTCGGTCTTGTGAGTGATGGTCTCCGAGTAGAGTTTGAGCACCGTCGGATATCCGAATTTTTCTGCAAGCTCGACGGCCTCCTCGGCGGTCGTCGCCACCTCCGTAGGGACGGTGGGAATTCCATAAGCGCTCAGCAATCGCTTGGATTCCACCTCCGTGAGGACGCACCGCCCTGACTTGCGAACTTCCTCTATGATTTTGGCAGCTTCTGACGCCCCCGAGGCCAAGCCTTCGACGACGCCGGGCAGCACCGGAGTTTGGTATAGACCCTGCAAGTTGTAACTGTACTGCCACATGTAATGGAAGATCTTGGCGGCGGTGTCGGGATAGGGGAAAGTGGGTATTCCGGCACGATTCAGGATGTCAACCCCGGCCGACACCTCCGCGCCGCCCATCCAACTGGCCAAGAATGGCTTGCCTTGCAGCTTGGCATAAGGCTTGAGCTGCTCGGCAATCCGAGTGGGGTCGGTCATCGACTGCGGCGTGAGAATCGCGAGCAGGCCGTCCGTGTTGGGGTCTTTCGCGACGATGTCCACCGCTTTGGCGTAGCGCTCCGGGGTGGCGTCCCCGAGGATATCGATGGGATTGTTGTGGCTCCACTCTTTGGGAAGAAAGCCGTTCAGGGAATCCATCGTTTGCGGGGCCAATTGCGCCAGTTCGCCCCCCACCGCGATCAGTGTGTCGGTGGCCAGCACTCCGGGCCCCCCGGCGTTGGTGAGGATAGCCAAGCTTGGACCCGTGGGGTGCGGCTGCTTGCCCAACACATCGGCCATATGGAACAGGTCACCGATACTCTGCACACGCAACACGCCCGTGCGCCGGAAAGCTGCATCCAGCACTTCATCGCTTCCGGCCAGCGAGCCGGTGTGCGAGGCGGCGGCCTTGGCGGCGGCCGCACTGCGGCCCGCCTTAATCACAATGATGGGCTTGGAAAGTCCCACCTGCCGCGCCGCCGAAAGGAAAGCGCGCGCGTCCCCGATGCTTTCCATGTAGATGATGATGCTCCGCGTGCGTGGGTCATCGCCGAGATAATCAATCAGGTCGCCCCAGCCAACGTCCGCCATCGAGCCGATGGAACTAAAGACGCTGAAGCCGACCAGTTCACGGAAGCTCCAGTCCAGAACCGCCGTACAAAGAGCGCCGCTTTGGCTAAGGAAGCCAATACTTCCCGGACGAGCCATGCCGCTGGCGAAAGTGGCGTTGAGGCCGGTGTTGGGACTCATGATGCCCAAACAGTTGGGACCGACGATGCGGATATTGGCCGCACGAGCTTTGGCCACAATCTCGCTCTCCAGCCTCGCGCCATCGGGGCCGAGTTCTTTGAACCCTGCGGAAATAATGATCACGCCCTTCACACCCGCGGCCGCGCAATCGTCCATGACTCTCGACACGGTGGAGGCAGGAGTGACGATCACCGCCAGATCGACCTCCTCTGGCACCTCGAGCACGTTGGGATAGGCTTTCACTCCCAGAACCTGTGAGCGCTTGGGATTAACCGGAAAGACGGTTCCACCGAATGGATTACTGATCAGATTCCAAAACGTGGTGCGACCGACACTGCCGGGGTTCTCCGTGGCCCCAATCACCGCAACCGCATCCGGGGAAAAGAAAACATCCAACGGGTGCTTGCGACGATGCAGAATATCGTGGGCCGATTCTAGCTTAGGCATGGCAGATGGCTTCATTAGGCAAATCTCCTGTAAAAGATATAAGGCACAACATCAAAGCAAACTAACCATAATACTCGCAATGGGCCACGAAGTTCAAAGGGCACGCGGATGTCGCGCGCATCCGCGGGAGGAAGGCGATTGACAATTCCCTTTAACCGGTGGTTTCATCTTTTAAGAGCTGGAGTTTCACGCTGACGCTAAGAACTTACGAATGGGAAAAAGCGCTACCATTAGGGAGAACAAAAACTATGGGCATTCGCACCAGCATCGATCTGAAGCTCGACCCGCCCGCTGCCTTCGGCGCCTTGGTTGGGGAATTATCCACGGCTCTGTCAGAGCTCGGCATGCAATTTGAAACAGAAGCCCACGGTCGCGTCCGGGAGGGCGCGATGGAAGTGGGCCGGGTAATCAGTTGGCAACCGCACGAAAGGATCGCGCTGGAGTGGCATGGGGCTGATTGGCATCCGGATGAAGTGACCACTATTGAGCTGCGATTCGAACCCATCGAGAGTGGCACTCGTGTGACGCTGGAGCAGCCGGAATTGAGCAGTGTCTTGGGAGAGCAAGCGGATGAGGTCGCAGGCTGGTTTGCGGGCGAAGTTGCGGCGCCCCTGCTTCGCTCCCTGGCGCCACGGCGCTTGGGCGATTGGATTACGGATCGCAGGGCTCGGCGTCCGTCAGGGCCGCAGGCGCGCGCATATTATCGTGACCCGCTTTACCACCGTCCCAATTTCAAGGCGATTTTGAACGTACTGAGATTAACGCAGGACGATTATCTGCTCGAGGTCGGTTGCGGAGGCGGAGCATTCCTCGAGGATGCACTGAAAAGCGGCTGCAAAGCGGCGGCCATCGATCACAGCCCGGAAATGGTAAGGCTGGCGAGCGAGCTCAACCGCGAGGCCATCAACCGAAACCGGCTCGAAATCCGCGAGGGAAAAGCCGATTCACTGCCCTACCCGGATGGGACATTCACCTGCGCGGCAATGACCGGCGTTTTTGGATTCTTACCGGAACCCCTGCAAGCGCTCTCCGAGGTCCGGCGAGTGCTTGCCGCCGGGGGGCGCTTTGTGCTCTTTACCGGCTCAAAAGAGTTACGTGGCACTCCCGCAGCGCCGGAGCCGATGGCATCGCGCTTATTCTTCTACGAAGACCAGGAACTGGAGGAACTAGCGCGAAAGGCAGGCTTTGATGAGGCGGTAATGGAACGGCCTGACTTCCAGCAGTTTGCGATCGAAGCCGGAATACCGGAGGAATTCCTGGGGCTTTTCAAGGGAACCGGCGGCGGCCAACTCCTGGTGGCCCGCAAGCGCCCGTAGCGTGTCATTCTGAGCGAAGAATCTCCGCAGTCACCCTAAACCTGAAACTCCCGCTTCACCTTCTCGGATTTCTCGGCGACCGAGCGCGCCAGTTCGTCCTTGTAAGCAGCGAGCTTTTGGGCGAGTTCAGCATCCGACGTGGCAATGATCTCAATGGCGTAAATGGCGGCGTTGATGGCGCCGGGTTTGCCGATGGCCGTGCACGCCACGGGGACTCCGCCCGGCATCTGCACGGTGGAGAGCAGCGCGTCGAGTCCTGCGAGCGTGGTGGTGGCCATCGGAACTCCGATCACCGGCAGCGTAGTTTCTGCCGCGATCACGCCTGCCAGATGGGACGCTCCTCCGGCCCCCACGACGATAACCTTCAGGCCGCGCTGGATGGCTGTCCGGGCATACTCCGAGGTGCGCACGGGCGAGCGATGTGCGGAAGTAATCTCAATCTCAAAAGGCACGCCGAACTTCTTCAGCATGCGCGCAGTTTCCGTCATTATCGGTAAATCTGTGTCGGAGCCCATGACGATGCCCACTAATGGCGTCTCAGACATCCAAGTCCTCCCCCTTACTCGGCGTTTAAGGCAGATGATCGTATTCTAGTGCGTCCTGGATTTCTTCACTCAGGGAACGCGGCTGGACAACAGCCTGGAGAGGTTTTTCCGGAGGCCGCAATCCCGATCCTTCCGGCCCCCCGGGAGAAGTCGCAGGTCAGCATGCTTCGCGCGGGGCCGGAGCCTGTCCCGCCTCTTCGCCTGCTACGCTGGCTCGACCGCCACTCGCCAGCCGCCTTAAACCCTTTGCGCCAATGTCTCGCCGGTAGTGCATTCCCTCGAAGCAGATCTTGCTCACCGCCGTGTAAGCGCAGGCGATGGCGCTGGGCAGGTCTTCGGCCGTCGCCGTCACACCCAGCACCCGCCCCCCCATCGAAAGCAGTTGGAAGTTCTGAAACTTCGTTCCGGCGTGAAACACCTTGACCCCGCCACGAGTTTCAGCCGCTTCGATTCCGGTAATAACCTTTCCCACTTCCGGCTTGCCCGGATATCCTTGCGACGCCAGGACCACGCACACCGAAGGGTTAGGGCTCCAGTGGGGTTCGAGGGTGGCGAGTCGACCCTCACTCAAAGCCACCAGAAGCTCCACTAAGTCAGAGCGCAGGCGCATGACGATGGGCTGAGCCTCCGGGTCGCCCATGCGCACGTTGTACTCGAGGACCTTGGGCCCTTGAGCCGTCAACATCAGGCCGCAATAGAGAAAGCCTTGGTAAGGCGCCCCCTCCACCGCCATTCCGACCAGGGTAGGAGCAACCACGGTGCGAATGATTTCGGCGCGAAGGGATTCATCCAGAATCAAATCCTCACTGTAAGCACCCATACCCCCGGTGTTAGGGCCTTGGTCGTTGTCAAAGACGGCTTTATGGTCCTGGGTGGGGACCAGCGGCAAAATCGCGCGGCCATCGGTCAAGACGATGAAGGAAAGTTCTTCGCCGACCAAGGTCTCTTCCAGAACGACCCGCTCGCCCGCTGAACCCAAGGACCGCTGGCGCAGGAAGTCGTCCAGCGTCTTCTCCGCTTCTTCCCGGGTGTGAGCGATGACTACACCTTTTCCGGCTGCTAATCCGTCCGCTTTGATGACGACCGGCAAGCTGAACTCCGCGAGCGCCTTGACGGCCTCCTCGAAATTCTCGGCAACCTTGAACTGCGCGGTGGGGATCGAATGCCGTTGCATGAACTGCTTCGAGAAAATCTTGCTCCCCTCAAGCCGGGCCGCCGCGCGGGTGGGGCCGACAATCACCCGGCCGGCCCGCTTGAACTCATCGACCACGCCTGCCACCAGCGGAGCTTCCGGCCCCACCACGGTGAGGTCCGCCTTAAGCTCCTCCGCTAGCGCCAGGATCTGCGCCGGATTCGAGGCATCCACGGGCCGGCACTCCGCTTCCTGGGCGATGCCGGCGTTGCCCGGCGCGCAGTAGATCTCCTCCATGAGTCCACTCTCGCGCAGCTTCCAGGTCAGCGCGTGCTCCCGTCCTCCGGAACCAATCACCAGAATCTTCATAGAGTGGCGTACACTAACGGGAAGTTCGGCATTTGTCAACCACAGAAATAACTATCACAGGAATAAGTGGTCCCGTCTGACAAGTGGCAACCGTCTTCTCTACGATGCCGAGAACAGGAACGGCGCTGGCCGAAAAATCCCTTGCTTGAGATGTATAATCCGTACCATGGGTACGGAAGTGATTCCGAAGGTGACTTTCATCGACTCTCAGGCTAAAACGGTGGAAGTTTTGAAACTCCAGGGGAAGAAGTACTTTGTGGACGCAACCCTCGCCGGCGAGCAAGTTCTCACTTCCAATTTATTTCCTGGTTGGCAATTGCCCCTCCATGACCTCTTCGACTTCCGCGGCCGGTTCTAGCACGGCTTGCACTGCGGTGCGCTCCCTCGCCGGGCGTTGGGCGCTAGAGAACGCAGGTAAGGTGTATAATCACTTCATGGGTACCGAAGTCATCCCCAAGTTGACCTATGAGGAGTTCCGCCAGCTTCCCGACGATGGGAAGCGTTACGAGTTGATTCGCGGAGAAGTCCACTTGTCCCCATCCCCAAGCACGCGACACCAATTGATTCTCTTAAATCTTTCCCTGAGCCTCGGTACTTATATAAAGAACGCCAGGCTCGGTGTGCTGGCTTTTGCGCCGCTTGATGTTTGCTTGAATCCAGACACCGCTCTTCAACCCGATCTAATCTTCATCTCTTCGAAACGAGTTGAGATTGTTCGCGAAAATTTCGTTGCCGGCGCGCCCGATCTCGCAGTCGAAATCCTCTCGCGTTCGACCGCTGCGCATGACCGCGTCACCAAGCTTCCTCTTTACGCGGAGGCGGGGGTGGCGGAGATTTGGCTGATCGATCCTCAAGTGAAGACTGTCGAAGTCCTGAGACTGCAAGGCAGGAAATACGTGGTGGATTCCACGCTGGCGGGCGACCAAACGCTCAAGTCCGCTTCCTTCCCAGGCTGGGGACTTCCCCTCCCCGAGCTCTTTTCCTCTTCGCCGCTCCGTTGAATACTCCGGTGAGCGTCTCATGCTTCAGGTTCTCCACAGGTCCTGGTTAGGCTTCTGATTTGCCGCTGCGTGGTGGCGTTCGTGCTGCTAAAATAGTACTTTGTCGCCAGGGCGTAATCTGGACCATGCTGTCAGGCTTTACGGAAAAATACGATGTGGTTGTGGTAGGCGCGGGGCACGCGGGTTGCGAAGCCGCGATGGCCGCGGCGCGCATGGGACTGCGGACCGCGCTTTACACCATCAACCTCGACCTCATCGCGCAGATGTCCTGCAACCCTGCCGTGGGAGGAATCGCCAAGGGCCACCTGGTGCGCGAGATCGATGCGTTAGGTGGCGTTATGGGCGAGGTGATTGACGCCGTCGGCATCCAGTTCCGCCTGCTCAACACCAGCCGCGGACCCGCCGTCTGGTCGCCGCGCGCCCAGGCAGACAAGAAGCAATATCGCGCCAGGATGCGCCAAGTGCTCGAATCCGAGCCCAACCTGCGCATCAAGCAGGCTGAAGTGGTGGACCTCGTGCTCGAGCAAGCGCCTGTAGGGGCGAATGGCGATGCGCCCCCGGTCGAGGCACAAGGCGTGCCCCAACGCTGCGTACGCGGCATTCAGCTTCGCGACGGGCGCAGGGTAGAGGCCGGCGCAGTGATCGTCACCACAGGCACGTTCCTCAATGGCCTCATCCACTGCGGGGAAAACACCTATCCGGCCGGGCGTTCGGGCGAGCCCCCTTCGGTCATGTTGGGTGAAGCATTGCGCCGACTGGGCTTCGAGATCGGCCGGCTCAAGACCGGCACGCCGCCGCGCCTCGACGCGCGCACCATCGATTTTTCCAAATTCCAGGAACAGGCGGGCGACCCCATTCCCACGCCCTTCAGTTTCCGCACCAAGGCCATTACCCAACCGCAGACCGTCTGCTGGATCGGCTACACCAACGCCGAAACACACCGGCTCATCCGTGAGAACGTCCACCGCGCTCCACTTTATTCGGGGCAAATCAAGGGCATTGGGCCGCGCTACTGCCCTTCCATTGAAGATAAGATCGTCAAGTTCCCGGACAAGCCGCAGCACCAGCTTTTTCTCGAGCCCGAAGGAATGGATACGAATGAGATCTACGTCAACGGCATGTCCACATCGATGCCGATTGATGTCCAGGTGGCCATGGTGAAGTCCATCCCAGGGCTCGAGAATGCCGAGATGATCCGCCCCGGTTACGCCATCGAATACGACATGGTTCAGCCAACGGAGCTTTACCCGTGGCTCGAGTGCAAGAAGATCGAGAACCTCTTCCTGGCAGGCCAGATCAACGGCACGACAGGCTACGAGGAAGCGGGATGCCAGGGGATCATGGCGGGAATCAACGCCGGGCTGCGCGTGCAGGGCAAAAATCCAGTGACGATCGAGCGCACACAGGGCTACACGGGCATTCTGATTGACGACTTGGTGAGTAAAGGCGTGGACGAACCCTACCGCATGTTCACCTCGCGCGCCGAGTTCCGGCTGCACCTGCGCATCGACAATGCCGACGAGCGCCTGATGCCGCTCGGCTTCCAAGTCGGGACCATCCGGCAAAAGGATTACGAAGCCTTCCTGGAAAAGCAGGCGCGAATTTCCGCTGCCACCAAGTTCCTGCTCGAAACCCGCTTGAAGCCCGATTCGCCCCTGGGTCGCGAGATTTACGCCAGGCTCGGGCTTGTGAATGGTGGAGAGTTTGCCGCCGCCTCGCCGCTTACCGGCGCGCAACTCCTCAAGCGCCCCGAACTCAGAATCGAAGACTTGATGGAATGGATTGGCGAGGGGCTGCGCTCTGTAGGGGCGGTCTCTGACCGCTGCGCCACGGTTGTAGCGGCGGGTTTACCCCGCCAACTTAGCAATGGCGATGTAAAATCGCCGCTACTGTCCCATGAGGAAGCCCGCCGCATCGAAACTGATTTCAAGTATGAAGGCTATCTCCAGCAGCAGGAGAAACAGATGGAGCGGATGAAGCGAGCGGAGTCGCGCCGCATCCCCGACTGGTTCGATTATCGGAAGGTCTCCGGCCTTTCACGCGAGGTGGTGGAAAAGCTCGCTCGCGTCCGGCCGCTCACTCTCGGCCAGGCCTCCCGCATCCCCGGCATCACTCCCGCCGCCGTGTCCCTGGTCAATTGCTACATCGAGATCTTCCAGCGGCGGGGCACAGGGCAAGCTACGGCATGACTCCGTTCATTGCTCAAAGTCATCAGCGTGAAACCCAATGCTATAGCGCGAGAGAAACGGTTTCCATACAGACCGTCCGGGCACGCGGTATAGGGCGGTGGGAGGCTCGGCACTCCTCGATGTAGAGCCGCATAGATTCGAGGATGCTGGCCTTGGCTTCCTCGATGGTGAACTTTCCGGGGGCGTTGCTCCCGGCTACTACATGGTGCCCTTTCAGGGCAGGGGGGGCAGGACTTGGCATCCAGGAAGTCATTCGTCATCCCGCGCAGTCACCGCCCGTGTCCAGCCAAAGATGTGGGACATGTTCAACTCCTTGGGAGGGGGCGAGGCCCACTTTGCAATGTGATCCGTTTCTGAGATCTCGCGCTTCGGGCGACGAAGTGTTGTATATTGGCTTATCGACCGCACATGAGTTCTCCATCCACTCCCGCGCCCGGGCAAGCTCTCGCGAAGCAGGTCGCCTTCACCTCCACCGCGCTGGTGCTCTGCATTGCGGCGTGCAAGCTTCTGGTGCATTTGTATGCCGGCCGTCACTACGGTTACTTCGTTGACGAACTGTATTACCTGGCTTGCAGCCGGCACTTGGACTGGGGTTACGTCGACCAACCTCCACTGATCGCAGTGATCACTTGGTTGGCGCGCATGCTGCTCGGAGATTCCCTTCCTGCCCTCCGGTTCTTTCCGGCCGTGGCGGGGGCTGCCGAAGTTGCTCTCACGGCTCTAATCGCCCGCGAGTTGGGCGGGAAGCGGTTCGCCCAGGGTCTGGCTGCGCTCGCCACGCTGGTGGCGCCGGGCTTCCTTGCGGCAGACAGCATGCTGACCATGAACGCCTTCGAGCCGCTGTTCTGGCTGGGTTGCGCCTACCTGCTGATCCGCATTATCAAAACCGGCAACACGAAGCTCTGGATCTGGTTCGGCATCTTGTCGGGATTCGGACTCGAAAACAAGTACTCGATGCTGATCTTCGGAGCCGGCATCGTGCTGGGCTTGGTATTGACCTCCGAGCGCCGCACGCTGGCGAGTCCCTGGCCCTGGCTCGGGGGCGGGCTTGCATTCCTCATCTTCCTGCCCAATCTACTTTGGAACATTCACCGCCATTTCCCGTTTCTCGAAGTGCACGCCAATATTCAGCGCAGCGGGCGCGACGTGCCTCTGGGGCCGTTGGCATTTTTCGCTCAGGAAATTCTCACGCTGCTGATCTTGAACCTGCCCATCTGGCTCGCCGGTCTCTGGTTTTATTTCTTCTCGAAGCCGGGCCGGCCATTTCGCGCCCTGGGCTGGGCATGGGTGTTCACCGCGGGTGTCATCGTGACGCTGAGCCCGCGGATCTACTACCTGTATCCTGCCTTCCCGGTTTTGCTCGCCGGAGGCAGCGTGATGTGGGAAGCGTGGCTCGACCAGCCGCGATACAACTGGCTAAAGTTCGCGTACCCCAGTTTGATGATGGTTGCGGGTGCGGTGTTTTCGCCGCTCGTCATTCCTGTCCTGCCACCTGAGACGTACATTCGATACACGAAGGCGTTGCATCTCCAGCCACCCAGAATCGAAACTCACCGGATGGGCCCGCTGCCTCAACTCTACGCCGACCAGTTCGGCTGGGAGGAGATGACGGCCACGGTCGGGCACGTTTACAACAGCCTGCCGCCCGAGGTTCGCGTCGAGACAGCGATCTTTGGCCAGAATTACGGCCAGGCCGGCGCCATCGACCTCTTCGGTCCGAAATACGGCCTGCCGCCCGCCATCAGCGCGTACATGAACTATTTCTATTGGGGACCGCGAGACTACACCGGGGAAAGTATGATCGTGATGGCGGGCCGGCAAGAAACCCTGGAGCGGCGCTTCGCGAGCGTCGAGAAGGTCGCCAGCGTCTATCACCCTTACTCGATGCCCTATGAGCACTTCGACGTCTTCTACTGTCGCGGCCTCAAAAGGCCCCTCAAGGAAATCTGGCCGCAAGTGAAAAACTGGGACTGAAATAAAACCAGAACTTATCATGCTGACCCCGGGTGGCGTCATCCTGGCTCTCCATCCCTGATCCCCGGAGGGGATCAAGAGAGTAGCCGGGGGCAACGCCCCATAAGCGTTAACTTAATAGAAGCTGTACCGAGGCCTCTTGCGCGGCGGTTCGGCTAGATGCTCCACGATGTCGTCCCAATCACGGAAGGTCGACGCCAAGCTATGGAACGGCAAGA
>Ga0326728_10012383_pt1 | contig 18965 bp, 21 predicted proteins | sample MB3enrmetagenome_FD_207602 | JGI IMG/M metagenome (GOLD analysis project Ga0326728, IMG submission 207602) | Lab enriched peat soil microbial communities from McLean, Ithaca, NY, United States - MB31MN | ecosystem: Environmental > Terrestrial > Soil > Wetlands > Peat | place: USA: New York... | reverse complement strand
TGAGGACTATATCTCATCTTTCGTATTTTCGCTATTCTCAAGGCTTTCCGGTCCTCTCATGAACATCTTAACAGTGCTTCTTAAACGGGATTGTGCCCGGATTTGTGCCCATTTGTGCCTGGTCGACGGCTTCCTTGGCTTCCTCGTAGGCTCTCGATAGTCTCTCACAGGCGGTCTTGAGGTCTTCCTCGTTGACGATGTTATACCTGTCGAAGACTGCCCGCGTCTTATGACCGCTTATCTTCATGGCGACCTGCTCGGGTGTGCCCGTCCTCACCATGTTGCGTACCGCCGTCCTACGGCAGTCGTGAAAGAGCTTACCTCTGAGCGCCGCCCGTGTGCACGCTCTGGCCCATGCTCTGTCGAAGTCCTTGACTCTCTGCCCTTGACGGAAGAAGACATAGGGGCATTCCGGAAAGTATCTGTCCCTGGCCTTTTTCTGCTCCAGGAGCGTGTCGTACAGCTCCCCGGCCAGGTAGATGATGCGGGCCTCGTCGTTCTTCGTCGTGCCCGCGTCGAGAGTGATCTTCTTCTCGAAGACGTTGACCTGCTTCCACGTGAGCGAGAGGATCTCCCCCTTCCTCATGCCGGTGAAATAGGCCATTGTCAGCACGGGCTTGAGGTAATCCGGCAGCTCTGCCCGTAGCTTGGCGAATTGCTCGTACTCGAAGTACCCGGTCCTCACGTTGTTTTCTTTGAGCCTTGAAATATGGGGCACCTGGGTCATCTTGGGTGGTGTGCTTTGGGTTCCTAGGGTGAACATTCTTTTCAGGGCGGCCAGTTCCCGGTTGACGGTGGCGTTCTGTGCCCCGTCCCTCAGCCGCTCCTCGACGTAGCGATTGATGTACGTCGTGGTAATGTCCGTGGCCCTCATGCCCCCGAAGTGCTTCTCAAGGTGTTGGATGCTCAGTTCGAGCCGGTCCAGAGACTTCCTGCCATTGATTCTGTATTCCCTGAGAATATCGTCTTTCAGTTCTTCCCACCTGGTCCTGCCCGCCTGTAAGCCCGGAAACTTACCTTCCTCGATCTGACCTTCCCTGATCCTCAGTAGCCGCTTCGCATCTGATTCTTTGTCTGACTTGGCCGATTCCCGGTAGGGCTTCCCGTTGCGGTAATACTTGATCCACAGGGTATTTCCTCTCTTATAGATCATGCCCATTTTCCTAGCCCTCCTTTCCCTTAACTCTGGTCGTCAATGGTCCTCATTACCCGCTCAAATTCCGGCCCCCACTTTTCTATTATCTTAAGACGTTCATTCTCTTTGGCTACCGCAAGTCTCTTGGCTCGCCTAAATGCAATCCCGGAGACGTCAACACTCTCTGACTCTTCTTTCATGAATTCAATCACCCCGTCCATGAAGCCTCTATCGAACTTAACCGACAGAGGCATTGCCAATTCCGTATCTTCGGAAAACTTTCCCTCCTTTTCTATCGTGAAGGCACCCATAGCAACAACCAGGGGAATAATGTCCAAGTCATAGTGAAACTGCTCGATTGCTTCCGCATCCCCCGCTTTGTAAGGCTCCACGTAGGGTTCGAAAGCTTTGATAGTGCGGTAGGGAGCCGTTTCCGCATAGTGGAAACCAAGCTCCTTACCGACCGCGTATTGACCCTCTCCCGTGGAGAAGTCACCCCGAGCCATGATCTCTTGCACAGACCTTTTTTGTGCCGTCTTTTCAAGGAACCGCTCTTTCTTGCCAATGGCGCGTTCAATGGCCTCCTGGCAAATCTTGGAGTAGTTGAACTGATCTTTCCACTTATCCATCTTCGCCTTTAATCCGTCCGGTACACTCAAGGTAATTTTTGCGGCCATGCTTCGTTCCCCCTATGGATTATTTGTTACGCCTATATGTACCATAATAATAGATATGTGTCACAAACCATAATAAGTATGTTTACTCCGTACACAAAGGGAAGGTGCCTGTATTTCTCAGACTCAATAGGAAAAGCGGGTCTTGTTGCGGTCAATATATGCGTCCATGTCGGCCCGGTCGAGGTATATCCTTTTTCCGTCCTTGATGAAAGGGAGTTTCCCGGCCCATAGAAGCTCTCTCAGCGAGTCCACAGACCTTCCCAAGTAGAAGGCTCCCTCCTTGATGTCATAGAGACGCTTTACGGGTCCTCTCGGGTGCCGTCTCTCTTCCTTATAGCGTGTCAGCCGGTCCACCTTGCTCATATCCTGCGACTAAACTGTGTCCCTCATCGGATTACCTCGGCCCGCTGGTCATTGAACACCATGGACAGGTAGGCTCTGATCCTTCTCAAGGTGGCCCGCGCTACCCTGCCCATCCTCAAAGCATGTTAAGGGCACTCGGTAAAGTCACACTCCCGGACTTCCTTCCTCTCGAATTCCCGGCAGTTAACGCACCGGGCACGGATGGACGAAAGATTGCGACCACCTGCGACCACCTAATGTAGACTTTTCAGAAATCAAATTTTCGGTTTTTCTATATGCAAAAGTCAGCATAAGGTACTCGCAGGTACTCGCAGGTGCCATTTTTGCCGTCCATCATTCGTCTTTATCACCGCACAAATCCAGGCCTAAATAGTAAATGCGTCGCGTATGTGTGTCTGATCGTGAATCGAACCGTTCTTTGATGTCGATACCGAACTGCATCTGATTCGTCTCTCCCATTCCCATGTTGGCCGACCATTCCTTATACGCGGCGTAGAGTATCCCGGCCTGAACCTCTCGATTAGCCTCCACGACGCAGCGGTCCTTAATGAACGCGCCGATTATGTCCTCGTCATCCCGGTAGCTCCTGGTAGCATCCTGCACTATGGCAGGAGGGTTTAGCCCCTGAGCTCGCCACAAGAGGCACCCACGGACAAGCGACGCCAGGATACCGGGGGCTTCTGCTCTGAGTTTCTTCTGGAGCTTCAGGTCACGTTTTCGCTGGTATGTCTCATGCGGGTCATCGACGAAAGACAGCAAAAAAGGAATCAGGTGGACGCGCGCCCAAAAAGCGTGATCAGTAGCCGACACATGGGGCCTGTAGTTGGTCAACAGAAATAGCGTATGGGTTGGTTTGAAAGTCGTTTGCTGCTTTGCGTATGGGTATCTCCCGACGATAGTGTCGCCTCCATTGAGCGACTTTACCCTACCAGCGTTTAGACGACCACCCTCTGCCGTCTCGCTGGCCCAAACAAGGCGCTTACCCCTGAGGCTCATCAGATCGCTCGTCGGTGCGCCGGAGTGTCGGTAGAATTTCTGTAGCAGGAGCATCTCGCTTTCGACGGGTCCGGCAAGAGGGCCGAGAACGTATCCAAGTGCTTCGAGGATAGTCCCTTTTCCGTTCTGGCCACGCGCGCCGTGGAATATCGGAAATATTCTGTCCAGCACTTCCCCGGAAATGGTATATCCCAATAACCTTCGAAGGTAATTGACCAGCTCAGTGTTGGAGTCGAACACCTCATGAAGGCACTGTTCCCATCTTTTTGCGGGAGCATCGAGTCCATTCCACGAGGTTGGTGTCCATGTCCTGATGTAGTCGGATGGGCGCCCTTGCCGGAAGTCTCCGGTGTTGAGGTCGATAACACCGTTAGCGCATCCGAGGAACCGAGGGTCTGAGTCCCACTCATCCCCTTTCAATGCAAGGGATCGATTACGCCAGGCTGACCAGTTTATGCTGGCGAGTTCGATCACATCACGCTTTCTCCGTTTTGACCGAAGGTCTCGCATGCGGCGGAGAAGGGCGTCATAACGTTTCTGATGTATCTTTTCAGCGTTCTTATCTCCCTTCAATGTAGCCTCACGGACGAGGTCACTCTGCCTCGCTGCCTCGTCTGAGTAAGCACCGACTACCCCCTCCAGTGCGGCCATAACTTCATTCGTTGTGTCGGGACTCCAGTGATTGCCGTCGAAATGATACCAGCGCCCCTCTCCGGCATCGTAGGCGAATTTGCCGAAGTTCATGTCGATGAATAGAGCAGCATCACCATCTTCGTTCTGAGCGAGTGCCACAAGTATACGGGCTGTGGGGTCAGCTTCTGGAGTATTCTGCCTTTCTTCACTGTGCTCGGAATGAGGGATCTCTTCTCCTCCATGTCCGGTATAGATTTTGGTCGTGTTCTCGATTGCCCGCCTTACGGTTTCCTGGCCGTAGCTTGCGCCGCTGCTGTGGTGCTTCTTGTCCCACTTTGCCCGGTAAAGTCCAGACTGCCTGAAAAGCGCGTCCACCCTAGCCGCGTCCCTACCGCACCAGAAAGAGAGGTGGTGACAGAGGGCCATGTCTGCTTCGGATTGTGACGGATAATCGTCCTCCCAATGTCCTTCAAAGAGCTTTGAGAATGAAGCCCCGTTCGCCGAGGCCCACGCCTTGTTCAATAGAGCCTCATCGTCGAGGCTAACAGGAGAGGGCTGCCTTTCTTTGGCCTTGTGTGCCTGACGGCCGTCGCCGAAGATCTCACGGTGAATCTCGATAATCTCATCGTACCTAGCCTCGATCGTCCTTGGCGTGCCCTCGAGGTGGTGTCCCGTGAGCGTGACATATTTGTCCGAATCGTAACACTCAATGTCGCCCTTCTTGCGCCCCCCCACGGGTAAAATACCTATGGTGATAACTCGGATACCTTGATTTGACGGACTGAGCTCTGTGTAACTGCGAAGTTTACGAACCTTCTTCATTACGTCCGTGTCAATCTCTTGTGTCTCTGAATTCCGGCAATGATCGAAGTCCCAGGCCACGCACGGACTATCCTTGCTACCGAGTTGAAAACCTAACCCGGCAATGCCATTATTGGAGTGAGCGGAATAGTATGCCAATGCTTCTTCAAAGGTTCCCCAGGTCGATGGATCATTCGATTTGGCATTCTGACCCGTTCGCGGATCCTTGGGAACCTTGGTCCATTTTTCTTTTCTCCACTCGTAGGCCCAACAAACGAAATTTCGATAACCCCTGAGAAGTTCAGGAATGTTCTCGGGTTTCACGGGGAGGGGACGGGGTGCCTTCATAACGCCCGCCCCATATTCGTCGCGTAGACCCGTTTTCGCGCCCTTCCTGCGGCCCTCGATACACCCACACGGGAGTCTATGAAATCGAACGCAAGCGCCTCGTCGAAGAGTGTGAGGCGGGTATCAAAAGGCTTTTTGTCCATCGAACAGATCCTCAACCTTCTTTCCCAGGACCTTCGCGTAACGAATCTTTCTGGCCGGATCTGGAATCCAAACACCATTCACGATTCGCGATACGATCGATTCATGGTCTTTAACCAGGGTGGCAAAGTCGCGTTGAGTAAATCCTTTTTCCTTGATCGCTCGAAGTAACTCAAAGTTCATCTCTTCCTCCAAGTAATCATAACTACGTAGAACTGATTACATATGCACAAAAAAACGCCCTACAGGAGTTTTATTATCTTATCCCGAACGTCCGTCACGTCTACCACAACAGCGGTCGTATATCTTTTCCCATACTCCTTCATGCGTACGTTAATGGGGCTATCTGCTCCACAGGTCATGGCTGCAAAATGACCATAGTCCGCATGAACATCGTACCCCACCAAATAGAACCTGATCTTGGCCGGACTTTCATATATCATCAGCGTGCCCGACTGCGGGTTCTCCGGAATCAATGAACCCTCTTTCGCTTCTGGATTCCAAAACTCGGGATGCCTAATCAGTCCCATAGCATTTAACGTCCTCATCGCCATGCCTTGCTTTATGCGAGAAAGGGTAATACCGAACTGAACGAGCTCCCGGATGACGAGTATCTCGAGAAGATTCTCTGCCGAATACCTGCGGGTAGTGCCTTTGCCCCTAGGATTAGCGATTTCGGGCGTGACAAGGCCTTCATCCGTGTAGTAGTGAATGGTCCTCGGGGTAATACCAAGTACCTCGGCCGCCTGCTTCTTAGTCCACTCGCGCTTCATGTCAACACCCTTTATAAAATCAGTACAACGTCTTACTGTAATATAAGCGCAAAAGCTTGTCAAGTGTTTTCGTAGGGTACTTTTTTATTATCAATAGATCGTTTTGCAATTTGAAATCGCATTTTCTATGCCAAAATCTACCCCTTTCATAATCAAACTGAGTCACTACCCGTAGGGGGTTGTGTTTTTTAAGAGAGCAAGGGCCATATACCAGCCTCCCCACGACGACAAAAAAAGGGCGGACCCGAAAGCCCGCCCAGTTTGCTACGCCGCCTCCATCGCGTCCTTGATGCCCGAGCCTGCCAGCACGAGCTTTCGGAGCCTCATGAGGTGTTTGATGATAAGATCGAGCTGCTCCGCCCGGACGGCCGAGTGAAAAGCCGCCTTCTTCAGAACCTCCTCGTTTTCCACCTGGGAGACAAAGGACTGAATGTTCCGCATAGTGAGCTTGAAGAGATCGATGGAAGCTTTCTCCTCCGGGGTGAACTCCTGGAGCGCGAAGATCGCTTCCTGCCGTTCGCACATGATGAGTCCGTCCACAAAGGAACGGAGCTTGTTGTAGGTACCGAGCTCACCCGCCTGAATCTTCCTCAGGATGAGCGCTTGTTTACCTTCCGAGACGCGGCTCACTTCGAAGGCCTCGGAGTTGCCGATTTTCCCCGATTCGACGAGCTTCTGGTACTCGGGTGCCAGGTTCAGGAGGCTGGTCCGCTCGTCGATGCGCCAGGGCATCTTGCCGAGTTTGGTGGCCAGCTCCTCCTTGCTCATCCCGCGGTCGAGGAGGGCTTGGTAAGCCCTGGCCTCCTCGATGATAGTGAGATCCTGACGTTGGATGTTCTCCAGGAGGGCAAGCTCTTCAACCAGCCGGTCGTCAGCCTCAATCACACGGACAGGTAGCCGGTCGAGTTTGGCGAGGAGAGCGGCGCGGTATCGCCTCTCCCCCGCGATGATCATGTAACGGTCGCCCCGGGGAGTGACGACGAGCGGCTCGAGGATCCCGTACTCCCTGATCGACAGGGCAAGCTCCCCCAGCTTTTCGGGGTCAAACTGCTTCCGGGGCTGGTCCGGATTGGGATAGATGAGTGTGATCGGTATCGTTGTCTCCATCAGGGCCCTCCAAGATAGTCGCTCGTCTTTTGCTCGGCAACGTCATTCCCCAGGTCGACGAGGTGTATGGCGTCGATGCCGGCTTCTTGATAAAGCCGGCGGCTGATGTCGTAGAACCTATGGCACGCAAGCGGACTCTTCTCCATGCACATGATGAGCACGGTCTCCGTCTGTCTGATGATGAGGAGGAAGGCGATTCCCTCCTCCGAGGCGGGCCCGGAGAGCCCGCCGAGTATATCGCCTTTCCAGAGGTAGAGGTCGCCGAGAACACGGGCCAGGTTGTTGCGGTTGAATTGAACGTTCCGCGAGAAAGGCTTGCTCCGGACGTCGATGAGCTTGGTAATGTCCTTCTCCTCCATGATCTCGGTGAGCCTGTTAATGGTCATTCCCTGATAGCCGATGGTGTAAATCTCGTGCATTCGGTCACCCTCCTTGAATCACCTCCATTATACCCTGATGGGCATGACGATCGCCTTCTCGTTGATGAGACAGGCCCCGTACCCATCGGGCGCCCCCAGGGTGGAGAGGACTGCGGGAAAGGACTTGAGCGCATCCACCAGGAACGCGCCGTTGAACGTCAGCCGGAACTTCTTTTGAGGACCCACGTAGTTTTTCACTTCGGCCGGCAGTTTCCAGTCATAGGTGCCAACGCCGTTCTCGCTCTGAAGGGTAAGGTTGCCGTTGTCGAGACCAAGGACGACCCTCGTGCTGTCGACCGCCAGGGCGCCCTCCAGGAGCTTCAGAAAGTCCGCGCTGCTGAAGGTGATGGCGGTTGTGGGCTTCGGGAGCACGTTCGCATAGTCGGGGAAGGTGCCCTCCATGAGCCGTGTGGTGATGACGCCGCCTGCCACGGAGAAGGCGGCGAGCTTCTCGTCGATGACCTTGACGCTGTCGGTGGTGCCGTGCTTCGTGAGGAGCTTCACCGCGTCCCGGGGAATGAGGAGGCGCGGGCCGGACCCCTTGATGTCGCCCAGGTGCATCCTGAAGCCGTCAGTGCCTACCACTTTACCGTGCTCGGCGTCGATGAGAGCCGAGGTGAGCACGTATCTGGTCTCGTCGGTGGAGATGGCCGGGAAGATCCGCTTCAACCCGTCAGACAGGTTCTCGATGGGGATGGAGTCCTGAAGCTCCGGATCGACCTTGATCTCCGGGAACTCTTCTCCCTCCGCGGTGACGATCTCGCACCGGCCGTTCACGCTCACCGCGTTGCGGGTGAAGGTAAGCTCGACGCGGGTCCCCTCGGGCAGGGCCTTGATCTCTTTCATCAGGAGCTTCGCGGGTACGCAGCGGTCGACCGAGTTGCCCTTGCAACGGAGCAGCCGGATCCAGCTCACCTGCAGGTCCGTCGCCTCGAGGACGCAGAGGGCGAAGCCATTCTCCTTGGCGTCACACTTCAGATGGACGTGGGTGAGGATAGGCATGACGCTCTTTTTCTCCGTGATGTCCGTCGCGACCCTTAAGGCCTCGATCAACAGTTCCCGGGAGAGGTCCAGGTGCAGAGGCTCGAAGGGCTCCTCTTTGTCGAGCTTAGCGCCGGTGAGGGCGTCGGTGAAGGTGAGGCTCTGCTCGGGGAATGCGGCTTCGACCGGTTCCTCAGAGCATTTCGGGCCTTCGATGTCGCCGCACACAGTCTTCATCTGAGGAGGCTCGGGAGCGCCCTCGGGTTCCGGCCCCTTCTCCGTGACGCGGTAGGTGATGGTGGTGGCCTTTTCCTCAGGGTCCCCGATGACCCACAGCTTCGGGTTGAAACCCGCCTTCCTGAGAACCGTGAACGGCGTGCTCCCGGGGTCGGCTTTGATCTGTCCATGACCTTCGACCTTCAGAATGACTTTCTTTGTTGCGGCTTTCTTCTTCATGGTGCTCCTCCTGTGGATTTTATTTGGCTTTTGCCGATCCCGCCAGGAGGCGGGATTTCGACCGGTAGCCGTTCGGCCATCGTCAGGGCGATTATATGTGTTTGCCGGCGTTTAGCTTTTCCCACACTTCCTTGGCGGGCATGGGGCGGAAACCGGTGTCGCGCTCGATGCCCAGCCCGAAGCGGACCTTGGTGGTTTGCAGCTCGGACAGGGAAAAGCTGCCGATCTCCACCTCGAAGCCCTTGACGATCCCCCAGAGGTAGTCGGGGTCTTCGGGGTCCTGGTTCATGAGGTACCAGGTCCAGGAGCCGGTGGGGTCGAAGAACTTGGCGACGACCTTCTGGGTTTCCAGGTCGTTGCCCTTCGGGTACTGCTTCCGCGCCATGGTTTCGATTTCCTTGGTCATGAGTTTCATGGGTCTACCTCCTCGCATAGACGTGGTTTTCAACGCGCTTGACCTTGAGCCAGTATGGGTTTTGGAGACAGCGGCTCTCGGAGGCGTTGTAGGTGCTATCGATGTGCTTGAGGACGATCCCCTCGTTTGCCTCGCCTTCGATGGAGTCATGGTAGAGCTTCACCTTGCCGATCCGATGCTGAGTGGCCAGCTCGATGGGACCGGTCGGTGTGACGGTCGCTTCGAGAAGCTGTCTCCTGTTCCAGAGCGGGAGCCCAGTGATGGGCGCGCCGTCGAGCATGAGAAGGTCGAAGACGTAGTAGACGCCCTTGATCTCCTTCGTTCTGTTCTGGAGAAGCTCCCCGTCTATGACACAGCCGTCGGGGAGCATCTCGGTGAGCAACCCGCGGAGCTCGGGCAAAGGGTCGTTGATAGTGGTGTGGTGCCTGGTCCAGAGGGTGAGGGCGCCGCCCTCCTTGTAGGCGAGGCAGCGCCACCCGTTCTTCTTCACCTCGGCGATCCAGCCGGCGTCGTTGTCGAGCCGCGTGAAAAGGTTGCTTGTGGCACTCAGGCGGTTCGGCTTGCAGGGGAAGTAGTACTTCATCACTTCACCTTGACGCTCGGCTTGTACTGCCTCACGATGGGGGCCAGGGCCGCGCGTTCCTTCTCGTTGAAAGCGGCATAGAACTGCTCGGTGTAGGCCTTCGTGGGAGAGAGCCAGCGCTCCACCGCGAAGAACTGCGCGAACCGCTCGGGGCCGACCGACTGGATGAGATCGCGCAGGGCGTCCTCGGTGACGTCCTTGACGGTGATCTTCATCTCCCTGGTGAAGAACTGATGTGCCCGGTCCTTGCCAATGGCCTCCTCGATGGCGGGTCCGTTCGAGAGATCGACCGCGCTGTACTTCGCGCTCCAGCTGATCGTGGCGGAGAGGCCGTTCATGTCGGGGACCTTCACCGATGACGTGTAGCCCTGCCGCTTGATGAGATCGACCCGCATGGGCTCGACCAGGGCGACGGTGTCTGCGGAGAGGAGGTCCCACTCGGACTCGAGGCTGTCGAGCTCCTCCCTGATCTCGCGGAGCCGGGCGACCTTCTCCATCACGTCCTTGGGAACGGTGAGGAGCGGCGTCTTGGAGGACTTCGCTTCCTTCGGCTGGGTTGCGGTGGAGAGCACGTCGTCGATGCTGAATCCCTGCTTCTCTTCCTGCTTCTGCTTTAATGCGGTGACTTTTGCCATGATGGACCTCCTTTGGTTTATTTGGCTTTCGCCGACCTTATGGGTTTCGGGGAGGGAGCCACCCTCCCCATCGTCAGGGCGATTACTCGGTGAAGCACTGGAAGGTGCAATCCGGCTGGCCGCGGTACTCTGGCTCCCGGAACCGGTCGAGGCCAAAGCGGCCGCACTGCCACCATCCGGTAAGGGCATTGTTGCGCCTGAGGCGGGAGCCGCAGTCGGGGCACTTCCCCAGAGCGACTATGCGGCGGTTCTCCTCGTGAATTGCATCCATCCTGGCTCGATGCTCTTTTTTAGTCATGGCGAGGCTCCTTCGGCTTCAACGCCCTGCACTTCTTGATGGGCTGCCAGATCGGAAGGAAGCCGAAGCAGAGGCATTCGCGTGAGGATTCACGGCAGCCAAACCTGTTCTTCATGATCCTCACACCGTTGTTCCAGCCGCATTCGATACAGACCGTCCTTCTGCTCATGCGGTCACCTCCGCCATTTTGCCCCGGGCGGTCTGGAGGAAAGAGATCACCTGGTCGACATCCTCCAGCGAGTGGAGGGCGACGCCCTTCTTGGTCGGCGCCATCCGGTCGTGATCGTCGAGGTAGTAGGTCCTCACGTCCACGTAGGTCTTGCCCTTGTACTGGTCGACGGCCACCCTGATCTCGCTTGAACCGTTCTTCTTGATGCTTCCGATCACCCACGTCTGTTCTGCCATGACACCCTCCTTAAAAAAGATTGAGCCGCAGATGCGGCTCAGGTCGGACCCTCGCGACCTTTTGGGCTGGGCCCCTTTCCTGTGTGCGGGGGATGTGCGCCCCCGCGCCCTTGCCTGAGCGCTGCTGCCTTTCGGCCCGTCCCAGGTCTTTGCCCGTTCCTCATCAGGTGGATGCTGGCTTTCGCCCGCTCGTCCGTCCGGCTTGCGATGTGAGGGGGAAGATGAGAAAACGTTTTACGGGGTTAGTGCTTATGGGCTCGTTTCCCGGCCCGGTGTCCTGCGTGTATGGCATACACCTGATTGGTGAGGCTCCCCAGTCCGTCTTTCGGGTGCGATCAAGCGGCCCGGTGGGTGTGCTGGGTACGGGATGTAGCCGGGCTGTCAATGGTCCCGGCATCAACCTCGGCGCCCCGAGGATTTGAACCAAATGCGGAAGGGGTGCAACCTTTGACCGCCTTTGGGGTTCTGCTATTATTCGCTAATGATTTCATATGCTTATAGTAATAATATAGTGCACAACGATGAAAGTAACAAGATAAAAGTGCAATAATTTCGCATACTTAGGTGTTAACGACGTATGGAAACGTGAACGATGGGAGGGGGGGACCTTTACGCGGACCTACGGGGCGTTACCGGGGCGTGGCGGGTATAAAAAATGTGATGGTGGATGGGGTGTCTGGAGGGGGCGGACGCGGGGGACTGTCAGAGGATTATGAAGGAGCCAACAAGTGTAAGATATGGTTCAGCCGGTTGATGTGTACTTCCTGTAGTCCTAGATTCTTCTCGTTCAATGGGTTGTTGCATGTTACAATTGGCAATTGTTGAACGGATAGAAAAACTCCGTGAGAAGGTAAAAAATGAAACAACGCCCTACTCAACGGCAGTCAATGTGTCGTCCTTAAACCGGAGAAGGCTGATCGTATGAAAAAGATCCGACACTTTGCATACGGGTCGAATATGTCGTCTCGGCGGCTGAAGCATTGTACTCGGGCTCCATCGGCTCTGTTGGTTGGAGTGGGTTCGATCCAGAGTCATCGCTTGACGTTCAAAAAGAAGAGTCAGGATGGGTCCGGAAAATGTGATGCTCAGATTACTTGTAACCCACGGGACCGCGTCTTTGGTGTCATTTGGGAAATCCCTCCCGGCGAGAAAAAGCAGCTTGACAGCAAGGAAGGGCTGGGTCATGGTTACGCGGAGAAGACTGTCGATGTGACAGTAGGCTCGCAGACGATCAGCGCTGTAATGTACTACGCGACCGATCCTGATGAGGACGTATCTCTGAGGCCCTATCACTGGTACAAAAGGCATGTGATAGTTGGCGCCCGCGAGCACCGGTTGCCAGAAGAGTATATCGCGTGTCTGGAAACGGTACCGTCTATCGACGACCAGGATGCGGATCGTATTGCCAAGGAAACAGCGCTCTACGAAGGCTAATATGTAAGATTCAAATCACGTCTCCGGTGTTTAGAATAGGGGGATAATGAATACGCGTTTCATGTCTCCGCCTCGGAATGAACTTCAGCACCTTAGAACACCCTTGAGGAAAGGGGAATTGACAGTTCTGGATTTCTTCGATAGTTACCTGTCGCAAGAGTGGGAAATTTATGTCCAGCCATACCTCAATGGCCTACGGCCTGATTTCGTTCTGCTGAATCCGTCTGTTGGTATCGCCGTTTATGAGGTTAAGGACTGGAACCTGTCCGCACTACAGTATCATACTCGAACGCGCGAAGGCAAAACTCCAGAACTCATAGCCAGCGATATGAGTGGAACCGAATTCTCGCTGCAGAGTGAAAATCCTGTCGAGCGGGTATACAGATACAAACATGAAATATATGAACTTTATTGTCCGCGATTGAAGCAAAAAGCGGGGTTATCGGCAATTACAGCCGGGGTTATTTTCCCTTTCGCCAAGAAAGAAGAGGTGTTCTATCTATTGAAGCCCTGTTATGATTTCCACAAAATGAATGTTACGCCACAATATCACCCTATAGCTGGATCGGATGACATTTCCTCGTGTCAGATCACGAGAGTTTTTCCGGAAGCCGAAAGACGGCATTCTCAGCAAATGAATGAAACGCTGGCGAAAGATTTGCGAAATTGGCTTATTGAACCTGATTTTGCGGCCACCCAGAGAGAACCGTTGGAGCTGGATGCTAACCAGAGAAGATACACAAGCACAAGAACGCAAACCGGTTATAGACGCCTCAAAGGCCCTGCTGGCTCAGGGAAATCAGTAGTTCTTGCGGCAAGAGCATCCCAATTGGTCGCCGAAGGGAAGACCGTCCTTGTGATTACCTACAACATAACTTTGCTTCATTACCTGATGGACGTTGCTGTCCGGTGGCCGCATGGCAACGGCAATACTCGTCGAGATATTACCTGGTTGAATTTCCATTCCTGGTGTAAGCGGGTATGTGAAGAAAGCGATTACTATGAGGAATACCGCAGTTTATGGAGAGGGTGTTTCGAAACAGAACAGGATCTGTTTGACGCTGAAATGGGAGGCAACGCAAAGGCAACGGAATTGTTGACTGATGGTATTCCCACTTTGGTGAAGGGCATTGTTGATCGTGACAATGGGAGGTATGTCACAAAGTATGATGCCATCCTCGTTGATGAGGGTCAAGATATGTTGCCAGCATGGTGGAACGCCTTAAGAAAGGTGTGCAAACCTGGCGGAGAGATGTTTCTTGTAGCCGACGCAACACAAGACATTTACGATACTGCCCGGTCCTGGACGGACGAGGCCATGGTAGGGGCGGGTTTCTCAGGAGAATGGGCAACACTCTCGGTAAGTTATCGATTACCCCCGCAGGTAATTGACGCGACGCGCTACTTCGCAAAGCAGTTTTTGCCTTCCGATAACATAGATCTACCGCAAAATCCTCAAGGAGAGCTATCGTTATACCCATGCAATATGAGATGGATTCAAACCACCCAGGAAAAAGCAGTTGCAGTTTCCGCAGAAGCAATAATGGAAATGGCTCCGCTGGCCGATCCCGATATACTGGCCATTCCCGACATTACTTTTCTTTCTCCGAGTCAGAACATCGGACTTCAGGTGACGGAAGTGCTTGACGCTCACAACATCAAGGCTGTACACACATACAGCCGAGACACGCGGGAACTACGGCGGCTCAAACTTGGTTTCTTCATGGGCGATGCACGCGTCAAAGCAACAACGCTTCATAGTTTCAAAGGCTGGGAAACTAGAGGACTTGTCGTTTATACCGGACATCGACTCACACCAAAAACGATGGCTCTAATATACACTGGACTGACCCGTATAAAACGACACACTAAGAGCAGTTACATTACTGTTGTATCGGCACTTCCCGAGCTTGCAGCGTATGGTAAAACATGGGGGCACTTTGAAGAAAGGTGAGTGATCCCCGAATAAACCAATGCAGGCGACGCGTTCTACTGGCGACTGATTTTTGCGTTATAATCGCCCTTGCCTTCAAATGGTAATGATTGCCTTCAATAACCCTGATCGGTTCACCCTTCGTAGATGGAGGCGGTCTTCCTCACGTCAATAGTTTCACTTTTACTTCTTGGTTACTTCTTGGTTTCGCTTGTAATTTACGCTTTTTAGTGGTAGTCAGTGGATAGGCAGAGCCGAATTTGCGTCGGGGGAAGCCATGATAGATGAATGGGAACAATATCTTGAAGAAGGGGCGGAGGATGGAAGGGATTTTGACCTTATCAAACAGTATCACGAATACGATCCTTCTGAAGACGACTCTCTTGGAGAAGAGGTGGAGGATGACGGGGACCTTCTCGACGAGATAAGGAACGTTCCATACACAGAATGGATATGGCACAAAACATAGCTTGATTATTCCCTGCAGTTTGCCACAGGGAGGTTCATTGCCGAAGTACAAGTGGTAGTGAGTACTGGATAGGCTCCCCACTTTTCCGAAGCTTTGAGATCTGTATATGTCTGAAGGTCTTGCTTCACGGTCCAACCGGATATTCTATGACGACAGCGGGTACTACTCATACGTCTTGCTCAACGGTTCCGCAATAGATTTTCAATTGGCTCAAACCTTCTTAGCTAACAAATACAAAATTCTGCATTGGGGTAAAAGCTATCGCCCCGCAAGCAACGGTCTTCAGTACGATTGGTTCATGCGCATATCCGATTCGGCCGGGAAACATCCTCCGCGTGACACTGTGGAGAAAGACCTTGAATACTGTGGCCTCAGACCCGAAGAAGTTGCGCTAATCAGTCAAGGACTCGAGGAAGACAAGCAAAAGGTGCAAGAAGAGCTACATTCGTACGTTAACAATTTTGAGCCGGAGATAGATGAACGAAACCAAATGATATCTGATCTGAAACGTGAGCTTGTCGAACGTAAGAACGAAATCGGGATACTTAAAGAAGAGAATCGCGCACTTTTGCAGCACCAAAATGCGCGAGCGATGACCGAGCCAGTGAAAGAAAGTCCGCAGTACCTGTTTCAACAGATACTCGAGCTCTTATTACCTCAGGTGCAATTCCTCGGTGGCGCAATCGGCACGCTGTGGCACGAAATACGAAACCCGCTGGCCGTCCTGGAGAAGTTGACTGATCTTGGTCGGTTAGAAGCAAAGCGAGTTCATAAGGCGCCTGATTGGCTCGAGAGGCATGTCGAAGGAGATTGGCGACTCTACTTTAGAAAGAATGAAAACGCCAAGTATCAAGTGCTTATCTCCCACAAGAATACCCAAGAAGCGGACATAAAATGGCTGAACTGCCAGTAGCAGAAACCGCTAGGTCTATGGGTATTTATGTCGGGCAGGCAACGGGGAAGTCGTTCGAGTGCCGAAGCGTGCCGACAATGGCACCCCCTGGCGAACTCTTGTTCGTTTCAAGTGGTAATGCTGTGTGTCCAGCATCACGACTAACGCGCCACTTGTAGGTGTAACAGACAAGGCCCATTTCAACCAGATTACCAAATCAAGAGTACGCATCAGCCGCACGAACCAAAAATATTTTACCCTCGAAAATAGTGAAAAAGCGGAAAGAACAGTATACGTTACCAAAAGTTTAGTGCTACTGTACAAAGTGCGCTAAGGCTTGATACGTAAGGGTTTACGTCGTTTTTCGTACGTCCACACAAAAAAAATCGATGGAGGATAGTATTGCTCGGGTAAAAAAAGTGGCATACGCAAGCGTATACGTGATGTTCCTATTGTGTTGGGAGATAAGGGAATACGCGGTTTTTAGACTGCGCGGTCGGTTTTTTCTGGCACCGTTTTTGACGGCGTTTCCACGGGCATCGCCTGGCGTGCCAGCTCGATGATCTTCATAAACGCTGTGGGGCTGTTGACGATGTTGTATTTGTCCTTCACGTCGAGGAGAAGCTGAAACAGCGCGTTGTAGTGGGCCCGGGAAAGAAGGTAGTGCTCGTCTTCGGAGAACAGCCCGTCGAGGTCCTTCATCAGTTCCTTGAGCGCTTCGGTCTGCTCGGGGAGGAAGAGGAGCTTGATCTCTTTGTATTCGAGGCGCGCCTCGGAGATGGAGACGAACTGTATCTTCTCGAGCTCCTTGATCGTCTCGCTGTCGAGGCCGGCATAGAGCTTGAGGTCGATCTGCTTGATCTCGTCCCACAACTGCTTGAGCATGAGAGGATCATCCTTGCCGTCGATGGCGTTGTGGGAGAGCTGGATAGCCACCTGCTCCTCCCTGGTCAACTCCCGGTCGACGACCATGATGAGGATCTGCTCGATGCCAGCCTGGGCTGCTGCCTGGACGCGGTGGTTGCCGGAGAGGACGAGGAGGCTGCCGTCCGGGTCTCGGTAGCAGAGGGGAAGTGAGGAGAGGCCTCCGTCGCGCTTGATGTTGGCAACCAAGTTCTCGAACATCTCGTGGGTCATGTAGCGGGCATTCTTCTCGAGGAGTTTAAGCGCGCCTGGCTCGGCGATGTCGAGAACGTAGGGGGTAGAGCCCGTTCCGCGAAGGCGCTCGTTGAGGGTTTTTACCGTTGCTTGTATTTCTTCATCCATAGACCGACAACCTCCTGGAACGTGGTGTCGTTGAATTCGGTCGCGTAGTTCAAGAAACCCTTGCCGCGTTTGGCCAGCTCGTAGACGCCGCGGTACTTCATGCTCACCGGCTTGTCGGTAAAGGCGGTGGTGTAAATCTTCTGGCGGCGGGAGAGGAGGCGCTCCTCAAGGATGCGCTTCGTGTCCTGGCACTGGGTGACCATGAGGAGCAGCTTCGCGAGGCGGGTGTATTTGGTGCTCGGGACGACGAAGTCGGAGAGCATGTAGAGGTCGCCTTTCCTGCCCATTCGGGAATAGGCGTTGAAGATGAGGAATCCGAACAGCTTCCTGTCGGCGAAGACGAGATAGCACGGGCCTCCTGACCCGGGCTGGATATGTTTGCTCAGGTACATATTCCGGTAGTGGTTGATGAAGGGCTCGGGGATCTCCTTCATCGTGATAGCGGCGGAGGGGGATATCTCCTCGTCGATACCGAGGAGGTCGAAGGTGAGGACCTTCTCGTTGAGGGTCTTCCTGAAGACGCCGGCGCCGAGGGAGAGGTTGCTGTACACGTACACGGTGCGGTGGCCGAAGAGGTCCACCCGGGCGACGCAGGGGAGATCTCGCGGACGGTCGTCATAGAGGATGTAGTCGGTACTCACCATCTCCTGTATCGTTGCTTCCCTGCGCTCTTCGGTGAGCATCTGGTAGGTGGGGCGGGGCCAGGTAAAGGACTCCTCCAAGGGCTTAAACATCCGTTCGTAACCCCCAGTGTTGTGCATGAAATAGCCTTCGCCAATGTATGTTCTGGATGAGGTAGAAATAGACTGAACGTCCTGAAGACCCGCCAACTGTATGGATTTGATTTTGACCAGCGTGTTTTGCTGGGTTCTGATGGTTTCGGGCTGGTCAGCTATGAGTTGGGAGATGAGCCTTTCTGGGCGGAATGTTCCGAGAAAAGACAGATGCCCGGGAACGCCACCGTTGACTTCAAGGACATGAGCACTGCCGTCTCGCGTTGGATTTATTGAAAACGTAATGGCTCTTTTGGAAAGGCCTGAGCTCATTCTGTCCATAGCGGGGCCTGGTTTTTGGACGAATACCAGACCTTGCCATCTGGCGGAACCTTCTCCGTCGAACATGCCTGCAATCCAGCCGGCCTCGTACGAGGAATCTTGGTGCCATGGGGTCAGAGATTTTATTACGTAGGCGTTTTTCATCCCAAGATGCATGGCTGCCGTCCATTTGTGGGATTGCGGGCCATGTTTTGCGTATGCGTAGTGTGCGGTAAGCCATGGATGGTCAGTGGTGCAGATGATAGATTCACCGTTTTCCAGGTTAACTCGGACGCATTCCTTTCTGGAAGGATGGGATTGGAGGACTGTCGATATTCGCCAGCACCTACAGCGTCTATGAGGAGATGGGTACTCGTCAAAGGCCAAAAGTTGCTGCCCTATTCCGATATCGCCGGCGGGAATCCATTGAAGATCAGCCGTAAGGATGCGGTGATCTGGTGCAAGACAATAAGTCGGCAGGAAGCCGATGGCGATGTCGCCGGCGTTGGCGCAGGGGTAGTAGTCGTGGACATCGGTTGTCGTATAGGAGACGATCTTCGTATGGTCGAGGGCCACTTTAACCTTGGCGAGGGTACGCGCGTGGAGAGACTTCCAGTTGTTGACGTAGTTATTCCACATGGTCTTTGAATAGTCGTTCTTCCGCTTCTCGTAGCTGAGCATCTCCAGAAAGAGAACGATTGCGGCGACCCTGCCGGGCCCGGGGACCTCGTCGAGATAGTCGTCGAGCCACTGAACCTCGGGGTTGAGTGT
>Ga0326728_10012381_pt1 | contig 18968 bp, 17 predicted proteins | sample MB3enrmetagenome_FD_207602 | JGI IMG/M metagenome (GOLD analysis project Ga0326728, IMG submission 207602) | Lab enriched peat soil microbial communities from McLean, Ithaca, NY, United States - MB31MN | ecosystem: Environmental > Terrestrial > Soil > Wetlands > Peat | place: USA: New York... | reverse complement strand
ATTGGGGAACCTTGGCGTTCGCGGTCCAGTCGGTTTCCACCATCACCACGCCAGGCTTGAACATCTCCGCGATATCCTTCCCCGAAAGCGCTCCGCCCTGCTGTGCCGCCACTTTCGGCGCCAGCAACAACGCCACTGCGGCCAGCGCGAGTCCGAAGCCGATTCCCAGCGCAGCCAAACGCCGCGCTACCCCGCTGCGAAAACTCCCGCTCTTCCGCGGGTTATATGAGATTGCCATGTCCAAGGCTCCTTTCCATCCGTGCACTTTCGCACGCGCTGAGCGCGCGGCGCGAAGTAATCTCCGAGCAAAAGAAACTCTTTGCGAACAGACTTGGCTCCCCAAAACAGCTAAAGGAGCGTGAAGGGAGGAATGCGGCGATACGCGCAGGCCTTACGCGAGGCCCCGCAGCGTCTCGTCCGATTACGTAGGAACAGCCCTCTGAGTTCAACCCGAGCCTTCCTGAATCCAGCGCCTCTTTGCGGCCGCCGGAAGCAAAACAACAGGTCGCCTCTGCGGGATTGCTCGCACTCAAATCGAGCTGCGCGGCGCATACATCCGACGCCTTTGACCGCCCCGCCGGGCGAAATGAATGTTTGAGGGTATATAGCCTTTTATCCGCAGTCTGTCAACGGAATCCTCGCGCGCAATCGAAGGTCTAACCGATCACTACAATTGCCTCGCGTGGGAGTCTTCTGAGATCCCGGCGATCGGCCCTCCTGCGTATCATTTTCCTTGGTATGCGTCTAAAGCCTTCCACTCTGACAAATTGCAGGGAATCCCAATCCGCGCGGCGTCAGCGAACCTTGCCTGCGGAGTTCTTCAGAATGACGTTCGAGAACACCGCAGTGTCGGACTTGTCCGGCAGGTGCGAGCAGAAGCCGATGCCGACGTAGAAGGGCCCATCGATGTGCAGAGTGATGGGTGGGCCAAACTGATGCATCGGTTCGCCTTCCAAACTCACGAAGAGCACGAAGGAGTCGCCGCGCTTTTCGATGCCGATGCGCTTGGCCATGACGCCGACGAGGCTGTCAGGGCTGTCGCCGCCGGGACGCCCGCGGCCCCCGATGCGATACTCCGTGTCCTTGATGCGCGCGTCCTTCTCGGGGCGCTGCGCCAGTTGGATCATGCCGAAACCGTGGAGGGCGACAAGGACTTCCTTGGAATCATCATCGAGGTCCTGGCGGATGACGAGGACCGCCTTGCGGTCGCCGAAGCCGTTCGGGTCCGGGAACGTGATGTCGGCCGCGAGTGAGACGTCGCCGGACATTCTCTTCCAGAGAAAACGGAATTCGTCGCGCGTGTACCAGACGTTGTAGCCGGCGGAGTTGATGGTGTACTGCTTCGTGCCGGCGTCGTAACTGGCGCTGCCCGGTACGACCGCGCTTCCAACGTCAGACTGGCCCTCAAATATGCCGATCGGCGCAGCGAAATTCGTGCTGGGCCTGTGAAAGTCCGCCGGCGGCGCCACTTGGACATGCGTGGCGGAACCCGGCTGCGCCCATGCCGGCACGACGGGAGGAGATGTTGGCGTTGCGGCGGGTGCTTGCGCGTGGAGCAGACGCGGCGCGGCGCACAGCATCAAGGCCAGCAGCGAGGGTCGGCAGACGAATTTCATGCTGAAGCGAACGTTACAGGCACCCAGAGTGAATATCATTGGTCGAAGCCGTGACAGGGGAGCACCTCGAACCTTGGCCGTGGGAACCAACACTCTTGAATCGCACAGTAATCCGACTGAGGCTCGTCGAACATTGGCGGGGCCGACGAGGCTCGAACTCGCGACCTCCTGCGTGACAGGCATTCCCGCCAACTCTCGTAAGTCACGCAGTTTAAATCACTCAAAAGGAATCTCAAGGCCTATTTCTCTGAAGGAGGCATGCCTGGAAGTGTGCAATTGCTGCCGTCCGCACGCAGGGTCCCTACAAGAGTCACCCCAGTCCTCGTTGGCCTACGTGGGAGCCGAGACGTGAAGCCGAAAGTCCGCGTTGGTCCAATCACGCGGCCAGTCCTAGATGAGCGGAACGCGAACAATGGTACAAAGCGTCGGCACGAACTCCTCGTGGAGTCGCTCGAAAAATACGGCGCTGGTCGCTCGGTCGTTGTGGACCGCCATGATTTAGAAGGGCGCACTTGGGCCGAGCCGATTGCAAAGAAGCCCCAATCGGGGATCTATGTGAGATGTTGAACGACGCCATGCACGTCGGCCACGAGAACCTGTTGAATACTGTCGAAGTTAAATCATCACGACCTTAATTTAGAGAGTGACAATACCTCTTTGCAATTCTGATAAGGAATCTAGGTCAACTCACTCCTTGAGGTCTTATGCTTTCGGTGCCGAGTGTCTTTGGCAACGCGTGGGGGTGATTGTGAAAGTCATTGTTGTAGGCATATTTTGCGCGTTGACTGCTCAGGCGCTCCTGGGCCAGACCGCGCAGCACGTTCCGCTGGGAGTTGCGTCGGATTGGACGCACCGTCATGTCCTCTACCCGGATTCGAAAGACTTTTTCGTGATGGCCCGAATCCGAAGAGATCCCCGCTGGGTACAGAATTGGTATCTCCGCCATCAGGAGACCTGGTGGCCCGAACACTATCGCGGGCGCGGCGAGGCAGACGAGGGTAGCCGTAGAGACTGGAGCGTGTCCTTGGCGGCGTCCCCTTTGACGTCCGGTTTTGAACCCCTGTTCGACTTTGCATTCGCCATTGGTCCCGACAAAGGGTATGGCAGCCTCAACATAACGGACAATGGCAATGGTGAGTTCCTCGCCACCGTCGGCACCCTCACCGTGACTGGCGGCCAGGACGTTGGCACGTACCCGCTGTATCCGGGTGGGCCAGGCAACACAATAAGCCCAAGCGGGTTCTTCTCGTTCAATAATGTTCTCTACCCCTCAATCGACCCGGGGATTGATAACCAGGGGCCTCTCTTCCGCAGCAACAGTTTCGAGATCAACATCTTCAGCAACGGTCCCGATAATTATCAATTCTACGATAATACCGGCTATAACCATGTGGGAGAACCCTTCACCCTGAGCGCCGCTCCTGGTGGGGGCCAGACTTTCCCCGCCAAGTTTGTGTTTGACGTGACCGCCGTTCCAAGCTGCGCCAACGACTTTGTGGTGATTGGTATCCCGACGTACCCCGCGTCGGGCGGTCAAGCTAACATCGTTGGAGTGAACAACCTCTATAGTGGCGGCACTGGAGCACTCTGCTCAACCGGGCCGACGGTGAAGTTCGCCTACGCCTCAGGTACCGGACAGGTGCCGGCTTCCGTGGTCCTCTCACAGAATGGGAGCCAGATTGCCTACATTGAGGATCTCCCGACGGGCAGCTCCTACTTCCACGTCCTAACCATTGGCACCACGGGAACCAACGGGACCAGCGCGACGGCGGCAGTCGTGCCGGGCAGTGCCGGGGGGAACAACGCCGTGGACCAGAGAGTGCTGCTTTCGCCGGACGGCGGCACCACAAACGAAAGCTCCACAAATGCCCCTTTCGTCGTTTACACACCGTACGATGCCAATGATTTCGCCTACGTAACCACCTACAGTACGGCCGGAAACGGCTCCGGCTACCTGTACAAGATCACCAACGTTTTCAACGGCAGTGCAACCCCGACGATCATTTGGAGCGCCCCCATCACAGCAGTTCCCTCAGCTCCCGTATACGATTCGGTATCCAATAAGGTCTTTTTCACGGATGGGAGCGGTCGTATCGACTATGTGACGGACACTGGCACCTCACCGTCGGTTGTATATAGCGCGGTCTTGGCTAACGGCGATACGTCCGAGAATCCAGTAGTCATCGATAGCACCAATCAGATGGTCTATGCTTCCTTCAACTCCAACGGGACCAACGCCCTGGTCGTGCAAGCCCCCACGAGTATGGCGAGCGCCGTCTCCGTACCCGTGGGCACGGGCAGCACGACCTACACGGGGCCGTACCAGCCGGACTTCAACAATGCCTGGTACACCGGATCCGGGACGCCTCTCATGTACGTCGCCGGAACGGGCACTGGGACGCTTCCGACCCTCTACAGCGTCGGGTTCAACGGCAGTGGCGTGATGAACAGCAGTGCCAGCGCCGCGGCAGCTCTGGCTAAGGGCACGGCGGACTCCTCGCCGGTTACGGAGTTCTACAACGCCACGCTCCAGAAGGACTACATTTTCGTGGGGGTCACGGACAACTGCATAGCTACCGCCGGCGGCGGATCTGCCGGCTGCGTCATGAGCTTGGATATCACCAATGGCTTTCCGACAATCAATGCCAGCACCACCGCGCTGGCCGCCGCTGGAGGCACAAGCGGCATCATAATGGATAACGACAGCAGTCTTGCCGAAGCTTCCAGCATTTACTACGCGACGAAAACCGGGGCGACCCTGGTCAAAGCCACACAGTCCGGGCTGAACTGAAAAGGGCATTGCGTACTAGTTCCTACCATGCCTGTGCCTGGCCAAAACTCTGTCATGCTGTGATTTCAACCACGTAGACGATTGCGATACGCAGACAATCCGCAACACCAGCCGGCGCATGATGAAAATCATCAGGCTGATTGCGGTAGCAATGTTTCGAGCCTTTCAGTCGCGCAGGACTCTGCGTCTCGAAAACTTGACTCATGGAGACAATTGGCTGGGCCGACGAGGCTCGAACTCGCGACCTCCTGCGTGACAGGCAGTCCCAAGTAATCTATCTTGTTGGTCCGTCTGGCTTTGTTCTGCGTCATGGTTCGCGGTTTTGGACCTAATTTGACAGTTGTTGGACCCAAGTTGGACCCGATTTTTCCGACTGCACCATTCGGTCCGAGGGATGCACGGTCCCTGGTGGCGGCTGTCGGTTCACGGTCGCCTGCTCCAGTGCCGTGATCGTCGGACGGCTTCCCAGCGATCGATCCAGCTCCCAGTCCACTACCTTGCGAGAGAACCCATTGCTACCGACTTGTCGTCGTTCCTCAGCGCCATTTTCACTTCTTCGGCGGCGTTTATCAGGCATGTCGATTACCTCCGAGTGCGCCGTGATCCGTGCGGATATACGTGATTCTGGATTTCTCATGAGTTTTCCGAATGCCGCCGACATTTAGGACGTCGCGGTGTTTTCATCCAACGATATGCCGCTGCCATTCGCGGTGTCGCTCGATATACTTCCGCTGGGAACATACGATTGCCACGTGACGGTGCTCGATCCGACTGCTTCTTGCTGCAGCGACAAATCCGTTGTATCCACAGACGGGCAAGCATACGATTCGATACGTGGAGGTCCAAGTTCTGCTTCTAGGTTAAGGCGTACAGCCGCGAGATGGTTTCTCGCAGAAGGTTGGGAAAAGATGGCGACAGAGTGTTTTACATCCCGCAGGAATTTCCTTAAGACTTCATTAATCGGTGGGTCCGCGGCGGTAGTAGCGTGGCGTTTGCCTTCAGCGCGAGGCCGCGAAGTGGCGGACGCAGTTAAGGGTCAATTCACAAGCCGCGTCGCGCTGACAACTGGCAACGACCGCGTCAACCTGGCGTTCAAAGCGCTTGAACCGTTCAAGAAGGAAATCGCCGCCGCCATTGGGGATAAACGCGTCATCCTGAAGCCCAACAACGTTATGATCAATAATCCGCTGTGCGCCACGCACGCCGATAATCTGGAAGGCATTCTGGAATTTCTGAGATCCATCGACAAGAGAAACGTCGTCATCGCCGAATCGCCGGCGAACGGTTCGGCTCTCGATGGCTTTGCCAATTATGGTTACAACAAATTCGTGGGCCGGTATGGCGTCAAGCTGCTGAACCTCGATACCCAGGGATACGAAGTTGCATACTGCATCGACGAAAAGGACCTTCAACCGCATCCTTGCCGTGTCTCCAAGCTGATTCTCGATCCAAACAATTTCATCATCTCCGCCGCCAAACTCAAGACGCACGAGCTGGTTGGCATCACCCTTTCTCTGAAAAACATCGTCGTAGGGTCGGGGATTAAAGACTCGTCTTTCTGGCGCGGGAAAAGCGACAAACCTCTCATCCACGGCGGCGGAACGCACGGCATCAACTACAATCTCTTCACGCTCTCCGCGAAACTGCACCCGGATTTGGCAGTCATCGATGGCTACGAGGGCATGGAGGGCAGCGGCCCGATCAATGGCACGCCGGTTGAACAACGAGTCTGCATCGCCAGCATGGATTGGCTTGCCGCGGACCGCGTGGGGGCGGCGCTGATGGGCGTTGACATCAGCAAGATCGGCTATCTGACGTATTGCATGCGGGCCGGCGACCGCGGCGAAGGGGATTTGAGCAAGATTGAGATCGTTGGCCCGGCGATCAAGGACGTCGCGAAATCCTACAAGATGCCAGGGACCTGGGAGCAGATCACGAGCTGGCAGTTGCCGGCGTAACCGCCACAGCTTCACACGCACAGAAGTAATTGGCGGGGCCGACGAGGCTCGAACTCGCGACCTCCTGCGTGACAGGCAGGCGTTCTAACCGGCTGAACTACGGCCCCGCTATTCGCCAAGGATGGTGGGCGGTCAGCGATTTGAACGCTGGACCTTCCGGGTGTAAACCGGATGCTCTAACCGCTGAGCTAACCGCCCATGCTGCATCTGCTTCGCGTCAAACAGATTACGCGACTTCCCGCGCACCGTCAAATTCCGCGATCGCTTGAGGAAACCCCGCGGGGGAATCCATCGCCCGCAAAACATCCTCGGATGCTTCCTTGACACTCTTCCGACCCCGCCTTTAGACTGATGTTTTGTTTGGAGGCCGGACGCTTGCTATTGTCGCGGGACTACGTCGGTTATATGGCGCAGGAAGTGGTGAAGCGCCTGCTTGCTTCCAGGATGATCGAATCGCCGTCGGCGGAGGCGCTCACCGAACGCGTCCGTAAGACCATGCAAGACGAGATCGGGATCGAAGAGCGCCTCAACGAAGAAGTTCGCCAGATTCTCACCGATCACGCCGAAGAGATGCGCCGGACCGGCGCGTCGTATCAGGAGATGTTCAAGAAGGTGAAGGGCGAGCTGGCGCGCCAGAGAAAGTTGATCCTGCGATGAGGCTGAGCCGCGAGAAGACGAATCGCCTTTCGCACGTGATCACCGACCTGCTGGTCGCCAGTCAAGATGTGGTCTTCGTCGAAGACCGCGACACCATTCGACAGTCGATCATCCAGACGCTTCAGACCCTGCTCAAGGAAGAGGAACAGGTCGAAGCGGAGGTTCGGAAGAAGATCGGTTCGCAGAAACGAGAAATTCTGGAGGGAACGGAGGAGTGGGAAGTACTATACCGCCGATATTACTCCGAAGAAATGCGCCGCATGGGAGTTGTCCATCAAACGTCGCACAGCTCCAACTCTTAGCCCCTGCCCGGAAACCAGCGCATCTTGAAGTCTTGAACCCAAAAATCCGAACGGCGTTCAGTTAGCGGTCCCACCGCCGCCGGTGGGTGCGGGCGTCCCAGTGCCACTAGGCGGAGTGCTGGGCGTGCCGCTGGGCGGCGTGCTGGGCGTGCTGGTGGGAGTGCTGCTGCCCCCCGCGCCGTTGTCCGTGCCGCCGCTGCCGGAACCCCCATTATTCGTACCACCGTTGTTCGTGCCGCTGTTGTCCGGCGCTTCCGTCCTCTTCTTCAGCACCGGCCGATCCGGGTCATCCGAGGAGGTAGAAGACGCAGTCGAGCCGTCGCCGCCTGACTGGCCAGGCTGTGCTTGTCCTGGTTCTCCCTGCCGCTCGGTGCGGGTGCGGAGGGTGGGCCTATCGGTCCTGTTATCCTGCACCTTCTGGCGATTTTCGATTCGGCGCAGCCGGGCCTTGACCATATCGAATTCGGAGGTCGTCACGATGTACTGATCGCGCGGGGGAAGTATGGTGGCGATTTCGCGCTGCGCCGCTTCCATGCGGTCCGGAGTCGGCGGATGGTCCGCGAAGAGTTTGGGAATCGTGCCGGGGTTGCGCTTCTCCTCGGCCTCGATTTTCTCAAAGAAGCTGACGAACGCGTTGGGATCGTATCCGGCCTTGTACATATACTGCAGCCCGAGGTAATCGGCCTGGCGTTCGTCATCGCGTGAGAACTTCAGATAGGACATCGGAAGCGCGAGTTGCGAGCCCTCGTAGATTCCGTATCCCGCCCAGCCTCCCGGCCCGAGAAGAATCAACGGGATTGTCGCCAGTTGCATGATCTCCAGTTTGGTGGCGTTCTTCGTGGCGTGGCGCGCGCAGACGTGCGCGATTTCGTGGCCCATTACGCCGGCCAGTTCCGCCTCGGTATCGGCGGCGAGAATCAGCCCGCTGTTGACGTAGAAAAACCCGCCCGGCAATGCGAACGCGTTGATTGTGTCCGAATCAATCACTTTGATCGTGAAGGGAACTTTCGCGTCCGAGTTGCGAACCAGGTTTTGCCCTACGCGATTGATGTATTCCACGACGATCGGATCATCCACAAGCTTGGACGTCCGCTCGACTTCCTGTGCGGCCTGTTTCCCCAAAGCGATTTCGGATTCGAGCGAATACATGTCCAGGCCTTTGCCGACGTTGCGGTTCCCGATGGAATCGACGTCCTGCCAGGAGCCGGGCTTGGGCTTAGGCTGCTCTTTCGGCTGACTTGGTTGTCCTTGAGGTGCTGGCTGACCGTTGGAACTCGCGTCCGGCGGAGGAGCCGGCGGCGCCTGCGATGGCGACGCTTGTGGCTGGGAGGTCGAGTTCGAGGTTCCGGCCGAAGTCGGTGACCCGTTCGCGCTCGGCGTCGCTGCGCCGTCCGCGGCGGCAGGCTGCGACGGCGACGATGCTTGTGACGGCGGCTGCGGCGCCTGCGCGGGCTGGCTCTGCTGATTCTGTTGCGGCGTCTGTGATTGCGGCTGGCTCGAACTCTGCGCAGCGGGCTGTGGTGGCGCCGCCGGGGTTGTTTGTTGCGCGGCGAGTGCGGGCCAGGCCAAAATCGCGGAAACGAAACCACCGAGGATGATTACGCGAATGCGCTTCATCATCGCCCCTCCGTAAATCTGAATCCCATGCTTCGCCTACCTGCAGTGTACACCCATGCGAGGCGGACAGGTTCCCTTGTTATCTGATGTCAAAGGCTCGCCAATGGTTTCCCGAGTCTTGGAACTCGGCTGCTTGGCAGCGCCGAAAGCTTCAGGAGTCAAGGCCCCTGAAGTACTGACCTCACCCGGCGCGGTAGCCAGGGTCGGGCAGCCGTCAGTGCCATCGGCTCGATCCGGCAGAGCGCGGCTCGGGTATCCACTGGCCTTTTGGCGCTGATTCCGACCATTGAGGCGGGGACACCACGCTTGTACGACACGTCGCTGCACCGCGCGAACGGTGCTGCAAGGCACCAAATCGAAGGCGGGGACACACGTCCGGGTACAAGAGGGATTCTCCCGCCGCTCCGGAATAACCTAGTGTGGGAAGGGGTGAAGTGAGCTAGGATTGGGCTTAAGCATGGACGGGCAAGCGATACGCGAGTCGGCGACGGACGCAATTCGATTTTGGGAGCCTCGCCGTTTGGTTTACAACGCGGCCTTGGCGGTTGTCGTCCTGATCCACTTCGGAATCCACTATCGCGCCGCGAAGGGCGCTCTTTCGATCGATCTCGCGCTTTTCGTTTTCTTGTTGGCTGTCCTGGCAAATGTCGCTTACTGTGCGGCGTACTTGGTAGATATTTTTGCTCAAGTGTCCGGCTATCGCGAAGAGTGGCGGAAGTACCGCTGGGTACTTTTTATCATCGGGACGGTGTTTGCTGGCGTCATCACGCACTTTCTTGCGTTTGGTATGTTCCAAGCCGGATAGATGGGGAACAGTTGAGCGGCGGAAGTGTGTTCCGCGTTTGTGTCGCCCCTCCCGGGCATTCGCCAATTGTCCAATCCCGTCGGGAGCCACATGGCGTCCCCGCAGGGCGGAATCGCCGCTGCGAAAGACCTAATGGAACCCTGAACTTGCAAACAGAAAGCTGGGCGACTCGACGGAAGCTCGGCCACTCAAAAATTGTATCGCTACGCGCGGGAAATGATTTAGAGTCAACATTAGACGCGCGCCCGTAACTCAGCTGGATAGAGTATCTGCCTTCGAAGCAGAGGGTCGGGGGTTCGAATCCCTCCGGGCGCGCCACTTATCTCTGGTCCAACCCGGAGACATGGGTAACAGAATGTACCGGCTACATAGGTAAAGGCTAGACGATGCAACCACATAACGTTTCCGCATTTACTTTGCAAGCAAGTGCTCGCGCAGGCTGGGCTACACCGACCTAGCGACTACTAGGACAAGCGGATTGTCGGCTCGGACTTAGCCGGGACCTTCGGGATAACTTCCGATTGGCCATTCGACCACGATCCTGGCAAAATCGTAGAAAACATGGATATTGGTCTCTGAGTATTTGGGGGCTAATCGCAAATGCGACTGTGCAGGCAGTAACCGTAAGGAAATTCCTATCCGCCGCCGATAGGACCGGTCAGTTTCAAACCGCGGCTCTATGATTTCACCTGTCTATGGAAATCTCTGTCATTCTTGCGCATCCGGATAGGCACAGCTTTAATCATGCCATCGCCCATTCTGCCTGTCGTGCTCTTGAGCGCAGTGGGCATACCGTCTGCTTTCACGACCTCTATGAAGAGGGCTTTGATCCAATGCTGCCCGCCTCCGAGTTGGACACGAGGGGACAGCCGTCCTTGGATATTGCCCGTTACTGCGAAGAGTTGCAGCGCTCAAATGGATTGGTCATCGTTCATCCCAATTGGTGGGGCCAGCCCCCGGCTGCGATGAAGGGATGGATTGATCGAGTCTTCCGTCCTGGCGTGGCCTATCGGTTTCAGGAGGGCGATAAAGGAGAGGGAGTGCCGGTAGGCTTGCTGCGAGTGGAGACGGCGGTCATTTTCAACACATCGAATACTCCGCCGGAACGCGAGATGCGCGAGTTTGGCGACCCGCTCGACCGGCTCTGGAAGAAATGCATCCTTGAGCTTTGCGGAGTGAAGAAGATTGTCCGGGAGACCTTCAGCATCGTGGTCACCAGCACGCCAGAGCAACGCGGCGAGTGGTTGCATCAAGTGGGAGAGACCGTGGAGAAGAGCTTCCGTTATTGATCCGGCCCCTTCGGAATGCCACCATCCCCTCAGGAAAGAGTAAGCTGCGATACACGCATCTTCAATTCGCTGCTTGCCGAACCAAGCTCAGGAACGACGCGCTCCGATGTTCCCGTCCTAGCGACCGCCTCAAGTAGGAGTGATCCATCGGCTCGTCTGCGCACTGGCAGCACCAGGGGCTTGCCCGGGGCTTCTCAGTCTCCCGGCATTACGATGACGGAACGGCCCGCCAGCTCTCGAATGGCTGTCGTTTTTGCCGGCTGATGCAGGCAAGCGTGCCGTGCTCAGGCTGTCCGTTTCCACAGCAGATCATAGAGTCGCTTCCCTGTTTTCGCGAGCGTCACTAGCAGCCAGACGGCCAGAAAAATGTAAAGCATCCGTGCGTCAAGCATCCGTGCCCGCCAGTAGAACGGAATGTTTTGGTTCTTGAAGGCCTTCCATCCTTGCTGCGTGACCCATGTGTCGTGCATCGAGCCCAGCGAGCTATGCGTCAGGATCAGCCATAGGATCACCGCTCCATATAGGCCGAGCGCCAACTCCGCCCAGCGACTCCAACGTTCCCACCTGCCCCGCACGATCAGTACGATGCCCAACGCCACCGCCATCGCCCACCCCACGTCAATCAGCGGCACAGGCAGATACAGCCCCAGGTCCCTGAATGGAATCTTCTGCACACCAAGGCTGCTGAAGGAGACGATTCCGAACCACTCCGGGTAGAAGTTCAGTACCACCGCCAGCAACACGAGCACATAGATCTTGACCACTAGGAACGCGCGCGAGACCCGGTCCGTCCCCGGGGCCGCCGGAACCGGCGCCAGTTTTCGTGGATCCCAAGCGCTCTTCGGCCGCCACGCCGCCGGCAGGAATCGCTCGACCAGCGCGAACGTAAAGATCAAGATCGCCATATTGGCCAGCGTTACCTGCGCAAATTTCAGCAACCAGCCCAGCAAGTCTTGCACGTGCCAAAACTCCGTCGGCCCACACGGCGGAACCGTCATCGCCGAGAAGAGAAACCCGACGAGGCACGCGACGCCGATACCAGCCCAGGTGATCTTGAGCACCCGCAAGAACGTCGGGAAGAGCCGGGGTCCGATCAGGTAGCGTGGCTCGCCCCCGTAGCGCTCGGCAACCTTCCCCGGTGCGCCGAACTCGATCAGGAAAGACGCCGTCAATTCTTCGTCTACCTCTCGGCCGGAGGCTCGCGCCCGTTCTTCCACTCCCTCCTCCAGCAGCGAGCGAAGTTCCGCCGTCACGTCGTCGCGCTGCTGCGGGGGCAGCAGTTCACCGACCTGGTAGACATAGCGGCGAATCAGTTCGAGACCCGCTTCTCTGCTTGTCATTCGATTACCCTCCGGACGGCCTTCGTGAGGCTGTCCCACTCCGCGCGCAAGGCCGGCAACATGGCCTCGCCTTGCGAGCTCAATCGGTAGTAGCGACGCGGGCGCGAGTCCTCCACGCGCCAGCGGCTCCGCAACAGCCCCTGCGATTCCAGGCGCCGCAGCAGCGGATACAGCGTGCCTTCGTCCATGGCCAGGCCGGCGTCACCGAGCGACTTCTTGAGCGAGTAGCCGTACTGCTCGGTCCGCAATTGCGCCAGGACCGCAAGGACCACGGCGCCGCGGCGAAGCTCCAGGACCAGATTGTCGGGCACGTCGGTGGTGGGGATGGCTTTCACTGTTCGGCACCTCTAAGCATGTGGCACACGATACTGTGTACCACACTGTTTCCGGGAATGCAAGCATTTTTTTCGGGCCCATCAGGGGAGGCCCAGTGGGGGCAACTGGAGACCGGAAACACGAGGGGGTGAGAGCGTTAAGCGGAAGTTGCCTCTACCAAGTACATCCTTATCGTGAAAGCTCCTTCGCCGGGGCACTCGGCCGCGGGTTCTACGGCCGTAAGCTGGAACGAATTTTCACTGAAGCAACGTTGCATGTTGACGTAGGCGGGTGTACTTTTAACGGCCGCCCTGAGAGGTGAAGACGCAAATTTCTTTATAAATTCTTTACAAGCTAATTCGCCTTCATCAGTCGGCTGTCGTCAAGACTTTGTGAACGGAGAAATCTACAAACTCATGTCAGGCCAAATGGTTTCACGGCTACTGGTTCTTCTCTTGTTGGTTTGTGGTTCCTTCTCTCCGGCGGTTCTTGCACAGGCGCCCACCGCCATTACTCCAACCGTCTCTGCCACATTTGTCGCCCCGAACATTAAAGTGGATCGGCTTGCCGCTGTCGAGCGTGAGGCCTCAGATGCGAAGAACTCGGCCGACATCGCAAAGAACTCGGCCGACAACGCGCAAAACTCGGCCGACAATGCGAAAAACTCGGCTGACAACGCGAAAAACTCGGCGGACAACTCCTGGGTGTTGGCAAGTTCGGCGTTGGTGCTATTGATGACGGGGCCAGGCCTCGCACTTTTCTATGGTGGAATGGTGCGCAAGAAGAATGTCCTGGGTACGATGATGCAGAGCTTTGCACTGATGGCTGTGATCACCGTTGTCTGGGCGATTGTTGGTTACAGTTTGGCGTTTGGGTCGGGGCATAGTTTCATCGGTGGATTTCACAATATGTTCCTGCGCGGCGTGACCTCGCAGCCGGACGCGGCGTATTCGACCACAATCCCGGTCCAGAGCTATATGGTGTTTCAGTTGATGTTTGCGATCATCACGCCTGCTCTGATCTGCGGGGCATTCGCGGAGCGCATGAAATTCAGCGCGATGCTTGTATTTATTGTGCTGTGGTCCCTCGTTGTTTATGACCCGATGGCTCACATGGTGTGGGGAAAGGGCGGATTCCTCAATGCGGCGCTTGGCGGCCCCGTTCCGACCCTGGATTTTGCGGGCGGCACGGTCGTACACGTCACGTCAGGAGTTTCCGCATTGGTCTGCGCGCTCTATCTTGGGAAACGTCTCGGATATCCGAGGGAACCCATGCCACCGCACAGCGTCGTGCTGAGTTTCATCGGTGCATGTCTGTTGTGGGTCGGGTGGTTTGGATTCAATGCGGGTAGCGCGCTTTCGTCCGGCAGCTTGGCGACGAGCGCTTTCGTGGCCACGCATTTCGGAGCCGCCGCGGCCGTGGTGGGTTGGAGCGGGGCGGAGTGGCTGGTCAAGGGGAAACCGAGCGCGCTGGGAGCAATTTCAGGCTGCGTGGCGGGTCTTGTCGCCATCACGCCTGCTTCCGGGTTTGTAAGCCCGATGTCGGCGCTGGCCATTGGATTAATCGCGGGAGCCTTTTGCTTCTGGATGGTCACCGCGGTGAAGTCCCGGTTCGGCTACGACGATTCTCTGGACGCCTTTGGAGTGCATGGAGCCGGGGGAACGATCGGCGCACTGCTGACGGGAGTCTTTGCTTCGAGTGCCATCAATCCTATATTGAAAGATGCCAGCGGCAAGTTCAAGGCATCGGGCCTCCTGGAAGGGAATTACCACCAGATCTTCAATCAGGCTGTGGGCGTGGCGACGGCGTGGGTTCTGGCCGGCGTGGGAACGCTGATCCTCCTCAAGATTGTGGATGTTCTCATCGGTTTGCGCGTTTCCGGGGAACAGGAAACGCAGGGTTTGGATCTTTCACAGCACGGAGAAGAAGGCTATTACTGGGAAACTTCATCATAGCTATGCGCTCGGGCCGGCTCTTGCATTGCGGCCGAGATCCAGATTGGGAGATGAACTTCGATGACGAAACTCGAGGCAATTGTCCAGACGTCGAAATTGGATGCCGTCAAGAATGCGCTGCAGGAGGCGGGCTTCGAAGGGATGACCGTACTCGAAGCCCGGGGGCATGGACGGCAGAAGGGGCATACCGAGATCTACCGCGGCCGAGAATACGCGGTGGATCTGATTCCGAAGATCAAGATTGAAATGGTGCTGGCGGATGACAGGGTGGACCAGGCCGTACAGGCAATCGTGACGGCGGCGCGAACGGGGAAGATCGGCGATGGAAAAATCTTTCTGTCGAAGATCGCGGATGCAATTAGGATTCGCAACGACGAGCGAGGCGACAACGCCCTTTAGCAGGAATCGGGCAATCGGCCAGTTGATTCAGGCTTCAGCGCAACGGAAGCCGTAACTGAAGTTGCGGTTTCCGGGCTCGGGATGATGCCCCTTGCGCAGTTTGTGCGCAGCCTGTTGAGGCATGCTTGCGTTCCGCTCATTGACACCCGCGGATCTTCCTTCTACATTCATTCATCGTCGTAGATCGGGCGGTGATTGCCATGAAATCGGGGAAGCCATCCATGGCTGAGCGGCGCGTTCGAGTCGGGCAAGTGTGGCGAAAGGTGGGGAGCGAGGAGACCTTTCTGGTGACGCGCCTCTATACCGAGGCGCTCGCCACGATAGCGGTCCTGCGCTCCACGGACGACGAGCAGGGTCCGCCCATACGCGTTCACGTCGAGCGGGTGGCGTCTGGACAGAACCTGCCCGGCTACGCCATGGCCCAAGGCGGCGAGTGATTTCACCAAGCCGCTAAGTTCGATCCTGCGGACTTCAGGGGCTGAAGCCCGTTCCTTGTTCGACCTGTTTCGTGGGAGCTTGAGCTCCCACCTCCTATGGGACGGCCGGATGCCGAGCTCCCGGTTTTCGGGGGAACAATTTCCGCCCTACACTACCTCGGGGACGATCGACAGGATACTTCTCCGACGAGACTTTGACAGTAGCGCGGTCTTGCCCGTAATTTTGGGTGGAGAAGGCCGGGAGCAATCGCATGGCACTTTCGCTGGCAGGCAAGGTCGCTATGGTGACGGGCGCGGCGCGCCGGATCGGGCGCGGCATCGCGTTGCGCCTGGCGTCGGAAGGCGCGGACGTCGCCCTCACGTATCGCAGCTCGAAGCAGGACGCGGATTCGCTCGTTCGCGAAATCGCCGGGCTTGGGCGCAACGCCGTGGCTCTCCGCGCCGACGTCACGAGTGTCGCCGATCTCCAGGCCGCGGTCGAATCCGCCGCCGCGTTTCGCGGGCGGCTCGACATCCTCGTCAACAACGCCGGCATGTTTTCTCCGGCTAGCGTCGCCGCACTCACCGAAGCGCAGTGGGACACCATGCTCGCGAGCAACCTAAAGTCCCAATTCTTCACTGCGCAGGCCGCCGCCCCTCATCTGCGCCGCGCCGGCAACGGCAAAATCATTAATCTCGCTTCGCTCGGCGGACTTCTGGCCTGGCCGAACTATCCGCATTACTGCGTCTCGAAGGCCGGAGTGATCATGCTGACGCGCTGCCTCGCGCGCGCCCTTGCTCCCGAAATCACCGTCAACGCCGTCGCCCCAGGCACGATCTCCTTTCCGGGCGACGCGCCGGAAATCTCGGAAGAGTTCGTCCGTCGCGCTCCGCTCAAGCGCACGGGTGAGGCCGAAGACATCGCGGGCGCCGTGTCTTACCTCGCCCAAGCCAATTTCGTCACTGGGCAACTCCTGATCGTGGACGGCGGGCGGTCGCTCACCTGATGCGCACGGTCGTCGCAGCGTTGATCGAGGAGAAAGGCCGCATCCTGATTTGCCAGCGTCGCGCGGGGGACCATTTCGCTCATCTTTGGGAGTTCCCGGGCGGCAAAGTGGAAAGGGGCGAGACTTTGGAAGCAGCGCTGCGCCGCGAGCTCCTGGAAGAGCTGGGGGTCGAATCCTCAATCGGCCCCGAATATCATCGCGTGCACCATCAATACGCCGGGATGCCGGCTGCCCTCGAGCTGGTCTTCTTCCGGGCGACGCTTGCCGCACCGCCGCGGAACCTTGCATTCGAGCGCATCGAATGGGTCTTGCGCTCTGGCCTGGCGGATTACGAGTTTCTTCCCGCCGATCGCGAATTGGTCGCGCAGCTTGCCTCGGGCTCAGCGGCCTCGGCGTGAAGGGCCCCGGCGGCGCGTTTCATCGCGTCAGTTTTTTCGTTCCGTTTGCTCGTGTGGCAGAATCGAAGCGTATGCTAGTATCATCAAATTGCCTTAGCGGACCCTAATTCTTAGGAGACGGACGGGTATGGCCACGAAGACAACTCCGGCCGAGGCGCAGCCGACTTCGGCAGCTAAACTTGCCTATTCGCGCGATCTTCTTCTCGGTCTCTATAAGATGCTCGTCAAATGCCGCATGTGCGACGAAAAGGCGCGCATTCTCTTTCGGCAGAGCAAGTTCGCGGGCAATTTCTACTCGAATGTCGGCCAGGAAGCGGGCGAAGTCGGCGCCGCCTATTCCCTTCGCGAGGACGACTGGATTGCTCCTTCGCACCGCGATTGGACTTCGAACATCATTAAGGGCGTACCGCTGAAGTTTTGCTTCGCGCAGCTCTACGCGAAGGCCACTAGTCCCGACAAGGGCCGCTCCTCTCCTGCGCACATGGGTTATGCCCCGCTTCACATCATCACCCCCGCCAGCAGCATCGCCGGACAGTTGAACGTGGGAACGGGCGTCGCGCTCGGCATCAAGAAGCTCGGCCAGGATAGCGTGGTCGTCTGCTTTTTCGGAGACGGCGCCACGTCCATCGGCGGTTTCCACGAAGCGCTGAATTTCGCGGCTGTGCACCGGCTGCCCGTCGTTTATCTCTGCCAGAACAATCTCTGGGCGGAATCGGTGCCGCTCCGTCTGCAAACCGCGCTCACGAATCTGTCCGATCGCGCCAAGGCCTATGGTTTTCCCGGCATCAGCGTGGATGGCAATGACGTCCTGGCCGTCCACGGAGCCGCAACGGCCGCCATCGAGCGAGCCCGCGCCGGGGAAGGCCCCACGCTGATCGAAGCAAAGACCTATCGCTGGTACGGCCATTCGGAGATCGATCCTGCCAAGTATCGCGTTAAGGAAGAGGTCGAGGCTTGGAAGAAGCTCTGCCCTGTGGTCCGGTTCGAGAAATATCTCGCCGAGAAGAAGCTTCTCAACGATGACCTGAAGAAGAAGGTCGCCGCGGAGATCACGGCGGAAATCGACGAAGCCGTCGCTTTCGCTGAGGAAAGCCCGTATCCCAAGCCGGAAGATGCAGCCGATTTCGTTTGGTCCTGAGGGGGATTCCGCAACATGGCGCGTGTGCTGAATTATATTGACGCGATTACCGAGGCGCTTGACCAGGAACTGGCCCGCGACCAGCGCGTATTTATTCTTGGCGAAGACATCGGCCTCTCGGGCGGCGTCTTCAAGGCCACGGCCCATCTTCTCGATAAGTACGGCGAGGAGCGCGTCCTCGATACGCCGCTTGCCGAAGGCATCATCATCGCAGCCGCCATCGGTTCGGCCATGATGGGCTTCCGTCCTGTGCCGGAGATTCAGTTCACCGATTTCATCACGCCCGCCATGGATCAACTCGTCCAGCAAGCGGCCAAGATTCACTACCGCAGCGCCGGCGCGTACTCCTGCCCGATTACAGTGCGCATTTGCTGCGGCGGAGGCGTGAGTGGCGGCCTCTACCATTCGCAGGAAAACGCCGTGTGGTTCGTCCACGAGCCCGGCCTGAAAGTCGTCATGCCTTCGACGCCGTACGACGCCAAGGGCCTGCTGCTCGCTGCGATCCGCGATTCATCGCCCGTCCTTTTCTTCGAGCACAAGAAGCTCTACCGCACGATCAAGGGCGAAGTCCCGGAAGGGGATTACACCGTTCCGATCGGCGCCGCCGCCGTGCGCCGCGAAGGAAAAGATCTGACGATCGTCAGTTACGGCTTCATGGTGCACGTGGCTCTCGAAGCCGCCGAAACCATGTCCAAGCGCGGGGTCGAGGCGGAAGTGATCGATCTGCGCACGCTCTCGCCGATTGACAAAGAGACCATTCTCAAGTCCGTCCGCAAGACCAACAAAGTCCTCATCGTTCACGAAGACAAGAAGACGATGGGCATCGGCGCCGAGCTTGCCGCGATCATCACCGAAGAAGCGTTCGATGATCTCGATGGGCCCGTCGTTCGCCTCACGGGACCGGACATCCCGGCGATACCGTTCTCGCCGCCGCTCGAAAAATATTTCCTCGTGAATCCCGAAAA
>Ga0326728_10012379_pt1 | contig 18968 bp, 9 predicted proteins | sample MB3enrmetagenome_FD_207602 | JGI IMG/M metagenome (GOLD analysis project Ga0326728, IMG submission 207602) | Lab enriched peat soil microbial communities from McLean, Ithaca, NY, United States - MB31MN | ecosystem: Environmental > Terrestrial > Soil > Wetlands > Peat | place: USA: New York... | reverse complement strand
ACGCTTGGCCTTGAAGGGCAGGCGCGGAGCCTGAAGGAGTTGGTGGAGGCCGGGGTTGAAGAACCCGCGGAAGTTGAGGCCGGACTTCAAGAGATGTCATCTCGTCTTGAGACCCTGGAAGCTGAGAAGCGTGTGGCCCAGCAACGGCTGCTGGAGCTTCAGGCAGCGGATGCCAGTCGGAAGCCGCTCCTGGCCGAGGTTGAGACTCTGAAACAGCGCCTGCGTAAGACTGACACCGAGATCACAGAAACCAAACGCCAGATAGGGAGGGATGAGAGCCTTCTGACGGGAAAGAAGGACCTCGCCGATTTGACGGAACGAGGCGCGACACTCGCTACGCGCGTTGAAGAACTCCATCGGCAGATCAAGGAGATACAGGGTCTGGAGACGTCGAACCGTGACACCGAACGCACGGTCCAATCTCTGGATGCTGAGCTAAAAGCCAACCTAGCCGGACTTGAACGTCTGCGGGTGGAGCGTGAAGAGCTGGCGGTAGTGCCCTGCCGGGGAGAGGGGCCTTACGCCTCCTGCCCGAAGATTCGGCGCGCAGTCGAAGCCGGCCAGAAGATTCCGACACTAGAGGGAGAGGTTGCGACACTCTCAATTGAAGTCGAGGTCCAGCGCGGCTCGCTGGTTCAGATTGCCACGCCCTCGTCCGAGCTCACTCGGACACTCGAAGGCTGTGAGCGGGACCGCAGGAAAGCCGATCAAGAACGGCAGCAGTACGAAGGATTGCAGGCTGTCGAGGCGCGGAGAGACGAACGACTCAAGGCTTTGGAACGCTTGGCTCAGGCCCGTATGGAAGTCGGCGAGGAAATATCGAGGAAGGAATCTGCGCTCTGCGGATTCGCTGGTCTCGACGGCAAGATGCAGGCTTCCCGACGCGAGATTGAAAGCACGGACCGTCTGATTGTCTCCTGCCGCCGCGAGCGAGATGGTCTCATTGCCCGCCAGGCACAAATCAAACAGCGTCAGGAACAGCTGGAGGCTGCGCGGACTCGCCTAGCCCAGGTTGATGCCGAACTCGGGGTGAGAAGGACTGAACAGGAAGACTATAGCTATCTCTCCAGGGTCTTCGGTCCGGACGAGATCCAGCTCTGCGAAATCCAGGCCGCTGGACCACAAGTCTCGATCTTGGTCAACTCTTTGCTTGAGGGGTGCTTCGACAACAAGTTCGAAATCCGATTCAGGACGCAACGCCCCAAGGCGGACGGCAAGGGTATGGTAGATGATTTTGATGTCGAGGTCCGCAACAAGAATCTGGACCGTACGTGCCTCGTGGATGAGCTTTCGGGCGGGCAGTTCGTTCTGGTCAATGAAGCCGTGAATCTGGGGATTGCCATTTATAACATGCGGCAGGGTGAAGGCATTCTTTACGAAACGCTGTTCCGGGACGAAACGGTGGGAGCTCTGGATGCTGTCAACGGCAAGGAGTACGTGCGCATGCTGCGCAGGGCGATGGACCTGGGCGGGTTTCATCAAGTGATCTTCATCTGCCACACACCCCTCGTTTGGGAGTTGGCGGATCGAGTCCTAGAGATCAAAGATGGACGGGGAGCCGTCAAAAGTGGTGTGGAGAGATTATCGTGACCTGCCAGTCCACTCCAGCGTGAAGGTCATCGTGGCGTTGGACCTGGCACTTCTTTGAGTAGCCGCGCGTCAATTGCCTAGCTGATGCCACCGCGTCTGACTTCCATGATGGATCGTCCCAAGAGTCTGCTCAAAGCCCTGCCTGGACTTGACGCGCAGTATAGACATAAGTAGGTTTTCAATCCTTATGCTGTGATTACCTTTTTGATGATGCTGTCAATTTCATTTGAGGATATTCCGCTTCGCTCTGACTCCTTCGTCACTATCAGAGTTCCCCCTCCTCCTCCTCCCTCTTCCCAGGGCAGAATAGCGTTGTCGCGGTACCATTCCAACTTTGCTTCCCACCGCTTTTGATAAGTTGGATCCATAAGGAGCCCACAATGTTCCCAATATATCTTCCGGCCGGACTCGGCGTCTTCGATTGTGAAGTCCGGGTACCGCGTATGCCCCCCAAGTGTCAGAGGATGCTCGTAAATGTAGTCAACGCCATTGCTGTGCAGCCGATCCGCAATTACCAACTCCGACTTTGATCTGACCATCTCCTCTCGGAGCGTCTTGTGAATAAGCCTCCATTCATAAAACTTGCCTTTGTGTTCGACGAGGCGAGCCTCCCCAAAGAGGTTGGTGAGCCTTCGGGCAGTCTCTGAAAACTCAGCGCTGGTGAATTTTCGCAGTTCGCTCCGCGGACCTTGATGAAGAACAACGATTCGGTCCCGTTGGCGCGTAAGAGCGGTGTACAGTAGCTCGCGGGACATCAACCTACACGGGTTCGGCAGGCAAAGAACCACCTTGAGGTACTCACTGCCTTGAGCCTTGTGGACGGTGAGGGCATAGGCGAGCTCGAGATACGGCTCCGCCTCCTCGCCGAAGTCACGGTCAACAAAGTCGTAAGTGAAGCCGAGCTGGGAGCAGAATTCAACCCTCAGAATCCACGGAGGCTTCGTCATGTTCTTTGTGCGGAACTGGCCGACGGCAATCCCTGTCTCGCCATTTGCGATATAAAAAGCTGCGTTCTCTTCCGGGTACACGCGCTTACGATGATGGTTGCGGACATTGATCACCTTATCCCCGTAAACAATCTGTTCCGGCCCCATAGGTTTCGGAATTTTCCGGAATCTCTCTCTCCGAGCAAACTCCACCATGTCTGCTCTAAACTTTTCGTGAATGAAGCGATTGACAGCCGAGGTTCCATGGGTGTGTTTGCGGACTGGACTGAGTATCTGCCAATGCTCGGCACACGGAGCGCAGCCGGCATTATAGTAGCGGTACGTGTTGATCTCTTTCGCGCCCAGCGAACGGTCAAACCCAGCGAAGTCATTCACTGAGGCAAGCACGAGCTCCTCGCGAAGCGCGTCGAGCAACACGCTCTTAAACTGCTCGGGTGTTTCCCAGGTCTTGAAAGCAACAGATTGGGAAGAACCGCCGAACAGGATGCGGTCCAGCACTTCGTCTTCCCCAGGTTCGAGCTGCGCCCCGCTGAACCATTCGGCAAGCTGCACATCTTCCCGCATCAAACCGCCTTGTCTTCTCCGCACAGTGAGTTCAGCGTAGCCAGGGCCGACTTTTGGGAAGATGGAGTGCACATTCTTGGGGGCTATTTGCTCGACTATATCCACGAATGGTCGACCTGCCCCGATGGGGGGAAGTTGCCGGGGATCCCCGACGAAAATGAGCCGCTCGACCCCTTTGAACGAGTCTAGCAGCGACGCTAACATTTCCTCCGTCAACATCGAGCACTCATCGACGATGACCGTCTTTGCAGGCGTTTCCTTTGGGGCAGGGGAGAGGTGGTATCGACCCGTTTCGCCATCATAGCGGTCGCACTGCGATAGAAACTGGGCGATGGTGAACCCCCTTAGCTGGACACCGTATGCTTTGCCTGCTTGTTCCATCTTCACTCTCGCCTTACCTGTGGGGGCCAGGAGAAGCACGCCTCCCTTGGCGATCTCAGCATGGCTGCAGAGGATCGAAAGCAAAGTTGTCTTGCCTGTGCCTGCGGACCCAATCAAGACCGAAAATCGAGATTCCGCGAGCTCCTTCAGCGCGGCCGCCTTCTCCACCCTGGCACGTTCCTCTGCCTCCCTGTCCTTATCTTCTATTGCCGGCAACCGGCTTTCCAACAAGCCGCGCCATTTTTCAGAAATCTGGTGGCGGACTCCACTTCTCCGCTTGTTGATACTGTCACGAATGACCCTTCCAACCTCAGCAAGCCGGCTTAACTGATAACATGGACTGCCGTCCTTGAGTTTCGTTATCACAATTGTGCCTGCAAAGGAGGGCTCTACCACGTTCATCAGGTCGCCATCGATCTGGCACTCTGGGCTAAGATCGAGATCGCGAATGGCCAGCACGACGTCTTTCTTGCGTTGAAGGGTATGCCCTTCGTCTGCCGCCTTCTCGAGATTCTGGACGGTAAGCGCCCTCACGCGCCTTACATCCGTTCCGCTATCCAAGGCAGAAGGATCGGGGAGAGGGTGCTTCTGACGAATAATTTCCTCGGGGAAAACCCCACGGTCGACTGTCCAAACGCTGACAGGGTTCCCGGTCAATCGGGTCAGTTCATAGACCAAATAAGGATTTCCAATGATGTCGGTGTCGGAACAACGGATGCCGAGCCTCTCCCGTTCCTCCTGTATGTATAGGACCTCTGCCTGTTCCGGTGTCAAGTTGAACCGGCTCAGGAGCTTTAGGAGGGCCCTACGATCTTTGCCCAGGTGCTTCCATTTTTCCCGCAGCGTGGCACCCAACTGCTTTGCCGAATCTTTTGAGAGCACTGTTTTCGGATCACGGAACGCCTTCTCGACTAGCGGCCATGGGTCTTCATTGTCTCCTACTTTTGTTTCGATCTCGCGGGCGACAAATGTGCCGTATTCAATGCCGAATGCGCCGAGCACTGGCCCAAGGCCCGGACAGGGCCCCCGCATATTCCAAAGCTCACCGAGCCGGTCATGCAGCCACTTGATCTGTGGCCCGTAATTCCCAGGGAGAACTCCTTTCGCCCTCGTTAAAGCCCCCGCACAGTTATTCAAGGCTTCGATGGCCGCGTCGTGGCTGACAAGCTCGGATGCGTATGAGAACTCGTCAAAATAGTCGCTGGGTGCGAAAGCCGTTAGGTTGGATGGGTCGAATTCCTCGTGTTCGGCGGCATATTGGATCAGCTCGTAGCAGGGCATCAGGAATCCATTCTTGAAACCCGGCCGGATTGAGTGCTGGACCATCCGTTCCCAAAGAATGGAGCGCAATTGGCCTGGTCTTGAATAGAGATACTCTGTCGCTTCTCCAACATGCTTGACCCAGCCGACCCCGACGATAACCCGGCGTGAATCCTCCACAAACGGCACTTCCTTCGCATAGAAGAAGCACAAGGATTTGTCTGGCTTGAGGTGACCGGCGAAACAGTCCGTGAGAGTGGTCTGATTGCCCTTCTCTTGCACCCATTCTGTCTTAAAGCCCAGTTCGGGTTCCCGGGCCGGGTCGACCGAAATGCCGTACTCGCTCCCTCGCTCTTCCATGCCTTCCCGAAACATCCATCTGAAGGGTATCACAGGAGCGGAATAGCTCGGATGGCGGAGTGGAGTGGGCGCGAAATGTCCGTGAGTTTCCGGAGATGTCTTGACATACGGATGGTTGGCAACCCGCGTGAATTCAAATGGCGCCATGAACGTGGCGCGCTCAGGAACACAACAAGGCCACGTCTTGGGATCAAGTTCCTCGATAGTCTGGCCGCGCACCGGCTCGCATTGAGGCTTTTTCGGGTCAGCTCGGTGGTCGGAAATGCGAGGCAATCTCAAGCAGGAAAAGTTTAGTTCAGGGGTCTTACACACCGTCCCCCGCCAGCCGTCGTCGTGCCATGGCACTCGGATAGAGATATGCCGAAGTGGCCATTTGTTCATTTCCTCGCTCATTGCAGCCTCACTTGGAACCAGACTGGACTGGTCAACTCGGCCCCAATTGATTTCGACGTCGAAGGGACCGAACGAAAGTGCGCGGCATGGCCAGCGCGTCCTAAATGCCTGGCCTTGGCCCATTTGCTCAATCAACTTCATGCATTTGTCTTGGACTGTACAAACCCATTGCATAGCACCCCAGTCCAAAAGGACAATGATGTTTCATTCAATCCGCCTTTTTCGAAGCATCCTGCTTGGGGCGACGCTTCTTGAGTTGCTCCAAGTGCTGTGCACGCATCGAGTTAAAGTCGTCTAGCGCTTTGACTCGATTCGAGCGACACCTTACCATGCTGATTCGGACTACTTCACCCGCTGCTTCGTCGGAAACCTTCCAGTCTTTGTGGACGGTGTAAGGACCGGACTGAAATCCCAGCAGTTCCTTGTAGGCATGCAATACCTCAGGAAACCGACCCATAAGTTTCTCTGAAACAACTTCAGCGTAGAATTGCGCGAGGCCTTCAACGATTCCAGCGTCAGCTTCGGCGAAGGCTTGGGTATTCCAGCGATCCCCATCAATGTCGCGACCGAGATGTGTGTAAGCGTGAGCAAGCTCATGCGCGGCAACCACGACGGTCAGCGCTTCGACGGGGACGGCTAGGTAACCCGCAAAGAATCCGATAACCATCCAATATAGATGGATTTCCGGGACACGGAAGAAATAGGCCCCCAGAATATCGCGTTCAATTGTTCTTATTTGCTTTAGCAATTGGAGCTTCTGTAACTCTTCAATGATGGTCGCCAAGAGGATTCCCGTATGGTGGACCTCTTCAAATTGGGCAGGGCATGGTTTTATCGGTTCCCACTCGCTGATCTGCCTAAACCTGTCCAGTAGGAATTGTATTCCGGAGGTGGATTGTCCTAGGACTGCCCGATTCAAAAGCAGGTCCCATTCTCTTGGGTCGAACTGCCTGAGCACCTCCGCGAATGGCGCCGGTAGCCCATCCTGCACCCTCACGGGCACCGCCTGAGTATCCTCTCCCACAGTTAGCCGAAAAGCCGTCTCTGCTCGCAGACAGTCCCGAATCACGTTATTCCATTTCTTGAACGCTCGTTCAACCGTCTCTGTCAATTGCGGGTCGTAGCGGTCCAGGAACTGTGCGAAACGTTTTTCAAGTTCGGTGAGGGGCCGCTTTTCAGCCTGAATCAGTCCAGTTTGATTGACGGAATAATACTGGTCAGACGATCCGAAAGTTTGCGGCATGAACACCCCGCGAATCCGTGCCAGTCTTTCTAAGGCGCTAGCTCACAAGCGGCCCTGTGGTAACCCTAGAATCCGATTCGGCTAGACTTGGGCTTGTCCTTCCGCGGCAAAGAGCTCGGAACAGCGTCCAGGGCACGTAATAGATGCCTTTGAGTGATGGCGGCCGCATCTTCGAGGGCAGCCACCTTAGCAGCTTCATCAGCAACTCGCCGGATATCGGCGTTACTGTATCCCTCCGTCCGACCAACCAAAATGGCGAAGTCGATTGCGTCACTACGTGGCCTGTCATGCAGGAAGTACCGGAGCAAATCGTGGCGCGCCGCTTCGTCGGGCGGGCCGATAAATACTTTGATGTCAAATCTTCCGGGCCTCAAAATCGCTGAATCGAGCCTCTCAATCGAGTTGCACGTCGCAACGACAAGGAGGTTTCGTTCGCTACAATTGTTCATTTGTTTCAGGAATTCATTGACTTCCTCAACACGGTAGGGACCGGTCCCCAGGGAATCTCTGTCCGTAACCAGCGAATCTAGCTCATCCACATAAAGGAGAGTCGGCCCGTTGGTTTCGGCCTCCTTAAACACTCTACTGACCTTTAAGCTCGTCTCGTGAATATAGGGGCTGCCGATGTCCAAAGTTTCCACCGGGCAAAACCTATATCCAATCTTGCCGGCGAGCTTCTCTGCCAAATACGTTTTACCGCAGCCAGGGGGACCGTAGAAAAGGATGCCGTTAGGCAAACCTACCTTGAAACGCTTGAACTTTTCCCGGTGCCGGAGCGGCAAGATGACATCATTGTGGAGTTGGATCTTGATCTCTTGCATGCCGGCCACATCTGGCCAATCACTATTCATGGCACGAAAAGCGGCAAGCAAATCTGGGGTTGGCCGTCCCGGTTCGAACAAGGAATAAGGGTACAGATTCATCAGTTCGTCTTTAAGCGAGAGAATCTTGGGGTCCCCAGGTCGCAGCTCAGCTTCCAGGCACACCCAGGCGATGGCCTCTTTTACTCTCCCCAACGTCTGGAGAAGCTGGACCTTATAGAGAAGGACATAATCCCTGTCGAGGCCCAGATCAAGGAACCGATTTAGCAGTCGGATAGCTCGAGCCGTCTTTCCGTCCTGAACCAACTCGTTTACGTGAGCCGCCCACCAAAAAGGTTCTTGACGCGTGCGGTCGGCATCATCCGGCATGGTCACCCCCGGTTGCTCTTCAGTTTCAGTCCGATGCTTCTCGCAGGGCCACGCCCGCGGGTGAGGGCAGTTCGCTTGAAAATGAGTCCAGTCATTGGAATCCACATATTCACCATCTTTGGTGTCACACTGGGCGCAGTCGTGGGTGTGCTCGACGCTCTCCCGAGGAAAGCCTCCTCCGTGGTCCAAGCACAACTCCTCCGTGGGGAGATGGCAGTTCGCGTCCGAACATCCCCACGCCACATCGCAGAGGTAACAGTAATGGTCATGATCGATCATCACTTACCTGAATTGCAGGCCGGCCCAGAGGTATTGTGATTTGCCTCGGAGATGGAAGCGCTCGCGGGGGACATTGAGCTTGCCGCGCACCTTCGTGAGTTTGGCTGGTAATTCTTGCTTCAGTTTCTTTTCCAGGTCTTCGTAAGCAGTCCCGAAGGGGAAACCTTCCGGGACAGTTTCTTCGTCAATAATGCGCTTGAAGGCTTTCTGGAAGGCTGGATAGTCACCGAAGAGTGACTCTGGTGCTTCCGGTTTTACTTTTTGCGGAGATTCAGACTCCTCCCGGTTTTTGTCGGCCTCCAAGAGGGCATAATTCTCGACCGCGACGCGCCATGCAGCTTGGATGCGTTGATCCTTCCACAAGGCCTGGGTCCATTCCGTAAGGTCGGCTGGTCCGCCGTTCTTCTTGTTTTCCAACCACCACTCGGCCTTTTCTCGGAGCCACCATTCGAACGCATCAATGAACTCTGCGGCATAGGCAACAGGTCCGCAACGCCACTGGTTGCCTACCTTCCATTGCTCGTCCCAGCGGCGCTTGTAAACCGGCTGCTCGACGCGGCGGATGTGTTCGTTATCGCGAATGGCGGCAAAGCGTGCTTCCCAGAGTGCTCGACGTTCCGCGCTCCAGTCTGCTGGAATCAGCGCGACTGCCTGGGCGTAATCGCCTTCAGCTTTTTCCCACAAACGGAAAGGGCGTTGCTCCCGGTCGAGAGGCTCTGTGGCGGCGATATCCCCACCGCCGCTCGACATTGGGGGTTCCGGCGCTGCAGCCGGGTGATTTTCGCTCAGAAGGCCATAGGCGCCGTAAACCAGCCAATCCATTTCTTCTTGAAGTGCGATCATCTCGGCGCGGAGGCGCTCGCGGGTCTCCTGAACCCTCTGGAACCTCTCGTGCAGCGTCTCGGCTGAATCAAAGGGTGATCCCAATGAATGGTCCGGTTGGACGTAGCCTGGCAATGACCTATTCCACTCGTGGTAAGCCTCGCCGGGCTTCTCGAGGAGCCCTTTGAGTGCGTGGTTGGGCATCTGCTGGGCGCGCTCCCAGCAGGCGCGTGAAAGCTCTGTGAGCTTGTCCGCCAGTACGTTCTTCTTTTCCCGCAAAGCGTCGGCGACGGGCTGAGCTAGCGGTAACTGCTGGACCTTACCGCCCGCGTATTCGAAACGATCTAGGTGTTCATCCTTGCCCGCACCCTTGTTAAAGCACTTTTGCTTGAGCCAGAAGATCGCAGTGCTTGAATTGAGCACCGCTCCCGTCAGGAGGTTTGGGTTTCTGGAGTTAGACTTCAGACAGACTAACGGTGCAGTCTGTGTGAACAGCATCCCTTTCCGCTGGACAATGAAATGGCCGTGGGTGGCTATTTCTGGATACACAATACAGAACGGCGCAGTGATATGTCCTCTTGTCAGCTGGTGATACCGATACCAAGGCTCACCCGCTTCAATGTATGTCCCCCCTCCGAAGGTTGCTCTGGCACCGAGTTCGTGTCGAAAACTCCGGAGGTACCTGAACAGATTGGATTTTGGATCTTCTCTTCGGAGGGCCCACGCTTTGTCGTAGGGCTTCAGAACCAAGTCATATGCGACCAGTTGCCAATTGCGGATTTGGTCGCCGATGGCGAACGGCGCCAGATCATCTCTTTCAATGAGGTGACGGCGCGCGCTATCACCAGTAATCATAAAGATGTCGTCCTTGTGGGTGTCGAACACGCTCCCGAAGGATTGAACAATAGACGAAAGCGGTTGCGCGTCCGCTTCAAGGGCCTGAACCGTCGGCTCCGCGCTAGCGTCAAAGTTCCACGGCCACTTTGCCATCTGAATCCGGAGACGATCTGAAGCCACAATTTTCGAATCTTCGTAACCGGGTTGATCGTGATGTGCCGATATTGTTTGCCACAGAGGGCTCTCCTCCGGTGGTGTGCGCAGATCTCCACCTCCAGGCAAGATCCCGAGGACACGCACCGGCGGCTCCTCTTTAGGCTTAGCTGGTCGGCCAAATACAAGACATGTCGGTGTACCGTGCCCTGGAAATAACAGACCGGAGCAATCGACGATTTTTTGGAGTTCTACGGTGGGAAAGAAAACCTCCACTAAAGGCCTTCCAAACTCACGCTTGGCGAAAGCATTGGAGACTATAAAACCGAGCTCACCTTCTGGCCGCAATAGGCCAAAACCGAGCTCAACAAATGGGCACACGAGCTGGTAAGTGCCGACACAAACCCGCGGCCATCGCTGACGCCACAGTTCTCGTTTAACCGGGTTGCGCGCGGTCACAAACGGCGGGTTGCCAACAATGATGTCGAAACCTCGTCGGGGGCCATTGCCGAAGATATTCGGGAAATCGATCGCCCAAGCGAAGTTGAAGGGGCTGTCGAAGTCAGCGCCTTCCAGTTTGCGAAGCTTTGGGTAGAACTGACGGTCGAACTCGCGTGCGGACAGCCTCTCCAAGTCCCCCCGATCCTTATCGACTTTCTTCAGTGCCTCTTCAAGCTTTTCGATTTCACCAGTAATTCTTTTGCGTTTCTCCGCAGCCGACTCGCTGAGCCCAAAGAGCGTATCCAGGGCGGAGTCATCCCGCTTCAGGGCGTTGATTTCTTCCAGAAGAATTCGCTGGCTAAGGTCGAGACGCCCTTCGACGATCTGTAATCGAAGCCTTTTCTTGCGTTCGGCCCGCTTCGCGTGATGAAGCTCCTGCCCCAGCTTGGCTATGGTTTGGAACTGGTCCGCGTGGCGCGAAGCGCGATCGGGAAGAATCACAATGGGCACGCCGCAGATGTGGTCGTGCAGGCTATCGCCCCGGTGAAAATTCATCTCCAGGTTGGGAAGCTGCGAGATGCGGTCAATGGCCTTGCTGAACTGGCTCTTTTCGGCCGTGAAGGGGTCAAGCCCCAGATCGTAGTCCACTACAAGGCTGAGCCAAAGGCGCAGCCGGCAGATTTCAATGGCCTGCTGCTGGATATCGACGCCGAACAGGCAGTTCTGGACAATGTCCTCCTTGGTTTCGTGCAGCCATGATGCGCCGGCTTGGCGAACGGGATCCACATAACCGTTCGCTACAGCTTCCAGCACGCGCCGAAGGTTAACCAATTCGTGAAGCAGGCCAACCGGGAAAGCTCCAGACCCCACGGCCGGGTCGCAGCACCTAAGCGACGACACAAGGTCGCGGACCTGGACCGCTTGCTGCGGCGTGAGAATTGTCTTCAGCGTCTCTCCTTGATTTCTATCGATGCCATCGCTGGCGTCGAATGCCAACAATGTCTTTAGGCGCGGTCCCCAGCCGTCCTGTGGAAGACGATTGAGCAGGTACTGATAGAGCACTTCTCGGCAGATGAAATGAACGATGATGCGCGGAGTGTAGTAGGAGCCGGTGGCTTTGCGCTTGTCGGGAGCGATGGCGTCGGGGTCCACAGCTTCGGCATGCAGCACGATGGATTCGAATACCTTGCCGAGCATTTCCGGGTCAACAGCCACTTCCTGGGTGAACGGCGTGTCTTCGGTCACCGTAAAATTAAAGGCTTCAAGGAGCTTGTCAAAAACGAGCTTCATCGTGCGGTTGCGAACCCTGAGTGGCGGATTCGTCTTGCGGGTCTCGGGCGGCTGACGAAATTCGTCATCATCAAAAAGCCCACCGTTGAGGAACGGAACTCCGGGAAACCGGTCCCCTCCCGTGCCGGAAGGAGTGCTGAGAGTCCAGAAGAGTTTATCCAGGAAGCCGCTGTAATAGGTGTAGGCGTCGGGTTTGTCGAGATAATCCTTAAGGCGCGATGGAAGGTAACGCCTGTCTTGATTGAGCCACCCGCGGTTCTGAAGGAAATAGAGGAAGATCAAACGCTCAAGGAGCAACTGGGATTGAGTGTAGGCTTCTGCCGAGGAAAGCTTGTCTTGGAATTGTTCAAGGTCTGCCTTGATGGCCTCCAAGGCCTCGTCGAACCGCTTGAAGAAGTCGCGGGTGAGCGGCTCTTTATCAAAAGCCTGGGCCCAGGCCGCAACCCACCCTGCCATGTCGGAAGGATCGTCAGGCCACTTGAGCGCCGGAAGGTTGAATTCGCAAACCGTCCGATTTGAGGTGCCAGGCGCCCAACCGAACGTAGTAAGGCGGGTCGCTTGCGGGTCGTCCAGCTTGGTTCGGAAATAGGCAAACCGAAATGTCTCCCAGTGATGTGTGCAGATGAATAGAAGGTGTTCCCGCTTCCACGAGGGGAGCTTGGGATCCCGGCGGCGAGACGCCACAAGGCCACGCAGCACCTTTCGTAACACTCCAGCCATGCCCCGGTGCGGTGATAGCGCATCTGGGTTCTTAAACTCCAGAATGAAGATTCCCCATGGTTGGCCTTTCTCGGCAGGTTGAAGTTGCCAGACATTGCCATCAATCAGGCTCTTGTCAAGTTCGGCAGCGCTAAGATCCTCGACAGACCAGCCGTAAGCAATATCGCCGATCTCACTGACGTCGCTGGTGGGCCATTCCAACTGCTCTGCCAGTAGAGTCTTGAAAAATGACTGCTGGTCATGGACTCGTGGAATAGCGGCAGCGATTGCAGTACTGGATGACATGGTTTCCCTCGGGTTCTGTCAGGACAGCTCCATCCATGCTTTCAGCTTGGCTTTCACCCCGATGGGCGCTTGCACCTGCTTCAGGTAAGTGTTCTTGATGTGCTTGTCAATCTTTGCGCGAATCTCTGACAGCGTACTTTCAAGCATCTCATGATTTCGGGGCGTATCCGGATGGCAGCGAATTATATCGATAATTTCTGACGGTTCTTCCACGACTCGTTCCGTAGCCAATTCATAGAGATACCACCGTGTGTGACCAGCCTCCTCAGTCCAGGCCGCTGCGTCCGTTTCCGCCTCTTCCGCTACGTTGGCTGGCGGCGCTGGAAGGGCATAGCAGAAGAAGACGGCTTTGGCCCCTGGAGAGGGGTGCTTTTTGCCGCTGAACGCTCTCCCGGGTAGCGCGGCCAGTTTTTCGCGCAAGTCGGGGTAATCATGCAGCAGTTTCTGATACTCCAAGTGGATGGATTCAATCGGGGTAGCTGTTCCCTCGTATGTCTGGTTGAACTCCCGCAGCGCTTCAAAGTCATCATCAGGCTTTAGGAGCTTTTTGCCTTCGATGCCGAAGGTCTTGGAGATGCGCAAGGTTTTGTGGGATACCTTTTCATACAGCTTCAGCAAGTCATCCAACTCATCGGGAGGGATGAAGTTCCAGTATTCCACGTGCTCCCGAATATCCTTTTGGTCGGGATGGTCCTGAAGAATTCTTCCTTCAACAGCGGGGTTGAGGCGGCGGTCGACACGTCCAATCCTTTGCATCAGGCGGACCGGATTCCAGTGCAGGTCATAGTTGATAAGGCGTGTCGCGTCCTGAAGGTTCAGGCCTTCTGACAGCACGTCCGTCGATATTAGGATGCGGGTCTCCGAAAGTCCCTGTGCAGCCAGTTCAGCACTCGATGAAGCATTGTAGTAAGGGGAGAATCTTGTAATGATCTCGCCCCGTTCGTCGGCCCCCGCCCGGGCGCTATCGACCTCATCGATATCCACTATCCCGGCGGCTTCAAGCTGCTTCAGGAGATAGCGGGCAGTGTCCATATACTCCGTGAAGATCAATACCTTGTGCTTCTTTAGCGCGGCGTCCGACTTGAGAAGTCGAATCAGCTCCCGAAGTTTGTCGTCGTTACTGGCTTTGAATTTCTTCAATTCCCGTAGGAATTCCACGACCTGATCGAGGTCCAGATAGGTCTCTGAAAGGATTTCATCCAGCTTGTATTCTTCGGGCTTAAGCTCCTCTATGGCTTCCAGCATCTCATCGGTGATCAGGTCTTCTTCGGCATCTTCAATTTCTTCGGCGATGGCTGCTTGCTGTTCCTTGACGTAATCGAGCAACTCCTGGTGCTGTGCCTTCCAACGCTCAAGACGTTTAACTTCGGCAGGCTCGATGCTGTATTTCGATGCCCAAGCGAGAAGCTTCAGGAGAAGGGTCTGGCAAGACATCTCAAACGCCCGTGCCGAGCTTTCGAAGCGTTTTAGGAACTGCGTACGAATCAATCCTACAACCTGCTGCTGGCGGCCTTTCGTCAGAGGATCGATGGAGGCGTCCGGTCCCTTGTAATAGAAAAGGGGGTAGTAGATGGCAAGTGAGAATAGCGGCGTTTTCTTGGAGAACGCCGCCTCCAATATGTTGAGGAGCTTGCCGTAGGTCTTTTTGATCGAGTAATCAGCGACATGAGGAGGCTTGCGTTCGGGGAAGATGGTCTTGGTCGCTTGGCTCTGCTCCTGGCTCTTCTTTACATAGGCCCTGCTGCGCTGGACCACCAAAGCGTGGAAGAGCGCATCGTTCGCAAGGATCTTCTCGGCCTCGACCTCATTGGTTTCGACGCCGCCATTGCCGCTTTCTTTGGCCGCGACCAATTCCTCAAGCGCCTTCTCCATCCTCCGGAAGTGGCCTGGCAATGAATGAATTCCCAAAGGCGCAGCGCCGAAATAGTCCGGCGCATCGCGCCGCGAGAAGATCTGGATCATGTGCTGGAGATCAATCAAGCGGTTGTTGACGGGAGTCGCCGTCAGCATGAAGACAGCTTTGTTTTCAGCAATGTCGTATAGCTTCCAGTACCGGGACTTGGCAACCAAGCCCGGGTTCCGGAAATGGTGGGCTTCGTCGATGATGATGGCGTCGGCCTTTCCCTTGATCGCCGCCAGCTTTGCCGGGTATTCGCCGCCGCGAAGGAGGTCGGTGTGATTGAGGATCACGAGATTGCTGAACACATGGCCGATATCAGGCAAAAGCTCATGGAGCGTCCGTTCCCAGACCGAGGCTCGGGCCGCTTTTGGAACAAGGAGCACGACGCGCTGACGGTCATGAACTACCAAGCGCTCGATCAGCATGAGGCCAATGAAGGTTTTTCCTAACCCAACACCGTCACACAGGAATGCGCCTCGGTATTGGCGGGCAATCTTCATCAAGGCGCGGTAGCCTTCCTTCTGATACTGATCCAGGCTTGGATAAACTTTGGAGCCGCCCCCCTCTTCCCACTCACTGGCAGTCATTTCGTGCCCGCGGAAGAACTCGTCGAGGGCCTTGGCATAAACGAGGAAGGGGGGGTGCTGGGCCGTGTGGCGCTCAATGATGCGGAGAATCTCTGGTGTCACATCCTTCGCGTCGTTCCAGTGGTCCTCATACCATTGCTGGAGAGTTTCGACTTCACGGCGAATCTGGATGTTTAACTCAACATTGTTGGTAATGCCTGGAACCGTAAAATTGCTTGAACCAACAAGGGCAGACGACCCTACAACCGCCTGCTTGGCGTGGGTGATGTAAGCCTTGGCGTGGAATTTCTCCTTGGTGTAGATTCTGCACTCAATCTGTTTCTTTTGCAGAGCCTGCACGATTGCCGGCACACCGGCGAGGAAATCGTTCTTTTCCTTTTCAGATTCAATGCTCTCGTCCAGCTTGGCCTCAGCTCTCCCTATGCCTGCGAGTAGAGCTTGCTTGGTCCGCCTCGAGACCTCATCACCCATGAGGATGCGGATCTTGCCAATCTTCTGCCATTGCCCATCAAGGCCCAGCAGCCCTCCAATCTCGAAGTACCCCGTTGCAACGTCCAGGGCATTGGACAGGTCCGCCCAGTCGTGGAGGTAGCGCTGGACTTTCCACTCCCGGTCGCTGTTGTCGACGATGAAAAGGTCGCCGCCGCGTTTCTCAGAATCTGACATTGCTGACCACCCGAGGAAAAACCTTCACGAGACGTGAAGTTTAGCGCAACGGGAGGGTGAATACAAAGCGGTTTACTGGCTATGTTGCTATAGATGACGCAGAGCTCCCCAGGTCATGTCACGTTTCAGGAACTCTGCACGTTGCATTGGCTAACCGATTCCAGGTCGAGAATTAGACCGTCGTTCGTCAGCCGAAATCGCACTGTGCGGGTCGGAATGGCGCCTACCATGCCAACCAATCTCCCTGTGTCAGGCCGACCGACGAGTCCGGAGAATCGCCAGTCAAGCTGCAGATCTCAAGGCCGGAGGTCTGCGCTTATACCTCATCTTCGAGGAACAGGAGTTCGGGAAAAGCGCTCCGGCGCACAAGCTGCTCCCCGAGCATAATTCCCCTTCGGCCCGGACGGTTCACGTAGACTCGGAACTGTTTGTTCGCCGGTGCAGTCACTATCAGTTGGTATTGTTCCTCATCCTCACCCCGTGCCTTCTTTCGAAGGCCGATCAACTGCACCAGTTGCCCGTAGCTGACCACGCAGATTTCCTTTATCTCGATGCACACGAGAACTACAAATACGTTCGTGCAATGCTCCCTCAACGTGGCGAGCTCGCTCAGGTGCGTCTTTGTAAAAGTGAAGATGTACTCGTTGGACGAGCCACGAGGGTGACCCGCGTACTTGATGAAGATGCCGGTCGTGTCGTTGATACGGAACGCGCAATGGGACTTCTTGCCGTCGAGCCAGAAGGCGTTTATCGCCTTGAAGGTAGGGTGCTCCGCGATCTGCGTCAGCGCGGCCCCATGGTACATGTGGTCGTCGTTAATTCTCATGTCGGTTGTCCTTTCCACGGCGGGCAAAGCAGGGGTGCCGTGCTTTCCCCAACCCGGTGCAGGCGTGCTTGGACCACATGGCAGTTCTCCTTGTGAACGTAATTCGAGTTGCTTCCGTTTTTGGTTCAAGGCACGCCCTGCTCGGTATACGCCCATTGCCGCCTTACGGGATCTGAGCAATTTGCGCGCGGAGTTGGTCCTGGATCTCCTTAATCATATTGCCGCCGGTCTCGTCGGTTAGCTCCTGCGCCATCTCTGCAGCGATGATAAGCGCAGCCTTGTTGCCCGACATGCCGGCTACTGCCCGCTCTCCTGTTGCCTCCTTGCTCCAGTCGAATCGAGAACGTACCTGCTTGAGATATCGGGCAAAGTCTCTGACGTCCGCGTGGCCGAGGGGCATGCAGCGGTCAATGACGCTGGCGGCAAGAATGGACAGACTCCAGACGCCGATGTTCTTGAGAAGGAGGAAGTCCTTTGGGTTGGCCCACTCTTCTGCGAAGACACTTTTCACAGCATGCCAATAGTTGCGTACAATAATATATTGCAGTTGAGCATCACCGAGGTCGTGAATGTACTGGCTCTTTGAAAGCAGTTTCGAGACACCACCCTGAATACTTGCGAAGTTCACAAGGCGGGTCAGTCCCTGCTGCCTTGTACCCTTCTTTGATCCGCCTTCGTGGATCATTCCGTGCCATGGAGAGTCAGGATCTTTGCTCAGCTTGCCGGCGATCCAGCGGTCAAGGTGGTCCCGAATCTCGATCTCTTCAGGCGTGAGACGATTCTGCATGACCGCCAGATGGGACGAACTTAGGCCCTTCTGGTTACTGTTGATGTCCACAAAAAGGGAACGTTCTTGATCCTGCGTCAAACCCACGTGGATTTGAAAAGGCACTTCTGCCAACAGAGGGTCACGACGATCATCGCCTACCGCATAGTAGAGCCGGTGATTGCCGTCAACGCGACTGACATACACCCTACTGTCTTTCATGTTTGAAATGTCGAATAGTAGCTTGACCGTCGGACTGCCGTCCGATTCTTCTATTTTGAGAATGCGCTTGTCGCGCACATTCAGAACAACCTCGGGGAAGGCACGGGGATACTCAGCGTTACGTTGTCGGTGGACATATTCGTAGGCCTCGCTAGCATGTTTCGGTGAAAGATCTCGCTGTAGGCCCTTGGGATTGGTTACTTGATCAAAGATATCCGGCTGCGAAATTAAGGCTAGGTGCGCCAACGGTGAAGAGCCGCGAAAACAGACAGTATCGAGGTTCTTGCCTTTGTTTGCTGTCAACTCAACAGCAGGAATACCGCTCAGTTTAGCCATTTCTGTCACCTCCAAAGAGATTTGAGAGCTATAATCTCACATATAAGTGTGAGACTTACTCTATCACTTATGATTCTACACATATCATTTGTGAGATGTCAAGTACTATAGTTGATTTGTTATGTTACAGTTATGAGATATCGTCTTTCAAGTGGAGTGGGCGACCTTTCTCTCCACCGCTTGGGGTCCGAACCTGGAATCCGGATTGGATCGAAAAGGCGATGTTAGATTAACTTGTGCCCCGGCGGTGCCGTGAAACTCTCGCTCAGATTCCTACTTTCGAATCCAACGGCAAACCCACCCAGTCAATCGTTAATCCGCAGCGGCGCATCCCGACTCTGCTAAAGTACATCGTAAGGAACATTGACAACCACATGGCCAACTGGAAAGTCATTGCGCTGGTCAACGGCGAGATCGATGCTGTTTCAGGCCCGGCTGCTCAGGCCCGGCCGGGAGCCCACGAATGGACGGTCTGGCAAGGATCAGCCGCTGACAAAGCTGAAGCCCTCCAAAGTGCAGAGAAAGCCGATCCCAGGGTTGACCTAGAGTGGATGCGCATTCGCTACGAGAGGGATCTTAACAAACGGTAGTATCTCATTTAGCCACCTTGCAGTCCCTCGCTTCATGCTGGGCATCGTGGATGCAGATTAGCCGCAGAGCGTCACTGGATCCACTTCGTCAGTGGTTGGCGCGTCTGTTCATTTTCCGCTAGGCCACCGATTCGAGCCTTCGAGTACTCCTGGAACCTTTGCATCGCTTCACGCTTGTGCTCCTCCCAATCATGGATGTAGTCCCATCTTTCCTTCAAAGGTTCCCACATCCAAAAACTCCGGAGCTCGGTGAGCTCGGCGTCGGAGAGCATGTCGGAGGCGATCAGGAGCAGCGTCCCGCAACCGGGACAACACCTCTT
>Ga0326728_10012376_pt1 | contig 18970 bp, 17 predicted proteins | sample MB3enrmetagenome_FD_207602 | JGI IMG/M metagenome (GOLD analysis project Ga0326728, IMG submission 207602) | Lab enriched peat soil microbial communities from McLean, Ithaca, NY, United States - MB31MN | ecosystem: Environmental > Terrestrial > Soil > Wetlands > Peat | place: USA: New York... | reverse complement strand
AGCTGTTCGCCCTCGAGGAAAAGGCTCATCTTCTCCCCGCTCCGGTCCTTCCCTATGACATCCCCATCTATGCCAGCGCCAAGGTGCACCGGGACCATCACATCGAGGTGGCAAAGGCGCTCTACTCGATCCCGGGCAACCTGATCGGCCAGAAGGTTGAGGTGCGGGCCGACCGCCAGCTGGTGCGGGTGTTCCACCGCGGCCAGCTCGTGAAAGTCCACCCCCGCCAGAAGCCCGGTGGGCGGGTGACCGATCCCGCCGACCTGCCGGCGGAGAAGACGACCTATGCCCTTCGGGACATCGAGCACCTAAAGCACCTCGCCCGCGGGCACGGGGACTCGATCGGCGCCTATGCCGAGGCATTGCTGGACAACCCGCTTCCTTGGACCAAGATGCGCCAGGTCTACGCCCTTTTGGGACTCGTGAAGAAGTGGGGCCCGGGTCGCGTCGAGTCCGCCTGTGCCCGAGCGCTCGAGGCCGAGGCGCTGAGCGTGCCCTTGATCGGCCGGATGATCGAGCGCGCCATGGAGAACGACACGGTCCAAGAACCGCTCCCGATCATGACAAGGCCGGCTCGCTTTGCCCGTGAGGCGGCGCACTTCGCGACAACCAAGCCCGGTGGTGCGGCATGACCGCCCCCGCCCCGACGATCAGTCCCGAGCTCAAGGCGCTCTTGCGAAAGGTCAAGCTCGGACAATGCCTCAACACCTTGCCCGAGCGCCTCGCCTTGGCCAAGAGCCGCTCTTTGGGACACGGCGAGTTCTTGGAGCTCGTGTTGTCCGACGAGGTCACCCGACGAGACACCCATTCGGCCGACCTGCGGGCAAAGACCGCAGGCCTCGATGCCTCCATGCGCTTTGAGAACTGGGACGACTCAGCCGCGGTGAGCTTCGACCGGGCCATCTTCGACGAGCTCGTCTCGCTCCGCTTTGTCGAGGCCGCCTACAACGTCTTGATCCTCGGCCCGGTTGGAGTGGGAAAGACGTTCCTCGCCACTGCTTTAGGCCACGCCGCGGTGAGGCGTCGCTACAGCGTGCACTTCGAACGTGCCGACCAGTTGTTCAAACGCTTGAAGGCCTCCCGGCTCGACAACAGCCACGACGCCGAGATGCGAAAGCTACTGCGGGTCGATCTCTTGCTCCTCGATGATTTCTGCCTCCAGCCGCTTGACGCCGCGGACACCGCCGATGTCTACGAGCTGATCGTCGAGCGGCACCGCCAGGCGGCCACGGTCACGACCTCGAACAGAGAACCGATCGAATGGTTGGCGTTGATGGCCGATGCCCTCTTGGCCCAGTCGGCCATCGACCGGTTGCAGTCCTCGGCCTACGAGCTCATCTTGGAGGGCGAGAGCTACCGGAGTCGTCAGAAGCCCTCACCTGGAGGTCAGACCGAGCCCAGCCAGCGCCGCCGCCGGCGCGCTTGACCGCAACCAACTATCCCGGCATCATCACCACGCCGAAGCTGAAAGAAACCCGGACCCGGTCCCATGCTGCTGGCGGAGAAGTGGTCCCATCATGCTGGCGAGCGACATGGAAGCACGACGTAGTCGACTTGTCCGTTGCTCTTACACCGCGCCGGCGTCGTGACGCCATGCACAGCGCTGGGCCACGGGCTCGCCGATCGGTGGGTATGCAAGCGCCCCGGCGCGTTCCGACCCGGAGATGATCCGCTATGCCCGCAGGCTTGCCGACCTTCGCGAGTCGCCAATGCCGGCTGTGCTCGACACAAGCTGCGTGCGTACGAGTCTGCACGACCAGCTCGCCTTAGGCCGCCTGGAACGGTTCTTCAAGCCCTCGAGGCCGAGCTCGTCGTAGCGACGCTTCCAGGTGTAAAAGCTCTGGCGCGTGATCCTCAGTTTTGGAGCGAGCCGGTGAGCGAGCGAGGGGAGAGAGAGGCAGGACCGGGAAAGCGCACCGAAACCGTAACGGGAGAGGCACCCCGCGCCCAGGACCAGGGAGGACGCGGCCGGCCACAGGACCACGACCGGGCGGCGACGGACGCCCCCCCCAGAGGCGCGGGCCGGCGAGCGCACGGGCGGGGACGGGACCAGGGACGGGGCGACCGGGGCAGTGCCAGCTGGCATGCCGTGGAAGACGAGGGGAGCTTCTTACCGAAGTTGGAAATCCCGCTCCGAGAAGGCGCCGGACCGGTCAGTCCACGAAACCGCCAGCATCAAGCGGCCGCTGTCGTCTGGTACTCGTCTGCGGTAGCCAGCTATCCAGCTCTCTCCCGGCGAAAGACGTGGCGGAGGGGTCGTCGCCAGCTCGACACCATGAGGCCGTTCCAATAAGCGGTCTGGCCCTCCGAACACACCTCGCGGATGCCCTACTGCGCTGTGCGGCTGTCCGACCACGAGGACAGAAATTGTGAAGGCGTCCGTGTGACCTTCGTTCGCCAGTACAAGCGAGCCGTCGTCATGCTCGATGAGCGTCAGTACAGAATCCTCGGGAGCTTCACTCTCGCCGACCACTCCCCTCATGTGTCCCTCCGTCGCCTCCGCACCAGATAGGGGCCGGGACGGTTCCTCTCGGACCGCGAAGGTGTCTAAGGCACGGACGTTTACACCGGCGCTCTCGGCATGCGCCTGGACGGATACGGCGCTTCCGGCCTGGGCTTGGACAGTTGCCGCGGTTCCACTCAGTTCCGCGATGAGCTGAGCAGCAAACTTAGCCGCCTGCTCTTCTGACAGCCATCCTCGTTCCGCCTCATGCTCAAGATGTCGTTGCTTCATTCGCTGCAGCAGATCGACCGGATAATCATCAGGTCGGAGCTTGTCCACGAGCTTGTGATGCTTCGGGCAGAGCAGCATGAGATTCTCGAAGCTCTGTCTGTCGCTATCAAGTTGGCTGGCGTCATAGCGTGCGCTTCCGGGACTCTCACCTTTGATATGTGCGACTTCGGCGTTAACCATTCTCCAGCTTGGATCAGTGAGCTGCTCCTCGCATCCAGTAAAGAAGCAGATGTTGCGAGAGTATGCGAAGAGGGTCTTGACGGCTGTTAGCGATGGCTCGCTCACCGAAGAAGGCAATCCTTGCTCACTCTTGAGCTCCCGTTGACAGCACCGGGAGCTCAAATGCGCCCCTTTGGCGCGTGAGGAGTGTACGAGCCGCTTGTGCGCCGAGCTGACCCCTTCTCACTGACATTGCGAGCTGGAAGAGGACCGAAGTGTCGACGACAAGGCCGTCATCAGCCGCGAACGTGCTTAGATCCTCCTGATTCGTCGAAAACGGAGATGGTCGGGTTGCCGGATCTTGTCCGACGAACTGGCTGACTATGTACCACCGAGCTGCGGGTGCGGCTCCGTGTTCCAGCGCGAATCGAAGGGCGAATCGGCCAATTCGTTGAAAGTCTCTCGCCCGAGCACCGCCACCGTACGCTCGAACCTCGACGAGTGCTATCCAGTTCGGATCCTCCTTCGCACGGACCCGTAGATCTTCGAGCAGATCGCCGTCAGGACGCTGCTCGTCGACGCTTTCTACTTCGAAACCGAGTTCCCTAAGGAATCGAGCTACAACTTCTACCAGAGAGCCGGCTCGCGTGGTGAGTATGGCCCGGTCCTCTCGGTTCGCCCGATCGGTTGCCGCCTCTAGCTGGTTGGCGAGCGTTTCCTCCTCCTGTTCAAGTCCCCGCAAGGCGTTAGCCCATCGTTGCTTCAACTCAGAAAGGCGAACAAGCACTGCTTGCTCTTCTGGTGTCCGCCAAGCAGGTTCTGTCTCCCAGCCAGGAGCAGTCGGAAAGCGCAGGTGATCTTGTCGTTTCCAGGCTCTGAGGGCGGCTGCGACCCACGGCAACAGGTCGCCGACATCCTCCGGGAGCACCCAGGCCTGCCCGCCACCCAAGGCGCGGGTATAGGACGCGGCAAGAGCTACCCCGCTGTCCGTTTCGAGAAACGGAGACAAGATCGGTTGAGTGAGACGTTCTCCAAACGGCTGGCTATATGCGTTGAGCTGTCTCGCTACGAAATGCTGATGGGTGGCACGCTGCCCAACGATAGGTATGAGTTTCTCGAGAACTAGACGATGCAATTCTTCGTCCAGACCGAGTCCCGCTGGATCCCTGATGTATGTGCAAATGTGGCCGACCTCCGAAGCGATTCTGATGCGCCGCTCATTGGTTGAGTCCGCCCTCAGGTCTTCAATGTGGCCGGGAGGTGGAACAGTCAACATGTAGAGATGGGCTGGGACGTATTGCGGTGGACCTACGCAGATCAGTGCGTCCCACTCGTCTGCGCGCACCTCCGCGATGTCTTGCCGAAGCACATGAACAGTAGGTGCAAGGCGACGGAGTCCGGTGACAAACGAATCGTCGGGAGAAATACCTGCCACCAGAATTCGGGGTCTCGGCTTTGTGTTTATCAACCCGTTCCTGAAATTGGTACCGCGGCCGATCATTGACTGTGGCCACCTAGAGCAGTGTTCGCGGAGGGCACCGACACCTGGGTCGTGAGCAACGCCGCCTCAGTCGAGTGACCTTCCAACCAGACAAGAACGGACGCTTGGACCGCCGCTTGCTCCTCTTCGGTCGCCCCCTGCAGTCGCTCAACTGCGTCAAACGAGAGAAGGTGGCGCAGCTCGGGAGACGTCGACTTGACGAGCGAGATCATCGCAAGCAAACGAGGCAGCTGGACAGCAGCGCGGTCTACTGAATTCTGGAGGTCGGTGCGTGCGCGGCCCGGCAGAGCTCGCAACACGACCAGAAGCATCGGAGCCGCGAAGGCTGCCAGGTACTCAGCTGATCCCGCGCCGGCCGCCTCGATCAGCCGAGAGAGCGCTCTGCCAGCCGTTGTCAAGGTGCGAAGCACGTGCTGCGCAGATGCAACAATCGCCGGATCTGGGTTCGAGATGACCGGAAGTGGCGAGGTCGTGAGGTCGATGTACCTAGCAAGCAGGATGGTGAAGGAGAACAGCGTTCGAGCGGAACTTGTGGCCCAGTCCAAGTCTTCGCGGGGTGCAGTGCGAGCCGCCCTGGGAAGAGTCTGCAACGCGAGTCCGCGGCGCATCATCTCCAGGGAGCTCGGATAGTAGCGCGCCTCGGGATCAGGCGGAAAAGTGAGAAGGTCGCTCGGCAAACCCAGAACCCTTAACAACGCATCGACGTCGAAGGTGAACGGCACTTCGTCGAGTGCCAGCGCGAAGATTGCCCTCCGGGCCATTGAGTCGAGCGGACCAGTCAATACGCCGCTCGGTAGGCGGACGCGGATACCGCGTCGCCTCGCTTCGTCCAGTGAGTGCCTTAGCTCTCGGTATATCGCGCTGTAGGCGCGGCTCAGCGCTCGCGTGCCGACGTCGAGTTGTCGGCCCGCCACGACGAGGACCGCACGATTGAATGACCGCGGGTTCTGGTCGAGAGCCTGCGCCAACGCCTCGACTACATCGAAGGTGGACTCGGGAACCCGGACTTCGCTTCCGCCGATCGGGCGTCCCGGGTGGATCACCGTCTTATCCGGGAGCGCTCCTCGCTCGTCCCACGCGTCGACTTGAACAGCAGTTAGCTCTTTCCCGCGGATCCTCACGCCCCGGTCGTTCACCACCTCGACGATCTTGTCGTCGCCCCGGCTGAGCCACCTCACGCAAAGAAACTTAGACCCCCCATTCTGGCAAGCCACTGATCGTCAGAATGGCCAGTCGCAATCATCCAGGATGGGCTCGATGACCGAACGTCGCTTCGAAGTCACCCTTCCACAGCCGATTGCCGACGCCGTTTACAGCGAAGCAGTGCGTTGCGGTGAACGGGTGGGCGTCGTCCTCTCCCAGTTCATCGCTGAGGACTGGTCGTCCTGGATTGTCGCCCGCCTCGGACGTGACCTTTGGCCCCTTTGCAGCAACAGGCCACAGAGCGAGCCTGATCCATGACCGTGGAAACGGCCCGCCGAAGAGGGCGGTCCCTTGCGATCGTTGCTGATTCGATCCCGCTCGGGACTTTACTGGCGATGAGAAACCAGCTTGCGGCTCGGAGTCCTCGTGCCTGCTCGTAAGTCGACCAGCAAACGCGCTGTCCGGACAGCGAAGGCTCGCCGCAAGGAGCGTCGTCGCTCGGAGATCCCACCGGAGCTGTTGGATCGTGCCCGGCGCGGACAGCTCACCCACGCGAACACCGAGCGGGGAACTCTGGAACGCAGCGCCGTCGATCGGGTCGTATACCTCCGACGAGCTGGTCGCCGTGCAGAGGGTGAGACCGTTCGTGAAGCGCTCAGCCATCGACGGCCCGGAGTCGAGCAGCCAAAGGCCGTGCTCTACGGCAAGCGCGACGGCGCCCCGGTCCTCCTCTACAACGCCGAGCTGTCCCGCCGCGATCTCGGGCGGGACGCCCGTCATCTATCGCTCGTCGGCCAGCTCACCGAGGGGCGCCTATCACGCGCCGCCTTCCGGGCGCGGGTCCGCAACTGGAGGCCGGTCGCCGTGCTCGGCCCGCCGGAGGTCGCCGGTGAATACCGCTTCCTGTCAGATCCAGACGCTGTTCTAGCCCTCGCCGAGCAGGTACGCGGTGAAGAGCCCGAATGGATCCGATACCCGAACGCGGCACTCCGACGTAGGCGGGCAGGGTGAGTTCGTCGCGGTGCATCTTCTGCGGGCGCCGACCGATCGACTGGCATCACGTGACGGGTCGTGCGGTCGCCGACGGCGAGTATCTCGACCGGGGGCTGGTCGTTCCGCTCTGTCGAAGGCACCACTCGCGAGAGCACGTCCTACTTGCCGACATGGATCTTGAATGGCTGACGGACGAGGGCGACTCGCTTGTCCACCGACTGCGACGAGTCCGGCTCTTCTTCGAGCGCCGTGCCGACTTCGGCCGGACCCCGGTCCTCGACCCCGCGTCAGAACGTGCGCTCGGACTGCTTCTTGGAGAGACCATCGCAGCACTGCTCGCCGCGAGGATCGGGAGGGTGGCGGCATGACGGTGCCCGTTCCAGCCGTCAGCATCGAGCAAGCGTGGCCGGGCCGGAGAGCTGATCTGTCGGCCGAGGTGCCACGCTTGCGAGTCGCGGAAGAGTTGGCCGACCGGCGAGCTTTGGTGCTTCTAGTCGCCGCCGAGCGCGGCGCGGACGAGGAGCACTTCGGCCTCGGCGTCTGGCTGCTCGTGCACGGCCCGACCTACGTGGCGGGAGGTGCCATCATCCCGGACGGCCGACCAGACGTCGCTCGTCGGCTCGCCGAGTGGTGCTCGACGCACTCGCTTTCTCTCTCGATGCTCTCGGAGTTCTTCAATTGGCGAGACGGTCGCTTTCGCCACGACGTCTACACCGGCCGAGGTTGGCTGCTCGCGGCCGACCTCGGGCGCACCATGGGCCTTTGTTGCGAGGACTGGGCGGAGGCTCGCGGCCGGAAGACCCAGAGCGCTGAGCGACGCTGGGAGGAGGGTTTCACCCTCTGGCTGCCGACCTGGTCGAGCATTACCGAACGGCCCGACGGTCGCATCGAGCGCCGCAGCGTGTCGCCCCACCTGCCCGCCCTTCGGATCAAGGCGGCGGGGGCGCTCGGCTACTTCGCCCAGTTCGGCGCACCTCCGGGAGGTCCTCGTTGTGGAGTACGCAACGTCGATGCAACTGCCTACGCAGGCCGCTTTCGTGACGTCATCCCCGGGGCCTTCGCCCTCGACGGCGTCGATTCGCATGGGCTCGGAGACCACTGCGCCGCCGCCGGCTTAGCCGGTACCGACGTCCCCGCCGCTGTCGACCTGGACGAGGACGGAACAGCGCAGGTACTCGCAGCTGCACACTCGACTTGGCGGTTGGCGCTTCGTCTCGATGAGGAGGCTGCCAAGTGGCTGACGTCCCCCGAGGACCGCGCCCGTGACCAGCTCCGTGTCGACCTGGCCAGGCTTCAATCGCCCGGCGGCCTCGCAGCCGCCATCTTCCGGCGGGCCGGCGTGGCACCACTGTTGGCCAAGTACTCCACACCTTCGGACGAGACGCTCGACCGCTGGATGTCGGCTCACTTCGGCGGATGGCAGAGCGCCGAGGGGGCGGGCATCGGCATGTCCCGTTGTGTCGACTCCGATCAGATAGCCGCCTATCCCACGAACGCCGGGCTTCTCGGGGCGTGGCGCTACTGCTCAGCCGCACAGCTGGTCGAGTCGGACGTGACCGAACAAGTTCGAGCGCTCGCATCTCGCGTGGCGGGCGGGGATGTGAGCGCGCTCTTTGACCGGGCCACCTTCGGACCCGATGGTCTCGGCTGCACATTGTGTGAGGTTCGCTGCGACGACGACGAACTTCCCATCGAGATCGCCGAACGGGACCATCCCGCCGGGGGCTTCGACATCCGTCCCGTCCACTCCGACATGCTCCTCGCCCGCTCGGTCTACGACGTCCTGTTGTCCGCGCTCCGGACCGGACGCTCGCCGGACGTGGGGTTGGCTGTCGGCTTGAGACCAATCGGGCGGCAACTAGGTATCCGTCGTCGCCTGCATCTTTACGACGGCTTGGTCATCGACCTGGAGGCTGACGACCCCATAGCTGCGCTGGTGCGGTTGCGCCAGCGCGCCAAGAAAGACGGCAACGACCATCTCGCTGCGGCGCTTCGCGTGCTGGTCAACGCCATGGCCTATGGCAACTTCGCCCGCCTCGACCAGGTCCGGCGGTGGGAAGAGGGAGTGCTCGTCCTCCGCGAGCGCCCGGCCGACTACACCTTCCCGCCCCTTGCGGCCAGCGTGACCGCTCTCACGCGCCTGCATGTTGGCCTTGCCGAGTACCTCGTCACTGGAGGCCGCCGATGAGGGTGATGGCGCGGGATACCGACGGCTTGTTGTTCGCCTTGGAAACAGGCGAGGACGTGTCTAGTTTGATCGACTGCCTCGACCGGTTTCGTTCCCTTTCCGTGGACGGCCGCTCACCGTTCTGGACAGTCGTGTCCGAGCACGAGAGTTACCCGCTCTGGGGCACGGTCGGGGCCTCGAAGCGCTACGTGCTCTTCACGCGCAACGATGACGGGTCGCTTCGAGCGATCGTGAAGTTCACCGAGCACGCGCTTGCCGGCGCCGTGGCCGACCCGCCTCGCTTGGCCGGCCGTGGCCCGGACGGTAAGCATCTCTGGGCGCGGGCGGTCGCCGAGATCGTGGCGGAGCATGCGGTCCGATCGAAGAGGACTCCGCTGGCTTGTCTCCTTCAAGCACATTGGGACGATCCAGTCGGACCTCCGTTCCCCGCGCTCATGCGACTGCAGGCGGCAACTCCGGAGCACCTGCGAGAGCTGGCACCGCGTCTCAGGCTCAAGCCGTTCGGACTCTACGTGCGTGCAAATGCCGACCCCGCCTTCGACAACCCGGGCTCCTTTGTTGGCCTCGACCCGGGCACAGACCTCTCCGGCTGGTCGCATATCGACTGGCGGGGCGAGAGCAGCCGGTCGGCGAGCATCACGACGATTCCGGGAGAGCCTGGCCACGTTGTCACGACGCTCTCGGGCAAGGCTGTGCGGTGGACGAGGCCGCAACGAAAACAAGCTCCAGCGCCCGTCCACGTCGTCTGGAGGCGACGAGCCGGAAGGGCCGGCCCAGCCATCGATGCTCGCTTGCTCGACCCCGAAGAGGACCCGAACGCCTTGCGCGTCTTCTACGACGACGAGAGCGCTGCCGGACTCCAGCGCCTCGCACTCGAAGTCGGACCCAGGCGGTTCGCGAGCATGACGGAGCTGTCGCCATGGGCGGCGCGCCGCTTTGCCCGAACGGGGAAGCCGACAGGCTCCATGATTCGCCGGGCGCTGAAGGGTCTCGGTGTTGCGACGGTCGAGGTGCGAACCTGCCCATGCGGGCGGGTGCTGCAGCGGCCGAACGCGCTGGCTTGCTCCGCTTCATGTCGCCAGCGGGCATACCGCGATCGCCAAGGGGTCACGACATGACGACGCGCAAGCTACGCCTCTATGTGGCGCATCCCATGATCACCTACGGCACCGCTTGGGAGCATGAGTGTCATGCTGCATTGCAAGGTCTCTTGCCCGACGTCGAGCTTTACGACCCCGCAAGGCGCTATTCGTCTAGCGCCATATGGCGACGTGCATGGCCACGTGTATTGGAAACCTTGTCCGGCCTGGTCGTCTTCGCATCCTTCGACGGGACCATCGGTGCGGGGTGCATGCGAGAAGTGCTCGATGCCATCACATGGGGCATCCCCGTCGCATGCCTTAAAGAAGGCATGCTGCATGAGATCGAGGGCTTGCAGTTCCTCATGCCCCATCAGTTCACGCCCTGGCGAGCAGGTCGACTCGTTCTAGGCGATCAGATCGACGCAGCTGAGTTCCTTCTCGGCGGCCAAGTCGCCGCACGCCCTTTCCAGAGCATCCCGTGAGTGGCCAGGAAGCGTTCAGGAGGACTTGCGAGACATGTTGGCACCACCGACCACGTGGCGCCTCTTGCACCCCGCATTCCCTTGTCATGTCGGACAACACATGCCAGCAGAGGACACCGTAGGCAATGGATGGTCTTCTGAATGAGTTCGTACTTGCCCTTCCCCTCTCCGAAGTGGCACGTGCTCTAGGCGTGAGCCAGCGCACGATTCGCCGGTGGGTCAAGGCCGGCAAGTTGCAGGCCATACGTCCCGGTGGGCCGAACGCGCCCATGTTGGTGCTGGCCTGGTCCCTGAACGAGCTTCTTGGCGCCAAGATAGGTGAGCCGATGAGTACTTCGCGGAGTTGAGTACCAGCGAATCAGATACCCAGACGGATGCGAAGGATGCCCCGCGCAGACCGAGACACCTGCAAGGTAGTACCGCCGCTATGTAACGAGCTGGTCAGCCCTCAGATCGGAAAGCAGGGTTGTATCGGGCAGTTTCGTGTCGACATCGACTACGAGCCACGGATAGTTCGGCTCAAAGCGATTAGTGATCCACTCCTGGATCGTCTTGGAGCCGTTCATCGCTCTTTGGTACGGATACTCGCTCGGAAACGCGGTCGCACAATATCTACCCCTGAGCCACTGCACCTCGGGTTCGCCTTCCCCTTCGTAGAGGTCAACCCAGTCGAAGGTCACCTGGACGGGAAAGCCTTCCACCGACTCGATCTGCGAGGCGAGTTCGTCATAGGAAGTCTCGGCCTTACCCATTGTGTCAAGGTCCTCTACTGCGTCCCGAAACTCACCCATTGTGAATGGGTATTGCTTTTCTACCTGATACTTGCCCGTGTTGATCACGAACCCTTCGCTCCCGTCACCTCCCTCCTCCACAGCCAACCAGAATCCAAAGTCCGACCCCATCATCTCATCTACTACGTCTTCCATCGCGTCGAAATCATCGATTCCGATGATACGGAACAAGGAATCTCTACTGTCGATGATCTCCTCGTCGGGCGGCTGCGGCGACCAGACAGGTTCGTCGGCAGGCGAGTCCTTCGCGTCGCCCTCCATAAAGGCCCGAAGTTGACTCCACGTCTTGACAGATTTCATTCCGTCAGAGGTTGTTGGCCACCAGTCGAGACCGCCCTTTGAGACATGAAACGTACCTTGTGCTTCGCCATCGATGAAGACCTCGAACACAAGGTCCCTTGGTCCGATCTCAACTGTCGGCAGCGTGAGCTTGATCCGAAGAACAGGCACGCGACAAGCGTACAAACCGCGACGCCGTTAGATCTGCCGTAGAATGCCAGAGACACAATGAGTGTCCCCGGCGGTGCGCGAACACCCCGGGGACCGGCACCAGGGAGGTACCCCCGATGCAATCCGCAACGCTACCTATGGCGGCACCCCAGTCGCTGACCATCTCGCCGGAGGATGTCGCCGGCACGATCTCGACGATCTCGGCGACCTACGCCCGGGACACGAGCCGTGCTGGCATCTGTGTCGTCGACGGCATGGGCTCAAGGGTTTCGGTTTCCCGAGGTGCCCTCATCGTCTCCGATGGCGTGGGTGAATATCGACGGGAGCGGCGCTTCGACAAGGCGACACACGGGCTGCGTCGCGTCGTGCTTCTCGCCTCGACCGGGCTCGTCACCATCGACGCGTTGCACTGGTGCTCGCGTCTCGGCGTCGGTGTCGTCGTGCTCGCCCCGGACGGAACGCCCCGCCTCACCTCCACGCCAGGGCTCACCGACGATGCCCGACTCCGTCGTACACAGGCGCTTGCGCCATTCGAGCCATACGGCCTCGACGTCGCCCGGTGGCTGATGTCCCGCAAGATCATGGGCCAAGGAAGGAATGTGCTGCGTCGCTTCGGCGACGCCGTGACTGCCGAGACGATCGGCGGCCTCTCTCTCGCCACAGAGGGAGTCGAGACGGTCGACGAGCTGCGCCAGCTTGAAGCGAGCGCCGCCGCCCTCTACTTCGGGGCCTGGTCGGGCCGGCCCGAGTGCGCCCCGACCTTCGCTGCGAAGGACCGGCGTCGCATCCCACCACACTGGTCACGCTACGAGGGGCGACGCTCGGTACTCGCTTCGGCGGCCTCGAACCGCAAGGCCGAGCGACCAGTGAACGCGATGCTGAACTACCTCTACTCGCTCGTCGAGGCGGAAGCGATCCTCGCGTGCCAGGCGGTCGGCCTCGACCCCGGGCTCGGGATCGTGCACGCGGACGCGAGAGGTCGCCAGTCGCTCGCTCTCGACCTCATGGAGCCGGTACGGCCCGAGGTCGACGGCTTTGTGCTCGACATGGTCGAGCGCCGCACCTTCCGCAAGGCCGAGTTCACGGAGACCAGCGACGGGCACGTCCGCCTGCTCGCGCCGCTCACCCATGATCTCGCCGAGACGATGCCCCAGTGGGCTGAGTCACTCGGCCCGATCGCCGAGCACGTCGCCCACGTCTTCGGCAAGGCCATGGACGGCTCGTACTCGGCGGCCACCCCGCTCACGTCCCGCCGCCATCGCGATGCGCAGGCGGTCGTGAAGGCGCGCAAGGTCGAGGCGACCCGTCGTGCCGCTTCAGGCAGGAGCCTCCAGCGCCCACCCGTGCAGCCCGCCGCGCTTGCATTGTGGACCTGTCCCGACTGCGGAGGAGCCGTAACGAACCCCCGCCACGTCCGCTGCGATGCTTGCATCGCCGCCGACCCCGTGCAAACACCGGAGATCCGTGGCAGGCGTGGCGCCGCCATCGCGGCCCGCAAACGGGCGCTCTCTGAGTGGGACAAGGCCAATCTGGGCACGGTCTACGACCCGGAGCTGTTCCGGCGGGAGATCCTGCCGAAGCTGGCGGGCGTGAAGCTCTCCGAGATTGTCGAGGCGGCCGGGTGCTCAAAGGCGTACGCGTCGGACATCAGGCGCGGGAAATGGACGCCGCACGTGTCGACGTGGGGGGCGCTCGGCGCGCTTGTAAGCGAGCAAGAGCACCTGACGTGACAAGTGACGGGGGCTGTCGCTCGCCGCATCCCGTCCAACCCAGCTTCCTTCCGGTAGCTTGACCCAGGCCGACGTGCGCGACGTCCTGCTTTATGCAGGATTTGATCTCGGCGACGAGCAGGTTCTCCTGGAGTCGCCGGCGTCCGATCCTCTACGCATCGACGTCGCGTTCAGTGGAGCCGGTGAACGTGCGCCCGCGTCGAGGTCAGTCACTCAGTCGCGTGGTGGAGCGGCCCGGCCTTGGCCGGTCTGGAGCTGAACGCCGAGCCATGGGATGCCAAGGCACGCCAGCGCCAGCGCCAGGGCGATGAGAGCACTCGCCAGCCACGTGGGGAACATCTCCGTGAGGAACAGGCCGTTGGTCTCCAGGGAGGCGTCCAGAGCAAACACAAACAGGACTACGGCACAAAGGTAAAAGAAGCCGCCAACATATAAGTAAAGAAACTTCATACTGCTACCAACCTTTCTCCAAGAACAAGCGTACTTCTGCAGTCAGAACGGCGCGTCCTCGGTATCGACTCGTGCTCGCTGAGCTGACTGAGCAGCTGTCACGAACCCTCGCCACGTCCGCTGTGCTGCCTGCATCGCCGCCGCCCCGCCCAAGCGCCCGAGATCAGGGGACGACGTGGCACCGCCATCGCGGCGCGCAAGCGGGCGCTGTCGGAGTAGGACAAGGCCAACCCAGGCACGGCCTACGACCCGGAGCTGTTCCGGCGAGACATCCTGCCCAGGCTCGGGACTGTGACGCTCGCCGAGATCGCCGCGGCGGCCGGCTGTTTTAAGGAGTCAGCGTCCGATAACCGGCGTGGGAAACGGACGCCACACGTGTCGATGTGGGACACCGAGTGAGCTGGCCAGGCCAGGCGTTTGAGTTTGTCGCTAAACCTGCCGACAAATAGAGCGTGAGGATGGCGCCACGACTCATCGGGTGTTCGGCATGTTCGCCGCCCTGTTCGTCGTCGCGGGGGTCGTGATCCTCGTGCACACATTGCCGAGCCGCTCTTGCTCGGGAGTCTCCCCGCAGAATTACTCAAGCAACTACGCGACTGTCGTCGAGCCGTCTCTTTCGACCGACCTGCCGACGCCAGCAAGCGACACCGTCGGCGTGTTGACCGGCCACGCGTCGCCTGCGACAGCCTGGCCCGGATCTCAACGCCGAGGATCCTCTTGACCGGGCGGAACGGGCGGACAATGGAGAAACACGGTACTCCGACCACACGAGGGCCTCAGCCGCCGAGCGTCTCTGTTTCAGCCTTGGACGTCGACTGGGATCGCCTACGTGAGCAGAATGAGCTGCTGAAGCGGGCTCAGGAGATCGCTGGTCTTGGCACCTACAGGATCGATCTCGGCCGCCGCACAATTCTGCTGTCGCGAGAGATGGCGACGATGTTGGGTGCTGGTGGTGGCGAGATCGAGTTGCCTCTCGAAGAGTATCGGCGACGCTTTTATCATCCGGATGATCTCGCCTCTGGTGTGACAACCGCTGATGCCGCGTACCGGCGGGGGGGCGATCTTTGGCTGACGAGCCGTGTGGTGCGGGGCGACGGCGAGGTGATCTGGGTGCAGACGAGGTCGGCGGTTGAAGAGCACCGTGACCGGACCCGTTCGGTTCTGGGCGTGGTGCGAGACGTCACCGCCGAAGTGCGCTCCCAAGAGCGAGATCGGCTCCTGGCGACGCTGGTCGAATCCACAGATGACGCCATGTTGACCACCGACCTCACCGGATCGATCACGAGCTGGAACCCGGGGGCTGAACGCCTCTATGGGTTTTCGGCCGACGACGCGGTCGGCCGGCACATCTCCCTCGTAACCGGCAATGAGCCCGATCCAACCGCTAGGGCGAAGGAGGCGAACGGCGTAGCTGACCGCATGCGCCGCGTCGCCTCCGGCGAAATCCTTCGTCATGTGTTGTTTCACCGTCGCCGTAAGGACGGGACGCCGTTCACCATGTCCGCGTCGGCCTCGCCACTGCGCGACGACAAGGGAAGCATTGTCGGCGTCGCACTTATCGGACGGGACGTCACGGAGTTGGAGGAGGCCCACGCCGAGATCAGGGCAAGCGAGGAACGCTTCCGTGCCCTTGTGCAACACGGCTCCGACCTCATCGGACTGATCGAAGCGGACGGCACGCTTCGCTACATGAGCCCCTCGCTGTCCGCGATTACCGGCAGGGATCCAGAGGAGGTGGTCGGGCGCCGATTCACTGAGTTCGCACATCCCGACGACGTCGAGCAAGTCAGCGCCCTGTTTGAGCTGCTGGTGCGCAGCCCGGGATCGCGCGGCGACTTGACCTACCGGATCGTGCACAAAGACGGAGGCGTCCGGCACCTCGATGCGGTTGCGACCAACCTCATCGATCTGCCCGAGGTACGTGGGGTCGTCTTCAACGCCCGCGATGTCACCGAGGCCGTGGAGTACCGCGAGCAGCTGGCCCACCAGGCACTCCACGATCCGCTCACGGGTCTCGCCAACCGCGCCCTCCTCGTTGACCGGATCGGACAAGGGCTCCGGCGAGGCACCCATAGAGGCGGAGCGATCCTCCTGCTTGACGTCGATAACTTCCAGGCGGTCAACGACGCCTTCGGCTATTCGGCCGGCGACGAGGTGCTCATCGGCCTGGGGCAGCGACTGTCGCACCTGGCGCAGGCGACCGACACCGTCGCCAGACTGGGCGGCGACCGGTTCGCCATCTGGTGCGAGCAATGCAGCGAGGACGCCGCGCGCGAGTTCGCCGATCGGATCGTCCGAGCCATAGGCGAACCTTTCACGACCGACCACAATGACGTGTCCATCACTGCGAGCGTCGGAGTTGCGCTCGATCCAGGCGACCGGCCCGTGCGCGTGGAGGGACTCCTACGTGACGTCAACGTGGCCACCTTGCAGGCAAAGGAGAAAGGCCGGGGTCGCTTCGAGGTGTTCGACGTGGCGACGAGCGGCGTCGCCAAGAGCCGCATCGAGCTGAGGTCGGAGTTGTTGACGGCGTTGCGAGAGGGCCAACTGGTGCTGCACTACCAGCCCGAGATACAGCTCGCGGACGGGCGGACGGTCGGCGCTGAAGCCCTTGTGCGCTGGCTCCACCCCGAGCGCGGCCTGATCCCCCCGATGCAGTTCATCCCGGCCGCCGAAGACAGCGACCTCATCCTTGCGATTGGGCGCTGGGTGTGCGAAGCAGCCTGCCGTGATGCGGCCGCGTGGCCCGCGACCGCCGGTCCCGCTGCGGTGTCGGTGAATCTCTCGGCGCGCGAGTTCACCGACCCGGACCTTCTTGAGCACATCACCGACGCCTTAACGAGCTCAGGCCTCCCGGCCAACCGACTGTGCCTGGAAATCACCGAGACACTCCTGATGAGAGACACCGAGCGCACAGCCGAGCTGCTTGAGGTCATCAAGGGCCTCGGCGTCCTCACCGCCATCGACGACTTCGGCACCGGCTACTCGTCCCTGGCCTACCTCACACGGCTCCCCGTCGACTACCTGAAGATCGACCGGGTCTTCGTCGAGGGGCTCGACCGCGGCCGCGAGAGGAGCGACACGGTGGTCGCAGCCGTGATCGCGCTTGCGGAGCGTCTGGGCATCAAGACCATCGCCGAAGGCGTGGAAACCGAAGGCCAGGCCACCGCACTGCGGAGACTGGGTTGCGACCTCGCCCAGGGCTTCCTGTACGGCCGTCCCATGCCACACGAGGACTTCCTCGATCGGATCGTTGCCGGTTGAACTCCTTACCAAAAGGATCGAACCTGCGACACCAGCCTCGCCCTGGCCGGGCGACCTACCACCCGCCTCCTACGCCGCCACGTGGGCGAACGTGGGCGCCAGTGCGACGCCGTCAGGTGTCGTTGCGGGTGGGGTTCCCGGCCGACGAGGCTGTGGCATGCCTACCAGTCGGAGTAGTCTGCGGGGGCAGACGCCGAACCAGATCGGGGCACGAATGATGCGTGAGGCCTTCTGGAGCTATTACGGGCTCGATGAAAAGGCCACTGCTCGCCTCTGGCAGTTCGGCATCGTGGTTCCCGACACGAATGTTCTCCTCAACCTCTATCGATACCGCCCGGACACCCGTCGCCAACTTCTCGACCTGTTCACGGCAGTCGGGGACCGTCTTTGGATTCCTCATCAGGTTGCGCTTGAGTACCAAGAACGACGGATCGATGTCATCTGGGACATGAGGAAGCCGTATTCGGATCTCAGCTCGGCCATCGACCGGGCACGCGACGGTGTGCTGGACGCAGTGCGCGAACTCCCTCTCCGTTTGCACCCAGTCCTCGATATCCACGAGCTCGAAGATGTAGTCACCCAAGGCTTTCACAACATGCGGTCCTACCTTGAGGTCAAAGAGCACGAACTACCGGATCTGTTCGGACCGAACCTCCTGACACATGATGAGATCCGTGATGAATTGGACGGACTCCTCACCAGTCGAGTTGGCGCCGGCTTCGGTGCGGGGCGACTAAGCGAAATCTATGCGGAGGGAAAAGTCCGATACGAACAAGCTGTTCCGCCCGGCTTTCGAGACAAGAACGACAAGCCTGAGCCCGAATGTTACGGCGATCTTGTGATTTGGTTTGAAATCCTCGCGCACGCAAAGGAGCGGGAGCTACCTGTTCTTCTGATCACTGACGACCAGAAGACTGACTGGTGGTGGATTTCGCACGGACAGAAGCTCGGACCCCGACACGAGCTTGCGGAGGAACTCAAGGCTGTAGCCGGGACAGACCTGCGTCTGTATACGCCAGACCGTTTCATGGCGTCGGCTCGCGAACGCCTTGGTCTGGAAGTCTCCGACGAAGCAGTCGAAGAGGTCGAGCGAGCAAGTCAGAGGAAGACAGAGTCTGCTTTGTGTCCCCACTGTGGTACGACTGCCGTCACCTTTCTACTTGGATTCCAACCAGGCTCAAGTGCGGTACCGTTCTGCCCCTCGTGTAACCACCGTTTCCACGCCCATCGCAGAGGGAACGGCGAGATTCTCACCACGCGAGGCGCACTGGGCATGCGGACGTTCACATCTTGTCCTGAGTGCGGTAACGAGATCAGGGTCGACTTCTCCGAGGGAGATCAGGCTAGAGAACGAATTTGTCTCAGCTGTTTCGCAAACCTGGAGCTTCGCCCGAGCGGTTCCGCGAGGGTGCTGGGTTATGTTCAAGTTCTCGATGCTGAACGGGTGAGTGACAGGGTGCTCTCCTGCGCTAGGTGTGGCACCACTCACAACACCTTCACCTCCTACCGGGGATCAATGTTTGCGTTATGCAATATTCAGGAGCCACCGCTCCTCCTGAGATGGCGCCTCCCCGGACTAGTCACGGACTCTGAAGAAGCCAGGGCCGATGACTCGGCGACACGTCAGGTTTATGTGCCGCGAACCGCCTCAGACCCTTAGGAAGGCTGTGCGCGCCTTTAGGGCGTTCGCCAACTGCGTTCGTGTCGCCGCTGCGGTCTGTCGGCGGTCTGGTTCCTCCGCCCGTGCGCTGGCCGGCCCGCGCCTCTGGGGGGGGGCGTCCGTCGCCGCCCGGTCGTGGTCCTGTGGCCGGCCGCGTCCTCCCTGGTCCTGGGCGCGGGGTGCCTCTCCCGTTACGGTTTCGGTGCGCTTTCCCGGTCCTGCCTCTCTCTCCCGGTGAGCGAGCGAGCCGGTGGTGGGACTCGAACCCACGACCTGACGATTACAAGTCGCCTGCGCTTCCATCTGCGCCACACCGGCCTTGTAGTGAGCTTCGCGCCGAGTC
>Ga0326728_10012373_pt1 | contig 18976 bp, 19 predicted proteins | sample MB3enrmetagenome_FD_207602 | JGI IMG/M metagenome (GOLD analysis project Ga0326728, IMG submission 207602) | Lab enriched peat soil microbial communities from McLean, Ithaca, NY, United States - MB31MN | ecosystem: Environmental > Terrestrial > Soil > Wetlands > Peat | place: USA: New York... | reverse complement strand
GACACTACGGCCGGACGAGTACGGTGGGAGTAACAAGCGCGCCCTAAAGGCGCCGGGCACCCGAGAGGGCGGGCGAAGATGCCCGCCCCCCATCACTAAGGCTATAAGCCGACTACTTCTTTACCTCTTCGTCAGTCTTTTCCGCGCCTTTCTTCACGCCATGACCAACGGTCTTGACGCCCTTCGTCACGCCCTTACCGGTATCCTTGGCAGCGGTCTTCGTAACCTCGCCGGTTTTGTCGGCGACTTTCTCGGTGCCTTTACCGGCATCCTTCGCCACGTCTCCTGTATCCTTCACGCCGGTTTTTGTGGCCTCGCCCGTCTTCACGGCGGCTTTCTTGGTGACGTGCGCGGTCTTCTTCGCCGCCGTGTCGGTGGCCTTGCCGGTATCGTCAGCGGCCTTCTTCACGTCGGTTCCGGCCTGTGAATACCCGAGCGAAGCCAGCGTCAACAGCAGAGCGGCAACCAGCGAAATCATTGAGAGCTTTTTCATCATTCCTCCAAAACCTGTTTTAGATTGATAGCTTGCTTCGATTGAAGCGTCGCTTTTTTCTATCAAAAGCGCCGCCGATTAGCAACACACAAAGTCGGTTGGCTGCCCTTCGCCTGTTCAATTGGCGGAAGTCGCCGCCTTGGGCGCGGCTTTCGCCTTGCCCTTCTGCGGACCGAAATTCCTCGCGAGGTAGTCCAGAATTGCCTTGTGATCGGCTTCCGGAATCACGGCCCCCAGCCCCTCCATTTTCTCTAGCTCCGCCGCCCACTCTTCGCGGCTCAAATGCTGTTCGGTGATTCGGTCGGGAGCATGGCACTGGGTGCAACTGGCCTTCACTTTGGCGTTCATGGGTCCGGGCGGCAGCGGTTTCCCCGGCGCGCTAGGCGCTTGTCCAAAAGCGCAAACGGCGAAACAAATGGAAAGCCCTGCAAGAAAGATTTTCCGGATCACGATTACTCTCCACTCAACGAAATTAAGTTAGCGATGGTCGGGATTAGTCGCAGCCGCCCTCACCGCTGATCCGGCCATCGCCTTATGGCTTCTGATCCAACAGCCGTATCGTCTCCAGAATCGTATCGCCGACAATTTGCAAGCTCTCAGGACTGAGCTTGTCCATCGTGTCCTGTGGCGTGTGGTGAAAAACGTCGTTGTAGCCATACGGCACGTCAATCACATCCGCGCAGGGCACGCCGCGCTTGACGAAGGGAATGTGATCGTCCTCCTCGCCGCCTCCAAGCGCGTAGAAGTGCGACTGGTAGCCGCCCCTCTCAGCCGCCGTATAGATCAGATCGAGCAGCCACGGCGTCGAATTGCTGTCGTGCAGGATGGAGAGGTCCTTGGGCCCAATCATATCCATCACCATCAGCGCCTTGATCTTCTTGAGCGTTCCATCCTTCTCCCACTTTTCCGCCAAGTGGCGCGTGCCGTAAAGACTGTCCGTATCCGACCACGATTTCACCGCTTCTTCGCCATCGGTCCACACCAGCCACACGCTGTATCCGTCTCGCGTCTTGGCGCGCAATTGATTCGCAAATTCCAGCAGGATCGCCGTCGACGATCCGCCATCGTTCGCGCCGACGTAACCCGTATTGCGCAGTGGATAGTTGGTGTCGTAGTGCCCGAGAATTGCGATGATTCCGTCTTTCTTGCCCGGATACTTGGCAATGATGTTTCGTATCGGAAACTTCCCTTCCACCGTGTCGGCGACGAAAGCATCGTCTTCCACCTGGTCGCTCTTAAGATGGTCGACAATATAGCGCTCCAGCTTTTTGTGATTTTCGCTGCCAATGTAGCGAGCGCCAAAAGCGGTGACCTCGCGCGTGTATTCGAAGGCGCGCTTGGCGTCAATGTGAGGCATCGGGGCAGTATCCGAAGCCGCCAGCGCTTCCGACATTCCCGATGCAGGCGCCTCGGATACTTTTGCTTCCGTACGGGTTGTTTCCGCGGCAATTGCCTTCGTAGACGATGCCGCGGGAACCGGTACCTCGCGGCACGCAATGATTGCGGAGAGAGCAATCAGAACCGATGCGACCCGTAGCCACCAACCGGTACGCCCGGCCGCATAGGGAGAACGTTCGGCGACAGTTCGGTGCTTGTTCATTGGCTCCTGCAAGCTCGCTAATGTGCCTTCTTCTCCGCGCGCTTCTTCCTCTGCGTCGGATGCACGAACCACGCGATGGCGATGCTCAACATGTATAGCACCAGCATGGGCGCGGCGAAAATGCACATGTTCACGATGTCGGGCGGCGCGATGATTGCTGCCACGACGAAGATTCCCAGAATCGAATAGCGAACGTTGCGCCACATCCAGCCGGCGCTGACAATGCCCATCAGCGCCAGAAAAAAGACCAGGATCGGCATCTCGAAAACAATGCCGAGCCCGACAATGATCGTCACAAACAGCGATGTGTATTCCTCGATGGTGATCATCGCCTGGAACTGGCTGCCGAAACCGATCAGCACTTTGAGCGCGTTGGGCAAAACGATGCGGTAGGCGAAATACCCGCCAGCCAGAAACAGGCTCACCGTGGACAGCATGAAGGGCAGCACATAGCGCTTCTCGTTCCGGTAAAGGCCGGGCGCGATGAACAGCCAGAGCTGGTAAAGCACGAACGGTGAGACGACGAAAAGGCCCGCTACTCCTGCCGTCTTCACATATAGATTGAACGGGTCCACCGGGTGCTGGTAGACCAGCTTTTCCGATTGATGACTATCACGGAGCACCTTAATGATCGGCGCCTGCATGATGCCCACCAGCCGCGGTGCCGCGAACCAGCAGCCAAAGAACGCGATGATGATCGCAACCAGCGAATAAACGATTCTCCGCCGCAGTTCCTCAAGATGATCGAGGAAGCCCATCGTGGTCATGGGCTCGCTTCCGGGTTCGTTCACAGTAGGCGACGCGGCCGCTTCAGGCATCGGGTGCAACTTTCGAGGGAGTCGCGGGCACAGCCACAGCCGAGTTCGCTTGCGCTGCGGCCGCTGGCGGCACAGCCGGCGCGGCCGTCGGAGCCGCGTTCAGGTCTTTCTCCGCAGCTGTATTTTCGGGCGCGGCTGCGGGCAGCGGCTTGGCAGCGGTCTCCCGCTCTGCCGCAGGTGGACTGAAAATACGGCTGGCTAACGATCCCAGCGGCTGCTTAAAAGGAGGCAGAATCTGCGGCATGTTCTTGGTGTCCAGAACATTGATCTCGGACTCGATCTGCGCCCGGAATTCATTCGAGGCGCGCCGAAACTCGTTCATGATCCGCCCGATCTGGCGTCCAATCTCCGGCAATCTCCTGGGGCCAAACAGTATCAGCGCCAGGAAAAACAGGAAGATCATCTCCCCCGAGAATCCGAAACCCATGCCAGCTATAATAATGCCCGAAGCCGGACCCTGACTACCACCGCGGGAATTTCGCACACCCCGGGCCAGAGCTTACACAGAGCCGATAGAAAAACCCCACCATCCAGGTGGGGTTCTTGATTCTGTTCGAGCCACGGGAAGGTCAGAACGTGTATCCGATCGACACGCCGTACCGTATGGCGTGTGACGAACTGAACTCCGCGTTGTTGCGCACCCAATAGACGCGGCCCTCCGGCCGAATGAAAATGTGCCGAATGATGAACTTGTTCAGAGGATAGACCTTGATCCCCGCTCCCCCATCCAGCAGGAAGTGATTCCGGTCGGCGTAACACCCTGAGCAGCTGCTGGTATAGAAACGGGCAATCTCCTCGCCCGCGCCACCTTGCAGTTCCGCCGTAAAGTGCTTGTAGAACTTTCTCGTCCAGATCGCATTTGCGTCCCAGAACATGGGCCGGTCCGGAAAGTTGTTGACCACGTCGAATCCCTCCGAAATCCGCCGCACGAATTCCCCCGAGACCCCGATGTCCTTATGAAAGAACAGATAATCGCCGCTGATGGTCATGTAGGCGCCGCCAGTCAGCGACTGCGGTTGGTGGTTGATATCGTCGGCCACATGGGCCCCGGGCGCGTCAATTCCGCTCACGCCGGCGGCCACGTCGAACCTCTGCGCCTCCGCCAAACAGGAAAGCGCACATACTGCCGCGCCTGCAAAAATGGCCAACAGCTGAAAACGTAGGGTCTGTATCAAGCGAAACCGTCCAAAGTTAATTTGTTGGCTATCATACATGCGCGAGTGCGGAACCGCCTGCCACATCCACATTTCAGGAAGGAGCAAACCAGTCGTCTCAAGGACAGTTCCCGAGCATTCACTTCGTGTCCGAGCGAATCAGCGTGCGCGGGACGGGGATTTGCCCCGTCCTCGCGCCACCTAAGTCCCACCGCCAGTGATCGTTATTTGAATGTGTAGCCGATGGAAGCGCCCACGCGAGTGGCGTGGCTCGAGCTGTAGTTTACGCCGCTGCTGCTGGTGTTGTTATTGATCCAGTAAAAACGCGCTTCGGGGCGAACGAAAAAACCGCCATGGGCGTATAGCTTTAGGCCACCGCCGAAATCCACGTCGAAGTGGTTGCTGGACTGAACGATGACGCTGCCGCCACAAGCCCCGACGCCGCCGTTACACGCGTAAACGTGGTTGTCCAGCGCGCCAAGGCCGCCCACCAACTCGGCCGCGACGTGGGGAACGATTTTGGCCGAGTACACGGCGTTGAAGTTATAGAAGACCGGACGAATGTTAAAACCTGAATCCTCGTAGTTTTGCGCTTGCGATGCTCTCCAGAACACCTCCGCCCCGAAGCCCAGATTGTGCCAGAAGAGAACGTCTCCGCTAAACCCCGGATAGGCGCCCCCTGTGAGCGACGGGCCGTTCTGGTTGGCCGAGGGGGCCAGCGGCGTGCTGACGCCAAACGCAAGGTCAATCTTTTGCGCCTGCGCGGTTCCTGAGATTAGCGCCAGTGACAAGCAGGCGGTAGACAAAACTACAGCTAACTGCAAAGTACGTTTCAATTGAAACCTCCAGGAAAAATCATTGGGTTTTTTAGGTTGGATGCGCGCTGACGCCTCAAAGCTGCCGCATTCCGCGTTCTTTACGATAATTTACGATGCCCGTAAGAGACTTATTTTACAACTGGTTCGAGAGTGTTACGGCCGACGTAACCGTCTCCGTTAACATTCCCGCCAATCTCAATATGCCAGTAGGATCCGTAAGTCGCGCAAATTGTTGCCCGTGGGGCCGGTCGTGATCGCATCGCCCAGCGAATCGAAGAAAGGGAAAGCATTAAATCCGGCAAGTGCGCGATGCGCCGCATCTTTCCCGGCAGTCCCCTCACCGCTAGCACGAACCACCGTGCTTCCATCCGCCACCGCCCCGGCCGCCGGACTGTTACCGTCAACGCCATCGGTACCCGCGCTGAGCACGGTAATGTCTTCCCCAGCGATCTTCTCCGCGCAGGCTAGCGCAAATTGCTGATTGCGCCCTCCCACCCCGCCATTCCGCACCGTCACTGTGACCTCGCCCCCCGATAGCAAGCAAACCCGCTCATTCGCCCTTCGTAGCTCGCGCAAGCGTCCCAGCAAATAATCGGCGGCCTGCTCGTAGTCCCAGTCGTCGCAGGAGTTATCCGTCTCGACCGTAAACCCTGCAGCAGTTGCCGCCACCGCCGCCTCTTCCATCGCCACCTTGTTCGACAGCACCGGCCACCAGCGCGCCCGCACAAACGCCGCATCGTCGGATTTCGGCGTCTCTTCCAGCGCCCCCACGCGAAACAATTCGGCAACCGATGCCGGAAACTGCCCAGCCAGCCCGTATTTCTCCGCGATCCGCGCGCAATCATGAATCGATGTCGAATCCGGCATGGTCGGCCCCGACGCCAGTGCATCCGGCGTTGCGTCCGGCACATCGGAAACCAGAATCGAAACCTGCTGCGCCGGGTACGCCGCCAGCGCCAGCCGTCCGCCCTTCACTGCCGATAGATGCTTGCGAATGGCATTAATCTCCGCAATCGGCGCTCCCGAGTGAACTAGCACCCGATAAGTCGCAACCAGATCCGCCAGGGAAATTTCGGCGTCGATCGGCTTCTCGACAATCGACGACCCTCCCCCCGAAAGCAAAAAGATCCCCAGCGAATTCGCATCCAGCGAGTTAAGCGATTTCAGAATCGCTTCGGCAGCCTGAATCGATTCCGCCGTCGGCGTAGGATGCCCCCCGCGAAAATAACGGAATCCGCGAACCTGCTCCGCACCCTCAACCGAAGACGCGGCAATCCCCTCCAACCGGCTTCCCACCTGCGCTTCCAGAGCCGCCGCCATCGTGTGCCCCGCCTTGCCGATCGAAACCACGAAAACCCGGGTGTAGGAATTGAGATCGTAAAGGTCTTCGCAAATGCGCAGCACGCCCCGCTCGCAATGCACGTGCCGGCCAAACGCGCTCTCGATGGAAGCGTTCTTAAGCGCAGCAAGAAATATCCCGCGAGCGCTCTGTCGCATGCTGAGAAACTGTTGCTCACGGGCAGGAGTCAGTTCGCGCATTCCCGGATTATAGAGAAGCTGCCGCAGGCATGATTAGCCGCTCGCCGGCAGAGTTTCCGATTTCACCCAATCTTTTTTCACCCAATCCTCGATCGCCGCTCGCATCTCTTTCAGCCGTCCCTCGAAGAAATGATCCCCTGCCTCGATCCGCACCAGTTTCTTCGGCTCGGCAAACGTCCCGACCAGCGCTTCCAGCGTCCCCGGCGGCGCAAACTGGTCCCGCGACCCGCTGACAAACAACTTCGGCTTAGTTGATTCGCGCAAGAAGTCGAAGCCGTAAACCCGAGCCTCTTCCGAACCCGCCTGCACCGGAACCGCCGGTAACCCAAGTGCAATAAGCGCTGACACTCGAGCATCGTTGTACGCGGCGCGCAGGCCCACCGCCGCTCCAAACGAAAACCCGGCAAAAATGACCGGCACGGCGAACTCGCGCTCCAGCCAATCGAGCGCCGCGCGTACATCCTCCACTTCGCCAAGGCCGCCCGCGTGCTCGCCCGCGCTCAGTTCGGTGCCGCGGAAGTTAAAGCGCAGTACCGGAAAGCCAAATCCGTTCAGCGCCTTCATCGTATGAAAAACAACTTTGTTGTGCAGCGTCCCACCATAGAGCGGGTGCGGATGGCACACCAGCGCGGCATGAGTCACCGTCGCCGGTCCCGCATTCAGCAGCGCTTCCAGCCGCCCCGCAGGTCCCTCGATAAACAGTGAGCGAATTGTGGAATTTTCCTGAAGCACTGTTCCTTAGCTTAACCTAGAGTCGCTCCACCGCTGTCATCCTGAGCATAGCGGCACCTGCGTGCGAAGCGCGCAGATGCCGCGAAGTCGAAGGACCCCTACCCCTCTCGAAACTCTCTCGCGCTCGCTCCAGGACACGAGTTGCAAACACGGATTCCTTACCACCCTGCTGTAAGCTAAGACCCATGGACCTGTTCGCGCTGACGCGGCAGCTGGTGGACATCGAGTCGATCACTACCAACGAAACCGCCGCCGGCGATTTCCTGCACCACGAGCTAACCCGCCGCGGCTTCGACGCCCGCAAAATGCCGGTCGAAGGCAATCGCAACAACATCCTCGCCACCTGGCCCGGCCATCCCCATCCCGCGGTCGTATTCTCCACCCACATGGATACAGTGCCGCCCTTCATCCCTTCGTCAGAAGACGCCACGCGAATTTACGGCCGCGGCTCATGCGACGCCAAAGGCATCATCGCCGCGCAGATCGCGGCAGCCGAAAAGCTGCGCGCCGAAGGCGTTTTCGTCGGTCTCCTGTTTCTGGTCGGCGAAGAAACGGATTCGATTGGTGCGCGCACCGCTAACCAGCAACCCATCGGCGCGCGCTTCATGATCAACGGCGAGCCCACCGACAACCGTCTCGCGCTGGCCACCAAAGGTTCTCTCCACGTAGTGCTCACCGCCCGCGGAAAAATGGCCCACTCCGCCTATCCCGAACTCGGCGAGTCCGCTATCGACAAGCTCGTGGAAGCGCTCCACCGCCTGCACGCGATGAAGCTGCCGGAGACCCCGGGTATCGGCGCTTGCACAAAAAATGTCGGCACCATCGAGGGTGGTCGTGCCCGCAACATCATCCCCGATCACGCCCGCGCCGAAATTTTCTATCGCCTCGTCGGCCCGTCCGACGAACTCCGCCGCCAAATTGTCGATGCCGTCGGCGAGCTGGTCGAAGTCGAATTCACGCGCGAAGCCCAATTTATGCGCCTCCGCATCCTCGAAGGCCTGCCCACCATGGTCGCCGCCTTCACCACCGACATCCCCTCGCTAACGAATTGGGGCGAGCCCTTGCTCCTCGGCCCCGGCTCCATTCACGTCGCGCACACGGAAGGCGAGTACGTCGAAAAGAAGCACCTGCAAGAGGCAGTGGAGTTGTACTGCGCGGTGGCGAAGCGGCTGATTTAGCAAACCTGGCCTCACACCTGGCCAGGAACGCCACCCATTGCTCATATATACGCCATTAGCGTATGATAGCTTTTGTACGCTATTAGCGTATAATCGTTCCGTGGAATTTATCGAAGCACCGGCTTTCACGCGTTATTTGTCGAGCTACATGAACGATGACAACTATCACCAACTGCAGGCAAAGCTCAAAGCGAATCCTGATCTGGGGACCTTGATGCCGGGTACGGGTGGGTTCCGGAAGCTGCGTTGGGGAGATGTGAGGCGCAGTAAAGGCAAAAGAAGTGGGCTGCGCATCATCTATTATCACTTTCCCTCCGAGCATCAGATTTGGTTGATGACTCTTTATGACAAAGACGAGGCCAGCGATCTGACGGCAGAGCAGAAGAAAGCACTGAAGTCGGCCATCGAAAAAGAAACTGCGGCGCGTGCCGCCAGGCAAAAACGAAGTTTAACAAAGTGAGGAGGTCAGAGTGATGGCGAAGCGCAACATTCTTGGCGAGTTGATGGAGGGGGTGGCCGCGATGGAGAAACATCGGGAGGGCAAGATTACTTTGCGAACACACAAAGTCGAGCCCTCGCCATTGCCCAAGGTCGATTCCAAGCTCATTCGTGACACAAGAAAAAAGCTGCACTGTTCGCGCGCGGTGTTTGCACGCAGGCTGCGTATAAACGAAAGAACCCTCGAAAAGTGGGAACAGGGCCGTGCGAAACCGAACCCCCAAGCCGCGGCTTTGGTGCTCCTGGTTCGCCATTATCCCGACACCCTGGCCCGTTTAGACGAAGTTTCCTTGCGATAAGGTCGCGCCCGCCTTTCGCGATAAACTATTCAGGTGTCTTCCCCCTCCCACAACTCCCTCGCCCGCGCTTCCTCTTCCTATCTCCGTTCCGCCATGCATCAGCCCATCCATTGGCATGAATGGGGCGAAGATGCATTCGCCGCCGCGCGCCGTGAAAACAAACCCATGTTGCTCGATATCGGCGCGGTCTGGTGCCACTGGTGTCACGTCATGGATCGCGAATCCTACGACGATGCCGAGGTCGCGAAGATCATCAACGAGAATTTCATCGCCGTCAAAGTCGATCGCGACGAGCGTCCCGATATCGACAGCCGCTACCAGGCCGCCGTCGGCGCGCTCACCGGTCAGGGAGGCTGGCCGCTCACCGCGTTTCTCACCTCCGATGGCAAACCGTTTTACGGCGGCACCTACTTCCCTCCCCACGAACTTTACGGCCGCCCCAGCTTCAAGCGCGTGCTCACATCGATCGCCAATGCCTACCGTGAAAAGCACGGCGACGTAGTCGAGCAGGCCGCATTGGTCGAGCAAGCCATCGCCAAAGCCGAGTCCAGCAACTCCTCCGCCAGCGTTTCCCCCGACGTAATCGATGCCATCGCCTCGGCCGCCATCCGCATGTTCGACGATCAAAATGGCGGCTTCGGTACCGCACCCAAGTTCCCGCATCCCTCCACGCTCGATTTACTGATCCACCAGCAATCCGTCACTGGCAACGACGAACTCCGCGATGTCGTCGTCACCACGCTCGAAAAGATGGCGCGCGGCGGTGTCTACGACCAGCTCGCTGGCGGATTCCATCGCTATTCCGTCGATGAACACTGGATCGTTCCCCATTTTGAAAAAATGAGTTACGACAACTCCGAGCTGCTCAAGAACTATATCCACGCCTACCAGGCAACCGGCAACGAGTTCTTCTCCAAGATCGCGCGCGACATCATCCGCTGGGTCGACGAGTGGCTAAGCGACCGCGCCCACGGCGGCTTCTACGCCTCGCAGGACGCCGACTATTCCATGGAAGACGATGGCGATTACTTCACCTGGACCCTCGAAGAAGCAAAAGCCGCGCTCACCGAGGACGAAGCCGCCGTTGCCTGCCTGCACTACGACATCGGCGAAATCGGCGAGATGCACCACAACCCGCAGAAAAACGTGCTCTACATCCGTGCCGACGTCCCCGAAATTTCCCGCCGCCTCAATCTCCCCGAAGATCGCGTGCGTGAATTGCTCGCCTCGGCGAAAAAGAAGATGTACGCCGCGCGCCTCACCCGCCCCACGCCCTACGTCGATAAGACCGTCTACACCGCGTGGAATGCCATGTTCGTCTCGGCCTATCTGCGGGCGGCGAGTGTCCTGAATTTACTCGATGACGATTTACCCGAACTCGATTTACCCAAAGACGAGTTGCCCGAAGTCCGCCGCTTCGCCCTGCGCTCGCTCGATCGCTTGCTGGCCGAGGGTTGGCAAGCCCATTCGCCCTCCGCCTCCGCGTCGAACTCAGCCTCACCGGCCGCGAGCGCCCGCTCGACCCACACCCTGCGCCATGTGATCGCCTACTCTGACCCGCACGCCGAGCGCCGGGAAACCGAGGGCGTTCTCGACGACTACGCGTTCACCGTAATCGCCTGCCTCGACGCCTACGAAGCCACCGCCGATCTCAGCTATTTCCGTTTCGCCCGTCAAATCGCGGACGCGATGATTGCCGGCTTCTATGACACCGTGAACGGCGGATTCTTCGATACGCCAGTGGCGGCCAGCAAATCGTCCGAGCAATCTCCAGGAACGTCAACTAAGGCAACTAAGGACGACAGCACGCAGCGCGCCCTCGGCATTCTCGGAACCCGCCGCAAGCCCTTCCAGGACTCGCCGACTCCTGCCGGCAATTCCGCCGCAGCCATCGCGCTCTTACGGCTCCATGCCTACACTCACGAGCCTTCCTATCGTGAGCAGGCTGAACAAACGTTAAAGCTATACGCCGCCTCCGCCGCCCAGCATGGCATATTTGCTTCCACCTACGGTTTGGCGGTCGCGCGCTTCACTCAGCCGCACACCCAGGTCGTCGTGGTACTGGGAAACGACGATTTCGCCCACAACCTGTATCGAGCCGCGCAGCGTTCGGTCTCCCTGAACACAGCCCTCATTCAACTAGATGCTGCCAAAGCCGTCCCACAAAATCTGCCGCCATCGCTCGCCGAAACCATCCCGCAACTCCCCGCCTTGACTGCGGGACGCTCCTTCGCCGTAGTCTGCTCGGCATCCGCCTGCCAGCCCCCTGTGTTCCACGCCGAGGATTTGTCGCGCCTACTCGCCGCGCAAACGCGTCCTGCGGCATAAAGCAAAGGAGCGGAAAAGATACTCCGCGTTTATAACCGCGCAAGAACCAAAGACTCGTAGTCACCGCCCTAATCCTCCCGCCCCTTCCTGCCGATGACCCCTACAGCGTCACAGCTACGTGCAAAACTTCTTCGATAACCTCGACCTATACCGTACCGTTCTGGAGACGTTGCCTGTCGGCGTCTTTATAGCCGACCGGAAGCATGTGATCCGTTTCTGGAACCACGGCGCTGAGCGCTTGGCCGGGTACTTGGCCCACGAGGCGGTAGGGCAAGACGGAAGCGGGCCCTGGTTGGACCCCTGTGACCGCCACGGCCAGACACTGGTTGGCGACCACGATCCGCTCACCGTAACCCTTACCAATGGACATCCGCAACAGTGCCTCGCCTACTTCCGCCATCGCAACGGCAACCGTGTCGCTGTCCACTTGCAAACCTCTCCCATTCTCGAAAATAACGATGCCATCGCCGGGGCCGTCGTCGTATTCGAGGAAGGATTTATGTTTCGCGAGGAGACCTCCGGACCGCCCATGTACGGTTGTCTCGACTCCGCTACCGGCATTCCCTCTCACCGGCTGACTCGCGCCGTGCTCAATGAATGTGTCGCCGATTTGGAACACTCACGGAACGGCTTTGGACTGCTGCGCCTTCGCGTTCTCGGCTTGGACGAATTTCGCAGCAAGCACGGGATTCAGTCCGCTTTCCCCATCTTGCGCACGGCTGCGCAAACCTTGCGCCACAGCCTTGACCCTGGCATCTTCGTTGGCCGTTGGGGGGAAGACGAGTTCATCATCATACTGCCATCGGCCAACCACATGAGCACTTTGGCCGTCGCCGACACTGTTTGGAGCATGGTATCCCGATCCGAAGTGACCTGGTGGGGCGATTCCTTCCCCATTCAGGCAGTCGTTGCCTACACCGTTGCCCAATCGGGAGATCAACTGGCGAAGCTCCTGAATAGGCTGGAACCGGCCCACGCCGCTGCCGCCGGATGCGCTATCGGCGCCGCAGCGTCGGGGCCATAAATCACCGTTTGTATTGCTCCCGTGGAATGCGGGAATAAAGAATTATGTTCTCGATCATCGGAATCGTCGTTGTCTTCGGCTGCATCGCCGCCGGCTACCTGATGGAGCACGGCAACATTAAGGTGCTCATTCAGCCCGCCGAACTTATCATTATCGGTGGCGCTGCCATCGGCACCGTCCTCATTGCCAATCCTCTCCACATCCTCAAGCAGATCGGCGCGGGTCTGGGCGCAGTCTTCGGCTCTTCCAAGTTCTCCCGCCAGCGCTACATCGAATCTCTGAAGATGATGTACGAACTGCTCAACAAAGCGCGTAAAGAGGGACTCGTCGCGCTCGAAACCGACATCGAGGAACCTGACAAGAGTCCTTTGTTTTCCAAATACAAGGACTTCGTCAAAAACCATCACCTTCGCGATTTTGTCTGCGACACCATGCGCATGGCCGTCAGCGGCGGCGTCGAGGTCTTCGATCTCGACCAGATGCTTGACAGTGACATGGAGGTCCACCACCACGGCTCCGCAGAACCCGTCGCCGCCCTCAGCACCATGGCCGATTCCCTCCCCGGTCTCGGCATTGTCGCCGCCGTCTTGGGCGTCGTTATCACCATGGGAGCCCTTGGAGGGCCGCCCGAAGAAATTGGTCACAAAGTTGCCGCCGCGCTCGTCGGAACCTTTCTCGGCATTCTCTTGTGCTACGGTCTCGTCGGCCCCCTCGCTGCCCGTATGGGCAAGGTGGCGCAAGAAGAACATGAGTTCCTTCTCGTCATGCGCGTCGTCATGATCGCTTTCCTCAAGGGCGTCGCTCCCATCATGGCCGTTGAGATCGGGCGCCGTGTGATACCGGGACATGTCCGCCCCTCGTTCAAGGAAGTAGAGGCAGCCTGCCGTGGCGGTGGTGCAGCCGCTGCCGCTGCCGCCCCGGCTGCCGGGTAATCGATAACATGCCCACGCCTCCCATCATTGTCATTAAGAAGAAAGGCGGCCATGGCGGCCATCACGGTGGCGCGTGGAAAGTCGCTTACGCCGACTTCGTTACCGCCATGATGGCGCTCTTCATCGTCCTCTGGCTGCTCAGCAGCAGCGTGAAGATTCAGAAAGCTGTGGGCGGCTACTTCCGCGATCCCAGCGGCAGCGCCAAAAGAACCGGCACCGGTCTCGCCGGCTCCGGCGAGAACATGCTGCTCAGCAAAGACGACATGGGCAAGCTCAAAGACCAGCTCCAATCCAGCATTCAGAAGATGAATGACCTCGAAAAGCTCCGCAAGAACATCGAAATGACCGTGACTTCCGAGGGTCTGCGCATCGAACTGTTGGAATCGGAAAAAGGCACGTTCTTCGACAGCGGCAGCTCCGCCCTAAACGACAGCGGCAAAGAAATGTTGAACGTGCTGGCGGCAGAACTGGGCAAAGTTCCCAATCGCATCTCCGTCGAAGGCCATACTGACGCCAAGCCCTTCAGCGGCAAGACCAGCTACACCAACTGGGAGCTTTCTTCCGATCGCGCCAATGCCGCTCGCCGTTTAATGCAGCAAGCCGGTCTGCGCGATAGCCAGGTTTCCCAGGTGCGCGGCTTCGCCGATCAGCGCCTCCGCACCCCGACCGATCCCATGGATCCATCGAATCGCCGTGTCTCCATCATCGTGCAATACATCAGTACGGACGCCGAAGCTGAAGACAGAACGGGTGAAAAGAAATCGGGCGCCGAGAAGACTCCGGCCAAGGAAGAAGCCAAATCTGAACCGAAGGGTGCCGAGAAGACTGCCGAGAAGAAATAGTACGGGAATCCGTGCGACCAGCCGCCAGCCGGTCTACTTGTCGCTTTGCGAGCCTGCCTTTGCCGACTTCGCGAGACGTTCCCTGATGGCATCCGACATCTGCCCCAACTCCCCTTCCGCTTTCGCATTCGCGCTGCGCGTAAATGCCTGCTGTACCATTCCTTCGAACATTGGGATCAGTGAACTACCCGCAGCCGCGTTCGGGTGCAGTTCGCCTATACTGTTCTCCCAGCGTTGCGTGCGCAGCGGGTTCGTGCTTTTCTCCCGGTTGACGCTCGCCCAGCACGCATACACAAACCAGGCGATCATCGAAACATCATAGGCAAACATGTTGAGGAGGTTAAGCAGATTGAGGCCGATCAGCTTTCCCGCATAAATGGCTAGCAACAACAGTTCCACGCCCGCAAAAAGGCCGAACCCAAGCGGGATTCCAAAACAGAGCTGCTTGCGCGAAATTCCCAGAAACCGGGCAAAAATGATCAGGAACAGAACCAGTCCAAACTGCACCACCCGCACCGAGCGTTGCAGCGTCAGGATGGCATGCAGACCTATGGTTCCCTCATTGGAGTTGGACGCGGCAATCACTACCGCCACCAATATCATCACCGCCCCTGCCCAGCTGAACACCGGCGTGCCCAGGTCCTGCAGCGCATGATAGGGGCGAAACACATCCAGAAAAACTTCGTGGATGATCTTGAATCCCAGCGCCGCGTTTACCGCTTGCGAAAGCCAGAAAGCCCAGAAGTAAATCAGCTCATTCCCTTGGGCTAGAAACGTCACCGCAAAAAAGAAGGCTTGCACCAGCAGAAAGGCGAAGAAAACCGGGTATTGCTTGTGTAGCTTCCGCCGCCAGAACACGCCCGCCGCCGCCAATTGCACTACGGGCTGCACACACCAGAGAAAGGTTGACGTCGCGTGGCTTTCGATAGACATTGGGCGTGGGATCTTGCTGCCCCGTCCGCAGGCAACTTTCCGCCCTTAAATTTTCGCTGAGTTCGCCTCGCGCCAGCGCGAAAAACGGCCTGCTCCCATAACCTTAGTAACTGTGGTTGCTTACCCCCGGCGCGCCGAGCCTCATCCTATTTCAGGCGTCGAATGTAGATAAGCCCGCATCATTCGCACTTCGTCGCCCTTTTCATCCAGGTCGTGCAGCACGATGTCGCGCAGCGATACCAGCCCAACCAGCTCCCCGTTCCTGCACACCGGCAGGTGCCGAAAGCCGTGCCGCCGCATCAATGTCATGCAAGTCTCGAGCGAGTCGCTGTCTTCGACCGTCATCGGGTCTTCGGTCATCACTTGCCCCACCCGCGTCCCCTCCGGCTCGCGGCCGCCGACCACCACCCGTTTCATCAAGTCTCGTTCGGAAAAAATTCCCACCAGCCTGCCGTTTTCCAACACCGGCACGGCCCCGATATTGTGATCCACCATGAGACGGGCAATTTCGAGTACTGTCTGCTGCCGCTCCGCCGTAATCACTCTCTGGCCTTTGATCAGCTCACAAATCACCATTTGCTCCTCCTTGATTCGCTGGCACCGGAAAAAAGCCCGTACTCCGGAAACAACTTCTTCTTGGTGGAGGCCGCAAATCTTATGAATACTGGCGGAGTATATGTCGAAAATCCTGTCCCGGAAAGAAAAAAATTACCTTGGGAAAACGCTGATGGCCTTGCCTTGATGAAACCTGGCTCTGGGTAGCGCCGGCATAGCGGGCCGTTCCGCGGACATCCGCGCCCGCCGCTTTTGGGTGGCGCAGCGGTTTACCGCTGCGATAAAGCCTGCCTCTTCTGCCGGGGCTTTAGCCCCTGAGGGCCTAAATCCCTACCGAAATCACATACGAACTCCGCTGGAACCCCGACGGAATTTCCTCCCGCCTGCGCGCCGTCACAATCACATCGTAATCTTCTCCGCTCCGTAGCCGATGGAACACCGGCGTCGCTTCCTCGGGCCCCACCAGCGCCAGGTAGCGCAGGAAACCGAACACATCCGCCGTCGGCTCCAGCCCCGGCGCAACGAACGAGACTTCCACATCCTCATGATGGAAGTGCCACGCCAGCGACGCCGCCAGCCTCACCGCCCGCTCATACACATCCGCCGTCAGCACTCCCGGCGCCGGGTTATCGAACACAATTCGAAGCCGCCGCTCGTCCTCGCGGCTGTACTCCCGCACCTTCAGCGCCCCCGTGCGTGCCGTTGCCTTCCAGTCGACATGCCGCGCCGAATCCTCCGGCATATAGTCGCGAATGCGATAAAGATCGTATCCGCGTCCGCGCACAAAGCTCGCAAATTCCCCCGTCACCATCGGCAACACTTCCAGAAACTGCTCCGTCGGCTCAATCACCGGATACGCCACAATCTCCCGCGCCAGGTTGACGCGCCGTGTCTTCGTCAGGAACGCAAACGGAAACCGCGTAGCCAACCCAAAATTTTTATCGCGATACTTGCCTCGCTCCGGAAACGTAATCTCCACATCCGCCCGCAATTCTTCCTTGGCCGCCAGAAACGGAAAATAAACCGTCTTCTCCAGGATCGGCCGGTCCGCCTCTTCGTTCACCCGCCGCAGCCTCCGATCCGGCAGCCGCACCCACTGCCGCTCCGGTGCGCGGTTCCGAGGCCATCCAAAGGTCGCCGTCTCCCATTGCCACCGCTGCTTCACCTTCCTCTTCACCGGCGTCACCCGAATCGAAAACGACGGCATCCACTTGCTCTCGTTCCGCACCAGCACCCGCGCCAGCATCGGCTTTCCGGCAAAAACGTGCTCGGGCACGTGAATGTCGAGTTCCAACCTGCGCAGCACCACCGCCGACGCAACGCCCGAAACCAGAATTGCCGACAGCAGCGCCGCCACCACCACATACAGCAGATTGTTCCCGCTCTGTAGCGCCGCAATCCCCAGCGCCACCGTGAGCATGATGTAAATCAATCCGGCGCGCGTGACGTCGTAATCCATCGCCTCGCGCAACCGCGCCGCCACCACGCGCCGCGCCAGGTACGGCACCGTCGTCAGCCCCACAAACGTCGCCAGCAGCAGCGCCGCCGACGCCAGCACAATCGTTCCCCACACACTCCCCGATTCGCGCGACACCGTCGAAAACAGCGCCGCCGCAAACGCCAGCACCAGCCCAAGGATCGCCACCAGAAACCGCACCCAAACTTCCGGCAGTCCAGTCCGCAGATCCGAAGATGGAGTCGAATCGTTAGTGGTCTTAGTGCTCATAGTGTGTGCGTGAGAGCCCAATTTCGGAGAACACGGTGCAACAAATCCTGGCAATTTCCAGTCCCGCAGGGACGGCCCAGTTCTCACGCACCCTCTCATCGCATCTCGCTCGCCGAGGGCGCTTGCCCCAAGCATAAGCCACCCCATCCTGCCGCGGAAGTAACCGAAGATTCCTTCGCAACTTTCACGAGCTCTCCATTCAGTCCGAAAAAATGCTTCGGGGATCCCTACGTAGTCCCGCTGAAAGACCAGCATTTGCTGAAAAACTCGCTCTGAGGCCAGTCCCGGGAAGGGCACAAGTTCCAGAGGTTGCGGAAAACTTCTGAATTGAGCACGACCGGGAAGGGCATGAGTTTCACTCATGCCGAAAGCGCCGTCAAATCAATGGCGGCTTCTAGCCGCTGGGGACTGCCGGGCATCGAATCTGGACCTCCCACCTGGAGCGCACCCAATTTCCCCGGAACTCTGACTCCGGTCCGGAAGTACAAGCTATCTTGGGGACATTGCGCTAAGTCCTTATTCCCCAAAGACCTGGACCGAACCACATCGAACATTTCGCGCTTGAGCGCCCCGAATCCCCCCGCGCGCCGCCTACAACTCCTTGTTAATAAGAGCCTTAGGCATTCGAACAAGCCTTCGGCGCCAATCTGATCGAAATGTCACCTATTTATTCAACAAAATTGGGAAGAAGACCAAAATGCGATCTAAGTCTATCATTCTTAAATACCTTACCGATCGTAGAAGCGTAACTCCTTATTCCTCAAAGACCTGGCGAAAATCTCCCGCCAAGTCTCTGATTCCAAAAGACCGCCGCTAGGGGGTTATGATGCTCAACTAGTAACTACTGTTCCAGACTGGAACTGCCTCGCTGTCTCCACCACAGATAAACCGCAACGGCGACAACCACGATCACCAACACCACATTAATCCGTGTGATCGTCCGCACCAGCAGCCGCCAATGATGCCCAAACAAATATCCCGCGCTGGCAATGCAACTCACCCAAACCACCGCTCCCAGGAAGTTGTAAACGGCAAACGCCTTCCAGCGCATCCGCAGCACACCTGCAAGCGGCCCCGCAATCACGCGCATCCCAAACACGAAGCGCGCAAAGAAGATCGTGAACGAGCCATAGCGTGCGAACAGCTCTTCCCCGCGCGCCAGCGCGCTATCCCGAATCCGGAAGAAGCTCCTGTACCGCTCCAGCAGCGGACGTCCGCCGTAAAGCCCAATGGCAAACCCCAGGTTGTCGCCGATCGTCGCCGCACAAGTCGCCACCACGATAATCCATGCCAGATGCAGCTTGTGTTCGGAGTAGGCGAAGAAGCTCGCCACCAGCAGCGTCGTCTCGCCCGGAACCGGAAGTCCCGCGTTCTCGCACAGCAGCATCAGCGCCACAGCCCAGTAGCCGTAATCGCCAACAAACACGCGCACGAAATGGCTAACGCTATGACCCAAATGTGCCCCAAAGATGAGAGGAGTGCGGAACGCCCCTAGCTTAGCAGGCCT